>Ga0114967_10001729_pt1 | contig 18294 bp, 18 predicted proteins | sample M_130628_MF_Meta_FD_92639 | JGI IMG/M metagenome (GOLD analysis project Ga0114967, IMG submission 92639) | Freshwater microbial communities from Lake Montjoie, Canada to study carbon cycling - M_130628_MF_MetaG | ecosystem: Environmental > Aquatic > Freshwater > Lake | place: Lake Montjoie... | reverse complement strand
CAGGCCGCAGCGTTGCTGGTAAGTAAAACCCTAACACAGGTAGCAACTATTTTAAAGCCAGGCATGACCACATTGGACGTTGATCAGTTTTGTATGCAATTCGTTAAAGATCATAATGCAACATTATCATTTTACAATTACCATGGCTATCCGCATAATATATGCGCATCCGTAAATGATGTGGTGGTGCATGGATTTCCAAATAAAACGCCATTGAAGGAAGGGGATATTGTATCGATTGATTTAGGGGTTGTGTTAAATGGTTGGCATGGAGATCATGCATATACTTTTATTTTAGGTGATGTAGCACCGGATATTTTACAATTAGTAAAAGTGACCAAGGAGTCCTTGTACAAAGGGATTGAAAAGGCAATTGTAAATAATCGAATAGGGGACATCAGTTTTGCAATTCAAGAACATACGGAAAAAATACATGGTTATGGCGTAGTACGAGAATTAGTAGGACATGGATTAGGTAAATCATTACATGAGGATCCCCAAGTACCAAATTATGGTAAAAGAGGTACTGGATTAAAGATGAAAGAAAATTTAGTTTTGGCAATTGAGCCCATGATTAATATGGGTACACATAAAGTGTTTACAGAGGAGGACGGTTGGACAGTGAAAACACAGGATGGTAAAATGTCGGTTCACTTTGAACATGACATTTGCGTGAAGGACAAAGAAGCGTTGATCCTTTCTGATTTTAGTATCATTGAAGCTGCTGAAAAAATGAATTCAAATTTGAATAGCTCTTATTATTAGTTAAACTATGAATAGTAGCATTAAGTTAGTTTATATTTAGACACCCCATTTCCAAAATAATAATCGCATGGAAAATAAACAAATAGTCATAGTCGGTGGGGGTGCCGCTGGATTTTTTTGTGCCATCCATTTGGCTGAACTACATCCGGAATGGGAGATTAAAATTTTAGAAAAATCAACCAAGTTATTATCAAAGGTAAGAGTTAGTGGTGGCGGACGTTGTAACGTAACGCATGCCTGCCCTGAGATTGAAATGCTATTAAAAAAATATCCAAGAGGCCAGCGATTTTTAAAAAAATCTTTTTACCAATTTGCGACCAGAAATACCATTCAATGGTTTGCAAAAAATGGGGTGGAGTTGCATACAGAGAAGGATGGCAGAATGTTTCCAACCACCAATAATTCAGAAACCATTATCGATTGTTTTTTAAGAAAAATACAACAGTATAAAATTCAAGTGTTAACCCAGCATGAGGTTCTTGCTATTGTAAGTAACACAAACAATTCGCAGACTCGAAAATTTACGATTCATTTACAAGGAAAGCCCAATACGGAGGCGGATGCAGTTTGCTTAGCAACAGGCGGTATGTTAAAGGCAGATAAATTACCATGGCTCACTAGTTTTGGACATACGATTGTGGATCCAGTTCCATCTTTATTTACATTTAATATTGTTGATAAAAATATAACTGCATTGATGGGCGTTGCAGTGGACAATGCAACCATACAATGGAAGGGTGTAAAAAATATTGAAAAGGGACCTTTATTAATTACCCATTGGGGAATCAGTGGACCAGCCGCAATTAAATTATCTGCATGGTGCGCGCGCGAGTTAGCGAATGATAATTATGAAGGCGAAATTATTATTAACTGGACACCCGAATATAATGAAGCAACATTAAAAATGGAGTGGATTAATTTAAGAATGGATTTAGGTCGTCGTGAAATCGGCACCAAAAATCCTTTTAATTTACCACAACGCTTGTGGCAATTTTTATTGCAACAAGCAGGCGTTCCACTCAATACAAAATGGGCTGATTTAAAAAGTGCAAATCAACAACAACTCATTCAACTACTCACTAGAACTAATTTGCAAGTAAAAGGTAAAACTACTTTTAAAGAAGAGTTCGTTACTTGTGGCGGCGTTGATTTAGCTGAAATTGAAGCGATGACCATGGAAAGTAAACTGATTCCTGGACTACATTTTGCAGGCGAAATGATGGATGTGGATGGCATTACAGGGGGCTTTAATTTTCAACATGCCTGGACCTCCGGTTGGCTTGCCGCTGAACATATGAGCGCCCTTGTATAAACGGATAAAAGCGCGTCCGAAATTTTTGTTTTTTGATATTGATAATCAATAAGTTATATTTTATCTTCCGCTATTTTTTAGGCCAAATTCCATCTTTTTTTCCATCTTTTCGCCTACCTTTGCCGTCCGGTTTAAAAACGCCGGTTTTATATGAAATTTTTTATTAAAAACCTAAACGCAGACGCACAGGAATTCGACGGCGCTATAGCTGTTGAAGCAACTGCGACACCAAAAGCACCTGAACAAATTATAACAGCCCATGATGATTTTGATTGGAGCGTTGACAAACGTAACGTAAGTCATTATGCTGAAGCTGAAAGACTAAAGTATGACAAAGTGTATGATAACACTTTCGTTCAAATTGCTGATGGTCAAATTATGAATGGATTAGTTGTTGCTTTAACTAAAACTGATGTTGTTGTAAACATTGGATTTAAAAGTGACGGATTAGTTTCATTGAATGAATTCCGTGACACCAATGGTGTTAAAACGGGTGATACAGTTGAAGTAATGGTTGTAGAAAAAGAAGACCGTGATGGTAATCTTCACTTAAGCCGTAAGTCAGCGCGTATTTATCGTGCTTGGGAAAGAATTATGGAAGTACATAAAACTGGTGAAGTGGTTACTGGTTTAGTTACAAGCAAAACAAAGGGTGGTTTGATCGTTGATGTATTTGGTATGGAAACTTTCTTACCAGGTTCTCAAATTGATGTGAAGCCCGTTACAGATTATGATCAATTCGTAGGAAAAACAATGGAGTTCAAAGTTGTTAAGATTAACGAAACAATTAAGAATGCCGTTGTATCACATAAAGCATTAATTGAAAGTGATATTGAAGCACAACGTGCTGAAATCATGAGTAAGTTAGAGAAAGGCCAGGTGTTAGAAGGTGTTGTTAAAAACATCACTGACTTTGGTGCATTCATGGACTTAGGTGGATTAGATGGTTTATTATACATCACTGATATTTCATGGGGTAGAATTTCTCATCCAAGTGAAGTGGTTAAATTGGATCAGAAAATTCAAGTGGTTGTATTAGACTTTGATGATGACAAAAAACGTATCAGCTTAGGTTTAAAACAATTAACACCACATCCTTGGGATGTATTACCAGCTGACTTATCAGAAGGTAGTGTTATAAAAGGTAAAGTAGTAAATATTGAAGATTACGGTGCATTCTTAGAAATTCAACCAGGTGTTGAAGGTTTAGTGCACGTATCTGAAATTACTTGGGCGAATACACCAATCAATGCAAAAGAATTCTTCAAATTAGGAGATGAGCATGAAGCGAAGGTGGTAACATTAGATAAAGATGCACGCAAGATGAGCTTAAGTATTAAGCAAATGTCTCAAGATCCTTGGAGTGTCATAGATAATAAATTCCCTGAAAGTAGTAAGCACAAAGGTTTGGTAAAAAATATCACTCCTTATGGTGTATTCATTGAATTAGAATCTGGTATTGGTGGAATGATTCACATCAGCGATTTAAGTTGGTTGAAGCGTTTCAATCACCCATCTGAGTATGTTAAAGTGGGTGAGCATATCGATATCATTATTTTGAACATTGATAAAGAAAACAGAAAATTACAATTAGGTCATAAGCAATTAGAAGAAGATCCTTGGAATGCATTGGAAGAAACTTTTGCAATCGGATCTATTCATAATGGTACTATTGTTCGTAAAGACGACAAAGGTGCTATTGTTCATTTGCCTCATGGCTTAGAAGGATTTGCACCAAACCGTCACCTTGCAAAAGAAGATGGCAAACAAGTTCAAGCGGAAGAGACTGCAAAATTCATGGTGATCGAATTTGATCGTAATGAAAAGCGCATCGTTGTGTCTCATGCAAGAATTTGGGAGCAAGCTGTAGTGGAAGAAAAAGAAGTAGCTAAGAAAGAAGCAAAAGTTGAAACAGAGAAAACTAAAAAAGCAGTAAAAACAATTCAAAGCAAGGTGGAAAAATCTACTTTGGGTGACTTGGGTGCTTTAGCTGAAATCAAAGCGAAAATGGACGACGACAGCGCTAATAAAGGATAGTTTACTACCCAAGCTTATTGATATGGGCCATCCCGGAACACGGGATGGCCTTTTTTATGTAATTCTTAACGCTAAAGCCTCCAATTTGGATTATTTTTAGTCATAAATTGGGGATTATTAGTTAATTTTGCCACCCTATATGAATAGAATTGTAGTCCTTTTTTGTATCGTTTTGGGTTTGAGTTCTTGCGCTTCAAAATTTCAGAAAATTTTGAAGAATAAGGATACAGACTTTAAAGTGAAAATGGCTGAAAAGTACTTTGAAGAAAAAAAGTATGGGAATGCACAACAGCTCTTTGAATCTGTCATACCTTTTGTAAAAGGAACTGCTCGTTATGAGGAGTTGTATTTAAAATTTGCGAACTCGTATTATTTAGATAAAGATTACGAAAACGCAGAAAATTTATTTAAAACTTTCGTTGAGTATTTTCCTAACAGTACGAAAAGAGAGGAGGTTGAATACATGAGAGCGTATACTTATTTTAAACGTTCTCCGAAAGCTGAATTAGATCAAACAACTACGAATAGAACTATTCAATTAATGCAATCTTTTATCAATGGATATCCAACGAGTCCAAAAGTGAAGGAAGCAACAGAAGTGATTGATGCATCACGTGCAAAGTTGGAATTGAAGGATTATAAAACAGCTACATTGTATTTCAACTTGGCATTATATCGTTCAGCGGCCATTTCTTATGGCTTATTGTCCGATGGTTATCCAGATTCAAAAAATGCAGATCAATACAAATTATTAACGATTAAGGCCTATTATAAATTCGCTGAAAATAGTTTCGTTGACAAACAAAAGGAAAGATTCGAAAAAGTAATAGCAGAATATAACGATTTCATGGATAGGTATAGTGATAGTCCATTATTACCTGAGGTTAAAAAAATTAAAACACAAACTGATAATTTATTAAATAATATAAAATGAGTAAATTAAGAAGACATATGGGCGCTAATGTTCCCTCTGTTGTAGAAACAAAAAGTTTAAAAGCATTAAAAGCTAAAACTGGTAATTTGTATGAGTCAATCTCAATCATCTCTAAAAGAGCGAATCAAATTAATATCTCTATCAGAGAGGAATTACATTCGAAATTAGAAGAGTTTGCAAGCCACACAGATAGCTTGGAGGAGATTCATGAGAACAAGGAGCAAATTGAAATTTCAAAGGCTTATGAGCGTATGCCAAATCCTGCGATTTTAGCTACTGCCGAGTTCATTGATGATAAAATTCATTATCGTAAAAATGAAGAGACGGATTTATTTCGTTAATTCAAATGTAATAATATTAAAGCGTCCCGAAATGTGTAAACTATCGGGACGTTTTTGTATTTTAGAGATATCCAATGGCATTAAAAATTAGGACGTATCATGTATAGGCTCGTTCCCATATTTTGTTTAGTTATTCTATTGCAATATTCATCTGTTGCACAGGAATTGAATGCGACCATCACCTTGCAAACAAGTAAGGTGGAGAATCAAGTGGATCCTAAAACCTTCGTTCAATTACAAAGTCAATTAAAGGATTTTTTAAATCAGCGTAAATGGACGTCTGATGCATTTTCAAATGAAGAGAAAATAGATTGTAATTTTTATATCACCATTGAATCCATTATTTCCTTAGGGGTGTATGAAGCCAAATTAAGTATTGTATCCAATAGACCCGTATTCAATAGCGCCTATACTACGCCTTTGCTTAATATGCAGGATGCGAATTTTGTATTTAAATACCAATTATCACAGCCTATTGAATTTAACGAAAATAGGGTGCAGGGAGCAGATCCATTAGCGGCTAACTTAACGGCAACTTTGGCTTATTATATATATGTTATTCTTGGTTTGGATTATGATTCATATTCATTACAAGGAGGAAAGCCTTATTTTAATAAGGCTTTAAATATTGTAAATAATGCACCAGAGGGTTCTGGTATTACTGGTTGGAAATCCTATGATGGACAAAGAAACAGGTATTTGTTAATTGATAACTTTACCCAAAGTGGTTTTGATAAATTACACAGTGTATTGTATAGTTATTATAGAGAAGGGCTGGATCAGTTGGTTGAAAAACCTGCTGTTGCAAAAGCAGCTATTTTAAATTCCTTAATGAGCATGCAGGAAGTACTCGAGGCGAGTTCGAATACAATGGCAGTTCCTATTTTAATGCAAGGTAAGGTTACAGAGATCATTGGCATTTTTGGAAATGCGGATAAGTCAATGAAAAAGCAATTAATTTCGACACTATCAGCAATTGACATTACCAATATTAACAAGTACAAAGAAAAATTAGAATGAGGTATTTAATATTTATTATCCTCTTATTTTTTGCAGCCTGTGACTTTTCAAGCAAAGGAAAGCCGGTGGTTGAATTTCCTGTGATGCAGAAAGTCATATGGGAATTGATGAAATCGGATGATTATTATATACGAATTTCATTATCGGATACGAGTATAAAAGGGAAGCATAAGAACATTGAATTATACGAGCAGGTCTTTCAATTAAACAAGATTACGTCCAAGGATTTTTATACGACTATTGAATATTACGAAAAACACCCAATTTTGTTTAAGGAATTAATGGATTCGGTGAGCAGTTTGTCGAAAAAGGAAAATTTAACACCAATAAGGCCGTTAATAAAATAAAATACAAGTTCCCTTTATTACTTTTGTAAAAACTATAATTAATCATTAAAATTCATAAAAAATGAGCATTTCAATCGGACAAGCAGCTCCTGCTTTTACATTATTTGACACAGACAAAAAAGCAATTTCATTATCAGATTACAAAGGAAAAAACGTTGTTGTATTGTTTTTCCCTTTAGCATTTACAGGCGTGTGTACTACTGAATTATGTAGCATCAGAGACAACATTGGTGTTTACAATACTGCAAACGCGGAAGTATTGGGTATTTCTGTTGATTCTTTATTTACATTAGGTAAATTTAAAGAAGAGCAAAAATTAAATTTCTCTTTATTAAGCGATTTTAACAAAGCTGCATCAAAAGCATTTGATGTATTGTATGAAACTTTCCCAGCATTTGAAATGCAAGGCGTTGCAAAGCGTTCTGCTTTCGTGATTGATAAGGAAGGGGTAGTGCAATATGCTGAAATATGTCCAACACCAGGTGACTTGCCTAATTTTGAGGCAATCCAAACAGTGTTGAATACATTAAACTGAAACTTATCTTCTTGCTAGATTTTTTATAGAATATAAAAATCGCAAGAAGATCTCTAATTATTTAAAAGGATTCCAAAAAATTGGAATCCTTTTTTAGTTCTTGCTAGATTTTTTATAGAATATAAAAAACGCAAGAAGATCTCTAATTATTTTAAAAGGGTCCCGACTAGTCGGGACCCTTTTTTGATCTTGTTAGGTTTTATGAAATATAAACCTACAAGATTTAATCTCTTATGATTTTAAAAAAGGGATCCCGAATTATCGAGATCCCTTTTTTTGTTATTATAGTTTTCTATCTATCACAAACCTCAACAATTAAAAACTTTAAGTAGTGGGTATTTTCCATACCCCAAATAATAGGGTGATCGCTGGATTGGGATTGATAAGTCACTTGCCTGATTCTTTTTTTAGCATCTCTTGCAGCCATATCAATGGTATCTAAAAACAATTCGGGGCTCACTAGGTTGGTGCAACTTGAAGTGACTAAAAATCCGCCACTATTAATCATCTTCATTCCGCGTAAGTTAATTTCTTTATATCCTGTGATGGCCTTGTCAATACTGTTTCTGCTTTTTGTAAATGCAGGAGGATCCAACATCACCACATCGTATTTTCGACCTTCTTTGCCCCAGGTTTTTAAAACATCAAAAGCGTTCATGGTTTCAAACTTAACAATATGGTCTAATTGATTCAAAGCTGCATTCTTGTTTGCTTGTGCAACTGCACTTTCTGAAATATCAATGCCTAAAACTGACTTAGCGCCATAGTGTGCAGCGTGAATTTCAAATGTACCTGTGTAAGTAAATGCACCTAAAACATCGGCACCAGAAACAATTTTTTGAATGGCGCGGCGATTGTCTTGTTGGTCTAAAAAGTAACCTGTTTTTTGTCCATTTTCAATATTGACATAAAACTTTAAGCCATTTTCATTGATCATGATTTCGGTAGGGAATGGGTCGCTTAAAAAACCTTTAATTTGCGTAAGTCCTTCTAATTCTCGAACAGGAACATCGTTTCTTTCGTAAATACCTTTGGGATTAAAAATAGCTTTTATTGCATCTACAATTGCAGGTTTCCATTTTTCAATACCCAATGATAAAGTTTGTAAAACAAAGTAGTCATTAAATTTATCGATAATTAATGCAGGTAATTCATCTGCTTCTCCGAATACCAATCTGCAATTTTCAACATAACCCAATTGTTGGCGATAGGCCCAAGCTGTGGCAATTTTTTTATGAAAAAAGGCGGCATCAATCGTATCTCTATGACGGGATAAAAGTCGAATGGTAATTTGGGAATTGGGATTGATGTATCCGCGACCTGCCAATTGGCCATCAAAAAAATAAACTTCGACCAAGTCGCCTGGCTCCACTGTCCCTGCAATTCGGTCAATTTCATTATTATAAATCCAAGGGTGGCCAGAAGCAATCCTTTGGGTTATTTTCTTGTTTAAATACACCTTTGTCATGCCACAAATATAGGCAGAGAATAAGTGACAACTTGTTCATTTTTAGGCCCTTTTATGTCAATTTTGCTATTTTATTGCTTTGGCAATATTTTTGGGAGATATTTGTATCAATAATAGACTATGCAAGATAAAGAACCTATAAACCCAACATCGGACAAAATGGAGGAAAAAACAGTTGAAAACGAGGCAACCAATGAGTCCAATCCTGTAACGGAGCCGGCACCCGTTTTAAGTGAATTAGAAACCCTACAATTGGAGTTAGTTGATCAAAAGGACAAATACCTGAGGTTAATGGCCGACTTCGAAAATTTCAGACGTCGTACTGCAAAGGAGCGTATTGAATTAATTCAAACGGCAAGCAAGGAGGTCATTGTTTCCTTTTTAGATGTGTTGGATGATTGTGATCGTGCTGAAAAACAATTAAGTAGTTCAGATGATATTGCTTTACAAAAAGAAGGAATTCAATTGGTGTTTAATAAAGTAAGATCTACTTTGAATGCAAAGGGAGTTGTTGCGATGGCGAGTGTCAACGAAACTTTTGATGTTGATAAACACGAAGCAATTACCGAAGTACCGGTATCCAATAATAAGATGAAAGGAAAAATTGTAGATGAAATATCAAAAGGATATTTTTTAAATGATAAAATTATTCGTTTTGCTAAAGTGGTGGTAGGCAAATAAAAAAAGTATTATGTCAAAGAGAGATTTTTACGAAATATTAGGAGTGAGTAAATCTGCATCCGCTGATGAAATTAAAAAAGCGTATCGTAAGGTAGCCATGCAATTTCATCCAGATCGCAATCCTGGAGACAAACAAGCGGAAGAAAAATTCAAGGAAGCTGCGGAAGCCTATGAGATATTAAGTGACACAGATAAAAAAGCAAAGTATGATCGATTCGGTCATCAGGCATTTGGTCCTGGTACTGCCGGTGGAAGTGGATTTGGTGGTGGCGGCGGAATGGATATGAATGACATTTTTAGTCAATTTGGTGATATATTTGGGGATGAAGGATTTGGTGGATTTTTTGGCGGTGGCGGTTCAAGGTCAAGGTCGTCAAGAGCTACTGGACAAAGAGGTAGCAATTTGCGAATTAAATTAAAATTAAATTTTGAAGAAATTGCGAATGGAGTTAATAAGAAAGTAAATGTAAAAAAGCATGTAACCTGTACTACCTGTGGTGGGAATGGTGCCAAAGATAAAAATAGCGTGCAAACCTGTGGCACTTGTAATGGCTCGGGTCAAGTGAAGCGTGTGACGAATACTTTTTTAGGGCAAATGCAAACTGTGAATACTTGTCCATCTTGTAATGGTCAAGGAAATACGGTTACCGCAAAATGTGCGGGATGTAAAGGGGAAGGTAGAATGTATGGAGAAGAAACTATTTCCATTGATATACCAGCTGGCGTTCAAGATGGTATGCAGTTAAGCATGTCCGGAAAAGGCAATGCAGGTGAGCGTGGCGGAAGCCCGGGTGATTTAATCATCATGATTGAAGAAGAGCCACATGAGTCGCTACATAGGGATGGTTTAAATGTGGCCTATGATTTATACATCACAATTCCTGATGCAGTTTTTGGTACCAGTGTGGAAGTACCTACCATTGATGGTCGAGCTAAAATAAAAATACCGCCTGGAACGCAAAGTGGTAAAATATTTAGATTAAAAGGGAAAGGTTTCCCTGAAGTACAAGGATATGCAAAAGGTGATCAGCTGATTAATGTAAACATATGGACACCTCAGCATGTGAGTGATGAGGAAAGGGCAGCTTTGGAAAAAATGCAATTAAGTGAAAATTTCAAACCCAAAAATATCAAGGGAGAAAAAAGTTTTTACGATCGCGTAAAAGAAGCTTTCAGATAAGAATAAACCATCGGATAAAAATAAGCTAGTCTTCTTTTAGTTGATAGATATCCTTAGAATTACGACCAAGTCCGTCGTAATCTAACCCGTAACCCACTACAAATTTGTTGGGAATCTCAAAGCAATCGTAGTCTACCTTGATAGGATAGGCAAGTGCCTCTTTTTTATTTAACAGCACCGCAATTTTTAAAGAAGCTAATTGTTGTGATTGTAATTGTGGTAAAAAATGGTGTAGGGTTTTACCTGTATCAATAATATCTTCTAAAATTATTACGTGTCGGTCGATTAAATTGGTATCCAAACCAATTGCTGTAATTATATTGCCTGTGGAACTCACTCCCTTGTAGGAAGCTAGCTTTACAAAACACACTTCTGCTTCAAAATCAAGGTACTTAAACAAATCTGCGGTAAATAAAAACGATCCATTCAATATGGACAAGAACAATGGTTTTTTATCGCCGTAATCCTTTTTTAATTGTTGCGCGAGCAGTTGAATTTTTTCCTGAATCTCTTGATCTGCGATATAGGGTGTAAATTCCTTATCGTGTATTTTGATTGTAGGCATATTAAATGAACTTTTAAATTGAATAAGGTTGTAAGTTGATTATTTTTTAAGCGACAGTTTTATTTTTTGCTCTTTTGGTTTTACTAAAATTAGCTGTATACCAGTTGCAGGCATTTCACTGCTTATACCAGGGTTAAATTCTTTTAATTTTTTTAATTGAACGCCTTCTTTTTGACTAATGTCATAAAGGCTTTCGCCAGCGACTACTAAATGAAAACTTTTGTCACCTTCTGCTTTTTTGTTACCTAAAAATAATAATTGATCCTGTGCTAATAGGTCGGTTTCCTTTAAATCATTAAATACAAAAACCTTGTATAGTGGGATATTGTGTTCAGTTGCGATATGTAAAAGCGAAGTACCTGCTTTAGCCCATATCACTGAAACCTGGTTGATTTTAAAGGGTTTGTCAGGGTAGCTATTACTTGGCTTTTTCGCACTATTTATACTGTCCGCTTTTGTAACTATTGTCTTCTTGACATCAGCTTTAGCAGTACTATCATTTGCAAGTGGTTTTGTGGGTGTCGTTGCGGCTTTTACGGTTATTATGGCTTTTGTGACTATTGCGGTATCCTTGCCGATACTATTCATTTTTATTTCGGTAACCGTTGCGTTTGTTTTGCTCGATTCAATGCCTTTGATATTATTAATAGGTAAACTTGCTTGATTTGAGATTGTGTTAGTGATATCCGTTGCTGCTTTTATTTGAATGATGGTATCCTTTTTCACAGCGATATTGGTATCCTTAATCACAGCGATAGTGGAGGTATCCTTTTTTACAAGGATAGCAGTATCATTTTCATCATTTAATTCAGGAAAATTGAATTGCGATAATTCGTAATCGTCAATCACTTTCATCAATTTAAATGCATAATCACTTGCAGTTGCATAACCGGCCTTTTTTAAACCAATCGCCCATGCGGAATCATCCACGGGATCTAATTGAAAAAGCGGTGCATAGTTAGGTCTGGTTTTGATAAAATTAGAATGATCAATAAAAGAAGCATTCGCGTTTGGATATACTCTAAAGCACTCTTGCTTGGTGTCGTCATCTTGATAAGTGGTTTCGCCTTTCCAATCAGTTTTACATTTGATACCAAAGTGATTATTAAAATTCAATGCTAAATTACTTTCGCCGCTATTAGATTCAACAATACCTTGTGCTAAGGTAATGGAAGCCGGAATACCAGTACGTTTCATTTCTTTAATGGCAATTTCCTTGTATTGATCAATATAAATAAGTGTCGCTGTTTTTTGTGCGTATAAAGTAATACAAAAAAAAGTAAGGAGTAATAATAGTGGAAATTTTAATTTCATGTTTATTTTTTTCTGATTAAACTTAAGCCATCTCTTACCGTTAATAAAACAGTATCTGCAAGCTCGTCTGACATAATCATTTCATTAAATGCGTGAATGGCCTTTGCGTTTTTACCTTTCAAGGTTTCGCTGAATACTTCGCCATGAAACAACACATTGTCGGCAATAATTAACCCATTCTTTTTTACATAAGGGAAAATCATCTGGTAATATTTCCCGTAATTCACTTTATCAGCATCTATGAATACAATATCCCAAGGAGCGGTTAAATGTTGTAAAATTTCACCAGCATCGCCCAGATGAATTTTTATTTTATCCTTATGTGGGCTTTGATTGATATTGTTTTGTGCGTTGATTCCATCGGGTTCTCTTAATTCAAGGGTGTGCAATTGTCCGTCATTCTCCAAGCCTTCGGCCAAACACATGGCACTAAAACCTGAAAACGTGCCCAGTTCCAAAATATGCTTGGGTTGTAACAATTTGCTAATTAAACTTAAAAACCCCCCTTGGTTCCAACTGCTCTGCATATCGGCATGCGGATGTGTGGCTAATGTGTTATCATATACCTCCTTTAAATAGGAAGGGGTTGCATTGCTATATTGCGCAGCATATTCATTGGCTAAAGGGTGTATAAAATCCATTAGTCAAAGTTCTATTTTTTTTCGCTATTTGACGATGAAATTAACAACAATCCTAAAAATGTAAATAAGCCATTAATGATCAGTAATTCCTGTCCAATTCTAAAGCTAGTAGGGGCTGATCCAAAAAAATAAGGTTGTAAGTAGTCAAGTAATAAACATAATAGGGGTGCAATAAAGCAAGGTAAGAATGCCCATTTATCCTTAATGCTTCTTTTGGTTAAAATACCAAATGCAAATAAGCCTAATAAAGGTCCATAGGTATAGGAAGCAATCTTTAATAATAAATCAATAATACTTTTATTGTCAATCCATTTAAATACCAAAACGATGATTAAAAAAAGAAAAGCAAAACCTAAATGTATTCGTTGACGAATTTTTTTCTTTTTGGCCTCATCCCATTGGGTGTTTCTTTGCATGCCTACAATATCAATACAAAAACTAGAAGTAAGTGCAGTAATAGCACCATCAGCACTTGGAAATAAGGCTGATATCAGTGCTAAAATAAAAATGATGGATAAGTAAGGTGGCATATGTTGTAAGGCGAGGGTAGGGAATAAATCATCACCCACTGCAGTTACATTTAATTGCGCAGCATATAAATGAAGTAAGCCCCCTAAAAATAAAAATAAACTAATCACCAATAACATAGTGAATCCAATGGTGATCATATTTTTCTGCGCATCTTTTAAGTTTTTTACAGAAATATTTTTTTGCATCATTTCTTGGTCTAAACCAGTCATAGTAAGGGTAATGAAGGCACCTCCAATGATTTGTTTTAGAAAAAATGACTTCGCATTGACGTCTGGATTAAATACTGTCGCAATACCTTTCGCTTGCATAGCTACTAGTGCGTCTCCTACGGATAAATGGAGGTTGGTTAAAATATAAATACTACAAATAATTAAGCCCAACAACATTCCTGATGTTTGCAATGTATCCGTATATACAATTGTTTTCACACCGCCTTCATAGGTATACAACAAAATCATTGCAAGGATCACAACCGTGGTTGCCCAAAAAGGAACATGTAAGTTATCTAAGATAAATACTTGTAAAATTTTCACCACCAAATATAATCTTGCAGTAGCGCCCAATGTTCTTGATAAGATAAAAAAAGAAGCGCCTGTTTTATAAGCGCCAAAACCCAATCTTTGTTCTAAATAATTATAAATAGAAGTCAGGTTCATCTTATAATAAATTGGAAGCAAAACATAAGCAATCGCGAAATAGCCAATGAGGTAGCCAATGGTAATTTGCAAATAATGAAACCCGTCTTTTCCAACTGCCCCGGGAACGCTTACAAAAGTGACACCACTTAGTGAGGTTCCAATCATCCCAAATGCAACCAACATCCAATTACTATTTTTGTTGCCAATAAAAAAGGACATATTGTTGCTATTTTTACCTGTCACTTTTGCAACGGCAAGTAGGACTAAAAAATACAGTACTACAAATAGGAATAATAAGGGAGCGCTCATAGGTCTTTAAATTAGTTAAAGCAAAGTAAGGACAATCTTTTAATTTTAACTAAATTCGATATTATAAAGCATAAAAGTATTTTATGACCATGAATGCCATCACACTGTTTTGCGGTTCTAAATCAGGTAAAAATCCCGCTTTTGAACAAATGGCCAATGCTTTAGGAGTTTGGTTGGCGGATGAAAAAATTACACTTGTTTATGGGGGCGGTAATAAGGGATTGATGGGCGCCACAGCCAATGCTTGTTTGGCTAAAGGGGGTAAAGTAATAGGTATTATACCCAAGGTTTTATTGGAATGGGAAGCCGAGCATAAAGGTTTAACGGAATTGATTGTTACCGAAAATATGCATGCTCGAAAAATGTTATTGTATGAAAAAGGGGATGCCGCTATTGTGCTACCAGGGGGCTTGGGGACTTTTGATGAACTTTTTGAAATGCTTGTTTGGAACAATTTAAGAATACACGATAAAAAAATAGTGCTATATAATTTTCAAGGATTTTATGATCCATTAGTTGCAATGATTCAAAAGATGGAGGAAGAAGATTTTTTATACGAAAGAAGTAGATATCGTTTGCAAATTTGTGCAACACTCGAAGAAATTAAGAAATTTTTTCTTACCGCTTAATCAAAGCGCAGAAACCTTAGCTCAAATTTTAGCGAGTAACCTTTGGCCCGAATCTTAATGGGAATCCAATACCAGCTCTAAATACAGGCTCTTTTCTGTTTAAAATACCATTGTATTGTGATTGTGGGTTGTTCAATAAATCAATCATAATTGAAAAATAACTAATCCCTGATGCAACGCGTTTGCCATACCCAACCCCAGCCAATATGCTTTCGGCGCCAAAATTAGTAGAACCAGCTTGTCCTGATTTTGTGTCCTTTTGTTTGATCCATGCATAATTATATTCAGGTTGCACTTGGATAAAAAAACTTTCAATAGGCCAAATACGCGTGAACGCCCCAATACCTAATCTAAAATTGCGACTTCGGATATCATTAAACTCATTGGAATTGTAAAGTTCATAATAAATATTCATTGCCAAACCACCATCTAAATAGGGTGTAAAGCTTTTTATGATTTCTGGATTCAGACCCATTTGAAAACTATTTGCACCGCCACCTAATACCAAGCCGCCGCCCACAAAAATGGGTTTTTTATCCAAAATTTTATTTGTAGTGATGGTGGTCTGCGCTTTAGCTACAAAGCTGAATAAAATAAACGTTGAAAGAATAATATTTTTAAGATGCATGGGGATGGGTTACGGTGTTGTTATTTTTTATAATCAAAAATTTTACCATTATTTAAAATATGATTAGGATCGAATGTATTTTTTATGCCGCGCATAAGTTCAAGTGACACTTCATCAAATAAAACAGGCATATATGATTTTTGTATCAGCCCAATACCATGTTCGCCACTAATCGTGCCGCCTAGTTCCTTAACAAGTCCAAATAATTTTTTTAAAATAGCATTCATTTCATCACTGCCATAACTCTTCTTAATCGTTGGATGGTTTATTCTGATATGCAAATTGCCATCGCCCGCATGACCATAACACACTACCTTAAATCCATTTTGTGCGCCTAATTCCTTGACGCCCTTTATTAATCTAGGTAATTCAGCTCTTGGTACAACGGTATCTTCCTCAATCGTGTAACCCGCCATTACCGCAGCCTCATTGGCTTTGCGTCGTATTTTCCAAAGTTCATTTTTTTGTTGTGCATCATCAGCGAAAAATAATTCTCCCGCATCAAATTGGGAAAGTACTTCCGAAATCGCTTCCATTTCACTCATCAGTACATCCATATTGTTTCCATCTACTTCAATAATTAAATGTGCGGCTAAATTTTCAGTTAGTGGAATGGCATTGCTATCTAAAATTTTAGATGCAAGTGTAATGGCATCAATTTCCATAAGCTCCATAGCGCTTGGCGTAATACCAGCTCTGAATATAGCACTCACTGCTTCACTTGCTTTTTCTAAACTATTAAAGGGCGCGAGCATTAATAAATCAAACTTCGGATATGGGATTAATCTTAACACTATTTTGGTAACAATACCTAATGTGCCTTCACTACCCACAATAAGTTGTGTAATATTATAGCCAGTGGCATTTTTTAAAACATTGGAACCGGTCCAAATTATTTCACCATTGGGAAGCACCACTTCTAAGTTTAATACATAATCCTTTACCACTCCGTATTTAACTGCTTTAGGACCGCCTGAATTTTCTGATATATTACCACCAATAAAACAACTGCCTTTGCTCGCTGGGTCGGGAGGATAAAACAATCCTTTTTCTTTCACCGCATCCTGTAGCATTTCTGTAATCACACCAGGTTCGGTGGTTACTTGTAAATTTCGTTCGTCTATTTCTAAAATGGTATTGAATCGTTCCATTGTAATCACCAAACCGCCTAAGTGCGGAAGTGCGCCGCCTGTTAATCCTGTACCAGCACCTCTTGGTGTAACAGGAATTAAATGTTCGTTACAAATTTTCAGAAGTTGTGCAATTTCGGAAGCTTGCCTTGGCTTAACAATTACTTGTGGGGCGTAATGAAGTTGTTCCGTTTCGTCCTTGCCGTATTTTTCAATACTATCGGCATCGGTAAAAACATACTCAGTGCCAACAATTAATTTAAATTGTTCAAGTATTTGTGTTGTAATTGCGTTCATGACGATGGGATTAAAATAAGCCGTACAACATGCCGTCTACCTTGCTTATTATTTCGCCTAAATCTTCTTCGTTTTCGCCGAATTTATTTTTATCACAATCGATGATCAATAAGGGACCTTCTTTATACCCTTCAACCCATTTATTGTAATACTCATTCAATTTTTTTAAATAATCCAAACGAATATTTTCCTCGTATTCTCTTCCTCTTTTTTGAATTTGAGAAACTAAAGTAGGAACAGATGCTTTTAAATAAATTAATAAGTCAGGAGGTTGTACCATTGTTTTGATGGTGCTAAAAAATCCGTAGTAATTATCAAAGTCACGCTTACTCATTAAACCCATCTCATGTAAGTTAGGTGCAAAAATATTTGCATCCTCGTAAATCGTTCTGTCTTGAATAATAGTTTCTGTTCCTCTTTGAATATCTAATATTTGATTCAAACGACCATGCAAAAAATAAATTTGTAAATTAAAACTCCAACGTGGCATATCATCGTAAAAATCAGTTAAGTAGGGGTTATGATCTACATCCTCAAATTGAGGTATCCAACGATAATGCTTACTTAGCATTTCAGTCAATGTAGTTTTACCAGCGCCGATATTACCGGCTACTGCAACGTGTTTTGGTTTTTTAGCTTTTGCCATGATAGTGAAAATACTAAATAGTTGATGTACTATTTATTTTTTTTAATTTTTTATAGGTAATCCATCCCAATTGTTTTTCGAACCATGGTAAGGGTAGCGGAGGCGCTTGCTCTAGCCTTGTCTGCCCCTTGCTTAATGATTTTCAATAGATGGGCTTTGTTGTTTTGTAAATCAGCGGCTTGTGAACGAATAGGATTAATAAAATTGACCATGTCCTCGGCCAACTGCTTTTTCATATCCCCATATCTTATAATACAATTCCCCTCGGTGCTGTTATTGAAATCGTCCTCGAATTTTTTTACTGTATCTGCCGAACTCACTAACCCCATTAAGGTAAACAAGTTTT
>Ga0114967_10001728_pt1 | contig 18297 bp, 17 predicted proteins | sample M_130628_MF_Meta_FD_92639 | JGI IMG/M metagenome (GOLD analysis project Ga0114967, IMG submission 92639) | Freshwater microbial communities from Lake Montjoie, Canada to study carbon cycling - M_130628_MF_MetaG | ecosystem: Environmental > Aquatic > Freshwater > Lake | place: Lake Montjoie... | reverse complement strand
CTTTCATCACGTATTTCTTCTATTACGTCGTTAAATACTTCTGTTACTTCCCTTTCTACTTCCCTTTCTACTTCCCTTTCTACTAATACTTTTTCTGTTACTTCACTTTCTACTTCTCTTTCTACTTCTATTTCTTCTGTTAATTCACTTTCTACTTCTCTTTCTACTTCTCTTTCTTCTATTAATTCACTTTCTACTTCTTTTTCTACTAATGCTACTTCTATTACTTCGCTTTCTAGTTCAATTTCTACGAATACTTCTTCTATTGCTTCACTTTCTACTTCTCTTTCTAATTTTATAAATTCTTCAAATACTTCTTCTGTTACTTCGCTTTCTACTTCGATTTCTACTTCTCTTTCTACTAATGCTTCTTCTGTTACTTCTCTTTCTGCTTCTCTTTCTTCTTCTAATTCTTCAAATGCTTCTTCTGTTACTTCTCTTTCTGCTTCACTTTCTTCTTCTAATTCTTCAAATGCTTCTTCTGTTACTTCACTTTCTACTTCTCTTTCTTCTTCTAATTCTTTGCGTATTTCTTCTGTTAATTCACTTTCTACTTCTCTTTCTTCAAATACTTCTTCTGTTACTTCGCTTTCTACTTCACTTTCTTCTTCTAATTCTTCAAATACTTCTTCTGTTACTTCGCTTTCTACTTCTCTTTCTACTTCTCTTTCTTCGCTTTCTACTTCTCTTTCTACTTCTATTTCTTCTTCTAATTCTTCGCGTATTTCTTCTCTTAATGCGCTTTCTACCTCATTTTCTAATTCGATTTCTTCTTCTAATTCTTCACGTATTTCTTCTGTTAATTCGCTTTCTACTTCTCTTTCTACTAATGTTTCTTCTGTTGCTTCGCTTTCTACTTCTCTTTCTACTTCACTTTCTTCTTCTAATTCTTCTATTACTTCACTTTCTACTTCACTTTCTTCTTCTAATTATTCTATTACTTCACTTTCTACTTCTCTTTCTAATTCTCTTTCTACAAATACTTCTTCTGTTAATTCACTTTCTACTTCTCTTTCGCCTTTATTAACACAATATTCACAACAAACTTATAATTCTGTAACTGGAACAACAACTTTACCAAATTTAGTATTTACAGGAACATTGAATGGAGTAACTTCTAATACATTTGCTTATATTAACAATCTTACAAATAATGTGCAGGACCAAATAAATAGTTTACAGACAAATATTAATAGTTATAGGACAAATGGTGGTGTTAATAATAATGGTACATTTTTAGTTGATATATCACTGAATGGTAATCTTGTTGCATCTGGTACTTTAAAAGCATATTCATTCCGTACATTATCTGATTATCGTATTAAAGAAAATCCACAAATTATAGATGATACTTTTTCAGTAGATAATATTCGTCCATTGTCCTATAAAAATAAATTAACTAATCAACAAGAAATGGGATTTTTAGCACATGAAATAGCAAACATATATCCATATTTGGTAACTGGCGAAAAAGATGGCAATGAATATCAATCTATTAATTATACTGGCTTAATTGCATTATTAGTAAAAGAAATACAGGTTCTCAAATTAAAAGTTCAAAAACTAGAAGAAAAATAAAATATTGTATAATTCTATATGTCTATAGCCACTTTAAAAAAAAAGATAAAAGCGGTTTATAATAATCCTTATATAGGTGATGAATACGGCAGGTATTCAAAAATGCCAGCCGTTCGTATGAATTCATATAATAATAAAAATGGAAATGTTAGTGCCGGATTCTCTCTGAATGGTACTCATCGTAGTCAGGGATATGTAGGACAAACAATGCTTTCTAGACATTTCCCTCAAACTCCTATGCGTGGTAATGTCGCACGTGGAAGTGGAGGTTGTTGTGGTACTTATAATAATAAAATCATTAAATCATGTGTAAATGATTGGAATGACCCTAATATAGTGAAATCTCCAGTTCTCAATACAAATGGTTTTATTCATGAACATTATAAATGGATATGGCGTCCAAATCCTTATACACGTGTAAAACCAGATAATACAAATAATCTTAATACACAAGAATCATATATTAGAAATCTGGCGAATAAAGAAACGTCGTGTGTGGATTTATCCAATAATCTTATACAACAAAAACCATGTTATAGCAATACAATACCGAATAGTTCTACAAAATTAGTCTGTACAAAATCACATACAACGAATATAACCAAGCCACCTATTATTAATAAGGTTAATAATAAAACGCATTATCGTGCAGGGTTATCATCTAGCGAACATATTAATACAATAGTGAATAATTGTCAAAAACATGACGATTTTACAATTCCCAATAATAGACGAAATATGGTATTTTCTTGTTCAAATCCTCGATAAAATTGATATAAAAAATAATATAATCAAATTCATTATATTATTCTATAAATGGAAGATTCGAAACCAATTGTTCAACAACCTTTAGACCCCCTATGCGAGGAATATTTGAGAACATTATCACCAAAACAATTACAAGGTTATCATATAGCAAAATCTCATTTAGGTTCTTCTTTTAATCTTATAAAAAGCAATGGTTTTATTGAATGGAAAACAAAGCGTGTCATATAAAAATATTATTCTTCCTTTAATGCCTTTTGTATTTTAATATAATCTTTATATGATAAACATTCCGATTGCACGGATGCGTTTTTTTCTACTCCATCTAATAAATCCGATTGGAAAAACGCTAACTTTCGGATTTTTTTAGGAATGGGTTGTATAAAATGCATATTATGGATTTTTCCCAAATAAAGGAATTTATTTCGATTGGTATCTTTTAGTTGGATTTTAATGGGAATATTCGTATTATTTTTCAAAATAGGAGGTAAAACAGTTTCAGTTTTTTTAAACTTCGCAAATGGTGAATTATCGGTTTTTGATGCTTGAATCGCATTATAATTCGGTTTTGATATATCTGTTTTTCTATCTTCTATAATATGTACTTTAATCAGCGGGCTAGGCGATTCACTTAATATAGATTCGTCCATGAAAAAATCCCAACATCGAAACATAATAACATATTTCATCGCCATTGCATTTAATATATCATATTTTACATAAGACTGGTCCGCATAATACGAGAACCCTAATTTAAAAGGGTCGTAAAACATTGCGATATTTCCTGCAGGAGTTGTCATATAGAGGATTTTTCGTTTCCAATTCACTTCGTGTTCATTATTTTCTTCATCAAAAACGGTTTTATATTGGGGTTTATCATAATAAAAGCCTTCAATATTTTTATTTTTTTCGCATATTTCTGTATTTGAACCGTATCGTAGAAATCGTTCAAGTTCTCTGTCATATAGAATCTTTTCCGGTGAATCTACTCTCGTCGGTTCTTCTATTTTAATGTTAAAAATAATGCTATAAACGACAAAAAAAGCAAATTGTATCCAATATTTTGTATATTGATAGGCAAAAATCAAATATAAAAACATCTGTATCGATAATAGTCATATAAAATAATATTTATATCTTTTCTTCTATTTGTATTTTACGATAGGCAAATAGGTTCTCCATTTCTATTTTCATATCTGGAACTTCAATTCGTTCATATGTTTTCATGGGATTATCGGGATGAAGGCATACCAAATACATTGCCGAAATCGTTTTATCATATTTCGCTTCTAATATTGTCTTATAGGTATTTAATTGTAAAGAATAATGCCAGAAATTTGTATCTGGTAAGTGGTTTATACAGGGTGTCAGTGCGAATTTATTGTATTCGGCCTCGTATTTGATTTCTTTAACCCTTTTCCAGTCATATATAATAAGTGTTCCATCTTCTGGGTTCTCAAATATCATATCAATAGAACCCGATAATTTATATTCTTCGTAATATACCATCCATTCTGTTCTATAGGGTTTGAGGTGTTTATAATCATGGGCGAATTCCAGAAAATATTTATATTCAATACTATCATTTATTCTTGGCTCCATATTATAATAATATTCGATATCCTCGTGCATATTCGTTCCGCTACCCGATGCCTCTTTGCCACTTTTTGCCCATGCCGCCTTGATTTGTTCAGGGGTCATACCGTAATATTTACTCGAGGGGTCTTGTAGTGTTCCTTTTTTCACCATTTTTTCGATAATTGCATCGGGGTCAAAATGGGAGAAATGCGAGTGATTCCACGTGGTTACGGAAGTATATCCCTGTTGGCCATGTACCGTATAAATATGTGGAATAGGGTCAAATTTTATAAATTCATCGCGTGGGTGAGAGTTCAAATTCTTTAAATATTCGGGTGGTTCTCGATATTCTGTCATATAAAAAATATGTTTATATCGCTTTGTATGGTTTTATAAAATCAATTTTATGCTATCTTATGCCGTGCTATTCTTCTATATCGTCGATTGTATTTTTTTCCAAATTCACTTTACAGCATTGGAAAAGTATTTTTTTTATTTCGTTTGCGAGTCTATCGTCTTTATAATCCGACCCATATACGATTCCCTTTAATGCATATATAGGTTTTCCGTATTTTTTATATTCGTCTTCGTCTCGTAATGAAAAAGCGCGTAGAAATTTAACACGTAAACTATCTAATATTTTAATAATATCGATGGTTGATGCGATATGCCATTTCGAATTATCATATAAATAAATTCTGTTTTCTTTTTGTATAAAGGCTGCAATAGGTATTTCGTATTTATTTTTGGTCAAGTTCTCGAAAAACGTTTTTAATCCTATCATAATATTCGTTGTTAATATTTTATCAATATCTTCATTTGAAACTATAACGCTATTTAGCCAATCGAATATTTCTATATTACAATCGCGTTCATTCAAAACGCTGCTTATTTGTTTACGTTTTTGAAATGATTGGTTTTTTTTCAATATTTCTACTTCTTCTTCCAAACAATCCACTTTTTTTAATACTTTTTTCAAAATCGTTTTTAATTCTTCTATATCGTCAGGTAGTATATTGGTATTATTATTCGAGTGATATAATTTGGGTTTATATTTTAATTCGCAAATTGCAACATGTGTATCGTATTTCAGTGCAATTACTCTATTCCTACATAATTCACAGGCTTTTAAATTCATTTTTTTATATATAAATAAAGTATTATAGAAAATCAATTTTATGTTTCGAATGAGTTTTACATTACCAACGCGAAATATAGTAAATAATCCAGTAGCAGATATTACACAGAATCAGGTTACACCGATTATAATTCAAAATGTGATACCGAATGTGGTTCAGGTTACACCGAATTATTCTATGTTTCAATATAGTATGCTAGCTCAAGTTCAAAGCAATGGGTGTAATAATTGTGGAAAATAATAATAGAATATATATATGAAATTATCCAATAGTAATATTTTTAAACACTTGAAGAATTCAAATCTTCACTGGTATAAAAAGATTATATTATTAGCAATTTTATTATTTGGTTCATTTTTTTGTGTATGGATTTTAAACATTTTTGGACTATACGATTACAATCAAAATATTGATTTTGAATCATTTTATCCGTATTCTGTGAATCAATAAAACCTATAGTATTGTATAATAATATAATACTATAATGTATTTTGATAAAGAATCATTTTTAGAACCAAAAGTATCTCAATATGGAAGTCATTTAGTTATGACGAATGTCAATAAAGAAACAAAAAGAAAATATATTAATATTGATACTAGATTTAGGGATGATTATAATGATATATCGAGAACCAGTCATTTAGAAAATATTATTACTCTACCAGATACACTTACAGATATAAAATCAATAATGATATGTAATGCAGAACTACCATTATCTTATTATAATATTTCAGATGCTTTGGGTAATAATGCATTTAGTATTACATATTCCGCAAGTTCAGATTATACACCAATTAATATAAATATAAATACTCCTTATGTATTTGTATTAAGTGATGGTATTTACGATATAACCGGATTAACAAATGAAATTAATCTTAAATTGTTAAATTATAATCTTGATACAATAAGTATTAATTTTACTGAAGATATTACGTTTGACATTACTAATGCAATTATTTCTCAAGTAAATACATCATCTAACTCATATTTTTCAAAATTTCATAGTGTTAGTGGGTTAGCTACTATTAATTTTGCATTAAAAGGTTCATTTGTTTGCAATGGAATTAATACGAACATAGGCTTTTCAGCTCCAGATTTTGATAAATTCAATTATAAGACAAAATTAGGGTGGTTATTAGGTTTTAGAAAATATACACAATATACACTGCCAGCAGGAACAAGAGAAAACCCAGGAATAATAACATCCGAATCCATAATAGATTTGAATGGTCCCCGATATTTATATATTGTCGTAGATGAGTTCTCGAAAGGGAATCAGAATTCCTTTATTTCGCCGCTTTCAAATTCGATTATTAATAAAAATATATTAGCTAGATTAAGTTTTGATACCAAAACACATCCACTTGGTTCTATTTTATCTGCAAGTATTATCAATGGAAAATTATTAAGTGACCGTAGGTCATATACAGGTAAAATAGATATACAAAAATTAAAGGTTCAAATAGTAAATGAATATGGTAATCCTATGAATTTGAATGGACTTGATTTTTCGTTTTGTCTAGAAGTAGAACACGAATAATAATTTTTTATCATTCAATAATCAGGTAACGAATCAAATTCGTATCTACTCCCCCTCGATTATTTTTATAATAAATTTGTATCGTTTTTCTTTCCAAGCGGTATAATTATAAAAAAAGTATATTTGAATGTCATAGAAGTGATTTATTCAAGAGTGTAAAATGATAGTAAAACAATTATATTATGTTTTATATATTAATGGATTTTATGAACGTTCAAAGTCCAGAAGAAGGACAAATAATAGAAGAAAAAATACAAGAAGAAAAAATACAAATAGCAGCTGAAAGATTAAATACAGCAATTAAATTAGTAAGTATTTGTAGCGATGATATGATATGTCAATATAAAAATCCAATTACAAAAGGACGTTATTCGCATTGTACATGTGGTTACACTGCACCTGCAATTGTAATAATAATGCTTTTTTTAGAACATTATGATATTAGGGATATAGACCAGTTAAATAAAATTCATGTTATTGTAGGTTCTCAATGTGTACAATTAACAAGAGAATTATTTACATCTGGTGTAAATCAAACAGTTGGTTATTTATGGGATAATCATTATAATCTGGGGGTAGGAGTAATGCATCTGATTAAACAAAGGTCTGAATATATAATAAATTTTAAATCTCATCCACAATTATTAAATGGTATATATCTTGTTCTTTTTGAAAATAGTGGTGTTGTTTGTCATAATTCAACCATTTATGTTATTCCAAATACGAATGTATGTTTTATAACAGATTCATGGTCATATATAAATTCAAATAATGAATTTAACGGAAGACTACCTTTAATTAGAAAAATTCCTTTAAATGAAGTAATTACTGCATTGACCAATATAAATAATACAACTGATATAAAAATTACCAAAAATTATATGGTTGAATATTTTCAAGCACCTAATGACCAAAAATTACCCAAATTAAATGTATACATAGTAAGTCAAGATTTTTTAAAAAACCTATGTCCAGAAAAATTTTATGAAGGATGCTACGGAGGTGTAACCTTTGGTGGATTAAAACCAAAAAAAACAAAAAAAACCAAAAAAAACCAAAAGACTAAAAAGACTAAAAAGACTAAAAAGACTAAAAAAACTAAATAAAATTGATTTAATATGGCTTGCACAAGAACATTGAAAACATGTTCTCGAAAGGTCAAATAGTAAATTTTTCAAATGTTACCTATCGCGTTGGCGATTTTACACTAGGTAGTGTATACACATCCTCTTGTAATGGCGATACCAGGATTGCCACTGCGAAATTATATCATCCAGTGGAAAATACTTTTCCATATAATGATATACAAGATAAAAACGCGGTTATAATAGACGACGATTCATTCGATAGCTCTTATAATAAAGGCTATCTTGTATTCGTTTTTCCGCAAGATGATTCAAAAGAATTTATAGAACTTATAAAAAATCAATTAAGTATATCGAAAGAATTACGTTCTCGATTATCAAAAGAATGGGTGAAAATAGGGTCCAAAGAATATAAAATGTCAGTTGCTTTTGGAGGAGAGAGAGTGAATATAATTTATCGAGAACCAGAAGAAACGGGTCCTTTATATAATATTTTATTCGCAGATGATATAGATATATTCATCTAAGACATTTATCTGCAATATTCTTATAGATAGATTCTATTTTATCAATATCAAAGTTCTCGAATAATTCTTTATAGTAGCGTTCATAATTTTCCAAAACATCTTTCGTTTTTTCTGCAATTTCGCTATATTCGCATTCTATCATATAAGGTCGTAATTCGTAATATACGTCGTAGCTTTTTTCACTAATCACAATCATACGATTCATTATACAGCGATTACATCGCATTTGTTCAAATATTTTATATTCTTCATTAAAATGAACATTTACTAGAATTTTATATTGGAATAATTCTTCATCTCTTTTATTAGAAAAACCCTCTATCTCATTAAAATCCAAACCTAATTGTGAAATTTCAGATAGAATATTCATTCTATATGGTAAATCCCACCAACCAATAATAGCAATATCTTTTATTTTCGGATAATTAAAAATCTCATTCCTGTTTACCATATAAGGTAAATAATACAGATTTTTACCAATATTAGTATTAGACACAAGTCTCTCTTTATATAAATAATCAATATTTGCTAGACTATAATCTATAATTTCTATTTCGTTGGAAATATTATTTATTTTTTTACACTGGTTAATACTAGATAATTGTTCAGTATTAAGAAGATATATTTTACAATGTAATTCTTTTACATCAAAATGAATAGGTATATTTTGAATAAAAATAATAATATCGGTTGGCAATATTGTAAAATACGAGTTTTCGTTTATATATCTTATATCATTCGGATAATTTACAATGATTGAATTTATATAATCTAAAAAATAATCTTCGTGTACTGATTCCGAAAAAATAAATATCATAATACTATAATATTTATTTTATTTTATTCATTCTACCATTCTCTAATAAATACAGGGTTTAATGGGTCTCTATAAATATGCGAATAATTATCTATTGTTGAATCTTCACCAAATAATAAAACAATTTCATATGGCTGATAAAATGCTCGAACAAGGTCATATAAAGGCATTCCTCTAGTAAAACTACCGTATATTACTAAATCGTATTTCCGATTACAAATATTAAATTCTACCATTCCGTCAGTTGTTATATCGTAATATTCATCGGGGTCCAATAAATTAGAATATGTGAATCCTTTCCCATATAATTTTTTTTCATCTATATAACATTTATATATATGAGGCACTACAGGATAATCATGACATTTTTCTTTTAGAATTATTTTCAATCCATGTAGAGTAAGACATCTCAAATAATCGCAATCTGTATTTCCAGATAAAACTAGAATCTTTTTAGCATCTGGTTTTCCGCATGTTTTCAAAATATATCGGGCAATTTTTTCTGTAGTAAGATTTTGTTTTGTATAATCAATAAATTCTCCTATAAGGGTCATACATTCTTCTTTTTCTTGAGAACTTAAGTTCTCGACGGTTTTATCTTTAATTCGTTCATATAGAATATTTGCTTTATAAAATAAATGTTTTGGGCATAAAATCATTGTATTTATAGGACAATATTCAATATCAGGAAAATAGGGGATACATCCATTTGCCATAATTTCATAATGTCGGAGACAATCCCAACCTGCCTTTTTATTCGTTCTCGCAAAAAGGGAAATTTGATATTCATGATAATAATCTGTTTCGGTTGTATAAATATATGTTTCGGTTCTACCTGGTATTAAGTTAGATAACATTTTCTTTTTTTTATTCATAATATTCGATACATCAATAATTTTACATTCTGGTATAGAAAATGAGATTGGATAATTATTTATCATATATAATATTTTTTATTATTTTTTATTCTATTTTTCATCTAATAACATAATTACCATTGCTGCATAGTTATGTAGGTCTATCATCGTATCTCTTATAGATTCGTTTTCATGTTATTTATTCGAGAACTTATAGTTGAAAAACATTTTTCCCCGTTTTTAAAGAGGCAAATGGCCCCGCGATGCTCTTTTGGAAAAAATTACCATAATAATCTATATTTGTTCTAGGGGTGTTCGACTGGTTCACTTGTGCATAAACCGGTACGTTCTCGATATTCAATGTCAAAATATTTGCAGATGGGTCATATAGAAAAGAATTTTGGAGAATTAGACTATTTGACTCGCTACCGTTAATAGCTGCCCATTGTATTTGCCATTGTTCCATTGTATATGTTTTAGGAGAGGGTTTGGAGTTAATAGGTGGTAGAATCGAGAACCCCGTATTTATCACATAGATATTATTATTTAAAAATCTCGAGGATGGTACTGTTGTATCCGGTTGACTCAATAAGAGATAGGGGTTCGTCGTGCTTAAAAATAGATTATTTTGTATAGAAATATTATTCGAATCCCATTTATCTGCGGTTCTCGTAAAAATATTCGTATAAATATCGGCTGCGGTCGAACCTAAAAATGCATTATTTGCGATAGTTACACCTCCAGAGGTCGCGAAGGATACTCCGTAATTATTCATATAGAAAATATTATTAAAAACATTTCCTGTTGTAGCGCTACCTATTTCGTAATTTATGCCGCTACCCGTATTATATCGAAGAATATTATTCTGAAAAATGGAATTTTGTCCTGCGCCTTGGTCTGACCATATACCATGACAATAATTATTTTCTATTATATTATTTTGTATGATAGAATTCGTCGGTTGATGTACTTTTACTCCGGCGCTTTCCCATCGACGTTGTCCTGTAAAGAGGAGATTGTTATTCCTTTTCACGATATTATTCGAGAACGTGAAATTCTTGGATAAATAAGCGGCCGTACCGGCCGCGCCATTATCAGTAATGATATTATTTTTTATTATATGACCATATGACCCCGTCGCAGGACCATTTACCCCCTTTTCCAAATCTTGGTTCTGCGCACCTTCGTTTCCCCATTCAATACCGATTCCATTCGCAAATCGAATTGTATTATTCTGTATGGTCCAGTATCTCCCTGACCGCGTACCGATCATACCTGCATGTTGGTTTTGGGGTATGGTCCAGAATTGATTAGGGTAATTATTTCCGCAATGTTCTATCGTGAATCCGTCGACCACAATATATCGGAGACCGCGTTGATTAGGTGCAAAAACTCGGCGCTGATTTGTAATTTCGATGAGGTGTGAAGTTGGGTCATTATCAGGGAGATTTATAGATAGTTTATTTATAGATGGGTCAAATGTCCATGAATTTGGCGTATTCTGCATTTCACTAAAATAGGGGCATTGTAATAATAATTGTCCATCTACAAAAACTTGTCCTATAGAGTATATTAGATTAGGGTCGCTATTTGGCATTTTTAAAGCTGCCTCCGGACGTCCATTACGCCCATAGGGTGTTACCGATACAGGCACTTTAAATGGGTTTGCGCCATCTATTGCCGATATATCTGTAAAAGAGCTATCATATATATCTCCTTGCCATATATTACATGATAGTTGAGAACTTGGTTGCCAAGGAATAGAACCGCGAATAATTGCTTGACCCTTTACGGCAGATAGATATGTTATAGGATTGGCCGCAGTACCAGTATTATATGGAGATACACGTTCTCGATATATTCCAGGTTGGACTATAATAGTATCACCGGCTGTTGCCATTACGGATGCATATTGGATAGTTAAAAAAGGGGTAGATTGAGAACCTACGTTAGAATTGCTACCAGTAGAAGCACAAACGTAGTAGATTGTCATATAAAATATATTGGGATTATATTAGGGGTAGAATTATATATTATTTCAAATATATAATATAAATATTAACATTATATTAATTTATGTATATATGTTTATTTGATAGAGTCGATAGATTAGGTTCAAATATTGCTAATTATATAGCACAAATCTTATATGCATACAATAATAAATACATTATTAAATTTAATAAAGAAAAAGAAAATTATAATGGTTATAATTCAATTTTTGTAAAAACATTATTTAATTATATTGAATATTATAATGAAAAAATATCTAAAAATAGAATGAATGAATGCGAATGCGAATATAAATTTATTTTACCAGATGATTTAATAAATACTATTACGAATTCACTAAAAAACATAAAAACAGATTTTTTTACTTTTTTTTTAAATAATATTTATAATGATATAAAACCATTTTTTACAAATTTATCTACTGTATTATATAATATTAATTTTGATATAGATAAAACGATATTAGTTCATTTAAGATTAGATGACACAGCACATTATCCTGATTATGATGGTATGATATGTTCTAATTATTATAAAAACAATATAGCAAATGACAAAGTTTGTGTTTTGGATTTTTACGGCGAATTAAATACTCAAATCCCTTTATCAAAAAAAAAATTAGATAATATTATAAATAAAGCCAAACAAGAATTTAAGGATTATAAAGTAATATTAGTTACTTCGCCTATATCAGACACGACATATTTAAATTATGACTATGAAGTTATAAAATCAGATGATGAAAATTTAGATTTATATTTATTAACAATGTGTAAAGTTACTATTTTATCAAGAAGCAATTTTGCATTATCATCTTTATTTTATAATCACGATAAGATTAAAACATATATACCATTATGGGGTCATTCTGCTTGTTATGGGTTAGATACAATTTACGATAAAACGGATAGATCTAAAATAGAATATTTTGCATAAATAAATCGATAAGAAAATTGATATCGTAATACATTATAAAACTATATAAATAAATAGCAAGTATCCTATTGTAATGAACTTAAGCAAAGACCAATTATATGCATTCGAGAAATTTAAAAAAGGCGAGAACTTATTTATTACTGGTCCAGGTGGGACTGGTAAAACTCAACTCATTAAATACCTAGTATCCTATATGAAATTAGGCCGTATAGACCATCAAGTATGTGCATTAACTGGTTGTGCAGCCGTCCTATTAAAATGTAATGCGCGTACACTTCATTCTTGGAGTGGTATAAAGTTAGCACGTGGTCCTATAGATAAAATTGTATCTTCTGTTTTATATAATTCGCGTACTTCTGCGGTATGGAAAAAAATCAGGGTTCTCATCATAGATGAAGTGAGTATGATGTCTTTGAAAATATTCGAGGTCATTGAACAAATTGCGAGAACTGTAAGAGGGTCAAAACTCCCATTCGGTGGTATCCAAGTCGTATTTACTGGCGATTTCTTTCAATTACCACCCGTAGGTTCTCCAGACGAACCTTCTACAGGCCAATTTTGTTTTGAATCGTCAAAATGGCGCGATATTTTCCGTATAGAAAATCATATAAAACTAGTGACTGTATTTCGACAAACAGACGAGACCTATATAAAAATATTGAATGAAATTCGCGAAGGCGAATTGAGTACAGAAAATCGACAAATTTTACTAGATAAGGTAGGGATAAGACCCGTCGAAGAAAAAAGGACGACCAAACTATTTGCAATCAGGTCAAAAACGGATTTTATCAATAGGGGTATGTTCTCAAAAATCACGGAAGAAGAATACGTATATGACGAAAAGATAAAGATAGATTGTGTCACCTATCTAGATAGTGGAAAAACAATCGACTCAAATATAATATCGGCATGTAAAAAATTATCCCCGAATGATATTCAATATGAGATTGACCAATTATCGAATAATTCGTCCATACAAAAAATCGTCCGTTTAAAAAAGGGTGCCCTAGTAATGCTTACCTATAATATCAAGGTAGAAGATGGTATTTGTAATGGTTCTCAAGGTATTGTAACTGGATTCAGACAGAGTAGCCAAGATTCAGAAAAATGTCCTATAGTAAAATTTACAAATGGAATAGAAATACCCATTGAATACCAATATATGCAATCCGAAGAATATCCCATGATAGCAGTGGGTCAAATACCCCTCTCTTTAGCATGGGCAATGACGATACATAAAATACAAGGTGCCACACTCGATAGTGCAGATATGGATTTAGGTAATAGCGTATTCGAATATGGTCAGGCATATGTAGCTCTTTCCCGAGTTAAAAGTTTGGATGGCCTTTATTTATCCGCATTCCATCCACAGAAAATTCGCGCGAATCCCATAGTAAAAGATTTCTATATGACATTTGTAGAACCCGATTATAATAGCATATTACCTATCGCACCGATAGAAAACATTTTCGATGCCTATCGTTATCAAGGGGAAGAAGTATCGGTTGCAATAGAAGCAGTAGGCGAAGAAGCCATAATAGAAGCAGAAGCAGTCGTCGTAAATGTAGTAGCAATCGAAAATATAGAACCAATAGAAAACTCGTCCATAAAAATAATCAAATTATAATACATATGGTGGCATCTTCTATATTACCAGTAACAATACATAAAGGTAAACTCTATTTTTTATTTGGAAAAGAAAATGAAATGGAAGCTTCTGCAAAAGGGTTCTCCGATTTCGGTGGCGGAGTTGAAGGCACAGAATCAGTAATGGAAACTGCATATAGGGAAGGTGCGGAAGAATTATGCGGATTTTTAGGAGAACCTAGTCAAATAAAAGAACTTATAAGGAAAAATGGGGGTACTTATGATATTACCCAAGGAAAAGAGAATCGCGAATATCATATACATATATTTTACATGGATTATGACGAGAATCTACCCAAATACTATAAAAATCATTTTCAATTCTTATGGAATAGGATGGATAAAGAATTATTGAATTCTACAAAATTCTTCGAAAAACAAGAAATTCGTTGGTTCTCAACAGGAGAAATGAAAAGTCAAATAAAAGAATTCCGTCCTTTTTATCAAGAATTCGTTCGAGGAATTTTATTAAAAGAAAAGGAAATCCGAGTATTTATTCAGAAAAAGTCTTCAAAATCGAGAACCAGAAAAAACCGATGAACAAAATCTTATAAAAGAATATAATGCCACGTACAAAGCCACATACAAAAAAAGGACATAAAAAACGTCGTATAAAACGCAGAACATTAAAAATAAAACCACATATAGAATCCTATCAAATAATAAAAAACTCCAGATTAGAAAATGGTATTTTATATAATGACGAGAAAAAAATTATATATAATCCAGATATCGCTCCTTATCCAATAGAACAAGAACGACATTATATAAAACCGATTTATCAGATGGGTTTAGAAAAACACGTTCATTTTAATCCATATATTCAATCCTATCCTATAAAACCTAGGTTCTCGAAAGGGAAGAGTAAAAAAAATAAAATTCCGAAAGATAGTCTATTGTTATATAGGAAAAAAATGCAACGATAAAATACATAATAATTGTATATATAATTATTATGGCAAATTATGGTGGAATAGTTAATGGTTCAATTAAAAATAAAAAGGGGCGTTTTGATACTATATATACTGATTCATTAATATTAAATACAGAAATTTTGAATACACTCACTATAAGAGGCAATTTATTTGGAGAGGGTAAAATGTATTTTATGAATGATGTTCTTATGGCTGGTAATGTATTCATAAAGAATGAAAGTATAGACAAAATGTTAAATGTCGAGGAAACTTCTTTTTATTCAGGTGATTTATTATTAAAAGGTACAAATTATCTTATTGGAAATACATTTTTAAAAAATAAACTATTCTTAGACGAAAAAGGAAATCAATATTTATATGGATGCAATGGAGATAATAATAAACCCGGTGGACTAGCAATTAATAATAAAAATCCACAATCTACTATTGATATTCATGGCAATATTACACAATCATTAAATGTATTTACATCAATGCAAGAAAATCGTAATACGATTGCACAAAATAATACATTAAAAGGAATAGTCGTCAATACAACTGATACATCATCAAATATTTTTTTCTATAATGATTCAACTATACCATCACGGTCGAATTATTCTGATATAAATGGAGATGCAGCGATATCTTTTGTAAAAGGAAATACATTACAAATATCAAATAATAAAAATCAAATTTTTATAAGACCTGATGTAACAACCTTATCAAAAAGAGGATATACATCTGATTTATCTGGAGCGACAACACTCATATACGATATTTCTAATGGATTATATAATCCCGATATTTATGGAAATAGTTTAATCCCGACTACTTCTACTACAGGAAAAGCACTTTGGTTAATTTCAAATGATAATAGTTCAAATACATTTGCTATAATAGGAGCACCAAATAAAATAGGAGCAGCGTTAGGTGGAGGACCATATCCATTTGATACTAGTCGAGGTATGAATACTATAGGATTATCAGACCAATCTGGAAATTATAATTCGGCTATAAATATTATTTCTGGAAAAGATAAATTAAAATATAGTTCAACTGTTGGAATAAATACATTTCAACCGAGAACTGAAAAATATGTTGTCGATATTAATGGTCCAACTCATATAGATAACAGTGATATGAAATTAATTAATACAACCACCAACACTTTAGTTGGTATGAATTCTGATAGATACGGATATTCTTATTTATATGGTATACAAACCCTTATAGATAATTCAAGAAATAATATTATTTCAGTTTATAATAATAATAAAAATACCTGGACATATTTGAATACTACTTTATCTACTGGTTCAACTACAACATCAGAAATAAATAATCAAAATCAATATTATATAAATTCTTTATATGCAATAGATTGTTCGCACATTTTTGTAGGAATGAGTAATTTATCAGAAATAAGATATACAATAGATGGAATCATATTTAAAATTACAATATTATTAATTAATAATATTAATAATAATTACAAATTCACTCAAATATATACGAATAAAAATATTGATAATTCTTATAATTTATATTTATGTGAAACAAACAATTTATATTTTTCAATATTAGACCCAGTTAATAATATTTTAACTAATAGAAATGTTTCTAGTTTTTCATCAAATATAACATCTATTTTTGGTATAAATAATACTATATATATTGCAACCCAGACCGATATTTCAATTAATATTTTTGATACGACAACTAGTACAATTTCTGGAAGACAAATGATTTGGCCACAGGGAAACCCACCATCTTCGTCATATAGTAGTATTTACGCGATTGACACTTCTAATATTATTGCAGTTGGTACAAATATTATATCTTATACAAATAATGGTTTAAATTGGAATTATACAAGACCTACTGCTATATTTAATAATGTATATTTATATGATTCAAATACAGCAATTAGTTATGATTCAAGTAATAATTTTTGGTTAACACAAAATGGATTGAATAATTGGGCACCTATGTCATCTAATTTTATTAATTCGTCTGGAAAATCTAATATTTTATATACAAATAATAGTTTCATCGGTTTTACAAACCCTAGCCCAAGTATATTATTAGTTGCTGCGAATAATAGTTTAAATAATCTATTTTTAAATGGTCAGATAATTAGTTGTTTTGTACCAAATATTTTTAATCGTAAATTGAATAATATACTTGACGTATGTGGTAATATGGTAATTTCCGGAGATATACATATTGATGATTATGGTGAAATTATATCAAATAATGATACTTTTCGTATTGTAAATCAAAATGTTGATAATGTATTATTAGGCGGCGATTCTAGACAATTAATATTAGGAAATGCAAATTCTGGTAATACTTATGTTAGACATAATATAGATATATCATTAAATACTACTATTCATGGCATTACTTATATGGTAAATGGTACCCAATGTAATAGTATTAATAATGGAACTTTAATAGTAACAGGTGGAGCAGGCATTAGCGGCAATGTTTTTATCGGCGGTAATTTAAATCTCACACGCGATGCCTCTTTCAATGGTAATCTTTTTATCGGCGGCAATAATTTCATTAGTGGTAATTTAAATCTCACTCGCGATGCCTCTTTCAATGGCAATCTTTTTATCGGCGGCAATAATTTTATTAGTGGTAATTTAAATCTCACTCGCGATGCCTCTTTCAATGGTAATCTTTTTATCGGCGGCAATAATTTTATTAGTGGCAATTTAAATCTCACTCGCGATGCCTCTTTCAATGGTAATCTTTTTATCGGCGGTAATAATTTCATTAGTGGTAATTTGAATCTCACACGCGATGCCTCTTTCAATGGTAATCTTTTTATCGGCGGTAATAATTTCATTAGTGGTAATTTGAATCTCACACGCGATGCCTCTT
>Ga0114967_10001727_pt1 | contig 18300 bp, 18 predicted proteins | sample M_130628_MF_Meta_FD_92639 | JGI IMG/M metagenome (GOLD analysis project Ga0114967, IMG submission 92639) | Freshwater microbial communities from Lake Montjoie, Canada to study carbon cycling - M_130628_MF_MetaG | ecosystem: Environmental > Aquatic > Freshwater > Lake | place: Lake Montjoie... | reverse complement strand
CCCGATTGGTTAGAGTTAATCGCGTTCTTTTGTGAATTTTCATGAGAGAAATTGGTTACATGGTTAATGGTTTTTTGGTCGAAACCAAAATTAATCATGTAAACAACGCGGTCAAATCTTACAACATTGTTGGTTTAGTGGTTGCAAAAACTGGTTGGAAATTTGCTTGGGACGCTTTGCATGACTTAATGGATCGCTCAATTTCTGAAGAAGAAAATTTAGAAATTTTAAAAATTATAAAATCTACCAAAGGAGTTTTGGACTGTCACGACCTACGCACCCGAAAAATGGGAGACATGATTTTGGTTGATATTCATTTAGAAATTGATGGCAAAATAAGTGTTAAAGATGGTTACGCAATTGCTAGCGAAGCTAAAAATCTGGTTATGGAAAAACTGCCAGTTTTAGACGTTATGACGCACATTGATCCAGCTTAAATTTTGGTTTAAAACAACTTAAGGTGCTATCGCGTAAATCAACCCCGTGAAAAAAGATTTATATTTCCTAAAGTCTGATTAAGTGACGAACGCGAAGTCACTTTTACAGCTTCATGTACGCGAGTTTGAGCTTGTTGAGTTTGAGCTTGTTGAGTTTGAGATTGATGGGTTTGAACTTGTTGGGTTTTTTGTGGGTTTAGGTTTAAAGAGCTTTCTATCGCCTCAAAAGTTAATTCTTTAACTTTAGTGGCAATTTCTTGAGCTCTCATTTTCGGCAGGTTTTGATATAAATCTTGAAGCTCGGGCAAACTTTTAAGATTTCCGTCTTCGTTAAAATATTTTGCTGCTAATAATTGTGTTGTTGGTTCGTCAATTTTTGGATTTAGATTTAAATCGTTGAATTTTATTGGTTGGCTTTGCGATAAGCGGCTTTGCGATGATTGTGATTGGCTTTGTTTTTCAATGGCGGCGTCTAAAAACTCCATTTCTTCATCGTAAGAATTTTTGATTTGATTTGTTTCGTTTGGAAAAGCAATTTGCGCCCAAGTTTCTTGGTGAATTCCTTCGCAAAGATAATTAGCCACTTGTTGCGGCGTTTGAGCTAAAATTTGGCTTGTTTGTTGATAAGCTTGATTAATTTTTTCTTCAGTTAGCCAGTCTCTAATCGTTCCTTCATAAGCAATTGAATTTGGAACTGCCAACCAAGGATTTTCAATTTCTTGGTTTTCAAGAAGTTTTTTGTGAACTTCTCTAAATAAAGCGTTTCCGGCTTCAACTTCTACATTTGAACCCGGCTTTTGATCTTGAGCCAAAGTAGCAACATAATTTTTGATGGTTTCTAACGCTCTTAAATGTTTTGTTGCGGCAATTTTGTCAGCTGTTTCTGGAGCCATAGCAATTGACATAATAGCAGATATTTCCAACCAGCTCGCAACTGTTTGGTTTATACATCCATCCACCTCATATGCTTTGGCAATTTCGTCTGCTATTTCTAAGTGATTAGGGTTTTGTGTAAAAGCATCTAAAACTGGGGTGGTAGTTGCGACCAACTCTCCCAAACTGCCACGCTGAACAGCGCTTTCGGTTAACCGATGCAACAGAGTTTTGATTGCAGCAGGTCTTGGTTTTGGTGCGCTATTTGATGAACTGCTTGAAGAGAGTTTTAAAGAGCTATTTGATGAACTATTTGATTCATTAACCAATTCGCCATTGCTTGGGTTCATGTAGCTTTCAATTGCAGCTTCTAATTTTTCTTTAGCTACTCGCGCTTGAGTAATAAAATTAAAATGTTGGGGATACCTAACTGTGCAACCACGTTCTTCTAAAGACTCCAATCTTGCCAATAGTTCTGGTGTTGCTTGAAGGCTGGTGCAGCCAAAAAAATTTAAATAATCAATACTAACTGACAGGATTTCTGGTAAAGATCTTAGGCTTTCGCAATAATAAAGAGCTAAAGTTTTAAGACTATTTGATGAGATTTCTAAAGATTCTAGGTTGGTGCAATTAGAAAGATTTAAACACTCAAGACTATTTGATGAGATTTCTAAAGATCTTAGGTTGGTGCAATTGTTAATTCTTAAATACTCAACTCTAGCAGGTATGATTTCTTTTAAAGAAAGGTTTGGACCGGGGCAAAATTCAATTTCTAGAGCAGTAGTATCATCTGGTATTTCTGGCAAAACTTTTGTTCCATCGGCTTGAGTAATTAAGTTTTCTTCTGTGATTGTAAAAATCGGCATAAAAAAAGATCTCCAAATAGTTTTTTTTAAGAAAAAGAGTTTTTTTGCCTGCTTGCGCGCGCAATTCAAAACCCGAGTAAAAAGATTGTTTTAGTTTGGCTGTTTAACTGTAAGATTTAACCGCGTTGTTTACATGATTAATTTGTAAGAATCCACCGCGTTGTTTACATCTTCAAAAACTCTAAAAAGAGTTTCACGCGAATTTACGTGGTGGTGTTTTTGGAGTTTTTGAAGATGTAAACAACGCGGTGAATTCTTACAAATTGGCGAAGGAAAAGCCGGAAAAATAGCAAGAATTTTGAGCGAAACTTATCAAGAATTTTTACACCAAACCAAGAATTTATATTCTTAACCAGCAAAGTATTTTTAAGAAAAAATTACGACTGAAAATGTAAGATGTATCAAGTGATACAGCGTCATTATCCAAGAAAATTTTTACCAAAAAGACAAAGTTGGTGCTATCAAGAGATAGATATTTTGGTATAAATATAAGGTGAAATTAATTTGAATAAAGGCTCTAGATCGATTTGTATTTTTTGCTTGAAAAAAAAATAAGCTCAAAGAAAACTAGTCACCTAGTTTTAAAAAAAACAGTCGCTCACGCTTAAAAAATTTTGCGGCAAATGCGGCAAATTTTAAGTCTAAAAAATTCGTCTAATAAAAAATTCGTTTAATTTTATTAATCCAAAAAAATCTTAAAAAAAATGGAAGGACCATCTAGCAAAACAACAGTTAATAATTCAAATCAAAATCCAAATATCACAAGTCAGAATCAAGAATTTTTAGATGCCGTAAAATATTCTGAAGTTTTTCTTGAACTCGGGAAAACACAAGCTGACACTCAGTCTAAAATTACACTTCTTTTAGAATCGGGAGCTAATATTAATGCTAAAGACAAAAATGGTCAAACAGCTTTGCATTATGCCTCAGCAGCAAATAACCATGAAACATTTAACTTTCTTTTAAAAAGAGGAGCTGACTTTGAGGCTAAAGACAACGATGGTAAAACAGCTTTGCATTTTGCCGAATCAAATGGTCATGGAGTAATAGTCGGAATGATTTCAAAAGCAGCCGCAAGTTCCTCAAAAGCAGCCGCAAGTTCCTCAAAAGTAGAAGCAAAAAAACCTTCACCATCCGTAAGTTCCCCAAAAGGAGAAGTAGTTGCATCTCAAGAATCACTCGAAAAAAAAAGGGGGTAATTAGGCTAAAACTGCTTCAATATCTCTATTTTTAATAAAAACCAAAAATCTATTGCGAATTCTTCAATTCACTTGGGCGAGTAGCAATTCAAAATTAACCAAATTCAAGCTTACTTAGTTTGAATTTGGTTAAATATAGACAACCAAATCACCAGCGACAAAGCCATTGAAATGCTGGCGCAACATTTCATTCACCAAACCAGTTTTTGAAACGCTTTTTGAAGGCTACCAAAGGTTTGTAATCTTGCAAAAAATCGTTTTTCTGATAATCGCTCCATCAATTTTGTCGCTTTTATTGGCTTCAATGGCGCTTGTAATTAATTCTCTGATTCATTTAATTTTTTTTAAGCGAGCCCAAGCTTCGTTTTGCGGCATCCGCAACTCAAAATTTACTAAATTCAAACGAAGTTTGAATTTGATTACAATTCAGTCAGAGATTATAAAAGACATCACATCGGTTGCCACGAAATTTAAAATCCCATTAATTCAAAATACTAGAAATGGCCATTGTGCAAATATGAGTATTGTTAATGGCGGAAATAATGAAATCAGGCTTGAGGGAGAAAAGGTTTTGATGATCATGCAACAAAATATGCAGGGAAATATTTTGCCAAAATCAGGCTCATCTTTGGCAGGCAGCGCTGCTTTAAACGCAGCGGTGGAGAAATTTGAACGACGTTAGATTTCGGAAAGATATTTGAACAGAACCTTGCTGGGATTGACGAAAAGCTGGTTTTTAGCACCACGTTTTTTTCATTATGTGTTATTCCTTATAAAACTCTTCAATCACTTCATTATATTTTTCTTCCAAAACATTTCTTTTTAATTTCATTGAAGGCGTAATGTCGCCGGACTCGATGGAGATTTGATCTGAAGAGATGAAAAATTTTTGAATTTGTTGCCAGTGATCAAGATTTTTATTCATTTCCGCGATATTTTTCTGCACAAAATTATGCAAATTTTTTGACTTTAAAAAAGCTTCATCATTGCCATCAAAACCAAATCTAGCTTTAGTTTTTTTCAAAAGATCAAAATCTGGAAATAACAAAACCGAAACAAATCTTCTTCCTTCCGCAACCACAATTGCGCCAGCTAAAAATCCAAGGCGTTGCATTAATTGATGTTCTAGCGGAACTGGACTTACATATTTACCGTTGGCAGTTTTAAAAATTTCTTTTTTACGACCGATAATTTTTATATAACCTGCCGCATCAATTTTGGCCAAATCACCGGTATGAAGCCAACCTTTAACGATAACTTCTGCCGTTTTATCCGGTTGTCCGTGATAGCCGCGCATAATATTGGGGCCGCGCGCCAGCAATTCGCCATCGCGAGCAATTCTCAATTCAACCGAAGGAAAAGCTTTGCCAACAGTTCCAAATTTGTAATTTCTTTGACAATTCGCAGTTAAAACTGGCGAACTTTCAGTCATGCCGTAACCGCAATATATTTTAATTCCAACATTTTGATAAAAACGCTCTAAATTTTCTGATAGCGCAGCTCCGCCGCAAATTATCATGCGTATATTTCCACCCAAAGCAGCGCGAAATTTTTTGTAAATTAATGTGTCAAAAATAGCGTCAAAAATATTAGGAAAAGTTTTTACATTTTTGTTTAAAGCGCGTTTCAAAGCAATTTTGCCGATAATTTTTTTAAATAAATTTCCAGAGTTAATTCCATCTTCAATTCCGATAAAAACTTTTTCTAAAACTCGTGGAACCACTGTCATCAAGTTTGGCTGGATTTCTTTTAAAAGCTTTGCGACATTTTTTACATCATCAGCAAAGTGAATTGAAATACCGCGCGTTATATAAAACATCATCACCATGCGTTCAAAAATATGAGCTAAAGGCAGGAAAGACAAAGCGATATCTTCTTTGGGAAGTGGAAAAAATGTTGCGGTATCTTTAATTTGCGAAACCAGATTTTGATGGGTCAATTCAATGCCTTTCGGTCTTCCGGTGCTTCCTGAAGTGTAAATTATTGTGGCAAGATCTTGCGGATCGATTTTTTTAACCAAGTTTTCAAAATCATATTTTTCATCTTGCGCAGCCTGTTTTCCTGATTCCATCACATCTTCAAAACTAATCGTATCTTTGGTTTTAAAACCGTAAGTAATAATTTTTACATCAATATTTTCTTTTTTTGCCGTTTCACAAAATTCACGATTATCGGTAAAAACATATTTTACATCAGAGTCAGAAATTTCATAAAGCAGATTTTCTTTTGAGATATTAAAAAAAATTGGAACCGTTACTGCGCCCGCTAAAATAGAACCCAAATCAACAATTAACCAAATCGGATTTTGATAAGAAAAATTGGCAATCCTTTGGTTTTTGCGGATTCCTAATTCACGCAAACCGCAAGCAAAATGAAAGCAATCTTCTTTAAATTTTTGATTAGAAAAACTGCGAATTTGACCATCTTCCTTAAAATTAAAAGCTTTTGGATTATTGTGTTTAGCAGCTTGAAATGAAATTAATTCAGCAAGAGTTAAGAAATTTTTCATTTAAAAAAATTGTGAAATTAGGCGCCACAACATCGCGAGTTTGCGATTGAGAACCTCATGATTATTGAGGTAAAGACGCAAATAATGATCAATATGCGCTTGCTTAGCGAAATAAAGACAAACCACTATCAAAAACATTAGCGAGAAATAATTAGAAAGCGCATCAAAAAATCCGGGACGCACAATTTCGTCGGCGATTTTTATTTGCTCAACTTTTTTCATTCTGCTTTTGGTTCGCGGATGAGTTGAAAAAAGTGTGAAATAGCCGCTTTCACCAAGCATTGACAAAGCAACAACCATGTTGCGCCCGCCAAATGCTTTTGCTGATTGACGATCGCAGCGATATTCAATTGAGCGTGAAATGAAGCGGCGCAAAAATTCATATAAATTATAAACTACAAAACGATTAAAAGCGGTGATTACTAAATTTAAAATCCAGTAAGTTTTGCGCATTGTATAAACTGAAGTTTCGCTTCCAATCGGCATCATTCTAGCGCCGCGAATGATTAAACTGAAAATAAAATATAAAATTGTTGAAACGAAATTAGTAACTTTTTGATTAGTTAAAATTAGAAAAGTCGGCAGAAAATCTTTATTTACTAAATGCGACATTTCATGGCCAATTACGCTACGAAGTGCGTATAAAAACTGTTTCGGATCTGGGCATTCGGTTAAATAATGATTGATTAAACCTTTAGTTAAAACAATAGCTTTGCTGCCTAAACTGCTGATTGCGTAAGCGTTAATTTCATCGGTATTTTTAATGTAAAGCTTCACGCTTTTTTCGCCAAATTTGCTTTTTACCTGACTAAAAAGCTCAGTTAAAAAATCATAATCTTTTATTTTTTCATAACGCGCGCATCCTTTAAGCGAGCTTTTAACCGAGAATCCAAAAAGAAAATCCAGCACCAAATAAAGCAGCATTAAAAAGCTAACCAAAAAGCAAATTAGCAGAAAAACAAATTTCACTCTTTGAAAAAGATCGTTTTCAATAATAATTGTGTTATTATCAAATTGCACAAAAGGCACGATTACAGCCAATACTGGCGAGGCTAGAATCACAATGTTGAAAATAGTTACAACGTAAACAAGAATAAGACTTATCGGTTTAGCAAACATTTTTAGAAGTTTTTAAAAAGGAAATATTGATTTGAATTTTGACAAAAGGGAATTACTAAAACATCTAAAACTTTCAATTTATTTAATTATTTAAAATAAACATGCGCACCATTCAGGTAAAGAATCTTAGAATTGCCAATAATCTTCCTTTCACTTTAATCGCCGGTCCATGCCAAACTGAATCAATGGATCACAGTTTGATGATAGCGAGCAATATTAAAAGAATTTGCGATTCATTAAAAATTAATTTTATTTACAAATCGTCCTTCGACAAAGCCAACAGATCAAGCATTGGCGGCGAACGCGGCGCAGGATTAGAAAAAACTTTACCAATTTTTGCCGAAGTAAAAAAACAATTTGGGTGCCCGATTATCACCGACATTCATAGTGAAGAACATTGCCGAATTTTGGCTAATGTTGATGAAGTTGATATTTTACAAATTCCAGCATTCTTGTGCCGCCAAACTGATTTGCTTGAAGCCGCAGCCAAAACTGGCAAAGTAATTAACATTAAAAAAGGTCAATTTTTAGCGCCTTGGGATGCGGCAAATATTGTCAAAAAAATGGATCACTTCGGAAATCAAAATGTAATGTTAACCGAACGTGGCGTAAGCTTTGGCTATAACACTTTAGTTTCCGATATGCGCAGCTTGCCAATCATGGCAAAAACTGGTTGCCCCGTTGTATTTGATGCAACTCATTCGGTTCAACAACCCGGTGGACTTGGTGGAGCAAGCGGCGGTCAACGCGAATTCGTTGAAACTTTAGCCTGCGCCGCCGTTGCGGTTGGGGTTGCTGCGGTGTTTATGGAAGTTCACCAAGACCCTGACAACGCGCCATCTGATGGTCCTTGCATGGTGAGATTGGATAATTTGGAAAAACTTTTAACTAAAATGAAAAAGTTCGACGAAATTGCGAAAGCTTAACAACCAACAAAAATCATGACTAAAAAACTGCATCATATTTTAGTAATCGACGACGATACGCGTCTTCGCACTTTGCTCGGCCGCTTTCTCGAAGAAAATGGTTTTCAAGTTTCTCTCGCCAAAGACACTGATGAAGCTAAAAAAATGATTCAGGAATTAATGTTCGACCTGCTGATTGTTGACGTGATGTTGCCCAATGAAAATGGCGTTGATTTCACAGCTGACTTGCGAAAATTTTCAAAAATTCCAGTAATTATGCTCACCGCGCGCGGTGAATTTGATGATCGCATTAAAGGCTTGGAAGCTGGCGCTGACGACTATTTACAAAAACCTTTCGAGCCAAAAGAATTACTTCTTCGCATTAATAACATTTTGAAGCGCATTAGCCTAATTCAAGAATCCGGAAACATTTGTCGCTTTGGCGAATTCACTTTTAACCTCGCCGAATCACGCTTAAAAAAAGGCGAAGAATTTATCCACATAACTGATTCGGAAGCGAAAATTTTAAATATTTTATGCAAAGAAAAAGGCAATCCCGTAAGCCGCGAAAAACTTTCCACACTTTGCGGCGGAATTGACGATAGAAGCATCGACGTACAAATCACCCGCCTTAGAAAAAAAATCGAAATCAATCCCAAACAGCCGCATTACCTACAAACTGTAAGAAATCACGGTTACGTGATTTATGGTTAAATTAATTTTGGCAGCAATTTTTGCCTGCGTTATTGAAATAATTTGGAAAATTTTTTTTGAAGAAAAAATCACCTTATTTTTTGACAAAAGTCCTGATAAAAATCCTTCGCAGATTTTGCTTGTTTCGCTTGGCGTTGTAGCTCTTTCTGCTTTTTATTTATTATTTTCAGCCCTCAAAAAAGAATTTGAAAAAGCTAATCTAAGCCAACGAACCTCTTATTTAGATTTTGTTTTTTGCACTTCGTCTTTTTTGTTCGCGATTTTGTTAATTGATTTTAACTTAGATCAGAAAGGCTTGACGCTGTTTTGCGCGACTTTGATCTGCATTTTAATTATCATCTTTTTTTGTTTAGAAATTTTCACCAAACCACTAAATCCAAAAAGCCTTAGTCGCAGATTCGCCCCAAATTCTTTAAGCAAAAAAGACGATAATATTGGCTTCGCCGAAGCTGCCGAAGCTGCCATAAAATCAATTTTAGATTCAAAAAATTATGTTAGCGTTGTCGCGCTAAATGGCGGCTATGGCGAAGGAAAATCTTCTTACGCTCGCATGATTATTGAAGCCGTTGGCGCAGAAAAATCACTTTACAGCTATATTTCACTCACCGAAACCAACGCTACCAACGACTTTTCCAAGCTATTTGCGAAGCGCTGGTTTGAAGCCTTAAACGAAAGATATCCAACCATCAACATTGCGCCTCATGTTGCGTCACTTGAGGTAATTCTTCGCGAATCAACAAACCACTCGGCGCTGGTGTCAACAATATCGCAAATTTTGGTGAAACTAAATTTTGGTTTAAGCAAAACAGTTGCAAAATGCTGGGATTTAAGCGCGTTAAAAGAAGAAAAAGGAAAGGAAATTTTCGTTCCCAACTCAACCGCCGCAATGTTCAACTACATTCCAGAAATCAAGGAAGATGTTTGGATAATCAACATCGACGAAATCGAACGCGCCCAACTTGACGAAATTTACCGCGTAATTGAAGTGATCGAACGCTTCAAACACGAAGGCTGCTTCGGCCTGCCCGTAAAACTAGTTTTTCTGCTTTGCGTTTCTGGCTCTGACTTACAAAAACGCCTCGAACATTTAAAAGAATTTGGCAACGAAAAAGCCCAACTAATCGAAGACTTCTTCTTCAACAACCCCAAAAGCCGCGACTGCAATTTGTTTCTGCCACCAATTTCTTACGAGAAGAAAAAGGAGTTTGTGATTAATTCGCTGAATAAGGTTTTGGTTAAGTTCAAACTGAATGAGCTTAAAAATGACGAGATTAAAAAAGATTTACGAAATTTTGATTTTCTTGATGAGAAAAAAATTCTGTCTTATCTTGTTGAAATTTTAACTAAAAAAGCACCAAGAACAATTCTAAAAATCTGCCAAGAATTAGAATTTTTTTACCACCAATTTACAGATTTAAACGGAAATTATGCGGCAGATAAAATAGAAATATGCGACGCAATCGCGATCAGTTTTATAAAAATGGAATATCCGCTTCTGATAGATGACATTAAAAACAATCTACAAAAAATAAATCTAGATGAAGGAGATAGATTTGATCCAAAACTCAATGAAATACCAGAAGTAAGAAATCTACTTCAAATAGTTTTTAATCTTAGAGAAAGAAACCCACAAAACCAAAAAAGAACTTCCAACCGAGAATTGATGAGAATGGTTCTGAAAGGCAAATTTGATCAAAAAACCTCGTAGTCATGCTGAGCTTGTCGAAGCATGATTCTAGGCTCAGAGCTCTATAATCATGCTTCGACAAGCTCAGCATGACTACGAGTTATTCTGAAATTTTAGATCGAAAATTTCTTAAATGATGATTACAAAACCCTAATGATGGCAATGATCGACCAAGACTACATTGATGAATCAGTCAGCTTCTTCGCAGATTAATTTTGCACTAGTAATGATATCGACAACTAATCACAAAAACTTCCTTCTCAAATTACAACGCAGCCATATTTCACAACTTAGCAAAAAACTTTTTCATTTCAGTCTTTGACTTAAATGTAACCGATTTTCCCTTGCCCTCATTTTTAATCGCGCTCAATAAATGTTTGCGGTTTTTTATGCTTGAAAGCAGATGCAAAGTTTCCTCAATCGAGCCATCATCATCTTCACTTTTTATAAAATCCAAACAAGTAAATCGGTTGCGGATGAACTTCGCATATGTCACGCATTCTTGATATTGTTGGCTTGAAAGCCCCAAAGATTTTGGCGAGGTTTTGATTTTAAAGTGAGAAAAAATTTCTTTTAGGCGTGATTCGTCGAAGTGAATTTTTTGTAATTCGGTTTTGATTTTTTTCCAATTAGGGTTTTTGCCATTGAGTTTTTTGATTTGTTGAATTGCGAGTAATTTTTGTTCATATTCTTTTTTGCATTCTGCGGCGATTTTTTTGCCGAAAAATTTTTGTAATTTGGATTGGATAGATCCTGAAACGAGTTCAGGATGACAAAACTGATGATTATCGAGCAAATATTTTTGCATTTTCGCCGCCGTTAAACTTGTTGCTGCAATCATCGCGCCGTGTAAGTTTTTTTGCGCTAATTTTGGATATTTCATTTCAATTGCGTGCGCAATTAAATGTTCAGATTGGCTGGCTGGATAAGAGCCGCCGGCAATTGTCATTCCTTGGCCGGAAAGCAATAAAATTTCGATTAAAATTTTTAAAAAATCTTCGTCGCGAATTGAAAATTTGTGGAAATTTTTTACTAAAAATTCCATTTTTTCACGCAAAATTTCAAAAGGTTTTTGATCAAATTTGGTGCCTAAAATTTTATGCGATAAATACCAATCAAACCAACAAGAATAAAAACATAAACTATCGCCAATCCCTGCTTTTGTAAGTCTTAAAGGAGATTTTTTTAAAATTTTTAAATCACAAAAAACCGCAATTGGCAAAGTTGCGCTCAAGGTTTTTTTATGTCCCAAAATTGTGATTGAAGCGTTTTTTGATAAATAGCCATTCATTGAAGCGCCAGAGGCAAAAATGGCGTAAGGAATTTTTGTTTTAGCGGAAGTGAATTTGCACAAATCGTTGATGGTTCCGCTTCCAAGAGCCAAAATTAGGTCACAGTTTTTAGCGGCAATTGCAATTTTTTTTAGATTTTTTTCGTCAGGTTTTGGGCTTTTTAAAATGAGGATTTTTTTTAAAAAACTTGCGTCAAAAAACCTCGCACAGTTTTTCCAGATTTTTTCATCAGTTACAAAAAGGATTCTTTTATTCTTAAAGCCTAAATTGGAGATTAATTTTTCAGCTTGAGACGCAAGGTTGTAGGAAATATAGATAGATCTTGAAACGAGTTCAAGATGATCGAGCTTGTTTGAACTGGCTTCTCCAACATTGTAATCTTGAACTTGATTCGGGATCTTTGACAGCGAACTATCTTGATTAGTAACGTTATTTTTAATCATGAAAAAACTTGTGAGATAAAATTGGATTTTTAAGGTGAAATTCTTCTTACTCGCAGCCTTTTGGTAAATCAATCCATTTGGCAAATTTATTTTCAAAAAAAATGGAAAACTTTCAATTATTTCTCCTGATTTTACAGGTAGTTATCGCCGTTGTTTTGATTGTTTTGGTTTTATTACAAAAATCAGACGGCGATTCTTTAAGCGGCATTGGCGGCGGTTCGGGCGGCTTGAATTCTGTAATGTCGAGCAAAGCTTCAGCTTCAGTTTTAAGTAAAACTACCATGATTTTGATTGGTATTTTTATGCTAAATTGCTTGGTTTTGGCTTCTCTTTCTAACTCTTCAAATAAAGCGATTGAAAAAGATTTAGATAAAATCATTCAACAGCAAGAAAATTCTACCCAAACACAAACTCCTGCTGAACCAGCAGCGCCAACAATTCCGCCCGTTAAATAATTAAATTAATCAAAATGAAATCTACCGCTTTAAACCAAACTCATCGCGCTCAAGGCGCCAAAATGGTTGAGTTTGCTGGTTACGATATGCCCGTTCAATATTCAGAAGGAATGTTGAAAGAACATGAATGGACGCGCTCTGGAAATGTTGGAATTTTTGACGTTTCGCACATGGGGCAATTTTTTATTGAAGGCGTCGAAGTTATAAAATTTTTATCACACATCACGCCAACTGATTTTTCCCTAAGCACGCCAAATCAGGCTAAATACACGGTTTTAACCAACGAAACTGGCGGCATTGTTGACGATTTAATCATCACCAAAATCACCGACACTAAATTTTTTATTGTTCTAAATGCTGGCTGCAAAGAAAAAGATGAAGCTTGGATTCGTAAAAATTTACCCGCCGGAATTTCTTTTATCGAATTAAAAGATCGCTCATTAATTGCCATTCAAGGCGCAAAAGCTGAAAGCGTTTTAAATAGCTTTTTGGCTGAAGGCGATTTGGCGAATTTACCTTACATGAATGTTGTAACTTATAAATTCAAAAATGGTGAAGAAGTTTTCATCGGTCGCACCGGCTACACTGGCGAAGATGGTTTTGAAGTTTCAATAAAAAATTCTGCCGCTCCGCAATTTTGGCTAGATTTATCTGCAATGTCAGAAGTAAAACCAATCGGCCTCGGCGCTCGTGATTCACTTCGTTTAGAAATGGGCTACCCGCTTTACGGCCACGATTTGGACGACACAACTTCACCAATCGAAGCCGCAATTGGCTGGGTTGTAAGCAAAAGCAACATTAATTTCATCGGCGCTGATAGAATTTTAAAAGAAAAACTTGAAGGCGCAAAACGCAAAAGAATCGGCGTTAAATTGCTTGATCGCGGCATTGCGCGCGAAGGCTGCGAAATTAGAAAAGATGGCAAAAAAATCGGCGTGCTTTCGAGTGGTGGATTTTCCCCAAATCTAAAAGTTTCAATTGGACAAGGTTATTTCGACCCTTCAGTTGCAAAAGTTGGTGACCAAGTTTCTGCGGTTGTGAGAGATCGCGAAATTCCGGCAGTTTTAACTTCTCCAGTTTTCGTGGAAGCAAAAACTAAATCGGTAAAAAAATAATTACTTAACTTACTAAAAAATTAATCGGAGAAACCATGAAATATACTAAAGATCACGAATGGATTAAAATCGAAGGCGATGTTGCCACAATCGGAATTACCCAATATGCTGCAGACGCTTTAGGCGAGCTAGTTTATGTTGAACTTCCAAAAGTTGGCAATAGTTACGCTAAACATGATGCTTTTGCTGTTGTTGAATCTTCAAAATCTGCCAGCGACGTTTATATTCCAGTTGCTGGTGAAGTTGTTGAAGCCAATCAATCTCTAGGTTCTCAGCCAGAATTAGTTAATAATTCATCTTACCAAGATGGCTGGATCGCTAAAGTTAAAATGAGCAATCCATCAGATTTAGATGACGCGATGGACGAAGCTGGCTATAAAGAATTTTTGAAAGACAAATAGTTTTAAAAATTAATTTCAAAAAAAACGCGGCATGTTTTTAAAAACTGCCGCGTTTTTTTGTCTGTAATTTGGCGCTGTCGCGTAAATCAAGTTTTTCTAAGAAATTTTTGTGATTCTAAATTTTTTGAAAGATCAGCGTAACTGAACTAGAAAGCCAAGGATGATACATTCCCTAAATCTGAATCTCAGCCTTATCCTTCAAATATTCCCGCAAGTCATGAGGATGAAACTCGGTAATATTTTTATGAACCTTGTGACTTATTTTTAATTGGGTTTTTTCATCCAATGCTTCGAACAAAAAATTCAGCATTTTATGAGGCGCAATCAAAATCAATTCATCATACTGATCATAATTCACCGGTTCACATAAAAAATGCGAAATCTCATGCGCAAAATGCTGCCTTTCAACATCTTTAGGATCGGTATGAGGCTCAATTGCATGTCTTCCTGATCCAAAACTATCAAAAGTGCGACCCGGTTTATCGTTTGGTTCGCTTTCAAATTTGATTTCTTTCATCAATTGCGGCTCATCTTTTTTATTTTTAATGGTTTGAAAAATTTTAACATCGTGACTATCCGCAACTGCGATCCAGATAATTTCTTGTTTCATAAAATCTCCTAAAGTTGACGATCAAATCTTATACCAAGCTGCATTCAAAACATAAATTTCTTAGAAATTATAAATCACACCAATTCTTGCCACACCTAAACGAGTTTTAATTTTTGAACCTGATTCAGCGTAACGCATGTTAAATTGTTGATAATCGTAAGCTGCTTTAAGCGTTATTCCCAAAGGCAAATCAAACAAAACACCAACACCGTAAAGTGGAGCAACTTCAGAATCATGAACTGAATTATTCACGAAAAAAACATTGTTTTGGTAATTAACTTTCGCAGCACCGAGCGTTAAAAAAGGCGTAACTCTTGGTAAAACTGCAAAACCAAGATTAACTTTTGCACCGTAACGATCTTTAAGTTGAATATTGTCACCATTTCCTCTTATTCCAAGCGTGGAGTAAAAGTTATTAGAATAAGTATTGAGCCTGTCATAAAAGCCTTCAACCGATGCTAATAAATTCAAGAAATCAAATCGAACACCAGCATTGGCGCCCCAACTTGATTTATCAGTATCAATAACATCGCCATCTCTTGGTCCGGTTAAGGATCCAGATGAATTGTCAGCCTTATGTCTTGCGTTAGATTGTATTGCGTCAACACCGATGAAAATACCGGTAGCGTAGGAAGAAGTAGAAAGAAGAGCGGTAATGCAAAATATTGCGAGAAAAGTTTTTTTCATGATCACCTCTTTTATTTTCGATTAAAAATCAGTAACGAAAGACACGTCGCAAATAACTTGATTGAAACAGAATTGTTCTGATTTTTTCTACAAGATTATTTTCCAGAATTTTGATTTGCTGTCGCAGGGCGGGATTTTTTTAGATCGAACTAATATTTCGACGATGCTTCGTATTGACAACAACAACATAAAATTATTAAACCAATCCCCATTCCCAACCAAACATTTTCCTATGCAAAAAATTCTCGTAAAAAATCCCGTAGTCGAATTAGACGGCGATGAAATGACTCGTATCATTTGGAAGTTTATCAAAGAAAAATTAATTCTGCCTTACATCGATGTTGATATAAAATATTTTGACCTCAGCATCCAAAATCGTGACGCCACTAACGATCAAATCACCATTGATTCCGCCAACGCCATTAAAAAATATCATGTCGGCATAAAATGCGCCACAATCACGCCTGACGAAGCGCGCCAAAAAGAGTTTAACTTAAAACAAATCTGGAAATCGCCAAACGGCACCATCCGCAATATTTTAGATGGCACGGTTTTTCGCGAACCAATTGTATGTACAAATGTTCCCAGAATCGTTTCCAACTGGACTTCGCCAATAATAGTTGGTCGCCACGCTTTCGGCGATCAATATAAAGCCACTGATTTCGTGGTTCCAAGCAAAGGAAAATTAACCATCAAATTCGAAGGCGAAGATGGCAAAATTATTGAACATGAAGTTTACAAATTTGATGGCGCTGGCGTTGCTTTGAGCATGTATAACACCGACGAATCAATCCGCGGTTTTGCTTATTCATGTTTTAATTTAGCACTGCAAAAAAGCTGGCCGCTTTATCTTTCCACCAAAAACACCATTTTAAAAAAATATGATGGTCGCTTTAAAGATATTTTCGCCGAAATTTTTGAGAAAGAATTTAAAGAAAAATTCGCCGAGAAAAAAATTATTTATGAACATCGTCTAATCGACGACATGGTTGCATCGGCTTTAAAATGGAGCGGCAACTTTATTTGGGCGTGCAAAAATTATGATGGCGATGTGCAATCTGATTCGGTAGCGCAAGGCTTTGGATCTTTAGGATTAATGACTTCAGTTTTAATCACGCCCGACGGACAAACCATGGAAGCCGAAGCCGCCCACGGCACCGTCACGCGCCACTTCCGCAACCACCAAGCTGGTAAACCAACTTCAACAAATCCCATGGCTTCAATTTTCGCTTGGACTCGCGGCTTGGCTTTTAGAGGAAAATTAGACGAAAATCAAAAGCTGATTAATTTCTGCCAAACCTTAGAACAAGTTTGCATCGAAACAGTTGAAAGCGGAAAAATGACTAAAGATTTAGCAGTTTGTATTCACGGCAACAAAGTGGAACACGACAAACATTATCTTTACACCGAAGAATTTTTAGAAGCGATTAACCAAAACTTGATTAAAAAACTTTAATGCAAGAAATTAAAATCTTGATTAGTTTTTTTAAAAAATTGTAAATTATAGAATTAATTTTTTAACCTCTTAACACATAAGTTATATGTCAAGAAAACAACGAAATGAAAGCAGATCTAATTCCAAAAATCATACTCCTAGAAAATTAGGATGGTTCGACACATTATGGAAATATAGATGGCCGATTGCGGCAGTAGTGACGGCAGTTGGAGTTGGTTTAGCTATAACAGTTGCAACTAGTGGGGTTGGTGTTTTAGTCGTCGCTCCTGTTGCTGCTGTTGCAGTTGCGAGTTATGCTCCTGAAACCGTAGCTGCAATTACTTTGGCCGCGGTTGGCGGTGCTGGTTTGCTTGGATTTGGTGTAAATAGAGCTGTTAAATTATCAAAAAGTAAATCATTAGGCAATGACGGAGAATTTACTTGGAAGGGTTTTTTTAAAGAACTTTTAGGAACTGATGAAAAAACTAAAACCCCAGAGAAATTGTTCGAACAAAATTTAGTTAAAAGAAAAGATTCTCTTAACAATGAAGTGAAAAAAGAAGTATTCAAGGAAGTTCTAGCTAAAAGTGAAAGAGATGGTAATCTTGAACGAGTTGTAGTGGTAAAAGATGGACGTCCTAATGTAAAATTGAAGGTTAAAAGCAGCGAACAATTTGGTTTAGCTATTAGTGAAGTCATTGCTAATAGTAATGGGAGGGGGATGGGGGGTTAGCGCAATACTTAACCACCATTTTCCAGCTCCAACAAAAAATCCTTCACCTCTAATCCACCAGAAAAACCGGTTAATTTTCCTGATGAACCAATAACGCGATGACAAGGCGCAATAATTGCCAATTGGGTTTTTCCCAATAGCGGCGCCGACGGCGCGCGAGGCTTTTGGGTTGCCAATTTGAGTGGCAATTTGAGTGTAACTTCTGGTTTCACCAAATGGAATTGTAAGTAATACCTGCCAAACTTTTTTCTGAAAATCGCTACCCGTAAAATCAAGATCGATGTCAAAAGATTTACGCTTTCTAGCAAAATATTCCCGCAACTGTTTTTCCCATTTTAGAAGAATTAAATTAGTTTTATTTTCTTCCAATTTGGCGAATAAAAAGCGTTTTAGATTATCATTTTCCCAAAGAATTGCTGCCAAACCATTATTGCTTGCGACCATACCGAAATAAGAATTTATAATCTTAACCAGCTTCGTCTTTTTGGTAAAAATTTGCTCGAAGAATGACGCTGTATCACTTGATACAGCTTACATTATTTGTCGCAATTTTTCCTCAAAAATACTTTGCTGTTTAAGAGTATAAATTCTTATTTTGGTATAATTTTAAATTTCCAACAGGAGTTTTGGTTGTTTTATAAAAGTGAGTCATTTGCTTTTAGATTTAATTTTATTGAAAGAGCTACTCCACCAACAGGGCATAATTAAAAAAATGGGGGGCTAAAAATCAGTTTTCTTCTTTTATTCTCAAGACTTTCCAAAAACTTCTCTAATTGAGCAGATTAGAAACTAGCAAAAAACGACATAGTCATGCTGAGCT
>Ga0114967_10001723_pt1 | contig 18330 bp, 17 predicted proteins | sample M_130628_MF_Meta_FD_92639 | JGI IMG/M metagenome (GOLD analysis project Ga0114967, IMG submission 92639) | Freshwater microbial communities from Lake Montjoie, Canada to study carbon cycling - M_130628_MF_MetaG | ecosystem: Environmental > Aquatic > Freshwater > Lake | place: Lake Montjoie... | reverse complement strand
CTGCCGCGCTGTCGGCTGCATCTGCCTCCTGCGCCGGGGAGGCTGTCTCGGCGGCGCTGACTGCCACCGCCGCAGGCGCCGGGGGGGCTACGGGCTGTGGCGCTGGAGGCGTGAGTCGGGTGATGACCACATCGCCAGCCTTGGAGCGGTGGATCGCCGCCTCCTCCGCCACCCGGCTGAGCGTTTGCGAGAGATCGTTGAAATCGTTCTCCCCCTCGTTGCCGGTCTGCTCAATCTGGTCGAGAATGCAGCGGACAGCATCGACGAGCGTGAGCAGGGCTCCGGTCACCTGGTCGTCGAGATCGATTTTGCCATCGCGGAGTTGGCCGAGGAGATGTTCGCCGCTGTGGGTGATCGCCCCCAGCTTGGCAAAGCCAAAGAAACCGCTGGTGCCCTTGATCGTGTGGACGGCGCGGAAAATGCTCGCCAGACGTTTGGAATCGTGGGGATTTTCCTCGAGGGCGACCAGATCCCGATCCAATTGGTCGAGGTTCTCTGCCGATTCGACGAGAAATTCCCGCACAAATTCTTCGTTTTCGCTCATGAGCCTGTCCTGCCGGTAGGCATCTTCCCTCCCCTGCCTCGGGAGGATTCCCCGGAGTGTTCCCCTCTCCGTCCTCTACTATACATCGTAGTTTCGGGTCAGCCGTCACACCCTAGCGATGGTGTCGGTGGCAACGATCACAACCAATGGATGGCCCCGATGCCCCTGCCGCCGCGCTCTTCCCCGGGACGTTTCGCTGCCCTGCGGCTCCGCTGTCCGGCCTGCGGGCAGGGCCGGCTGTTTTGCGGCTGGTTTGCCATGCATCCCCGGTGCAGCGAGTGCGGCCTCGATTTCCGGCGCGAGCCGGGGTTTTATCTGGGATCGATCTATATCAATTATGGTGCCACGGCCTTGGCCACCGGAGCCGTGTATGGCCTGCTCACGCTGGTGGGCCACTGGTCGCCCGAGGCGGCGCTGACGGTGTGCCTTGTCCTGGCAGTGGCGCTGCCGGTGGTGCTGTTTCGTTATGCGCGCAGTTTTCTGTTGGCGATCGATGCCCAGATCAACCGGGGGCAATCGTCTCCCAATGCTCTGGAGGAGTCGGTGCCGGGCCGGTTGAGCGCCGAGCATCTCTCGGCCCTGCGAACAGACGACGGCAAGGCGGGCTGTGCGCTGGGGGTGGCGCTGGTGCTGATCCTGCTGTTTGGCATCGCCATGGCGGTGGCCACACTCTTTTTCACCGGGGCCTTTGACGCGGGTGTCGGGGGGGCGTCGGGAGGGTAGGATCGTGGACAATTCTGCCATCCTATCCGCTCCTCTCCCGCTCTCTGGCCGCCGCGATGAACCAGCAACCTCGATCCCAATCGGCTTCAGCCCGCCGCTATCGCAGCAGCGCCAGCCTTGAGCAACAACGCATCGACTTCATGCAGGACGACAGCACCGGTTGGCGGCGCTTTGGACCCTATCTCTCCGACCGCGCCTGGGGAACCGTTCGCGAAGATTATTCCGCCGACGGCAATGCCTGGACATACCTCACCTACGACACGGCTCGGGCCAAGGCCTACCGCTGGGGCGAGGACGGCATCGCCGGTATCAGCGACCGCTATCAGATCCTCTGCTTCGCGCCCGCCTTTTGGAATGGAGCCGACGATCATCTCAAAGAGCGGCTCTTTGGCGTCAATCCCTTGGAGGGAAACCATGGCGAGGATGTGAAAGACTACTACTTCCACGTCGATAACACGCCGACGCATTCCTACATGAGCCTGCTCTACCGCTATCCGCAGCGGGCGTTTCCCTACGCACAACTCGTCGCCGAGAACCAGGCGCGGGTCGGGCAGGGCATGGAATACGAACTGGTCGACACCGGCATCTTTGACGACGACCGGTATTTCGACATCCTCATCGAATATGCCAAGGCAGATGAGGAGGACATCGCCATCCGTATCACGGCCACCAACTGCGGCCCCGAGGCGGCTCCCCTCCACATCCTGCCGACGCTCTGGTTTCGCAACACCTGGGCCTGGGGCCAAGAGCGGCGCCCGGAGCCCATCATCCAAATCGGTCCTTCTGCCGATATTCTCGAGGCTGACGACTCTCCAACCGATATCGATCGGAGCCTCCCTGCCCATCATCGGCTCGGTCCCCGCCGACTTCATGCCGAAGGGGCGGTGGGGGGAGGCACCAGGCACAGCCTGTTCACCGATAATGAAACCAACACCGCCGTCGCCTCCTGCCTGTCAACGGCGGGTGGTCGGCCCTACACGAAAGATGCGTTTCACCGGGCGGTGTGCGGAGGCGAGGCGGAGAGTGTCAATCCAGCCAGCCGGGGCACCAAGGCAGCGTTGCACTACGCCTTCACCGTGCCGGCCGGGGAAGCGGTGGTGCTAAGGCTGCGGCTCTGCCCGGCCGCGTATCCCGGCGGGATCGAAGGAGTGGATGGGGTGCTGGCCAAGCGCCGTCAGGAGTCAGAGCAGTTCTACGAGCAGATTGCTCCTGCGACCGCTTCGGCTGATGAGAAGATGGTGCAGAGGCGGGCGCTGGCGGGGCTGTTGTGGTCGAAGCAAACCTACATCTTCGATGTCGCCCGCTGGCTGGAGGGAGACAATCCTGCCAATCCGCCCCCCGCCAGCCGGCGCACCATCCGCAACCGCTCCTGGCGCCATCTCAACTCGATGCGGGTGCTGACGATGCCCGATGCGTGGGAATACCCCTGGTTTGCGGCGTGGGATTTGGCCTTTCAATGTGTGCCCTTCGCGCTGATCGACGCGCAGTTTGCCAAAGATCAGTTGTGGTTTCTGCTGTTTGAGCAGTTCCAGCACCCCAACGGCCAGCTGCCAGCCTACGAATGGGAGTTCAGCGATCTCAATCCTCCGGTCCATGCTTGGGCGGTATGGCGGGTTTACAACATGGACAAAATCCGCAGCGGGCCACAGAGCTCCGGCGATAGGGAATGGCTGGAGCGTTGCTTCCACAAGCTGCTGATCAATTTCTCCAATTGGGTCAACAAGGTCGACCGCGAGGGGAACAATGTCTTCGAGGGAGGGTTCCTCGGCCTCGACAACATCAGCGCCATCGATCGCAGCCAGCCGCTGGGCGAGGGCATCGTGCTGGAGCAATCAGATGCCACCGGCTGGATGGGCATGTATTCCCTCAACATGATGCGCATCGCGCTGGAACTCGCCCGGGAAAACCGGGTGTACGAGGGACTCGCATCCAAGTTTCTGCAGCACTACACCTACATCGCCAGTTCGATGAAGAGCATGGGAAACACGGGCCGATCGCTCTTCGATCAGCAGGATGGTTTTTTCTACGACATGCTGGTGCATCCCGACGGCCGCTACCAGCAATTCAAGGTGCGCTCGCTCGTCGGTCTGATCCCGCTGTTTGCCGTGGAGCGGCTGGAGATGGCCTGGATCGAGCCGTTTGCCGAGTTTCGCGAAAACTTGACCTGGTTTCTCACCAACCGGCAGGAGATGGCCGATGATGTGATCCACACGATCACAGGTCCCGATGGAACCACGACCTATCTGTTAACGATTGTCGATCAGCATCAACTCCGGCGGCTATTGGAGTGTCTGCACGACAGTGCAGAGTTTCTCGCTCCGCATGGCATCCGCTCGCTCTCCAAGGTTCATGAGTCGCAGCCGTTTGAGTTTTACGGGCATCGGGTGGCCTACGAGCCAGCCGAATCGGCCAGCAAGCTCAAGGGAGGAAACTCAAACTGGCGCGGACCGATCTGGTTTCCCACCACGTTTCTCCTGATTGAATCACTGCGTAAACTCGGCACAGCCTACGGAAACGCCTACACAGTGGCCTCAGAGGGCTCGCGTCAGCAGCCCATTGCGCTCAATGCGCTGGCCCGCGACATTGCCCGGCGTCTGATCAGCATCTTCCTGCTTGATGATCAAGGGAGGCGGCCGGTGTGGGGGGGCGCGCAAAAATTCAGCGTGGATCCACGCTGGCGTGATCACCTGTTGTTCTATGAGTATTTTCATGGTGACAATGGCGCCGGCGTGGGGGCCAGCCATCAGACCGGATGGACGGCGCTGGTGGCCAATCTGATCGATGAGTGGCAGTAGGTTTGTCGCCACACCTTTTCAGGCAGGGAGCAGGCACGTGATAGAGCAGATCCGACAGCGGCTGGGGCACTTGAGCGGCGGACTTCGCAGGGGTTGCCTCCCGGTGAGGGCACTGGCATTAGGGCTGGTGCTGACGTTTGCTCCGCGCGGCGGGGCTGCAGCGGAGCGGGGGCCAGATCTTCCGCCCACGGTCGGTTCGATCGAACGGCTCGATCCACGGATCGATGCCCTGGTGCCACCGGAGGCGGTGATTGAAGTGCTGGGAATGGGGCATGCGTGGGCCGAGGGGCCGGTGTGGGTGAAGGAACAGGGGCATCTGCTCTTCAGCGACATTCCCCATAACCGCGTCCATCGCTGGAAGGCGGGGGAGGGGGTGAGCCTGTTCCTCGAGCCCTCCGGCTTCACCGGCCCGGCTGAATATGGCAAGGAGCGGGGGAGCAACGGCCTCACGCTCGATCGGAAGGGAAAGCTGATCTCCTGCGAACATGGCGATCGGCGAGTGAGCCGGTTGGAACCGGGAGGGGGCAAACGCACCGTCGCCGACACGTGGCAAGGGAAGCGGTTCAACAGCCCCAACGATGCGGCGGTGCACGCCTCGGGGGCCATCTATTTCACCGATCCCCCTTACGGCCTGCCCAAGGGAGCCGAGGACGAGCGCCGCGAGATTGCTTTCTGCGGCGTCTACCGGATCGGGATCGAGGGGGAGGTGACGCTCCTGTGCGACACGATGACGCGTCCCAATGGGATCTGCTTCTCGCCCGATGAAAAACTGCTCTATGTGGCGCAGTCTGATCCGCAGCAGCCGGTGATCAAGGTGTTTGCTGTAAAGCCTGACGGCACGCTCGATGCCGGCCGCACCTTCTTCGATGCGGGGCCGCTGGCGAAACAGCGGCGGGGATCCCCCGATGGTCTCAAGGTCGACACTGCGGGCAACCTGTTTGCCACCGGCCCGGGCGGGGTGCTCGTGATCGCCCCTGATGGCACCCATCTCGGCACGCTTTTGACCGGTCAGGCGACAGCCAACTGCGCGTTCGGCGAGGATGGGAAAACGCTCTTCATTACAGCCGACGCGCTGCTGTGCCGGGTGCGCCTGACCACCACAGGACCGCTGCCTGGGCCTTGAGGCGGCGCGTCAGGGCTGGCGGGGCCAGGCATTACGTTTGGCGGGGCCAGGCAAACAGCCGGAGGCGGTTGCCGTCGGGGTCGTGCGTCACCAGTTCGCTGAAGCCTTCGTGGTTCTCTCTCGGCGGGATGATTTCAGCGCCGGCCACCGCGAGGCGTTTCCGGTAGGGTTCCAGATCGGCCACCTCGAATCCGAGGCTCCAGCGGCTGCTGGAGTCACCGGGGGATTCTCGGCTGAGGATGGCCAGCCGGGTGTTCCCCGCCTCCAGCAGGGCGTAGCCGTCATCGATCACCCGCAGCAGCACCCGCAGGCCCAGCACTGTGCGATACCATTCCACCAGCTCGGCCCAGCGGCTGCTGCGCAGCTCCACGCAAAAGAGCATTGGCTGCTTGTGAACGGGATCGGTCATGGCGAATCTCCGGTGAATCGGCCCGACTGGCCGCAGGGCAGGGAAATGGCCACCGGCCTCCGGGAAAAGGGAGCGGCCGACTGGTCTTCTCCAATTGTGCCGAAAACCTGACAATCAGCCCTCCCGGTGGTTTGCCGGAGCCCCACTCCCCCCCGATCTGCACGCATGGCACACTCCCCACACTCTGATTCCCAAAACGCTGGTTCCACCCCACCCGCCGCCACTGGCTCCCCCGATCCAGCCGGCCCCAAGGGAACCTCTGCCGGCCTGGAAAAAGCCCGGCGCGACAAGCTCGCCCGCCTGCAGGCAATGGGCATCGATCCCTGGGGGAGCCGGTTTGATGGCGCGCTACCGATCGCCGAGGTGCGGCAGCAGGGGGAGGCGATCGCGCCCCCTCCGGGCCAGCCCGCCCCCGATGACGGGCCGCAGGTGCGCGTAGCGGGGCGGATCATGCTCCTGCGCTCGGCTGGAAGTCTGGTCTTTCTCAGTCTGGCCGACCGCGGCGGGCGGATTCAGATCATGCTCGGCAAGAAGCAGGTGGGGCCGGAGGTCTGGCCCATCGTCGACTGCCTCGACCTGGGGGATGTGGTCGGCATCGACGGCCGGCTGGGCCATTCCAAAACGGGTGAGATGACGATCTTTGCCTCCGGGCTCACGTTCCTCACCAAGTCGCTCGAGACACCGCCGGACAAATTTCACGGCCTGGTCGATCCCGAACTCCGCCAGCGGATGCGCTACCTCGATCTGATCCACGGCGAGGGAGTGCGCGAGCGGTTTATCGCCCGCAGCCGGATCGTCGAGGCGGTAAGGCGGGTGCTGGCCGACCGGGGCTATCTGGAAGTGGAGGGGCCAACGCTGCAGGACAGCGCCGGCGGCGCCGCGGCCCGGCCGTTCAAAACCCACCACAACGCCCTCGACATGCCGCTGGTGATGCGCATTGCGCTGGAATTGCACCTCAAGCGTTTGCTGGTCGGGGGCCTGGAGCGCGTGTTCGAACTGGGGCGCGTCTACCGCAACGAGGGCGTGAGCCCCCGGCATAATCCGGAGTTCACGATGCTCGAGGCCTATGAGGCCTATGGCGATTACTCCAGCATGATGGATCTGACTGAGGCGATCTTCCTGGCCGCGGCCGAGGCTGCCGGCACGCCCGAAAGCTTTGAATGGATGGGGCACACTGTTTCGCTCAAGCCCCCCTTCCGCCGCGCCCGCTACGACGATCTCCTCGCGGAAGCGACCGGCTGCGATGCCACAGATCCTGCGAGTGTCGTGGCCGCTGCTGCCGCCCGCGGCATTGAAACCGCCGGCCGCCATCCCGATGTGGTGAAGAGCGATCTGTTTGAGGCGACGGTGGAGGAGAAGCTGTCGGGGCCGGTGTTTGTCATCGACTATCCGGCTGCCGTTTGCCCGCTCACGAAGCGGAAGGCGGGCCAGCCTCATGTGGCGGAGCGGTTTGAGCTCTATGTGGCTGGCATCGAACTGGCCAACGCCTATACCGAGCTCAACGACCCCGATCTTCAGGAGGAGCTGTTCCGTACGCAACTCGCCGGTCTGGCGGCCGACGATTCGATGGCCCGCATGGACCGGGATTTTATCCGGGCGCTGCGCCACGGTATGCCCCCGGCTGGCGGACTGGGGATTGGCATCGACCGGCTGGTGATGTTTCTCACCGCCGCCGCGTCCATCCGCGATGTGATTCTCTTTCCGATCCACCGTCCCCACGCCGAGGCCTGAGCCCCACGTTCACTCCCCTCTGGCAACACCGCGCCGGATGAGGTGTCCTCGCTGGCAATTTCCCCATGTACAAACTCCTCCTCTGTTGGCGCTATCTCCGCACCCGCTGGATCGCGCTGGCCAGCGTGATCAGCGTGACGCTCGGCGTGGCGACGATGATCGTGGTCAACGCCGTGATGGCGGGGTTTGCCCACGAGATGCAGACGCGCATCCACGGCATCCTTTCCGACATCGTGTTCGAGAGCCATTCGCTCTCCGGGTTTCAGGATCCGGCCTGGCACATGGAGGAGATTCGCCGGGCCGCAGGGGAATCGATCGAAGGGATGACGCCCACGGTGGCGGTGCCCGCGATGCTCAATTTCCAGGTGCGCGGCCAGTATGTGACCAGGCAGGTGATGCTGATCGGTATCGAGGAGGCAACGCATGCCCAGGTGAGCGATTTTGGTCGCTATCTGCAGCACCCTGCCAACCGCCAGCAGCTTTCGTTTGATTTGCGCGAGGGGGGCTACGACACCACCGACAGCCAGGCCGAGGCGGGGGAGAGTTCGCGGCCGGCGCTGGAGGGGGCAGGCTGGCCTCACCGCCGCATGCGCGTCGCCCGGGAACGGGCCTGGCGCGAGCGGCAGCAGGAGACCGAGCAGGGCGCGCTGCCGGCAGCGGCTCCGTCGGAAACGGCCAGCCCGGTTCGCCCTGTCGACCATCAGGTCGATGCGGTGCTGGCGGCCACCACTCCAGCCACTCCTCAGGCCACCGATCCGGCCGCCCCCGCTCCCCCGGCCGATCCGTTTCGGGCGGCCGTCCCGGAGCAGGGGCGCACGATGGATCCTGCCCGCGAGCAGTTCACCGGCATCGTGCCCGGCATCGGACTGGCAAGCTTTCCCGATGCCAAGGGAGTGCACCGCTTTCTCTTCCTGCCGGGGGACGACGTGAAGATCACGTTTCCCACCGCCGGCACGCCTCCTAAGGTCGGCACCGACACGTTCACGGTGGTCGATTTTTACGAGAGCAAAATGAATGAATACGACTCCAACTTCGTCTTCGTGCCGATCGCGGCCTTGGAGCGGATGCGCGGCATGATCGATCCGCAGACAGGCGTGGCGAGCGTCAACTCAATCCAGATCAGGCTCAAGCCCGGGGCCAATCTCGAGGGGGTGCGCGATCGGCTGCGGCAGGTGTTTCCGGCAGAGCTCTATGCCGTTTCCACCTGGCGCGACAAGCAGGGGCCGCTGCTCAACGCGGTCGACATGGAAATGGCAGTGCTCAACATCCTCCTGTTCATGATCATCGCCGTGGCCGGCTTTGGGATTCTGGCGATCTTCTTCATGATTGTGGTGGAGAAGACTCGCGATATCGGCATTCTCAAATCGCTCGGGGCGAGTGCCGCCGGAGTGGCCGGCATTTTTCTCGGCTACGGTCTGTTCCTCGGGCTGGTGGGGGCCGGTGCCGGACTGGCGCTGGGGCTGGCGATCACCTGGAACATCAACCGCATCCGCGCCGCAGTCGAATGGCTGACGGGAGAGCGGGTGTTTGATCCCTCGATCTACTACTTCTTCAAGATTCCCACGATCGTCGATCCCTACACGATTTCCTGGATCATGGCCGGTGCCGTGGCGATCGCCGTGGTGGCCAGCGTGCTGCCGGCGCTGCGGGCTGCCCGTCTCCATCCGGTGGAGGCGTTGCGGCATGATTGAGCCCTCAAGCCTGCCGCTGGTGCAGGTGCGTGGAGTGCATAAGAGCTATCGCTCTGGTGACACCCAGCTCGACGTGCTGCGGGGGATCGATCTCGATCTGGAGCCCGGCGCCTTCGTGGCGATCATCGGCCAGAGTGGCTCTGGCAAGAGCACGCTCCTGCATCTGATGGGACTGCTCGATGCGCCCGATGCTGGTGAAGTGCATCTCGCCGGTGAACGCATCGACAATCTTCCCAGCGCCCGCCGCGATCGGCTGCGTAACACCGACATCGGCATGGTCTTTCAGGCCTACCATCTCCTCCCCGAGCTCAACGCGCTGGAAAATGTGCTGGCGCCGCTCCTGGTGCGCCATAGCATGGCGGCCTGGTGGCGGGTGCGGAGCGAGGCAAAACGGCGGGCCGCAGATCTGCTCGAGCGGTTTGGCTTGGGTGGCCGGCTGCACCACAAGCCGCGGCAGCTTTCGGGGGGCGAGATGCAGCGGGTGGCGATTGCCCGGGCGCTGGTGGCGCAGCCCCGGCTGCTGTTGGCCGACGAGCCGACCGGCAATCTCGACGAGGCCAGCGGCACAGGAATCCTCGATGCGCTCTGCGAGTTGAACAGGAAAGACGGCCTTTCTATAGTGCTGGTGACTCACGATGCGGCGATTGCCAAGCGGGCCGACCGGATCGTGCGGCTGGCCGCCGGCCGCGTCGAAACCATCTGATCGCTTCTCCCACCACAGCCCCCACAATCAGCCCCGCCCGGCCGGTCTGCTCCCTGCGACTGCCGGAGTTTCAGCAAAGGATTTTCCATGGCCCGCATCGTGTTTATGAACGACAGGCTTGTGCCAGAGAATGAGGCGCGGGTGAGTGTGTTCGATCATGGCCTGCTCTATGGGGACGGCGTGTTTGAGGGGATGCGCAGCTATTCCGGCCGCGTCTTCCGGCTCGACGCCCACATCGACAGGCTGTGGGAAAGCGCGCAGGCGATCTGTCTGAAGATCCCGCATACAAAAGAGGCGGTTGCCCAAGCCGTGAACGACACGCTCGCGGCCAACGGCCTCACCGACGGCTATGTGCGCCTGCTGGTAACGCGCGGGGCTGGCACGCTGGGGCTCGATCCCAATCGCACGAAGGACCCGCAGGTGATCGTGATCGCCGACACGATCAGCCTCTATCCCCGCGAGCATTATGAGAAGGGCTTGCGCATCGTCACAGCGGCCACGCAGCGCACGCAGCCAGCGGCGCTTTCCCCCCGGATCAAGTCGCTCAACTACCTCAACAACATCATGGCGAAGCTCGAGGGGCTCCAGGCAGGCTGCGTCGAGGCCCTGATGCTCAACCACAAGGGAGAAGTGGCCGAGTGCACCGGCGACAATATCTTTGCGGTGCGCAAGGGCCTGCTTTTGACGCCGCCCCCCGACGCCGGCATTCTCGAGGGGATCACCCGCGGCGCGGTGATGGAGTTGGCCCGTTCCGCCGGGATTGATTGCCGGGAGGCGACCCTCACCCGCCACGATCTCTACACAGCCGAGGAGTGCTTCCTCACCGGCACCGCTGCCGAGGTGATCCCGGTGGTGGAGATCGATGGCCGCTCGATCGGCACCGGCCGCCCCGGCCCGGTCACCGCCAAACTGCTCGCCGCCTTTCACGCCCTCGTCCGGCAGTAGGGCTCTGGGCGCAGATTCGCCGACCCATCCGCCTCCGTCACCCGATCAATGGAGGCAGTCATCGCTCCACCTATCCGGCCAAGCTCTCGATCTACTTCGCATCGAGCGGGCGGATCTTGATGTTGCGAAACGACACCAGATCGCCGTGGTCTTGGAGCGTGAGGTGCCCCTTGGTTGCCTTGCCGAAAGCGGGCATGGCGGAAAACTTGCTCTTGGCGACGCGTTCGTCCCAGTCGGGGCTTCCCTTCACAAACGAGTAATACTTCACGCCGTTCATGGAGGTCTCACAGGCGGCGGGGGTGATCAGCACGCGGAGCGTGTTCCATTCGCCCGCCGGCTTGGTGGCATCGCCCTCAGGCTTGTAGAGCTGGTAGAGCCAACCGGCCTTTTCTGGATCGCGGCCGGCGAGATTGTCCTGAATCTGGATCTCCGGCCCCGAGTGCCAAGGCTTTGGATTCTCTTCGGTGACATGGAACATCAGCCCGCTGTTGCCGCCGGGAGCGATCTTGTAGTCGAGCATCACCTCAAACGCGCCATACTCTTCGGCGGTGATGATGTCGCCCGCACCCTTCTCCACCCGGCGCAGTTCCCCGTCGACCACCTGCCAGCCGGGGCTGACACCCTCCTTCTGAAAGTTTCTCCAGCCGGCGGTGCTTGTGCCGTCGAAGAGCAGTTTCCAGCCTTCCTGCACCTCGGTTGCAGAGAGCGTGTTGGGGGGCGCTTCGGCCTGCAGATGTGCCGCGGGCACCAGGCAGAGAACCAGAGAGAGAAGCAGTGGGCAGGAAAGACGCGAGTGCATCAGAACATCTCCACAGAATGGGCAGGAAAGATTGGCCGGCAGGGAACGCCCCACTTGAATTGTAAGGCACAAGGCGACCCGCTGCAGCAGGGCGGGAGCTTAGCCCGGGGTGACCGGCCGCGAACTTCCCGCGGAAAAGCTGTTCCCGCCGGTTTTTCGCTGAGAGCCAGCTCACGGGGCGGGCGGTTCACCCAGCAGTTTTACAAGCGTCGGCTCGATAGCAGTGGCCCAGGCCTCGGCTCCCTTGAGGTTGGGGTGGAGCAGGTCAGGCATCAGGTCGGTGTCGATGGTGCCGTCGGGACGCAGAAACATGCCTCCCACGTCGAGCCAGAAAACCTGCTTCCCGTCGGCGAGTTGCTCTGTCAATGCGCCCGCCTGCCGGCAGGTTTCCACGCAGGTTTCGCTGCTATGAAACACCCGCTCCGCAATCCCCTGCTCCCCGTCGCCGCCGCGGGGGAAGATCCGCAGGATGAGAATCTTGGTGGTGGGATGGCGGGTGCGAATCAGTTCGACGATCGCCGTGGTGCCGGCGAGGATCTCTGCGGGGGTGTGCACGCGGGGAAAGTTGCGGTCGTCGGCGTTGTTGGTGCCGATCAAGAGCACGGCCACCTTGGGGGAAGAAGCGAAGTCGAGTTCGCCATGGAGCAGGTTCCAGAGAATGTTCTCCGTGCGAAACCCGTTGTGGCCGAGATTGATCCCTTTCCGCGGAGCCCAGTGGCGGTCCCAGACGGCCCGCAGCGGATCGTAGATCGTGCCGGGCATCTCGCCGACGGAGTGCGTGATTGAGTCGCCGATCAGCACGAGGTCGTACTGCCCCGCCTTCACCTGCGCCACCTTCTCGGCATGCCTGGGGGAGGGATTTTCTGCTGGGAAGTCGGCATCGCCGGCGACCGGTTCCGCGACCGCGGCGCCGGTCCAGCCCCCTGCGGCCAGCAGGAAACAGGCAGCCATACCACGGAGCACTCGAGCACTGTGCGGGGGGAGCATGAGGAGTCTCGCAAGGGAAGTGATGAACCGGGATTCTCTGCCGGGGCTGTTGGCTCGTGTCGTTTCGGCTGGGCAAGGCTGTGGCCCGCGGATGCTGGGCGACGACCACAGCAGACGTTCTACAGCTATTCGAGCGTCGCCAGCAGTTCCTTCACCTTTTGGCCGATCAGATCGCGCACCTCCCGAAACTGCTCCGGCGTCATCTCCCGCGGATCGGGAATCTTCCAATCGACTCTTTTCTCGGCCAGCACCAGCGGGCATTCGTCGCCGCAGCCCATTGTTACGGCAACATCGGTCTTTTGGCCATTGAAGGCTTCGAGCCCTTTCGAGGCATGGGTCGTGAGGTCGTAACCGAGTTCCGCCATGGCGGCCACCGCCTTGGGGTTCACCCGACCCGAGGGCCGGGAGCCGGAGCTGGCCGCTTCGACCCTGTCGCCGCCGAACATCCGGGCAAAGGCCTCCGCCATCTGGCTGCGGTTGGAATTCTCCACGCACACAAAGAGCACTTTCTTCATCGCTGCTTCTCCGGGGAATGAACGTCGGGGCCGTGAATCAAACGGGAGACGAAAACGCCGGCAAGGGCTCCGAGCACCGGGGCCACCAGATAGATCCATATGCTCTCCAGCCGCAGCGAAACCAGCGCTGGGGCGAGCGAGCGAGCAGGATTCATCGAGGCTCCGCTGATCGGGCCGGCGAAGAGTGCCTCAAGCCCCACCACCGCCCCGATCGTGATGCCAGCCAGCGCACCCTTCTCCTTTGATCCATGCGACACGCTCAAGATCACCACCATCAATATCAGCGTGAGGATGAATTCCAGCAGAAACGACTGACCATCACTGCCGGCTGGAATGGTGGCCCCCAGTGTAAGGCTGGTGGGAAAGAGGAGGCGCAGCGTGAGGCTGGCCAGCAGCGCCCCGGCGCATTGGCTGGAGATGTAGGGGAGCACGCTGCGCCCCTCCAGCCGGCCGGCGGCGCAGAAGCCGAGCGTGACAGCCGGGTTGAGATGGCATCCCGACACATCCCCCAGCGTTTGGATCATCGCCAGCACGATCAGCCCGAATGTGAGGGCCACTCCCACATGCGTCACTGAGCCTGCGGTCAGGTCGTTAATGACCATCGCGCCGGTGCCGGCAAAGACGAGCGCGAAGGTGCCGAAGAGTTCTGCGGCGAGTTGGCGATACGAGGCTGTCATGAAGCCGGTCAGGGTGGTGTTTCGGGGAAGTCAGTCGGCACAGTGTAGCCCGAACTGGAGGCCCTGCATGGCGCTCCAGGCGAAACACAGCCGATGCTGCTTCCGCCATGGCGGAGCAGGCCTGATCAGCGTCCGAAATTGAGGTAGTCCTGCCTGCTCGGCGCGGGCCCAGCCCCGGGCAGAAGCGAGCCAGATTGCGCCACAAAGCTTCCTTGAGCCTGCCAGACAACTGTGCCTAGCGCAGAAGAACGAATGCGACCAGCCGCCGCCGGGGCCAGATCTGCCAAGCAGAGAGCGGCCGGATTTCACCCGGCGAGGAACTTGATCCCCTCGAAGCTGACCGACAGTTGCACGTTGTCGCCAACTGGGCCGACCATCGTGTTCATGCCAAACTCAGACCGCTTCAGCACCGTGCTGCCGGTAAACCCGGTCCGCTGCACACCCTTGGGGAATTCCGCCGAGCCGCCCCCCTTGAGCACGAGCGACACCGGCTTGGTGACGCCATGCATGGTGAAGTCGCCAGTCACCTCGTAGCCCCCTTCGACTGGCTTGACGGCCGTGCTCTTGAACGTGATCTGCGGGTGCTGCTTGGCGTTGAACCAGTCGGGACTGCGGAGATGGTCATCGCGCTGCTTGTTGCCCGAATCGATGCTCTCGGTTTGCATCGTCACGGCGAAGGCGCAGTCGGCCGGTTTTGGATCGATCCGAAATGCTCCTTCGACAGCGTTGAACCGGCCCGACGTCCAGCTCAGGCCCAGATGCTGGATCTTGAAGTCAAACGCCGCATGGGCGGGGTCGAGCGCGTATTCCTCGGCCCGCGCCGCGGAGACCAGCCCGAGGGCCAGCACCATCACACTTGTCATGGCAAATCGCATGAAACACTCCTTTGAAAAAATACAGAGCCCAGAAAACAGGCTCGCCAGAATTTACCAGCGGAGGTCTCTGCCCCCCAAACGCTGTTGGTGTCGACCGCGCCGTCTTCTCAGCCTCGCTTCGCCCCAGATGGCGGCAACTTGACCGGTGGCTGGGACACCCTGACACTGCTCTGGGTGGAGGGATGCGGTACGCCGCTCGCCCTCCACCCGATTTTCTCCGCAGCCACTCCCGAGGCCTCCATGACGCAGCGCCATTCCCCAGGCCACAGCAAGGTTCGCATCGCCATCGTGGGCCTCGGTTTCGGCGCTGAATTCATTCCGATCCACCAGCGGCATCCCCATGCCGAACTGGTGGCGATCTGCCAGCGGTCGGCCGAGAAACTGGAGCAGACAGCCGCAGCCTTTGGTATCAATCGCTGCTACCAGCGGTATGCCGATCTGCTCCGCGATCCCGACATCGACGCCGTCCATATCAATTCCCCGATTCCCGATCATGCCAGCATGTCGCTGGCGGCACTCGAAGCGGGGAAGCATGTGATGTGCACCGTGCCGATGGCCACGAGCGTGGAAGATTGTCGGCGGATCGTGGAGCTTTCAGAAAAAACAGGCCTGCGTTACATGATGGCCGAGACGGTCGTCTATGCCCGGGAATTTCTGTTTATCAAACAGATGGCCGAGCGGGGGGAGCTGGGGCGGATTCAATTTGTGCAGGCGAGCCATCAGCAGGATATGGATGGCTGGCCCGACTATTGGCCCGGCCTTCCGCCGATGCACTATGCCACACACTGCGTGGGGCCTTGCCTGGCGCTTGAGCGCCGGGATGCCGCGGAGGTGAGCTGCTTCGGCTCCGGGCGGATCCGCGCGGAGCTGATTGGAAACTATGGTTCACCATTTGCGATCGAAAGTGCGCATGTGAAACTCCGCAACAGCGATGTGGTGGCGCGGGTGGTGCGGTCGCTCTTTGACACGGCCCGGCAATACCGCGAGAGCTTTGATGTCTACGGCTCGACCCGCAGTTTTGAGTGGCAGCTCTGCGAGGGGGAGCAGCCTGTGCTGCATACCGCCAAGGTGCCGGAGCCGGAAATTCCTCAGGCTGTGGCCGTGCCCGACTTCGCCCATCTGCTGCCGGAGCCGCTGCGGCCCTTCACCACTGGCGGCGTCTACGATGCCGGCGAGCACCAGCACCTCTCGTTCACGCAAGGGGGAGGCCATGGTGGCAGCCATCCGCATCTGGTTCACGAATTTATCAGTGCCATTGTGGAGGGACGCGATCCCTATCCCAACGCCCGTCAGAGTGCCAACTGGACCTGCACAGGCCTGCTCGCGCACGCCTCAGCGCTGGCCGGGGGCGCGATCCAAAAACTTCCCGAATGGACATTCAGCGCATGAGCCGGGCGGGGATCGACAAGCTCCTTTCGCCGAAGAAGATGCGGAATCTGCTGGCCTATCTGCTCTCCGATCCGGCCTCCGTACCCTGAGGCGGTGGCGTGCGGTTTGAGCGCCTTCTGCGGCGGCGCCCTTCTGACTGGTCAGGGATTCATGAGCTGCTTCACCTGATCATCGGTGAGGGCTTCCTTCCAGATCCGCACATCATCGATGACGCCATCCATGAATTCCCCCGCGCCGGTGCTGCCGATCTGCAGCGTGCGGCCCGGCTCCATCAGCTTGGGATGCCCGGTGAAGGGGATCGTCTTCTTGCGGTCGCCATCGAGGTAGAGCCGGCATTCCTGGCGGGCGTCATCGATCACAAATGTGACGAGATACCAGACTTTCAGTTCCAGATCCCCGCCCTGTGTGGTCGTGCCGACATCACCGGCATAGAAATTGACTCCCGTTTCGATCCACTTCTTTCCGTCGCCGATGTCGCCATGCACCTTGTCGGTGTTGACCTTCACATCAAAGAGCTGCGCGCCGCCGGCCCGCGTGCCGACGATGCCGGAGAATGTGGGCGGTTCGGTGAGCCAGACCCAGGCTGAGACGGTGAACGTGGAAAGCTCAAGATCGGGGGCGTAGGGAATGCTGACATGATCTTCGTGGGCCCGCACGAAGAGCAGCCCCGGGCCGATCCGGCCGGCATGGGGCACGGCGCCATGGATCGCCCCGTGGTGGGAGCCAACCGCATCCTGCGCCACCGGCCCCTCGTCGTCGAGTTTCCAGTGGGCAACCGGCGTGGGCAGCAGGGCTTCGGCGGCGCCGGCAGCCATGTTTCCGGCCCCCAGAGCGATCGCCAGGAAAAGAGAGAGCAGGAGGAAGAGAACGTGCAGGTGCATCGGCAGTAAGCTCCAGGGGGTAAAAAAATTCAATGTTCCCACCGGCCGCGACCGGCGCCAAGCAGAAGCTTGGCCAAACCGACGGATAGACTTTGGGCTCTCCATCGTGTCGGAATCCAATGGCAAACGACTCCTCATTATTTTCTGCTCCCGGCTCAATCGCCGCAGCGCCGTCGGAAACCGCACAGAGCGATTACTGGGACGGCGTGGGGACGGCGTGGAAAAACGGCCGGCCTGATCGACTGTGGCGTGAATACACTGATCGCCTCCAGATCGCCCTGCTCGACCGCTGGCTGGAGGGCCCGGTGCCTCATCCCGGCGGAGTGCAACCGACGGCCCTCAAGACCGATCTTTTTGACGAGGTGGCGGGCCGAGGGCTCGTAAGTCATCTCTCCACCACAGGATTTCGCACCACCGGAATCGATATCTCTCCAGTGGTCGTGGCCGAAGCTCTCAGGCGCAATCCGGAGCTTCATGCCCGGGTAGCCGATGTTCGCCAACTTCCGTTCGCGGATGCCTCGTTCGACGTGGTCTATTCCGGTTCCACACTCGATCATTTTGCTTCGGTGGCCGACATTGCTGAGGCGATGCAGGAACTTGTCCGCGTGCTCCGGCCGGCGGGGAGGCTTCTGCTCACGCTCGACAATCCGGTCAATCCGCTGGTCTGGCTGCGCAATGGCCCGCTTTTGAACATGCTTTGCCGCTGGGGGATCGTGCCCTATGCTGTCGGTGCCACGCTCGACCCGAAGCGACTGGCCAACCTCGTTCGCGAAAGCGGCCTTGAGGTTCTGCACACCGCGGCCATTCTTCACTGCCCGCGGGTGCTCGCCGTTTGGCGGGCGGGGCGGCTGGAGGGGCAGACGGCAGCCGTGCAGGAGCGGTTCCTCGCGTCCCTTGCGCGTTGGGAGTGTCTTGAGCAGTGGCCGTCGCGCTTTGTGACCGGCCACTTTACAGCCATTCTGGCTGTCAAGCGTGAATGCCGATGATCCGCTTGTCATTGGCCGGGGGGGGTTGTGATCGTGGTGCTCCGCTGGCAGGAGCGGGCCACGCTTGGCCGCAACCGGCCTGTTCACTGATCCTCTGGGCGGCGAGGCGATCGCACCCTCGTTTTGCAGAGGGCTGCGATCGTTTTTCGTATTTCCTCAACCGGCGAAATCGGTTATCTCATCGCCGGCCCATGAGGGGGCGGAACGCTCAACAAGGAGGTGGATTATGAACATGATTCTCACGAACAGCTCTGTACGCATGCTCGCCGCGGCGGCTGGTGTCTGGATGGGAGTGGCGGCAACGAGTCTGCAGGCCGCTCCGCCGTCGCTCAGCGCCAATCCGGGCATGCATGCGATCTTCCCGGCACGGGGGCAGAGCCCCGACCAGCAGAGGCTCGATGAATCGGCCTCCTATGACTGGGCGACCCAGCAAACCAGATGGGATCCCTATCAGGCGCGGACTCAGCTTGAGCAGCAGATGCAGGCTGCTGGGCAGACGGCCGGGAGTGCTCGGGGGGGAGCCCTTAAGGGCGCAGCCGGGGGTGCGCTTGTGGGGG
>Ga0114967_10001721_pt1 | contig 18344 bp, 4 predicted proteins | sample M_130628_MF_Meta_FD_92639 | JGI IMG/M metagenome (GOLD analysis project Ga0114967, IMG submission 92639) | Freshwater microbial communities from Lake Montjoie, Canada to study carbon cycling - M_130628_MF_MetaG | ecosystem: Environmental > Aquatic > Freshwater > Lake | place: Lake Montjoie... | reverse complement strand
ATTAGGTATATAAATGGCAATATTATATGGTGATTACGGTGAGATAATATCTTCTACCCCTGACGACAATGATTTGGGTGGCACACCCGGGGGAGACGACTCTACTTATGATATTGATTATGCCGCTAGAGTTGCCGCTATGGAAAACAATGCTACTGCAACTGGTAGTGATGAAACAGAAACTATCAATAAAAGTTTTGCAGGACAAACACAATCGGGACAAGCTCAAACACCTGCAGGCAATAGTGTAGTAGATAAAGGCGTTGGTAAAACAGCTAAGCCTGGAAGTAGATTACAAAACCCATTAGGTAATTTCAGTAGTTATACATACCAATTAAGCTTGTATATGATTACTCCTGATGCATATGATGCATTTCAATTATCAGGTAGAAAAAATATAAATGCATTGGCTGCAAAAGATGGTAATGGTCAAGCTACAAAAGGTGGCGCATTCTTGATAGCACAGTCGGGTGGTATTAATAATAAAACAAGTCAGAGAGCACCCGGCTTTGATTTAGATTATTACATAGATGATTTAAAAATCAAAACTGCCGTTAATGGTAAAAGTACACAATCAGCTAGTAATGTCACTGCAATATCATTTAACATATATGAACCATATGGTTTCTCTTTTATTACTAAACTTAAAAGAGCCAATGATGCATTAAAAAAGAATAGCAAGTTAAAGAACTATGACAAAGCAATGAACGCAAGTAAGCAGTTCTTTGTTTTGGGTATTAGATTTCAAGGGTACGATAAAAACGGTAACATAGCAAATGCCAGCGAAGTATTTGCAGATGACACATTTAATACAAGCCCGGACGCATCTGGTGTGTATGAAAGATTTTACGATATCATATTAACTAGTATGAAGTTTAAAATCAATGGTGGCGCAACAACATATAATATAGCAGCCGCAATTATATCAACAAGTGTTGCATTGGGAACAGCTAAAGGTGTTGCAGATAACAATGTTCCAATTGTTGCTAGCACAGTCAAACAAGCGTTAGATGGTGAAGGTGACGGAGTTACTAGTTTATTAAAAACAATAAATGAAAATCAACAAACACTAAAAACTCAAGGGTCAATAGAAATACCAAACGTATATAAAGTTAGATTTGTAGGTGATACTAGTCTACTACAAAATGCAAGTCTTGTTAGTAAAGCCGATCCAGATAAAGCTAAACTTCCAATGGGTAGAGCAGATAATAGTAGTGAAGTAAATGAGGCTACTAGTTTAAGTGCAGTGCCGGACGTAACTAAAAGACTAATTAGTATTAAACAAGGCACACCCATACCACAAGCTATTAATAACATTATAAAACAAAGTTCATACATGGAAGATGCACTTAAAGTTATATTTGTTGCCAGTCAAGAACCTGATGAAGATACTAATAGTCCTGAAGTTGTAACAAAGAAAGATGTACCACCAATCAAATGGTATAATTTAAGTACAGAAGTTAAGACATTGGGGTTTGATACTAAAGTAGGTGGTTTTGCATACGAGATAACATATGTAGTACAACCATATGAAACACCGGCTGCATCGTCACCTTATACAAAATCTAGCAAGTATTATGGACCACATAAGCGTTATGAATATTGGTTCACTGGTAAAAATAGTGAAGTATTATCATATGAACAGACTATGGATAATACTTATTTCAACGTAGCACTAACACCAAATGGAGATCCAGCAAGTCAAGGTGGTGGTGCAAATATACCAACCGAACCAAATAAGAAACAAAATCAAGATAGTACAGGTAAAGTAGACGTTGGTATGGAAGCACAAAATGCTTATATGACTAGTTTATATGACCCCGGTGCTTATGCCAAAGCTAAGGTTACTATATTGGGTGATCCAGATTATCTAGCACAAGAAACTCCTTCAAGTGTAAATCAAGTTTATAATCAGTTTTATGGTGGCGATGGTTTCACTATCAATCCTAACGGTGGACAAGTATTTGTTGAGATAGATTTTAAGGAAGCAGTGGATTATAATAATAATACTGGCTTAATGGATATTAACTCATCAATATATTTTTGGAACTATCCAGCCGCAGTAGCTAACAAAATTAAAGGTGTTAGTTACATGGTAACTGAAATAGAACATTACTTTAAAGGTGGTAAGTTTACACAAACATTAACCATGAACATTAATGATTTCCCTGGCGTAGTAGGAACACCGGCTGCAGCCTTAGGTGGCAGAGCAAATACAACAGATGCTACAGGCGCGAGAACAGGATTGGCATTGACTACAGAGAATGCAAATAATGCAAGAGCAGCCTTCGCGGCAACTGATCCTAGACGAATTAGTTTATCTGGTTCTGATGTTCGTACAGGTACCGATCAAGGTGGAGAAGGATCTACACCAAGTAGTGGCAGTAGCACATCATATGGATCTGGCTACACTACTGATGAGTTTAGTGGAATAGATGAACAAGTTGCATCTAATGAAGCAATACAACAAGCGGCAGATTTTGATTTGTTCTATAGTACTGCACCTATTACAACTACAACTGCAAGTACTAGACTGGGTGTAGCCAACGATGATAGTGTGCAAAGTTCTGGTCAAACTCAAAATGGATTAACAAATTCTCAAAACCCTGATGCTGGTAGAGAAACACAAGATACAACATTACTTACTGGAGCAAGACCGGGTGAAGGTGCATAATGGCAAATAATCTTTTTAAACCAAAAGGCGCAACAAGCGCAAATAAACTAGGCGCCGGCGGTGCAGTAGTTAGTCCCGTACCTTTATTTGGAGTAGTGAAAGATAATATTGATCCTATACGTTCAGGTAGATTACGAGTGTATGTTAGTGACATGGGAGGTACTGACCCTGACGATAGTAACAGCTGGGTTACAGTAAACTACATGACACCTTTCTATGGCCTAACTGAGGGCACGGGTGACAAGACAGGATACGGAACATATTTACAAAACTCGGTTAGTTATGGTATGTGGACAAGTCCACCTGATGTAGGTACAACTGTCATATGTATATTTGTTAACGGTGATCCTAACTATGGTTATTGGATTGGGTGTGTACCTGAGCCCGAAGCATTATTCATGGTTCCAGCAAATGGCTCAACAGAAACAGCAGTGATGAATGAAAGTGAAGCAAATAGTTATGGTGGTGCAAAGAAATTACCTGTAACTAATATCAACACAAATAATGATGCAATCAACGAGAGCCCAACGTTCTATGATGAACCAAAGCCAGTTAACAGTTATCTTGCCGGCGTATTAAATCAACAAGGTTTAATTAGAGATACAATACGAGGTACAATAGGTACTAGTGCCCAACGTGAAAGTCCTAGTCGTGTTGGTTGGGGAGTTAATACTCCCGGTAGACCTATCTATGAAGGTGGCTTTACAGATGAAACGATTGCAGAAGCCGCAACCAGTGGAGAACAACAAAGTAGTTTAAAAATAACTTCACGTAGAGTTGGTCATAGTATTGTAATGGATGACGGTGATTTACTTGGTAGAGACCAACTAGTAAGAATACGTAGCAGTTTAGGACATCAGATATTAATGAGTGATGATGGACAATGTTTATTCATCATTCACGCTAACGGACAAAGTTGGGTTGAGTTAGGTAAAGAGGGTACGATTGATATGTACGCTACTAACTCTGTTAACATTAGAACACAAGGTGATTTAAATTTACATGCTGATAACAATATCAATATGCATGCCAAGAAAGATTTTAATCTTTATGCTGAAAATGTAGCTGTCAACAGTGATAAGAAAACTGATTTCAGAATAGGTACTGACTACAGTATACAATCATTGGGTAAATATACTTTAAAAGTTGGCGGAGGCATGAGTTTAGCTAGCGCCGGAGAAGCATCAGTTGCAAGTGAAGCCGCAACATTTATAAATGGTAGCAAAGTCAATTTGAATACGGGTTCGGCCAGTTTAGTACCAGAAGAAGTTAAATCACTACCTACTATTGCTCATACTGATACATTATACGATAGTACAAAAGGTTGGGCGGCAGCACCGGGTGCATTGTTAAGTGTTGTAAGCAGAGCACCTGCACACAGTCCATGGAATAGTGCAAATCAAGGGGTAGATGTAAAAGTAGATAATAGTGCAAGTGCAAACTTTCCAAGTGCACCATCTTCGGCAGTTGCAACAACAAATGAGCAAGTACCAAGTACACCAGACACCCCAGTGACAGCAAGTGCAGCCGCAACAGTACCGGTCACTGAAGGAATCAGTAAAGCATTACCTACATTACCAACTACTGCTATGGTTAGTGCTGTTGCTACTCAGGCTGGAAGTGGGATAACAGCAGCCGCAGTTAATTTAGGCGCCGGGGTAGTAGACGGGGTAGCAGTAGTTGGTAAGACAGCACTAACACCTCAAGCACTTCAGAACGCAGGAATAATTAAACAAGGGGCAGCCGCATTAGTTGACTCATTAACTAGTTCGGGAAAAACAGTTGAACAAGCCTTGACTAATAACTTGTTTACTGGTGTGCCCGGAGCAGAAACATTAACTAACTTAGTTAATAATTCTACAGCGCAAGTTAAAGCACAGGTCGCTAACTTCCAAATAGCACAGACCCAATTAACTAAGGCCGGTGTTATAACAGGCAATGAATCTTCAGGGCAAATTGCAGGATTGGTTACAGCAACAGCAACAGTTGGTTTAGCAAGTACTGTAGATTTCTTAAAAACTTCTGCAAGTACCGTAGGATCAAAAGTTTCCGGTATTGTTGCAAATGCAACCGGATCAGTAAACAAATTAATGGGCACTGCACAAAATCTAATATCATCAGGTAATTTTGCCGCTAATCTAAGTACTAATGTAACAAGTGGATTAAGTTCTATTGCAACATCATTAACTGGAATAACAAAAAAACTTGGTGGAGGTGTAAGTGGATTATTAGATAGTGCTAAAGGATTAGCTGGTTCAGCATTTGATGCAATTACAAAAGGGTTCCCGGCTCTTAAAGCAGGTGTACCTCAAAATCTAAAACAAATTGCCGATAAGGCAGCAAGTGACATACAAGCGTCCGGTACCGCTTTAAGTGATGCGGCAAATATAGTAAAATCAGCAGTTACCACTAGTGGAGTAGATGTTGCTAGCATTGCGTCAGGAGCAGCCTCATCTGCTATTAATGGTGCGGCTAGTGTTGCCGCAGTTACCACAGCAGTTACTACAGCCACAGGAGGAGTAACAAATGCAATAACAGCACTTGAAAATGTTCAAAGTGCAGTAAGCTCCACATTACCGGCTAGTGTTGCTAGTGGATTAAGTAATTTACCTGGAGCACAAAATGTAGTATCAACTGTGATTAGTAAAGGCGTAGCCGCAGTCAATTTGGTACCCGGCACTACTGATATTAAAAATGCCATAGCAGGAGTAACTGCCTCAATTAGTACTGCCAATATTGGTAACACGGCAAGTAGTTTGCTTGACAAATTAAAACAACCCGGTGCATCATTACAAGCATTAGCAAGTACAGGACTAAGCGCAGCCGCTGCCGCACAATTGAGTTCATCAATATCTGCATTAAGTTCAGGTGGTGCAATTCAGATTAAGATGCCTATTGTAGGATTGAATACTTCTAATCGTGATAGTATATCAAGTCAATTAACTAACGTATTTGGAAGCAGTAAGATACCGGTACCAAATTATACAGGTAACCCTGCAACAACCGGTGAATCGGTAGCAGAGACTACACTTGAAACTTTTAATGAAAAACGTAGAGACCAACGGAAACGTTTTAATGAACAATTTGAAATTACAAAAACAGCAAAGTTAGCATGGATGGATGCAGTAGAAACTTTGCCGGCAGGAGACCCAACAATAGCAGAACTGAAGAAGACCTATGAGACTGCGTATCTAAAAATCTTGTCGATAACCGACGAACTTAATACACTCACATAAATATACTATAGGATAACAATATGCCAACATACGTAGGATTTTCAACAATTGGGGCAAATGAGCCAAAAACAACTAATGCCAGTACTGGCATTGACGGTGGCACAGGCGGCGTATTAAAACCAACTATTCCGGGTAAAAAGTATCGTATTGTTGATGAAGCATTAGTTGTTAGAGATTTTGTCAACTCATTAAACATTCAACAAGGACAGAAAGTTGGTAATCCAGAGTATGGTTCTACTATATGGAGCTTTGTCTTCGAGCCAAATGATGCACAAACTCGTTTGAAAATAGAGAACGAAATTCGTAGAATTGCCAGCAATGATCCTAGATTGATTATCAATACAGTAAAGAGCTATGAGCAGGAAAACGGTATACTACTTGAAGTAGAATTAGCTATTGCACCCTTCAATAATGCTGAAATATTGAACGTTTTCTTCAATAATCTAACTAATACTGCCACGTTACAATAACAAAAACCAAGGTTTTCATTTAAGATAAATACTTAAAAGAGAATAACTATGGCTACAAGTTCAAGACAATCAGCAATATTTGGTGTACAGAATTGGCAACAAATCTATCAAACGTTTCGTGAAGCCGATTTTAAAAGCTACGATTATGAGACCCTGCGTAAGAGTTTCATTGACTATCTGCGTGTTTATTATCCTGAAACTTTCAACGATTACATTGAATCAAGTGAATTTATTGCATTATTAGACGTTATTGCGTTTATGGGACAGGGTCTTGCTTTCCGTAATGACTTGAACACCCGTGAGAACTTCATTGATACTGCTGAACGTAGAGATTCAGTTATCAAACTTGCCAACTTAGTAAGCTATAATCCAAAAAGAAACATTGCCGGTCAGGGATATCTTAAGGTTACAAACATTAGCACAACTGAGAATATTACAGATGTGAATGGCATCAATCTAAGCAACCAAACTGTACTATGGAATGATCCTGCAAATGCTAACTGGTTAGAGCAGTTCAATACTATTATTAATAGTGCATTAATCAACAGTCAACGAGTTGGCCGCCCGGGCAATAGCCAAGAATTATTAGGTATTAAGACAGATGAATACTCATTAAATATTCCTCCTACTAGTTTGCCTATCGTACCATTTTCTAGTACAGTAGATACGATTAACATGAACTTTGAGTTAGTCAGTGCTACAAGTTTAGACCAAGATTATGTATATGAAATTCCTCCTGCACCAAGTGGCAAGATGAATATGATGTACCGCAATGATAAATTGGGTTACGGTAGTCCAAATACAGGATTCTTCTTTTATTTTAAACAAGGCACATTACAGAGTTATGATTTTAACTTAGCCCAACAAATTAGTAATCAAGTAGTTGACATTGATATTCAAGGTATTAATAACACTGATACTTGGTTATACCAATTGAATGCTAGCAATGGTGGTAGGACGCTTTGGAGATTAGTAGACAGTGTATATGCAAATGCATCATTACAAACTGAAACTAGTTATAAAAAAGTATTCTCAGTTGTTTCAAGATTCAACGACCAAGTTAGTTATACTTTTGGTGATGGAGTATTTTCCGAAGCTCCAGTTGGAACCTTTAGGGCATATGTACGTGGCGGTAATGCATTGACATATACTATTGACCAAACTGAAATGCAAGGAGTACAAGTAACAATACAGTATATTAGTAGAGCAGGACGAACAGAAGCACTTACTATAGGATTATCATTACAAACACCAGCTTCAACAGCGCAAGCCAGAGAAACATTAGCAAATATTAAACTACGTGCCCCTGCTCGATATTATACTCAAAACAGAATGGTTAATGGTGAAGATTATACAAATTTTCCATATACATTATACAGTTCAATTATTAAAAGTGCCGCTATTAATCGCAGTTCTATTGGTGTGTCTAAAAACTTAGACCTGCTAGATCCTACAGGAAAATACTCCAGCACGAATTCATTTGCAAGTGACGGAGGTCTATATCAAAACAATGATAACGGTAATCTGTTATTAACTATCACTAATACCGGTGATATTATTAAATTCTTAACAGATTCATTGGCACTTGCGTTAGCAGACAATAGAGCAAGACAATATTATCTTCAGAATTATCCCCGCTATAACATCAACACCTCTACCGGTGATGGTACTGTATATTGGAATACAAGTACTGTAGACGCAAATAGTATCACTGGTTACTTTTATAACATCGACGGGTCAGCTAATACACCAATAGCAACTGGAACATATAATACACATAATATGAAATATGTTACTAAGAGTGCATTGATTAAAGTCACTGCTCCGGCTGGTGCATATTTTGATGAGAATAATAGATTGGTATATGGTATTGCAAGTGCAAGTGATACAACGTTCTTTTGGACAACGGTATTAGGTGTAATTGGTGATGGTTATAACAATGGTACAGGTAATTTCAGCAACGGCTCAGGTCCAGTCACACTAAATGGATTTATTCCCACTGGAGCAATTATAACACAGGTTATTCCATCATTTGGGAACACATTGCCTATAGCAGTTATTAATGAATGTGTTACTAGAATGGAACTAAATCAGAGTTTTAGTTTAATATTCAATAACTCTTTACTAATCACCCAAGATCGTTGGTCAATTGATGCGTATGATGCAACAGGTTGGTTTGTTAACTTCAATAGTGTAGGAAGCAACAGATATCAAATCGCATATAAATCATTGCGTTACTATTTTGGTAGTGTTGCTGACACACGTTTTTGGTATGAAACCGGTAAGTTAGTATATGATCCGTTTACAGGTAAGATATTAGCAGATTATGTTAAAGTATTGCCATCTAACACGCAACCAAGTAGTAACTATCCATTGGCAAGACCTGTACAGGTTAATATTATTGGTCAAACGGTTGAGAGTGATGGATATGTTAATGACTTTGAAGTAGAAGTTGCAAGTATTGACGTTAACAATAAAGAGATTGTAACAGATCCAGACTTTTTTGAAACAGTTACTGGTTATGTGACTGGTGGAAATAATACAGGTATATACACATTCTTTGAATTAATTGAAGATGCAGTTAACTTATCACGTTATCAATTGATATCAACAAGTGATGTTGTGTATCAATACCCAACCTTATCTAACATTGAAGTGGTCAAGTATGATTATCCGTTAGGACAAGTATTCTATGCCTATAGTGATAATATATTTTATACAACAGTACAAGACACTAGTGTAACAACTCCGTATTATATTGTTGTAGAACAAACACAATATTCAATGCAACCCGGTAGACAACAGATAGCATATCAATATCGTCATAATAGTAATAATACAACACGTATTGATCCGGCTACAACTAATATTATTGATTTATATTTGGTAACGCAAGCATATTATACTTCTTATACTAATTGGATACAAGATACTACTGGTACAATTCCTGAACCTAACGTACCTACAATTAATGAATTACAACAAGCATATGGTAATTTAGATGAGTTCAAAATGTTAACTGATAGTGTAGTACCTAATAGTGTACGATTTGTTCCTTTATTTGGAACTAAAGCACCCACACAGTTACAAGGAACAGTTAAAGTTATTAAATCATTATCAACAAATGCAAGTGATAGTGAAATACGTAGTGCTGTGTTATCAGCAATGAATAGTTATTTTAGTATTAACAATTGGAGCTTTGGAGACACCTTCTACTTCTCTGAGTTAAGTGCATATTTACACGCACAACTAGGTGACCTTGTAAGTTCAGTGGTACTTGTACCAAATGATCCTACAATGAGTTTTGGTGACTTGTATGAAATTAAATCTGCACCGTTTGAAATTTTTGTTAACGGTGCAACTGCAAATGATGTTGTAGTAATAGCGGCTCTCACACCGGCGCAATTACAAATAAGATAAGTACTATATAATACCAGAGAGTTATAATGGCAGCACGAATTAGAACACTAAACTTTTTACCAGACATATTCCAAACACCTACTAATGCACAATTCTTAGGTGCTACTCTGGATCAAATTGTTGACCAACCTAATACAATGAGAATTGAGGGTTATATTGGTAGCAAATTTGGTTATGGTATAAATGCTAAAGACAACTATGTAATTGAACCTACTAAAACAAGAATTGACTATCAATTAGATCCAGGTGTTGTCTTTACTAAAACAAATACAAGTACTGCTAAAGATTTTATAAGCTATCCAGGCATCATTGACGCATTAAAATTAGAAGGTGCTATTACAGATAACAACGATAGATTGTTTAATAGTCAATTCTATTCTTGGGATAGCTTTACTAATTTAGATAAGATTATTAACTTTAACCAATATTATTGGTTACCTACAGGTGCCCCAACAGTTAATATATCAACTGATATTGTTTACACAGCCACAGATTATAATGTTCAAAGTTTACCTAATGGTTATAATATATCAAGTGATGGTAATCCTGCAGGTACAACTAATCCTACACTGACATTAATTCGTGGCGGTACGTATACTTTTACCGTAAATCAACCTACAGAATTTTGGATTCAAGGAAAACCGGGCATAACTGGTTATGACCCACAGCAATTAAATGTGCAAACACGTGATGTGTTGGGTGTTGAGAACAATGGCGCAACCGTAGGTGTAGTAATTTTCACTGTACCGTATAAAAATGCACAAGATGAATATAACTTTCCGGGCAATAATCTAGTTGATGTTATATCTACCTTACCTTTTGACCAAGTTAATGGTCAATTAGTAAGTGCTCTAGGTGGCATTGACGGAGTAACAGGCCTTGAAGGTCTTACTGTTATGTTCTACAACACCGGTGTAGTAGATGAACAAGGATTTACTTCTAAGTTTTACGATACAACTTTATATGATGAAGATGGTGGATTACCGGGCTATACTCCTCCTGGAACTAGTGCTGATTTTAATAATTTTGAAGGTGGGTATTATACAGATGTACCAGCTACTTTCTATAGAATTACTTACGAAGGTAATCCAGCTGACCCTGTTATAAGATTAGTTCCTGCAAGTAGTATTCCGACCAATGAAAAGATTACTGCAAACTACGGTACTGAATGGAAAGCTCGTAACTTTTATCGCAATGTAGCAGGTACAATTAATATTGTTCCTTATCTAAGTGCAATATTAGATACACTATATTACCAAGATGGTACTAGTCCAAATAAAGTAGGTATCATTAGATTGATTGAAAGTAATACATCTAATCAATTAGATATTACTGATATTTTAGGAAGAACACAATATACATCTCCAAATGGAGTAGTGTTTACTAATGGACTCAAAGTAAGTTTCTCTGGAAACATTTTCCCTTCAAGCTATGTTGACGGAGAGTATTATGTTGAAGGTGTCGGCACAGCAATTGAATTAATTAATGTAGCAGACCTTATTGCTCCGGAACCTTTTACTGAGGGAACATATACCCCCTACGATTCACTACCTTATGACATTGGTAACTATGATAGCACATTATATATTCCTGTATACCAAGATTATATTACAATTGCAAGAAACAGTATTGATAAGAATGCATGGTCACGTAGTAATCGTTGGTTCCATATTGATGTTATCAATGCTACGGCTACATACAACAATGACCCAACTATTGCAACTTTATATGCAACACAGGACAATAAGGCTAAACGCCCAATTATTGAATTCTATCCTAACTTAAGATTGTTTAATAACGGTGTTATTGGTAAAGACCCGATTGATTTCTTTGATGATAGAACACCTGATGCATTCACATATGTAGCTGGGCAAGAAGAATATTGGCCAGATGTTGAAGTTTATACTGCTTATACTGGTTCAATTGCAAGTGTTACCGGAACAACTACAACAGTTAGTATATTAGCAAGTGATGTTACCGGCACATTCCAAATTGGTCAGTATATAAGTGATACTTCAAATGTACTACCTAGAAATTCACAGATTACTAATATTACCGGAACAACCACACTAACTCTTACAGTTGTTTGGGATGACGTAACTACTATTCCCGCTACCATAAATACATCATTTGTAGCAAATGATTTATCAAATGACAACTATTCATTGTATGATGGTGCAAGAATTGTATTCTCAGTTGATACAAATGAAAATGTAAGAAACAAAATATATGTTGTTAGATTTTCGGACATACATGGTACAGGAACACCTGTCATTACTCTTACTGAAGCGGCAGATGGATTAGTATTACCATTGGAATGTACATTTGCGTTTAAAGGTTATAACAATCAAGGTAAAAACTTTTATTTTGATGGTATTGATTGGCAACGAGCACAAGAAAAAACTACAGTAAATCAAGCTCCGTACTTTGATGTATTTGATAATGACGGAATTAGTTTTGGTAATACCGATGTTTATTTGGGTTCATCATTTGCTGGTAATAAATTATTCAGTTATGGCATTGGTAGTGGTATCAAAGATATTGTATTGGGTTTACCACTGCGCTACTCATCTGTAAATAACGTAGGTGATATTTCTTTTGATGTGCCATTAAATGGGGCAACATTTAATTATGTTAATGGAACTACTCCGATAACTCAAAAAGTTAATACAGGGTATGTATATAATTATACATCTGGAACCAATGTTGTTAGACAAATTGGCTGGCAAACTGCTGTCGCAGAAAGTCGTCAGTATCAAATTTTCTCGTTTGATTATGTAGCAACTGCACCAACCACATCATATACATGTGATATTGCAGCCGCTACTAATACTGTATGGCCTAATATTCAAGTGTATGTAAACAATGATTTACAACCTAGTTCAAGTTATACATATACAATTGGTGCAAATTCTACAGTTGTAAACTTTATTGTACCAAATCCTGAAATTGACACGGTAGTTGAAATTACATTACTAAGTGACCAAGTAAGTAAAACTGCTTACTATCAAATTCCTATCAATTTACAAAACAATCCATTCAATGCAGATGTTACTGTAGTAAATGTGGGTGATATTCGTGGTCAATATCAAAGTATTTTCTACAATAACCCTGATACAACCGGAAATGTATTTGGTTCAAACAATTATAGAGATTTGGGTAATCTTGTGCCATGGGGTACTAAGATAATTCAGAACAGTGCAAGTTTAGCATTACCTGGAACGTTTTTACGATTACAAAATCATAACCTGTTCAACTCATTACAATACAATAGTCAACAGTATATTAATTTCAAATCATTACTAGCTTACACAGTTAATAATAGTAATTATACTGCCTATCAAACTCCTGCAAATATTTTAGATGATGCATTAGACCAAATAACTGAAAACAAAACAAATTCAGAACCTTTCTTTTGGAGTGATATGTTGCCAAGTAAAGCGGCATATGCAACCAATACATATACTTTTGCTAATTCATTAGACGTAAGTATCTACCCTTTAAATAGAATTTACAATTTTACTACTTCTAATTATTATGGTGTACTCGTTTACTTGACAACCACAGTTGATAACTACACCTCAACTATTCAATTGATTATAAATCAAGACTATACAGTAAGCACTGATAATCCGTCACTTACTATTACTAAAGATTTAGCTCCTGGTGATATAGTAACAATTAAAGAATATACACAAACATTTGGTAGCTACGTTCCTAACACTCCTACTAAATTAGGTTTATATCCATCAGTCATTCCTGAAGTTGTATTAGATAGTAACTATTCACAACCTACATATTTTATTCTAGGACATGACGGTTCTTATACTAAATTGTATGGAGATTATATTGATGGTCAGTTAGTTGATTATAGAGATAAAGCATCATTAGAATTTGAAACACGTGTTTACAATAATCTTAAACTTTCTGATATAATACCTTTGCGTGATTATGATGTGATACCCGGTTTCTTTAGAACAACAGATTATTCATATGAAGAATTCTTAGAGATTTATTCTCAATATTTCTTAAATTGGGTTGGACAAAATAGAATTCAATACAAAGAACAATTCTATCAATCAAACAATCAGTTTAGTTATAACTACAATCAATCTGCTAATAAAATTAATGGAAAGATTATACCGCAAGGATTCTGGAGAGGTATATATCAATACTTCTATGATACTAGCACACCCAACTTAACCCCATGGGAAATGTTGGGATTTGCACAAGAGCCAAGTTGGTGGACAGCACGTTATGGTGCTTCACCTTACACAAGTGATAACTTAGTATTATGGGGTGATTTGGCTGCCGGCATTAACTGGAATAACGGTAATCCATATGTTATGCCAGAATTTGTAAGAAATCAACTACTAAAAGTTATACCAGTTGATAGTGCAGGTGATTTGTTATCACCATTTGACGCAGTATTAGGTAATTACAATCAACGAACATTTAGAAATGAATGGAGAGTTGGGGATGTAGCATCAGCAGAATTCTCATATCGTAGAAGTAGTAGCTGGCCATTTGATTTAATGAAGATACTTGCTCTTACTAAACCAGCAGAATTTTTTAACTTAGGGGTTGATGTAGACAACTACAAATATAGTACAGAATTTAATCAATACTTAGTTAATAATAGAAGTCATTTAGTTATAAGTGATATTGGTGTATATGGTACAGGAACACCAAAAACTAGTTATGTTAATTGGATTGTTGATTACGAGAAACAAGTTGGTGTTGATGCAACACAAAATGTAACAGATTTATTTAATAACTTAGATGTACGTTTAATTTATAGATTGGCGGGATTTAGTGATAAAAGTTTGCTTGGCTTCTATGTAGAAAAAGGCACGCCTAACAGTAGAAATGCGTCATTGTTAATTCCTGATGAAAGCTATAGTGTATTGTTATATGATAATGTACCTATCACTACTATAATTTATAGCGGTGTCGTTGTACAAAGTACAACAAATGGTTGGAAAGTATTTGGTAATTCACAAGACAGTGCGTATTTTATAACGTCAACACCAAAAATTAATGGTAATTATAATAAGGTTACAGTAGGTAATACAACAGTACAAATTGCTAAAGATTATACTGCTAAAACTGCTATTGTACCGTATGGTACAGAATTTGTTGACTTGCAATCACTAAGTCAATTCATTGCTAACTATGGCCAATATTTATTAACACAGGGTGTATTGTTTGACCAAATTGAATCCGGTATAGATGTTAACTGGAATCAAATGATTACTGAGATGTTGTATTGGACACAAAGTGGATGGGAAGTAGGAAGTATTGTTAATTTAAATCCTGCTGCCAATTTAATTACTATTAATAAAGATAGTCATGTAGTTCAACCATTAACATTACAAAGACAAAACTTTATATTAAATCAAAACTTCTATCCAATACAAAGTACTGATTTATCTGTTACACGTGATAGTACACTCTTTAGTGCAACACCTTTGAATGAAGGTGATACTGTTGCATATGGTCAATTTAACATAAGCAATTTTGAGCATGGTATTGTTTTTGACAATGTAACGTTATTCAACGATATATTATATAATTTAGTAACAGGTTTACGTCAAAATCGTATTTTGACAAGAGGTACAAAATCTGCTGATTGGAATGGCACAGTGGATGCTCAAGGTTTCATTCTTAATCAAGATAATATTGAAGAATGGAGCCCTAATCAAAAATATACAAGAGGCAGTATTGTTAAGTATAAAAACAAATATTGGTTCTCATTAAAAGTATTAAATGCTAAAGATATATTTGAAGAACAATATTGGAAAGAAACAGATTATAATGAAATTCAAAAAGGCTTGTTACCCAATAGTTCAACACGCTCATATGAAAGCACATTATTCTACGATACAAATAAAAGTAATCTAGACCAAGATAGTGATTTACTAAGCTGGTCATTGATTGGATATCGTCCACGTGATTATTTGGCATTAGCCGACCTTACAGACATAACACAGGTTAATGTTTATAAAAATCTTATCAAAGAAAAAGGTACACGCATTGCGGCAAACAGTTTTAAAGGATTGAATTTACCACAAGGTGGCATTGATTATGATGTGTATGAAAACTGGGCTATTAAGACAGGTGAGTTTGGTGGTGTCCTTAATAACAACTTTGTTGATTTTAGATTAAATCAAAATCAATTAACTGGTAATCCTAGTATTGTTGGATTAACAAATGGTATATATACCGACGGCGTACAACAAGAAGTTCCGTTGTCTTCGGTCTTTAATTATAGTAGACCTATTAATACTCCTAATGTATTGCCAACATTACCCACAGATACCCCTGATAAATTATTTCCTAGCGCAGGTTATACTAACTTTAATGATATTAAAATTTCATCATATTATTATAATGGATTGAACACAGCAATAACACCGTTGTCTAAATTATATGTAAATGAATATGTATGGTTAGCAAACCACAATAGCACTTGGCAAGTATATACACCAACTAGTGCAGGACAAGTTATAGGTGCAATTAATAACTTGAATGGTACTGTTACAGTACAATTTGCTACACCACATAACTTAACTAAATATCAACCGTTTGCTATTGTTAATTTCAATAGTAATATTAATGGTTATCGTATTGTTGCAAGTGTAGTAGATAACTTTAGAGTAACTATTGCATTAAGTTTAGCCCCATCTGTTACTACGTTAACAGGTCAGGGAGTTGCAATGAAATTCTCATCACAGCGAGTAGCTACGCCAAGTGATATTAACAACTTACCGCTACTTGATAGTGAATTCGTAAAGAATAAAGTTTGGGTAGATGAAAATGATGATGGTTCTTGGGCTGTATATCGTAAGAGTTTAAACTATGCGTTTAATGACGAATTATTAAAAACAGGGTCATCAACATACGGTAGTGCAGTTGCTCAAACAACTAATTTAGGTTATTTAATTTCTGATGCGGCTCTAGGTGTTGCGTACCGTTATTCATATAGCCCTGTTTTTGACACATATAGTATTGTTCAAACAATTACTGAGGGTGTATCTTTTGGTTCTACAATAACATATTCAGATAATTTGTTTGTAGTATCACAACCAACTGGTGCTTCTTATACTGATAGAAAAGTGTATATCTATGATTTAGTAATCAACACGTTAGTGAATGAATTACAAGAATATCAAGTTATTACTGCACCTAATACTGTAACTGATTGGGGGTCATCCATTGCGTTTTCCGGCGATCAGAAATGGTTGTATATTTCTGCATATGAACAGAATTTAGTTTACATATATCGTAAGTCAGAACTTGATGGTCAATATGATTTATCAGAGACTATAACAGTCTCAGGTTTAAGTGCCGGAGACAATTTTGGTTATTCCATCGCTACAAATTATTATGGTAATAATGTTGTAGTAAGTGCACCAAATCAAGACAATGGTGCTATCTCTGATTTTGGATATGCGTACTCATTTGATAGATTAGTGCAATCATATGAAGCTCCGTACAATAGCTTACCATCTACGCCGCAATCATTTGGTTTAATATTTACGCCAATCACAACACCTGTAACGGTTACTGATACTAATGCAGGTACTGACCGTTTTACTTGTACTGATAGTTCTGTTCTAACGGTTGGTTATCCTATTGTGTTTACTGGCACTATATTTGGTGGAGTGTCGTTGAATACAGTATATTATGTATTGTCTACACCAACGTCAACTACTTTCACTGTATCTACTGAGCGAGGGGGTTCAGTATTACAACTATTGACAACATCAGGTACAATGACCGCTGTACAACAAACAGAACCACTCTTTGTTAGTATCAATGGTACATTGATTGATGACAATGAATATGCTGTGGTTGGCTCAACTATGAATATCTACTCATCATTGACGGCTGGTGATATTGTAACAGTTAGTGGATCAGAGTTTGTTCAAACACAACAATTTGCTTCAGTTGATGCTAACCCTGAAATTGGAACAAACTTTGGTTATAGTTTGGATGTAGATAATTATGCAAATGAAATATTAATTGGTGCACCATTTGAAGTTAACAATCAAAATGAAGAAGGTGCCGTCTATCGTTATACTAATGGTGGTAGCAGTTATGGTTTAATAGTTGGTACATCAGAATGTAATGTAACTTCTACTACTACTATTTTAATTAATGGTTATCCTGTAACTATCCCTGCAGGTAATGCAACAGCAGTATCTAATGCTATTATTTCAGCAGGCATAACTAATGTAACTGCGGCAGCATCTGTAGATAATATATTGACTATTCAAGTTAGCAATGTTAATTTAGCATTTATCAATAGTAAGCTTACTGTGTCGGTTTTAGATGCAGATGTATTAGCAGAATTAGGTATACAAATATATACACAAACTCAGTTAATCAACTCACCTCATACTGCTGGAAGAACTCAGTTTGGTTCTGTTATTAAATTTAATGAAACAGGATCATTCATAGTAAGTGCACCAGTTTCAGCACGTTATGCTGAAACTACATTTGATGCAAGTGATGATGAAAACTATGACAACGACACAT
>Ga0114967_10001720_pt1 | contig 18353 bp, 15 predicted proteins | sample M_130628_MF_Meta_FD_92639 | JGI IMG/M metagenome (GOLD analysis project Ga0114967, IMG submission 92639) | Freshwater microbial communities from Lake Montjoie, Canada to study carbon cycling - M_130628_MF_MetaG | ecosystem: Environmental > Aquatic > Freshwater > Lake | place: Lake Montjoie... | reverse complement strand
AGGTCCCGCCGCTGCCTCTTGATCAGCATTGAGACTCCCGTCATCAGCGCTTGTTTGCTGGCGTGGTCTTCCTGCTGGCACGCGCTTAATTTTCTGCGCTGGCCGACCCAACGGCCTGATGTCGTTGGCACGAACAACCTGTCTGACGCTTCCACCTTTCGCTTCTGACATGTTTCCAGGCCTGTTTCCACACGAAGCATACGTCAATGTCCCGTTGGTAGGATTTGGTACTATCCGCAGTGTTGGCTTCATAAAAATTGTGCTTTTTGTCTCGCCTAGTGCAGACCTAAACTCATATGTTGCCTTTCGGGCAGCGCTAAGAATAGGTTCTATTGCAGGATCTTCTTTAAGATCAATCTGGAAAGGCTTGCCCTGAGTCCCGAAAAGTTTCTGTGCTGCTTCAAGTGCTTCTTTATTTGCTTCATTTGCATCACTTCCCATCACTCTGCGAAGAGCTTCACTTGATGCGCTAAGCTGATTTTCCCAGTTGTCAATTCCTTTAATTGCAGCGCCAATCTTAAGCTCTCTGACACCTTGTCGCAGCTCTTCTTTAAATTCATCAGCTGATTGCCCACCAGACGGTCCGATTTTAAGCTTTAGTGGACGCGTATATGGATCTTCAAAGTACCTGAGGCAGTAGGCGAGATTTTTCTTCTCATCTTCTGATAGCCTGCTGCCTGTCATATCGTCTACAATCTGTTCCTCAAGTGACGTGTCGTCTAAGATCAGAAGGATCTCTTTATCTCTGATTTTGGCATTTTGACGAGCTTCAACAATGATTTTTCTCGCGTCACGATCACATCTCATGTACAACTCTGACATAGCTGCAGTTACAAGCTTGTCTCTGGCTTTAGCTGCTGCAAACTTCAAGATATTGTAGCTGTTAAGGAATCCAATTCCCGCAGTGCCCTCCTTGCTAGGATCGCCCGCGACGTTGTTAGAGTTGCGTGGAGAAATGTCCTCGAGGAGCAAACGTGTCAGACTGTATTTCATGTTTCACCGCTCCTAACTATTCATCGGTCAGACCGGTTCGCATAGTGCGCCGCTCTGCTATTGTTCGAACCACAAGTGTCACTCCTGACACTTTCTTGTACTGCTCCCAGACAGACCGATCGAAGTCGTTGGGAACCTGCTCTCGTGTGACCTGGTCACGTCGGGAGAACTTCTTTCGAAGCTCAGGACGCAAGTTGTTCATAATCTCTATCTTGATGTCAACCCAATCATCGTGATCTCCCATGTACTTGGCGACATAAGAGATCATCTCAAGCACAGCAGGCTCAAGACTGGATTCTTCTCGCTGACCTTCTTGCAATGTGTCGCTTAATGACTTCACGTACGATCTCCTCTGCTTTCTGCCTCGTCATCTTAATATTTGCCGGAGGATCTGATGGGTCTGGCGCAGCGGCAGGCTGTGTGTCTGAAGCGATGATCTTGCCAATCGCATCCAAGAACGTGACGAGCGCTGTCCTCTCGCCCTCGTCGAGGTTGTTGAAATAGTCGTCAAGGTTCTGCTTTAGATCAGGATTCTTCTTGATCGATCGACCCGATCGAAGCGTGTTAAGCTTTCGAACAAAAGTGCTGAAATCGAACATGTCAGCATCTTCGACCGGTGTGTCCGCTATTTGCTTGGATCGAATATCGACAGGCGCATTGACCTTGCCTCTTGTGGGAGCCTGCGCCTGACGAGCTGCTTTGATAGCGCCTGTCCTATTCTGCACAGGAGGTGTCGCTTGAACACCCTCCAGAAGACCAGCGAGCTCAGGACATGGTCGTCTCATCTATCCACCCATGACCCACGTGTCCTATTTTGCCATGATTCACGGCCAGCTATTCTGCCCCTATTGGGATCAATCTCACGGATCTTTTCATCTGTGATACCCGGGCTTCCTTTCTCAATTTTTGAGTTTCGAGCGTTCTCCTCTTTGGATATGCGCTCCATAAACTTGTCAAAGGTGTAGGACATGAGAACCTCTGCCAGTACTTAGGATGCTGGATCAACAAGAAGGGAAACGCGGCGCTGATCACCCACTTCAATTCGTCCTGATCTGATCGTGCACATGAGATCGATTTTTAGACAGTCGACGCCTGCGACGACTCTCACTTTAGCTTTTAGCGATGCAGCAATCGAGATCTGGGACAGCACATCAACGTTTTCAGCGACTTCCACAACCAGACGAACTCCTCCGCCTTTGATAGCGGAGCATTTTGTAACCCTACCAGGAATTCTAATGGTGTCGTTCGCTTCTTGTGATGCAGCTTCAGACGCGATCTTTTTTGACCAGCGACCGGGAAGATCATCTTTCTTGCTTTCTATAGCAGAACGCGTGCTTTGACCCATTGCTGCACGAAGCTCTTCGCTCATCAGCAGTATGCTCTTATCATCCATTACTTGTAGACACTCCTCATCTCATCATAAGCGGTGTCGATGTAACGTGCAATCTCGCGATCTCTCTCAGTGGGCTCACCGAACTCGTGTGTTGTGGACCTGACTGTTAACGCATCTCCGTCAATCGTGAGATGAACAGTATGCCCAAGCACTTCCTGCGCGTCGATGATCTCACAGATCAGCATTTTCATTTGTGTAGGATCAAGTTGAAACTTTCGCTGGATGCTGGCAGTACCCTTGTGATTGACAGGTGTCCACTCGTCCTGCGGAACGTGGATAGGCAAATCAACAGGAACCTCACGATCTGGTCGAAGACCTTCAGTTATGCGAGAGGCGGCACCCCGCATTGACCGGACCGTCATTTCATTTTTAGGTAAGAATCTGTGAAGTCCTGTCATTTTTGAATCCGCCTGTAAGGAGAAACTGCGTCTTCGTTTTCTTTTTCATATCGGATCTTTGTGCTCTCGTATACACGCTTTGCGATCTGCTCGACAAGCTGCTTTGAGCCGAGATTGACTGCTTGTTGTGGGTTAGATTGAAACAGATCTTCAAGATCTTGCGTCTCAATTACATCAAGTTCTTCTATGAACTTTGTGGTTTTAGTGATGTATTCATCATATTTTTCATCTACGTCCATCCTCTGGCAGATCAGAGCAGGTGAAGTTCCTGCCTTTTTGCTTACAATTGATGTAAGTGTCTTGAAAAGTTCACTTCCTTCGTCTGCATTGCCGAGCACTGAGATCTCCTTTGAGATCTGTCCTACAGCTTCTTTTATAGCTTTTTTGATTTCGTCTTGGGTCGGAGATGTCGAAGTGATTCCTAGCATTTTTGCGATCTCTCGATCTTGTGCATCTCCACCTTCGCCTCTGACTTTGGCTAGAAGTCTGTTGCGGACAGCCTTGACCTCACCAACACGTTCTATTTCTAAAACAAGGTCTCCATAGAAGTCATTGACTACTTTGACAGCGACGATCATGCGGTCAGCAGCCCGAGAGATGAGAGTCGAGAAGCTGCTAGCTCCCTCTTTAGACTTTTGGACGCCAGAGCCAAAAAGCTCGTTATACAGACCAGTTGTCATGCTTTTAGTAGCAACACCTGCTTGAGGCACAAGAATATTGAAGAGACGCCGCTGATTAGCGTCGCTAAAGACTTCGCGATTGAACATCACAGCGGTGCAAGGTGCTATTGCATAAAGCTCTATTAGTCCATCGCGACTTCGAATTGCATCGCATGATGCGTCAATTAGTGCACGCTTTAAGCTGAGAGCAGCATCGGCAGCTTCGGACTCTGCTTCATCTGACTCATGTGTGCCTACAGACCTGATTGTGCTTACTTTGGTAGTGTTAACAACAACTGCAGACGCTCTGTAGGCTGCAAGCATGCTTTCAGCAGTGTCAGCATCGTTCTTCCCAGCCGTGATAGGGTCAACGAAGATCTTGAGAAGTTGCTCCCTACAGATTTCTTGTATTTCACTCTCTTCTGCAGAGCTTAATGAACGAGTGACTTTTCCACCCCAGCCTGTCATTATCGTCTCTGAACTGTAGTGTGTCCAAATTCGATCAGCAACACTCTTGCTGAGATTGATTGCTGTGTATTTCATAACAGGTATGAGACACGCGGTAAGTGTTGCCTTGACAATTGCGCTAGAAACAGCCTTTGTTGGCGCACTCAGCATATCATTAATTTCAATGTTTGCAGCCTTGATGACTTGCCTTGTCACAGTGCCTAGTGTTCTCTTTGGCGAAGTGACTGTTAAGACTGTGCCAGGACGTAGGATCGGAGATGCTGGAATTGGGATTCCCAATCCGGTAAGAGGAAAATCATACATCTCATCATCTTTGTATCTTTTGATTTGACCTAGACTGTTATATCCACTTTTACAGAGAGCGAGCGACTGCAGGACTGATGTGATGAGAGGCACAATTTCAGCTGTAGACTTCCCTGCAGGGCTGTTTATAAAGTCAGTTACAGTGCTTGTGACTTCTTCATCTGGCTCTATCTCTCTATTGACGATGTTTCTAATTCTTTCAAACTGTGCTTCTGCTAGGCCTCCTGATTTTGCATTGGTCCCATCCTCAACCGCTTCAAGGAAGCTGTTTTGTTTTCCTACACGCTTGCTTAACAATCCAATGACGCTTAGAGAAAACTGGAGCTTGTTATTTGCGACAACGTTGCCTGCTGCTGGGTCAGGAAGCATTTTGCCCTTAAAGCCTACAGACTCTAGGCTCTTTCTGACGCCTGCAATGCCTTTTTTGATTGTCTGATTGCACTCGTCAATATTGCTCTGGTAAATTATGTCAGCGAGCTGCTTTATAATTGATCTATCGCTGACAATGCTTATCCTGGAAGAGAGAGTGGCATTTTTAGAAATCTCACGCAACCCAGCAAGTGCACTAAATCGAAGGTTATTTGCAAATTCCTCTCTGGCTTTAGCGACTGTTTTTGACTTTGTCCCTTTTGAGTTTGAGGCAAGTGCGCTAGTGATCACGCCAGCAGGCACATCGAGTTTGTTCGAAATGCCCTCGCTGTCAACATAGCGTATCTGATATGAGGTAATCTTCTTGTCAGTGCGTATAGCTTTAAGCACTTCGTAGTCACGTGTGACCTTAACACCGCTTGAATAAGCGGGTGGAAGCGCTGCACTAAACTTGCTGCCTGCCAGCAGTGATCTTTCGACACCTTCGGTAAGTTTATACTCATCAATAAGCGAGTCAATTGTGTCGCTGATCTGGAGGTGGTGAATCTGGAGCTGGTTTTTGTCAATAATAGACGTGATTGTCGATATGATCTGATCTTCATATCGATCGTTAGTCGGGCTTGGTGTTTTCCCGGCATTTATGTCTCGTACTTGCGCAGATTCAAGATGTCGTGCTCTTTCTTCGCGCGTCTTTGCGAGTAAAATTGTGTACGCGCTGCCACTCTCAGATGTCACAGGCGTTAAGCTCATTACGCTTGTTGCGTATGCATCGCACTCTTTAAGCGTCGCATCTATGCTGAGCTTCTCAACAATACTTGCTGTATTTTTAATGAGCTTGTCAAGGACATTTTCGTGCTTTATTTCATTTTGCTTGCGTCGTAGAGACTCAATACTGCTGTTAATGCTCTTTATCTTTATCTCATCATCGCTAGCTTTGGATAGCTCTCTTTTCAAGTCTTGAATCCTGCGCTCAATTGCTGGAGACATGCCTATTCTTTCAATGACTGTCTTAGCATTGACAATACTGTCAGTGATCTTTGTGCTTTCTTTGTGAAGATTAGCAGACTTGCTGATCAAGCTGTCTCTCTCGCTGAGAATACTGCCTGTCACAATAGCAGGACCAGACATTGCAAGATACTCTACAAGTGCCGAGATAAACACGAGTCCATCTCTAACTGATCTTGCAGATTCGAAAATTAGATTGGGATTTGAATCTTTCGGTGATAGAGCTTGAAATGTTTCGAGCTCACTGCTGTTCTTGCTCGTGTTTTTTGTTAGCTGATCAATCTGTGCATTGAGCAGATCGATTTCGTCTGCAGTGCCTTCAGCACGAACCAGCCTAGATTTTTCTTTTCTAGCAATATCGATTTGATTCTTAATCTCGAGATTGTCAGACTTAATCTGCTCTCTTTGCGCCTCTTTCTGTGACGCAATTTCGCTATCAGGCAATTTAGATCGCAAGGCACCTTCACCAACACTCGCAGAGAGACTTTCGACCGCGTGATTGATCTCTTTGAGAATCTGCAAAGGAGAAGTTGCGATGCCAGACTCACTTCTTCCTGTTTTTCTAACAAATTCTTCAACATCTTTGATTTGATTGTGCAGAGTTTCGCGTGTCTCACCTGATCGAACCGACACTTGAACAGGGTCGTACGACCCTTTGCTGCTGAACATCAAGTTTGAAACTGTCAGGTAGTTTGAATCTTTTTGCTGACTAATGAGGTCAATCGTGCTGTCCTCAGCCTGATTGGTGGTAGGTGTTTGTTTCGCCCTGTCAGGTGCGTATTCACCCTGTCTTGTGACTTCCGCTGCTGCAGCTGCAAGCTCTACCGCTGATGAATAATCATATGTTGATTTTGCTACCCGAGAATTCCGTCCTAGCGCCTTCTCGAGGTCAGCAGTATTAGGCAGTTTTAGATTGCGTGTTGTGAGCATTTGCTCAAATGCCCTGCCAAACTTTCCAATCTCGGCAAGACTTATTCCTACACGTCCTTCGCTTGGCGAAGAGCTATCAATTTCAATAAGCTCATCATCTGTGACAACTTTTTGATCATTTCGCTTGATATACCCAAATAGATTTGACTCATTCTTTCTAAGCTTACTGTCTTTGATCTTGAGGTCAATTACCTCGAGCATTCTTGAGTTGATCTCTGCGTCTGCAACATCAGAATTCTCAAGGTTATTGACAAGCGCTTTATAGATTTCTTCGACCTCGCTGTTTATGAGGCAGGTCTCTTTTTTGAGCCTGTCAAAAAAGCGTAAGAGACTTTGTGCATCGTCTCCTTTCTGTGTTTCATCGCTTTGAAGCGATACTGCTAACTGCTCCCTATCAATTCCTGACCTGAAGGCATCTTCAAGCAGAGGCATTGCTTCGCTCTTCCAGCGTCGCTTGACATCATTAGCAATCGCCTCGGGAGGAAGCATATGATAGTATCTTGCGAGCACGTTCATAGGGATGGTCTTGGTCTTGCCATCGCTTGTCGTTACAGTCTTTCTGATAATCGCACCGTGACGCTGTTCAAGCGAATCTGCCTCTGTAAAACCTATCTTCCGTGCCTTGCTTTCTTCTTCCTCATCGTCTTCGTCAGCCTCCTCTTCCTCATCGTCTTCGTCAGCCTCCTCTTCTTGCTTAGAAGAGTCCTTGTTAAGTGACTCGTCCTCATCATCTTGAGTCGTGTCTTCTTCACCTGCACGGATAGTGCTGCTTTCTGGCTGTTGTGTATCGATCTTGATGAACTTAGGAATACTTGACTCAGACGTAGGAGTCCAGTCAGGATTGAAGTAGAAGATTCCTATCTCCATCTTGCTGAAAGCCTCGTAGGCACTCACATCGCTGCGGCTGATCAGAACATTTGATCGGCGGGCGCCAGATGTCTTAAGTCTACTAATGACATAGTCATAGATTTTTGTCTGCAGACTTTGCATTTCAATTTTTTGACTGTCTGCGATGCGATGAATCTCAGTCATCGCATCAATCGTGAACCTTCCGCGTCCTCCCGCACTAGTATTAGGAAGCGTCACACTTGTGTCTTCAAGATCCTCGTCCTCAGACCATGTCGCTTCAACGATCACACGATTTATCATGAGGTCACCTTTTTGCCTGAATCAAGGAACCTTACGCCAAAGATCTTGCCCATAAGCATGCTCTTAGCGTAATCCATAGCAACTTGCTCTATGTTCATATCAAGAGTTTTTCTGTCTTCCACGTTGATATTTTTGGTACGACTTGCTGAGACTGATGTCAGGTCTTTAATCTTTTCATTCTTTAGATTTTCGAACAGTATCTCGAGGTCGTTTTCAGTGTCGACTATGGATGCAGGATCAATCTTGACGTTCTTGGCGTTACTGCGAGCTGCCACGAAGGACGCGGATTTTTTCGCTTTTGCTTCTATGTCCCTGTCTATTGAGTCCTCAACTTTCTGCAAAAGTCGATTTGCGCTCTCTCTTGCATTTGTCATATTCGTTTCGAACGTTTTGTACCGCGCTTCAAGCTCATCAAGGGCATCGCCAGAGATGCTGCTAATAGATCTTGCTTTAAGTCTTTCGCCTGTCAATGAGGTTTCGTTAGCAGGAACAATGCGTGAGACTATTTCTTTTAGCAATTTAACTTTGTCCATCTTGTTCTCAGACTTAAGCAGGGCTATAGCTTCATCCTTGGCCTCATTTAAAGCGTCGGGCGTGATCTCTTCATTCAAGCTTTTGATCTCATTTTGCACGAATTCTTCAATACTGCTAGTGACTCTCGCATAGATCGATACTGATCTGCTGTATCCGACTATGAAATTGACCAACAAGGGACTGTTAAAAATTGCAGTTTTAACAGGAAGTTTTTCAAGATTTTCTTGAACTCTGACGAGACTTTCAATATTAGTCTTGAGTGCTTGGATATCTTCCGCTATCTCACGTTTTCCAGGCGCGCTAGACCAGCTGGTCTCAGATGCAATACTGCTATCAGCTTTTTTGACATCATTAAGGAGCTGGGATGTGTAGTTTGACGTTATGCTGGTCATGTTGTTAACAGCAGCAATGGATCCGTCACTATTTGTCTCAACTTTAATGTCTTGCAAATTCTCGAATTTAGGCATCTTACGGTCTGTTAGCCTCTTACGAGAGATCTCTTGTGCTTTGTCAAAGACGTACGGGAACTCTCTGCTAAGATCATTCACTGCTTCTAGACGGGAACTGCTAGACGATATAATGAGCCCTTGAGACGCAAGAATCTTGTTGTATGCTTCTACGGCAGCAGCCGCTTTTCTCGCATATGTCCACGGGTCTGTAAGGCGGAGCTCGTTAGATCCTGACATTTGCTCATTAAAGAACGTCTTGGGTGACGGCGGCATCAAAGGAGTCCCAGTCGCAGGATCAGTCTCAAGTGCGACAGGACCTTTTTGCTGTATGGCAAAGTAGTGCTCTGCTCCAATCTTCTTGATAATCTGACCTCTTGACATTCTTGCGCCAAGCGACTTCAACTCTTTGTCTGTAAGTAAGATTTCACTTTCTTTGCCTGCGAGATCTTTGACCTTGTAGGCCGTCAACTGTCCAGTCACCTCAGTGACTTTTTTGACGACATACTCAATAACTCTTTCGATGAGATCATTGGCTTTTTTGTTTAGTACTCTTGATCGATTTTCAATTGTGCTATCGATATTCTTTTTTGCTTCCTCGGGTTTGACGCCTGAAGCGAGATACCCACTTGAATCAAGCATCAGCCTGATGACAACGCTTTCAGCTGATTCTACAAGAGACTCGAGCGTTGACTTAGCATTATGACTTTCGCTGCTACGCGTCGGGATTCCTTCATTGATTACACTATCAATGGTTAGAACTTGACACTTTGAAAGAATAGCAGGAGATCGACGCACTGTAGTCTCACCTGCTTGAGTCGGCATCATCATCATGTGAGACCAAAAGTTATCCTCTGGACTCTTTTTTGTCCTAGAACGTGGAGACACCTTATCACTTGGTGGTGTGTACTCTCTTAGACGCTCATTAAATGCATCACCTACGACTGTGAGAACATGCATATCGACAAGGTCTGTGATCTTCTTAAAAAAAGTCTCAGTGATGTTTTGAGGCATGTCTTGAATTCTAGGTGACAATGCCATTTCAGACAGCGTTAGCGTCCTAAAGACAAAGTCATATCCTGTCTTTAGGACTTTCTCGCCCGTTTCTGAATCGATGCTGTGATCTCGTCGAATAGGTGTGAAGTACGGCACTTCATCTATTGGATTTTTTCCGCCTGTCAGTATGACGTAGTTAATGGCAGCTTTCGCGAGTGACTTCGCATATGGTGTGGATGAGTCTCTGCGTGCAATGGCCTGCCACTCTTTGACTTTTTCAGTGAGCACAGCTTCATCACTAGATGACGTGCTTGTCGCGTGAAAGAGTTTTGACACCTTCAGACTTTGTGGATTGACAACTCTACTATTTGAGGTATCCGATGCAATTTTGATCAAAATGTCGATCAGATAATTGCGAACTTCTTGCCGAATCAGATCCTCTACACGCTTGTTGCCGGCGCTATTTGTGATATTGACTATGGAAGAGACTGATTGTGTCATCGTCTTCAAGAACTTCTTTTCAAGGTCTGGGTCGATAAACGCAACATCACTGCTTGGATTAGATGCAGGATTAGATGATGCTACTACACGTGCAATTGGTCGACCCTCAATGTCAACAAAAATGCCTGTGTCGATCTCGGACATGTCCACGGAGATTGCGCGTGTTGTATTTTCGTTAGAATTAAAAAGATGTCGAGATAGAATCGTAGGTGCAGTCTGGCCAGCTCGAACAATATCGCGGACTGCGCTGAGGTATTGAACTGCATCTTCACTCTTTTGAGATTGAGATATCTGAAGGGCTATGCAGGCAATGTCAACAACTGAATGAACTACTCTAAATGGTTTTGGATTTTTGAATTCACTTCTGATATCAATCATTGCAGCGTCTGCAGCTGTGCTGACAAGCCTGATAATGACATTGACAACAGCATCGTCTGAATTCGATTCAGTAATCTTTTCAGCTGCTAATGCAATGCTTTCACCAATCCCGTCAGATCCAAAAAGAACATCGCAGATATCAGGTGTTATCACACTGAGTTCACCCTTTGCTATTTCTGATTTCAGATCTTCTCTGGTGCCCGGGCGGAGAACTAAAGGGAAGTTCAAATTTTCTGGTGGAATGCCGTATCTTTCTTTGGCCTTTTCGCTAGTGTAGGCTTCGGCGCCTAGCAGATCTGCCATAATGCGTGCCACATGTGAAGTCAATGGCTCGGTAATTGCATCAGAGCTTAGAAGAGCTGTACTGGGTCCTTCGGGCTTGTTTTTACTATACAAATTAACAGCTTCTCTAACTGACCTTCCAACATCATGACTAGCACTGTCGTCAAAAATTTTCTCAATGTCAGCACCTGTTCCCGTCTTGTTGCCATCAACATCAAGCATCAAACGTGAAATTGCTACGAAGATATTGACAATCTTTTCGAGAGCAGTCGCTTTAGGCGTAGCAGAGTCGTCTTTGCTAAGAGATGCTGCTGATTCTTTGGCGGCTTCAAGAGATGAAAGAGCACTCTTAGAAGCGTCTGTAAAAGTCTTGAATTCGTCTGAAAGGTAATCTTCTGTTATGTTTTCGACTTTTGTTCTCATAGCTTCGATCAGCTCGATTCTTCTAGCGCAGATCTGACCGATGCTTTCCGCAAGACTTCCTTCGATACCCATCTTGACTTCTTTGTTACCGCTATTGTCAAGAGCACTGGCTGCCGTGAGGGCTTTCTCACTCGCCTCTTTAATCTTGGCATCTGCATTTTTGACGTCACTATCTGTGATGCCAGCTGATTCTTCTGATGTCAGATTTTGGATATTCGCTTTTGCAAGATCGCTTATTGATTTAGTGGCGCACATCTTGAATGACTCTTTTGCGCTCTGAATCAACTCCTCTTTTAACTTGACAACATCACCTGCAGGAACTGGAGGAGATCCTGGCAAGATTGTGACAGTCTTGTTGAAAGCATCAATGACTTTCTTCTTAATGTTGTCTGCGACATCCCGGTTGAACTCTGCGTCACTTTCTTTCTTTACGCTTAAGGACGCTGCTGCTGTGTTGATGATTCTTCTGATCTCGTCTTCGCGAATTCTAAGGCTTAACGAGGTTATCTTGTCAGTCACTTTTTCTTTTGTCATACCGCTAGACAACTGCTTGATTGCCTCTGATCTCACATAAGCCTCAACGTTCTCCTCATTGAGACTTGGTGCTTTCTTGATCAGCTCTGCGTAGTCCTTAATTTTCTCATTAGCAAGAACAAGTGCAGCTCGCTCAGGAGTGTTCTTTTTAAGGTACTTTTTTTCTGTACTTGTGTCTTCTGAGCGTGTCTTGCCGGGGTCGAAGCGGACATTGGTCCGATAGAGATACTCTCTTGCACCCTTGTCTGGATTAAGTGCATCCTGAATGATAAAGATCTTGTTTTGCTCATAGAACTTTTCTGCTACTTCATCTGGACTTTCAATACTCTGGCTCTTAAGGTCGTGTGATGCATAGTCAATAAAGTCTTCTTTGATTAGGTCAAAGTCAATGCGAACATCAGGCAGTATCTCCACCTCGGTTCCGTCGAACATCTGCAGGAATCTTCTGTAGACTTGCACATACTCAGATGATGCAATTGTCTGCATGTTTGTTGTTTCCCGATCGCTCGGAAGATACGCAGACTCTTTGTTGTCTTTCTTCTTTGTAGCAGGTAGCGCACTTGACAGGGGATCGTACTCGACCTCTTCTTCTGGATCTGCCTGGATTGCTCTGATCTTTCCAGGAAAGAAGAGGGGCTCCATGTGCACTTCGAAATCAGTCTTTCCTTTCGGCGTTAGCTCCACCCTAAACTGGCTGAGATCGCCGTTGTTTTTCGTGATCTCGTTATAGACGCTTATCGTAAATGTTTTGTCTTTTTCAAGCAAATCATTGACAGCTTTTTTTCTTGCCTTGACGGCATTCGCGACTGAGATATCAAATGAGTCACCTGCAGCTTGCAGTGTGACAATTCTTTGCTCAAAAGCGCTAAGAATCTCATGTTTGTGAATGCTAGTAAGTGGGATGTCTTGTTCGATAATGCGCTGTGTCGACTTTGAAGGATTGAGATTGATCTCCTTGTCGATAGAAGTTTTTTGATCTTCTTTTATCTCACCATACTCAATAATCAGCTCTTGAAAGCTCTCAAGAGCTTTCAGACGCATCTTTTCGAGCTGATCTAAATCATCTTTTGGCTTTGCTTCTTTCTTGAGCCGCTCAATGTGCTCAAGCAGTTTGAAAGATGTAACAAGGCGCTTGACAAAGCGCGTAAGATCAGAGGCTTTTGTAAGAGCGAGATTTGTTCCAATCGCCTTGTAGTGGCGAATTTTGTTCTCGATTGCTCCGACAATGGTTCCTGCCTGACTCTCAAGATCTTTGGATACTGCGCGCTTCTCGACGTCCGTAAGCTCTCGTGTCTTACCGCTAGCAAGCTTAATAGACTCGTTGATTGTCTCCAGCTGATCAAGGCTTGTCTGTGTGACAGGTGCAATCCGATCTATGATGTCACGTATCGTTCGATAGATCTCCTGAACCTTCTCGGACGGGACAAGTCGAGCGAGCGCTGAGAGGCATGCGGCAAGGGACGCAACTGTATCCGGCAGGTACTCAGGATCCTCGACCTTAGGCCTGTCTATCGGGTTGATAGGAAGGACAGATCGCGGCTTGATTGGCGTCGGATCACCCAGAACTGTGTCAATTCTGAGGCTGTGGATGCTTCTCTTGCTCTCTTCTTGGACTGTGCGCATAGGCATATCCTATCTAGGCAGGGCACAAACGTGAGTCCCGCTAGAAAGTGTTACACCACATTCATCTATGCGAAGAGATCGGAAGGATCAGTTGCTCGTGTCGTCCATCACGACGCGATGCCTAAAGTAGGGCAGATCTGGCACTCTTCCAACTGTCTTTGCTGTCATGTGCTCCTCGACAGCTGCAAGCTGCCTGATGATCTCCACCTGATGGACAGCGAGTGTAAACACATTCGCGCCATAGAGTGTCAGTACATCAGCCACACGAAGCAGGATGCCTTCAAGACGCTGAGATCTCTCCTCAGCAGTCTCGTGCTCGCATCCTGACGCAAGACCGTTCTTGATCAGTTGCAAGAGTGTGACAACCTTGTGTTCGGGATCATCCTCCTTGGATGATGTCATACAATGCCTCGGCGTCAATATTCGTGATCTTGTGGGCCTGCTTCGCACGCTTGTTCATCTCTAGATCGTCCAGTAGATCAATCATATCTGGCGTTCCGGTGATGATTCGAGTGACAAACTCTTCGAATACTTCTTGTATGGTGAGATTCCTTCTCATGCAAACAATCTTAAGCTCGAGGTGAGATGGCTTAAGAACACTTAAGTGCATGTCCTTGCGTATGTCAAAGTTAGGAATTTTAGAATCGCCTATCTTACGCTTCCGCAAGTCTTCAAGGCTCACGCTGCGCCTCCTGACTTTCCTACAAGGCCAAAGAACTCAGGTGCCCGAGGCTTATCCTGTGGGTCGAGGTGGATCCTAAACTTGGATCGCAGGATCTCACGAAAACGATTCGCCAGATCCTTGTCGTAGTTCTTTAAGATGTAGAGGTAGGCACGGTTAGAGATCGCCGTGTGGATGTCGAGAAGTCTCTCGTGGTTCTCACAGAGCATAGCGACATTTGCCGCGAACTCATCCGGATTGAGCGTGCTTTCTCCTGTGCCGGGAGAAACAACGGAGCCGTCTTTCTTGTCTGCCTCGATTATAGGAATTCTGCCTGTGATGAAGGCCCACTCCATCAAGTCTTCCTCAGCGTCTTTCTTCTCCATGCTCTGACTTTCGTAGTGAATCAGCGCATTGTCGATTAGACGATCTAGCGAGGCACGCTCTCTGATTCTGTCAATCTCTCGCTGGTTGGGATTAGCCATTCTTCACCTCAGCAGATTTGTTTGCTTGAACAATTGCGTCGAGACGCTTAAATCGACGATTGATCACACTCCAGTTCAGCTCTTTCATCATTGCGACTGTGTATGACCGAACGTCATTCAAGTAGTCACGATAGTAAGCGTGCTGCCAGGTGTCCATGACAATCACACGTAAAAATCCAATAGGTGCCTCAGAGGAGTGAAGGTCCACTGGAACGTTAATGTACCTTCCAAGGTAGAAGCTGTACCCGGTGATCGCCCAACCGCAGCGAGATGACATACAGCATGCAATGAAGTCTCTCTGCCAGGCATCAAAGTCGCCAAAGTCTCGCTGAAGACGCATGTATGCAAGTGAGTCTACAGTGATCTCAGACGCAAGGTCAGAGATGTTCTCAAAGTAGAGATCATGGAGGTATGCACCGTTGTGGTTGTAAGTCTCATCGATCTTAAGCGACCTAAACTCAGAGTTGTTAGCTTTGGCCTCTGCCCGCTTGACCGTGTCCAGCTTTGCACTGATCGTGTTTAAGGCTTCGACATACTTCTCGTGCAGCTCTCTGTGGGCTCGCTTATTTCCCTCGCTAAGCTTTTCTGTGGCAAGATTCTGCTTCTTTGCCTCGACATTGTATGACTCACTCACAGTCGATTGAGGCTGAAAGTAGCCTTCTAGATCAGGCTTTGTTAGAGTCCCAGCAAGAATTTTCTTGATCTCAGCATCGCTTAGCATTACTTGTTCCTCTTGTCAGACTTGTCAGTTTGTGAGCCTCTTCCCGCTATTGGAGACTCCAGGGCGGGTGGCGTCAGTCCAAGATCTCTAATCTGCTTGACAGTGATTGGCACATCTTTAAAAGCCTCACCGGGAGGGTGAGCATAGAAGGCGATCGTGTCGTCTTTTGTTGGTGCTTTGCCTCCTGCACCAATCTGATCTTTTGGTGCAGGAGGTTTTTTATCTGAGATTGTCCACTCAGAACCATCAACAAAACCAGCTCCTTTCTTGCCCTGCTTAAGACCGAGTCCTGGAGCAATCATGTTTTTAGTCTCAGGATTGCCTGAGTCAAGCCCTGACAAGTACTTCTCGACGAGGTCCAGAAAGTCTCCTGCGGACATTTGCGTGCTAGGAACCTCGTTCTTTGGCTTTGGAGCATAAGGACTCCTCGGAGTACTGTCCTCAGGCCGCATTGTCTTTGCAGACTTCTCGTTCAGCCTCTTAAGCAATGAGGTAGCGAGTCGAAGCTCTTCCTCGTGGAGAGTTGCAATGTCGAGCTTCATCTTCATCTTATCTGCCTCACTCTACATATTCACTGTAAGCGGCGGACCCAGATTCCTGCCTTCGCAAGAAGCAAACCGCCAGAATTGTCTCGATATTCATCACCATAGACAACCTGACTAATGCCAGCGTTAATGATTGCCTTAGAGCACATCCTGCAAGGCAGCATAGTGACATACATCACTTTCTTCTTTGCATTGTTGAAGTCGCACTTGATCAACGCGTTGATCTCTGCATGAAGGAAACCAGAGCAGCCTGGATCATCAGACTCTCGTGTGTTAGGACCTCCTGCGTGGTCACCGTTGTATCCTAGAGACAGCATCTGCGTGTTGTCGTCTGTGATAATGATAGCGCCAACTTTGAAGTCAGGATCTGGTGATCTCTGCGCGATAGCGCGACAGATTCCCATCCACGTCTCATCCCAGGTAGGCCTGTTCACTCTACATCCTCAAAGATCTCGTCAATGTGCGAGCCTTTGCTGAGAGAGAAACCTGCTGCCTGAGCATGCCCTCCTCCGCCAAAAAGTCGAGCAATTCCTGAGACGTCTACACCCTGTCTCGACCGCATGCTCACCTTCAATTTTTCGTCTAGGTGCCACACAATTCCGACGTCATCGGTCTCGCAGATTTTGGCACCCAGCTCAGACTGCAAGATGGGTGAGTTCACAACGCGACACTTAAGATGAGGTGCTGCCTTCAATCTGCGATGTACTGCGTGCTTACAGATAAACGCGACCTGTTGATCGGTGTAACCTATGATTGTTGATCCACGATGCAACAGAAGCTGGATGGTGCTATCGTGTTCACATCTGCTGTAAGCCTCGAAAGTATGCGGAACACCGATCATTCCTGCAGAGAACTCACGCGAGTCAGGCATCCGCCATTGCCACAAATCTCTATCCTGGATGTACCTGATGAATAGCGGTGGGTTCTCGTCCGGATAAAAGAACGCCCATGCGAGCATTGCGCCAGAGCAATTCACATCAAACTGCGCGAAGTCTAGTCCGGCAAGATCTTCCATCGCAGACTTGTGATGGTCAAGGACAAGGATTGATCGTGCTTGATCACTCATTTGAAGCAGGACATCTCTTGAATAAGAGAAGTCCACAATCAGCACGTTCTTTCCCGTGACGTCCGGTGGTGGCTGTCCGTATTTTGCAGGCACATAACATGCCTTATTGCCGAGAGTTCGCCACGCAGCGTATGCAGCGCCAAACCCATCCATGCAGTTGTCGTGGTAGATTACGAGGTCTACGTCTTGAGGTTGGAGTTGCATCAGATTCCCCACCATGCAAGAGTTCTATCAAATCCATCCCAAAACTTGACGCTTGGTGTGTAGCCAAGAGCGCTTGTCGTATCTGAGATGTCTGCGAGTGAGTGCATCACATCGCCAGGACGCCAAGGTGCATGACGAACCTTCGCATCAGGATGACGCAAGAGAATCGCAGAGAGTATGTCGTTGTTCGATGTTCTCTCACCGCATGCCACATTGAAAGCAGCACCGTTCATCTTGTCTGTGGCAGTTGCAGCAAGAAAATTCGCCTGAACTACGTTGTCAACGTAGCACAAGTCACGACTCTGCTCGCCAGTTCCGTCAGAGCGAAGCTCTTTGTTTGACTTGATTGCATCACACCAGGCAGAGACAGCGGTTGAGTACGGGCTGCTTCCGAGCTGACGAGGACCAAACACATTGAAGTAGCGAAGGCAGACGCAGTCAATACCGTACAGCTGCGATGACATTCTCAAAAAGTCCTCAATGACAGACTTCTGAAGGGCATAAGGCGACTTGGGGCTCCTGTCTGCGCTAGGTTTCGTAGGCATAGGCGCATCGCCACCGTAGACTGAGGATGAGGAGGAGAAGATGATTCTTTGCACTTTGGTGCCTACACATCCGTGAATGAGCTTTACACTCCGAAGGATGTTTACATCAGTGGTGTCGACAGGATTTTCGACCGAGTACGAGACACGAGGAATTGCTGCGACGTGAAAGACGTGAGTGTAGAAACCTCGCTTGATTCGATCAATGACAAAATCATGAGCAAAGTCACCCTGGATCACAAGCACTGTCTCACTGCCTCTTGCGACAGGTTCAACTTTCTCGAACTCAGGCAGAAGAGATGCAGGAACGACTCTGAGCTTGTTAAGAGCGAGATTCTCGAGAACACCCGCGCTCATGTCGTCCACAACGTCCACGGTGTTGCCAGAAGACCGCAGATGATCGACAAGATGAGAACCAATAAAACCTGCACCACCCGTCACAAGACAACGCATAGTCACTCCTAAGGAACTAGATGAGCTGATTGTATGCTGAGGTGCAGCACACTTTCAAGAACTGGTGAAACTCCAATCTCCCGGTGTGCATCCTCGGCAAGAAGGTACAAGAAGTCAAGATCATGCGGCAGTGTCTTGACAACATTAGAGGAGCGTAAAATTGCAGTCATGTGAAAAGCGTTTCTTCTGACCATTGCATGCAAGAAAGAGATGCAAGTGTCTTCAGCGTGAATAAATCGCCTAGATCTTTCGTCTTGAGGCATGTTGTACTCATTGAGGCCAAGCTTCTCTT
>Ga0114967_10001718_pt1 | contig 18384 bp, 19 predicted proteins | sample M_130628_MF_Meta_FD_92639 | JGI IMG/M metagenome (GOLD analysis project Ga0114967, IMG submission 92639) | Freshwater microbial communities from Lake Montjoie, Canada to study carbon cycling - M_130628_MF_MetaG | ecosystem: Environmental > Aquatic > Freshwater > Lake | place: Lake Montjoie... | reverse complement strand
TTGAACTATCTCTTCCAGTTAGAAGTTCGAGTGCGATTAACAATAAAAGTAGGCCGCCAGCACCTTGCAGCGCTTCAACGGAGATATGCAAATAATCAAGAATAAACTTTCCAAAGATTGCAAAGGCAACAATTACTATCAGTGAGACCGCTGCGCCTTGCCAAGCCATCAGGATTCGCTTGCGCGATGGTTGATCTTTAACTAAAGCTAAAAATATTGGAGTAGCGCCAGGTGGATCCATAATCACAAAAAGTGTCACGAATGCTTGAATTCCAAAAGTCGTTGCTGAAACCAGCAGGATATCTTTCACTTGCGGACCACCCTTCTTGCATCTGCCCTAGCTTCTAAGGCTTGGAAATCTTCTAGTTTCGTTGTGAACTCTGCTAATTCATTTAACTTTCCATTGCCGTGATAATCACTTGAACCGGTAGCAATGATGTCATATTGCGACACAACCTGGCGCAGTAATTCACGTTCATCTTCACTTTGATCGCGGTGGGAAATTTCGATTCCATCTAGCCCAGCATCAACCATCGATTTAAAACTATCGATACTCACGGTTCGACCACGTAGCGAAGCCAATGGATGAGCAATCACAGCAACTCCACCTGCTTGCTTTATCAACTTAATTGCATCTTCTGGGGTCGGAGAATAATGTGAAATATAGTATTTAGAATTATTGTGAAGTAGTTCAGCAAATGCTTCGTCGCGACTTGAAACCAACTTCTTGACAATTAAAGCATCGGCAAGATGTGGCCGACCAAGAGTTGCGCCTGGGGCAAGTTGTGCCAAGACATCCTCAATACTTATTTCATATCCAGCTTCATTTAGCCGATCAATTATTCGATTCATTCGGGTTAAGCGATTGTCGCGAGTCTTGGCTAGCGTTTCTGCAAGCGCACTATTTTCGCGATCAAATAACATACCCAGCATATGAACGCTAACTCCATCTAGAGTTTGGCAAGAAATTTCTGAACCCAATACAAGGGACATGCCTGGTCGTAAGTAATTAATTGCTTCATCCCAACCAGCAACAGTGTCGTGATCCATCAGCCCTAAAACTGAAATTCCACTGGCATGTGCTTTGTTTATGAGTTCGCCTGGTGTATCTGTGCCATCACTTGCAAGTGAATGGGTATGCAAATCAATCATTTAGTGGATTCACTTTCGCTCTTGATACAAATATTCCGCAGCCAATTAACAGGCCAATAATTCCTGGAATAATTCCGGCTGGTGGGATTTGATCTAGCCAGAAGAAAGCAATAATCGCGCAGACCGGAACTTCAAAGAAGACGATTAATGAGACAACGACTGGCAAAACTCGAGGAACTGTCATATTAAACATCGTATGACCCAGGAATTGAGCACCAAAAATTAGGGCGATAACCAACCACCACTGCCTTGCTTCGAAATGTAGAACCTGACTACCGGTTGCCGCTGCAATAATTAAACCTGTTGCTGCGCATGTTAGATAACACGCAGTTGTGTAAGTAGAAGTTGAAAGCCGTTGCTGTGCTTTAGACCCGATCAAGATATATGCAGCCGACATCGCAGCGCCAAGAATCGCTAATAAGTCCCCCGCAAAGCTACGCAGACTTATCTGAAAATCAATTCCAGTTATCAAAAGAACGGATAGAAATGCAATAAACATTCCGCTCCATGCTCGTGAAGGAATTACTCCGCCCCGAACTTTAAAGTAAATTGCGGTAAATACCGGTTGCATTGCAGTTAGAGCAGTTCCAGTTGCAACACTTGTGAATCGCATAGCTAGAAAAAAACAGATGAAGTGTATTCCGAGGAAAAACCCGGCAAGTGCGGAGAGCGAAATAGCTCGCCGCTGTTCTTTCGTTCGCCACTCCGCTTTTCTGATTGCAAATGGCGCCATCATTAAAGCACCACCAAGATTTCGCCAGAAAACAAGTGAAGCAACCGGCATGATGCTTGCTGCTATGACCGGGCCAGATGTTCCCACGCCAATAACTCCAAGAGATAACAGCCCAAGATCTTTAGCTGCCGGAATAGCAGTATGGTCGTTTTTGCTCATTAATTAATCGTAAACCAGAGCATGCAAGCAATCGCAGCACCAACAACAGCGATAATAATTCCGTAAATAGTTTTCATTGTGCGGGTCGCTACAAATTCGCCCATTAGACGTTCATCTTTAGAAATTCCATACATGTAAATCAATAAAGGTAATAACAGAACGGCATTGAGAACTTGAGTGACAACAAGAATCGTAATCAATGGTGCTCCTGGAATTAAGATCAGGGCTGCACTAATTACTGTGATTGCACCGAAGGTAAGGTAAAAGAGTGGTGCTTCTTTCGGACTATCATCGAGAGCAGCTGGTCGACCAGTTAAATCACTAACTGAATATGCAGTAGATAATGGAAGAATCGAGGCTGCTAATAGAGCCGCACCAATTAATCCAATTGCAAAGAGCTCTTTAGCCATAGTTCCGGCAAGTGGTTCTAGCGCTTTTGCGGCATCTGCGGCGTCATTGATATGAATACCTTGTTTATTCAGAGTCGCTGCGCAAGTTACAACAACGAAGAAACCAATAATTCCAGTCAACAGCGAGCCAGTCCAAACATCAACGCGAAGAAGTTTTAGATCATCTTTCGTTAATCGTTTATCTACTGCGTATGACTGTATGAATGCCAATCCCCAAGGCGCAAGCGTTGTTCCGATAGTTGCCGTTGCAATAAAAATCGCATCTTGAGTAAATGGAATGGTTGGGATTAGAACGCCTCTTGCAGCTGCGCCCCAATCAGGTCCAGCCATAAATCCAGCGATAATGTAGGCAATAAAGCCGGCAGAAATTACAAAGAAAACTTTCTCAACTTTGGCAAATGAATTTCGCAATACTAAGAAAGAAACTGCAAATGCGGCAACTGGAACCGATATATATTTACTAAAACCAAAGAGTTGTCCCGCTGCTGCAATTCCTGCAAACTCTGCCGTCATGGTTCCGATATTTGCCAGAATTAGCGCACCCGCACTTAGAGTTCCAGATCTCGCACCATACTTCTGGCGAATTAAGCCAATCATTCCTTGGCGAGTAACGACACCAATTCGAGCACCTAAATCATGTAAAACAATTAGTGCAAAAGTAGATGCAACTAAAACCCAGAGTAATTGGTAACCATAATCGGCACCAAGAACTGAGTAAGTTGTAATTCCTGCTGGATCATCATCAGAAAGTCCCGCAATCATTCCAGGTCCCATAACAGCAAGAAGTGCTGCAATTCGAATTTTCTTTGGCGAGAGCGTTGGTTTATTAGCCATTACAGTGCACCACTTCCCTGAGCAAAACCTGGAGTATCTGAAGTTGACGCAAGGGCATCCACTAAATCATCCGCCAGAATTCGACCTACTGGCTTATTTTTCTCATCAACAACAATGATTGAAGAGCCGCGGTTATTTGCAAATTCATCAATAACTTCATCAAGTCTGGTATTTAAATTAACTGAAGTTGGATATGGCGGACCCATTAGCGATGAGAGTTTAGCTGCGGGTTTTGCAGCGATTAGCTCGATTATTTGAATGTGATCGAGAAGCTTTCCCTTTGCATCCACGACGACCACACCATCTGAAATATCACGGCTTCTATGCTCAACTAGGAGCGCCAGTGCAGAAGCAACAGTGTCATCTTCATGAGTAATCAACATGTGGGAAGTCATAATTCCGCCAGCGAGCGTCTCATCAAATTCAACTAGTTTGCGGAGTTGTTTTGCAACTGAAACATCCATCTCCATAAAAATACTTTCACGGTGGTCATTATCAAGATCGCGAAGAACTTCAGCGCCTTCATCTGGTTCCATGCGCGAAATAAGTTCAGCAGATCTTTGAGCTGATAATCCGCGCAATAAACCTTGAAGCTCGTCATCTTCCATCTCCTCAAGAGCATCGGCTGCAAGATCTGGATCAAGCATTTCAATAAGTGCATTTCGTTCGCGGCCCGCTAAGTCTTCAATTAAATCTGCTAAATCTGCTGGACGAAGTTGTCCGAGTGCGGCGCGAGATTCCGTTGATCTAACAACTCCGGTTCCGTGGGCCAGAGAAGCAACGTTCGCCCAATCGATGACATGCTCTGGAATTGGTCCGCGACCAAGTGCGCCAGGAAATATTCTGCGAATAAATGCTTTGAATGAAGTATCCACACCAACAACTCGAATTTCGCGATCAAGCGGAGCTAAATAAAGATCTGAGGATCGAACTACACGAAGCCCATTTACATCAACAATCTGATGATCTAAAACATCTTCATCAAGAAGTGATTCGCCTTCGCGTCTAGTAAATTCAGTTAAATTTACCTTTGCTGAAGATAATTGAATTTCATTCTGAGTTAACTTTGCAATTCTTGCACCATTTATAAATGACTTGCTTTGGCCAACTTTTACGATTAACCCTGAAACCGGTGGGTAAGAATCTTCACCATGTCTTACTACAACATCTACTAGGCGCCCAATCTCTTTTCCGCCCTGGTATCTAACTGGTTTCCCAATTAAGCCAGCTACAGATACCAAAGATTCGCGAATACTTTTACGTTGTAAAACTAATTCACTACGACCAACGAGTCGCTTGGCCACCGTGTTGATGCTCTTTACTGGTGGCTTTTTCATAGCCCAATCTTAGGCGATGCTGCCAGATGTTAAGAGACGGAGAGCCTGACACCGACTAAAGACTTCGGGCGAAGCGTTATTTTCTCCACTATTGCTGCGAAAGATTCACTTGCTGGACATGTTGGATCGCTGATAACGATTGGGTTTCCAAGATCTCCGCCTTCACGCAAGGCTGGGGCAAATGGAATTTGGCCAATCAAAGAAACATCAGCACCTACTAATTCAGATAATTGTTTAGCGGTTTCTAGACCACCACCGGTTCCGAATATTGCAATTGGTTCACCGCATTTGGCACAAGCTGAGTCAGACATGTTTTCGATTACTCCAATTATGTGCTGTTTTAATTGGTGAGCAATCCGACCTGCCCGTTCAGAAACTTCCGCTGCTGCTACTTGTGGAGTTGTTACAACAATTATTTCTGATGCTGGCAACAATTGACCAAGTGAAATTGCAATATCACCGGTTCCGGGTGGTAAATCTAAAAGAAGTAAATCAAGATCTCCCCAATAAGCATCGCTTAATAATTGCTCTAAAACTTTATGTAACATAGGTCCGCGAAAGGCAACTGCATCTGATCGCTCGGGCTTAAACATTTCCATTGAAACAACTTTTACGCCATATGCTTCAACTGGAATAAAAGTTTGATCAATTGCTGTTGGGCGCTTACCAACTATTCCCATCAACCTTGGAATCGAATGACCATAGATATCAGCATCTAAAATTCCAACCTTCAGACCCTTCTGAGCAGCCGCAACTGCAAGGTTCGCAGTAACTGAAGATTTACCAACGCCGCCTTTGCCTGAAGCAATTCCAATAACTCGAGTCAGCGAATCTGGTTGGGCAAAGGGAATAAATTTTTCGCGGCCACCATTCAAAAGTTTTTTAACGTTATTGCGTTGTTCTTCATTCATAACGCCAAATGTCAGATCTAGAGACTTTACTTCGGTAATTGGCTCAAGTGAGTCCGAAATATCTTTCTGCAGCCGATCGCGCATCGGACAGCCCGAGATAGTTAATAAAATAGTTATAGCTGCTATACCGTCAATAAATTCGACCGATTGCACCATTCCTAATTCTGGAAGTGGGCGATGTAACTCTGGATCTGAAACACCTTTTAACGCTTCATGAATTCTTTCAACTATTGCGTTACTCATAGGAGATCAGGATCGATTTTCGCTGCTTTTTTAATTTCAGCTATCTCAGCGCTTGGTTCCGCCAGAACTTCATTTATATGTTTCTTAATAAATGTTTTGGGATGAAGGTCGGCTACCTTTAAATCTTCATATCCAGGTCCAAGGTTTTCGCGTAAATCTTTTGTCGCGCCCTGGGCTAGATCACGAATTTTGCGGATAAATCTTGCTGAGTCAGCAGAAAATTGTGGAAGCTTATCTGGCCCAACTAAAACCACAGCCAACAGGGCCATTGCAATAAATTCTCCGCCGCCGATTCCGAACATTTTCGAATCCTATATCTATTCTTAATTTATTGTAATTACTTTGCTGCAATAAGGACTAGTGAGACTTCCTTGGTAGCGCCTTGACGTTGGAGCTTAATTTTTATCTTGTCACCCACGTTGTGTGAGCGAACATTGATTATCGCTTCATCAGCGGTAGCTATGGCTTTGCCATCGATCTCAATAATGATGTCACCAGATTTAATACCAGCACGATCGGCAGGGCCACCGGGACTTACTGAACCAGCATCATCTGGAATCTTTGCGCCAACACCAGAATATCGAGTATCTAGTGAGACGCCCATAATTGGATAAGTTGAACTTCCATTCTTAATCAATTGATCAGCAGTCTTTCGAGCTTGATTAATTGGAATTGCAAAACCTAAACCAATTGACCCACTCTGTCCGCCAAATCCTGAACTAGTTGTTGCAATTGCAGAGTTAATTCCAATTACTGCACCTGAAAGATCTACTAGCGGTCCACCGGAGTTTCCTGGATTAATTGCCGCATCGGTTTGAAGTGCATTTATAAATGAGCTCTCTCTAGTTCCGCCACCAGATGTAACTGGACGATTTTTAGCACTGATAATTCCTGAAGTAACGGTTCCGGTTAAGCCAAGTGGGGAACCAATTGCAATTACCCCATCGCCAACTTGAACCTCATCGCTATTACCAAGTTGTAACGCAGGAGCATCAGTTACAGTAATTTTGATTACAGCTAAATCATATGAAACATCTCGGCCTACTAATTTTGCATCATAATTCTTACCATTAGCCAATTTCACTTTAATTGATGCACCTGAAGTTGCTGCAAGTGAGATCACATGATTGTTTGTAAGGATATGGCCACTACTGTCGAGGAAGAAACCCGATCCGGTCCCGCCACTATTTCCATTAGCAACTTCAATCGAAACCACCGAAGGTGAAACTCGGGCCGCGATTCCTGCGATGGAATCAGGTTTACGTTCGATGGTGCTCTTGGTTGAAACTAAGTTAGTTTTTGTATCGAGCGATGCGGATGTGCGCCCTACAACGCTGCCGACGACGCCAGCTATTAGCGCCATAGTAATCGCAATGCCAAAACTTACAGTCCTGGTATTTCGCTTCTTTACATCTTGGGCGGTAATTACTTTATGATCTGAAATCCACCATGGTGTGTCTGGTGTATCAGAATTATTGAAGTTATTTGCCATAGCTAAATCTTACGAGCGAGCAGTGCCCCGCCGCCAATTGGAAGCAGCGTCGAACTCCATCTGGAATCTTCTTTGATGGCTTTGATGGAATCACGTCGGGCAATAGTTTCAAAATCTCGCTGGGTCGGATCAGCAACTTTTCCACCATCTAGAGCGTTATCAATAATCAGGACACCACTAGGTTTTAACAACCGATAACTTTCCTGCACTACATCAACCATATCTATCGGAGATCTCACAATCATTAAATCGTAATTTTCATCTGCTAACTTTCCAACTACTTCAACAATATTTCCTGTGATTAATCTGAATCTTTGCGCAGAAATTCCGGCCTCATCCAAAATCTCTTTTGCACTAGCCGAATGTTCGCGCTCGGAATCTATAGAAGTGAAGGTTGCATCTTTAGGTGCGCCATTAAATATCCAGAGCCCACTTACTCCAGAACCGGTTCCGATTTCTACAATTGATTTTGCTGAAATCAAACCAACAACGAAATTGATTAAGCCACCGACTCCAACCGTAGGATCGGGTGCGCCAACTTCCGCACCATTCTTTCGAGCTTGTTGCATAAAGAAATCTTCATGTGGAAAGTTTTCAGCAAAAGCTGACATGTCACCGCGATTATTTAATGGCCGCTCGATGGTCATAGCGAAGTCAACCACTCGATAAGCAATCTGACGCCGAAGCCAGTGCCGCCTTTTGGATTTTCTCCAGAATCATTCTCAGAGCGAGCCGGGCCGGCAATATCTAGGTGAACCCATTTACGATCGCCGGCAAAGTGCTCTAGGAAAAGTGCAGCTGTGATTGAGCCACCACTGAAATCTTCTTGTTCTGCAGTGTGGTTGAAATCTGCGACTTCACTTGCAAGTGCAACTTTGTAATCATCAATGAGCGGCATATGCCATACCCGTTCGCCAGAACTCTGGCCAGCATCGTAAAGTTCTTGAGCTAATGAAACGTCGCGGGTATACATCGCTGCATACTGTCGGCCGAGTCCAAGAGTTGCGGAACCGGTGAGAGTTGCAATATCAATCAAATAATCTGGTTTAAGTTCGGCATCTGCATAGGCCAATCCATCCGCAAGAACTAGCCGGCCTTCAGCATCAGTATCAATCACTTCAACTGTGGTTCCTCCGTAATGCTTGATTACATCAGATGGTCTTTGAGAGGTACTTGAAAGTGCATTTTCGGCACACATTAAAATTCCAGTTACTCGAACCTTTGGTGCATTTATTCCTAATTTCGCAATTGCAATAACCGTTGCTAAAACAGCTGCGGCACCTGACATATCGCTCTTCATTCCGACCATGTGTTCATAAGGGCGCTTAAGTGAGACGCCTCCGGTGTCGAAAGTAATTCCTTTACCTACTAAAACTATATGTGGCCAATCCTTTGAACCGCGGGGCTCGTATGAGACTTGAACCAATCTAGGTCCAGGCTTGGGCGCGGAATTTCCAACCGCAAGTAAGCCACCAAATTTTGCAAGTCCGGATCCACTTTTAACTTCAATCTTAAGCGCGGAGGATTTAACTTTATTCACCTGGGCTTTAGCTTGTTCTGCAATCCAAAGTGGGTTCTTAATATTTGATGGAGTATGAATTAAATCGCGAGCTAGCCAGACACCTTCAGCAAACAATTGGGCTTCAGATAATTCGTTTTCAAATTTACCTACCAGGGTAAAACTTGCAGCCTTCAGAGCTTTAGTAGGAGGACTCTTCTGGCTCCAGGAATAACTTGCTAAAACAATTGCAACTGCATGGCTGCGAGCGCACCGCTTATCTGTGACTAAGGTATTTAATATCGATGATCCAGAGTTCTTAACTTTTCGCGAAAGGGCGGTTCCTGCCTTACGCAAATCTTCAGGATTGTTTTCACCGATTCCCACAAAGTAGATTCGGGATAATTTAGCGCCAGGTGCGCTAATTGGAACTTCAATTAATTCCCCAGCTTTACCGGTGGCATCTGGCCAATTTGAAAGAAGATTTGCTAACTCAATTTTGAAATATTTTTCAATAGTTTTAATTGCTTTTAGATTGCCTATTTCAACGCTGGAATCTGATTTAAAAATTGGGACTGCGACATTGTCATACTTCGATAAATCGATATCTGATATCAGCGAGCAATCAATATCTGGCAGAGGTTTCACGACTGTTGCTTATCCCAATACCCGCAAGAACTAATTACTTCTTAACTAGGGAGACCGCTGCCTGTAAAGCATTTCCAAGATTTGTTGCTTCTTCAACATTTAACTCGACGACTAAACGGCCGCCACCTTCAAGAGGGATCCGCATAACGAAACTGCGAGCTTCCTTAGTTACTTCCATGGGTCCATCACCAGTTCGAGGTTTCATGGCTGCCATGTTTTGCTCCTTTTATATTAACGGTGCTTTAAATCATTCGGGGTTTTGCAGTGGCTAAGTATCTCGCAAAAGCGGTGGTGAAAGGAAATTGAAAAAGGCGAGGTATTAGCCCTGATTTAACGCGGAAAGTAGACGAGATTTCCCACTCGTGATAACGCTTTGAACCGCGCGTTCTGGGACTCCAAGCGCCTCACCTATCTCCTTGGCTGACATGGATCGGATGTAATGCATTGTAAGAATAAATCGCTCCTCTTCCGGCAAACTAGCTAGAAGTTCGGAGAGTGCGCCCATAAGCGAAGGTTACCCGTCTAACTTAAAGTTTATAAGTAACTTACTTCCGGATTAAGGCGTGCACGCACGAATTGCGCTCGGAATGTCGCGGCACCAAGCAACTAAATCATTTGAGGTGGCGCCAATAAATTCTTCTTGACTTAAATAATCTAGTGAACTTTGTAGCATCTCGTATGTTCCAAATGGATCGCAGACAACCACCGGCTTTGCGTGGTATCCCAATTTACGGCCTACCCAAATTTCAAAGAATTCTTCAAGCGTTCCGATTCCACCTGGCAACATAATGAAGGCGTCAGATATCTCCTCGATCTTGGCTTTGCGAGTTCGCATATTTGAAACCGTAAACATTTCAGTGGCTTCTGGATCAGCGAATTCAACTGTTAAAAGTTTCTCGGGAATTACACCAAAAGTTTTTGCACCTCGCTCGCGCGCTCCACGGGCAGCCGCACCCATCATCGAAATTTGTCCGCCACCCCAAACCAAATCGGCGCCACTGCTGGCTATCGCAACGCCAACATCAAAGGCTAGATCAAGATATTTCTGGTCAATACTTGTCGAAGCTGAGCAATAAACGGCTATTCGCATAATAAAAGAAGTCTAGTGCAGATTGGTTTTGGTAGCGTTATCTCATGAGAAGCGCCTTTGGATTTGGAATAGCCAGTACTGCAAATACTGGTGAAGTATTAGATGTCTGGTTTGATTCACTTGGAATTGGCAAGCTTGCAGAAAATAATGGACCAGATCTATCGCAATTCACCGGAATTGATTCCATTCGAGAAGTAACAAAGTCCGCAGTTAGTATTGAAATTGATTTAGATTCGCCACCAAAAGACGTTGCTGATGCCTACCTAAGGTTGCAATTGCTTTCGCATCGAATTGTTAAGCCCCACGGCCAATCCCTTGATGGAATATTTGGCATTTTAAATAATGTGGTTTGGACATCTGCTGGGCCATGCGCGGTTTCAACTTTCAGTTCGGTTGGACCAAAACTTCGTGCAAAGCACGGCTCCCTGACAGTTTTTGCCGTTGATAAATTTCCAAGAATGGTTGATTACGTAGTTCCAGAAGGTGTTCGAATCGCTGATGCAGATCGCGTTCGACTTGGCGCTTATTTAGCAAGTGGCACAACAGTCATGCATGAGGGCTTTGTTAACTTCAATGCCGGAACCCTTGGTAAATCTATGGTTGAAGGTCGCATTAGTGCCGGAGTTGTAGTTGGAGACGGCAGTGATATCGGTGGTGGCGCCTCAATTATGGGAACACTAAGTGGTGGTGGGAAAGAAGTTATTTCGATTGGCGAACGTTGTTTACTCGGCGCAAATGCTGGACTCGGAATTTCACTTGGAAATGATTGTGTTATCGAATCCGGAACTTATATCACTGCAGGTTCCAAGATAACTTTGCCAGATGGAACCGTAGTTAAAGCTAGTGAACTATCTGGTGCAAATAATTTGCTCTTCCGCCGCAATTCAAAGAGCGGTTCGCTAGAAGCCCTTCCTAAAACGGGTAGCTGGGGCGGATTAAATTCCGTTCTGCACGCAAATTAAAATTAAGAAACTAAATCAAACCAAGAAGATGGCATTTTAACTGCCGTTTTAAATGTTCCCACTGGCAAGGTTTTTGATTTTCCAGCACTTGAAACACCAGTCACGGTTAGAACGCTATTCGTAACTGTTCTAGCTCCGAGCTTTATCTCGATTACATCAGTTAAACCAAAGGCCTTTGCCATGACTTTCTGCGAAACTTGTTTGGTCCAGCTTGCATAATTCTTATTGACTGCCGGATCAATACTCCAAGGATCAGCCACATTCACAAGATGAGGAATATCAGTTCCCCAAACATCAACAGCGCGCTGAGTCATTCCTCCCGATGACGAGGAGAAGAAAACACTTACTGGAAGTTGATTGATCGTAATTGCTAACCCATGACCATCATCAACAGCGGTTGCATCAACTGCAGCCTTCCAGAACTGGCCATATCTAGCTTCGCCCTCTTTGGAATAGCCAACAAATGCTTGATCATATTTTGAATTATAAACATGACAGTCGCAGGCCTTTTTAATTGAAGTCATTCGCATAAGCGCATAAGTGCGAGATGCAATTACCTGACTTTCCAACGCTGCGGCCGGCCATGATGAAGGAACTTCAGCAATTCCATAAAGATATTCATCATGTAATCTCAATAAATTAGTTGCTTCGATTCGATATCCAAGCCCGGGTGCATTCACGGCTCTGAGCTGGATATAGCCGTGGTTAACTAGAAATTTAGTTTTTCCATAATTTACTGAAACAACTGATTGCGGATTACTCCATTTCACAATCCACAATTTTCCAATCCCACCTGGACCACTTATTGATTTTCCAGTTATTGCAAAGTTAAGTGCAGTATTTTGCGGATACGAAGTGGCAACTGCAGTATCGATTAAAACAGTTGCGGTATCGATAGCAGGAAGAACGATCGAGAGCGCAGAAACTTGATGCGCAATATTTACACTAATAGTTGCTGTGTCTTCCACCGGAGTTACTTCTGATTCCGGGAAGTAATAATTAAGTATTTCGGTTGCGGATCTTCCTTCAAGTGCCTGCCCTTTTGCTCCGTATTGGCTAAGGCCAACTCCGTGGCCATATCCAGAACCGGTAAAGGTAAATGTTTTTGGAACTTCTGCGCTTGCACTAGGAAGTGAAGTTAAAGTGATCAAAATAAGTAACGCTAGATACCGTTTCATTCTTCTTCTGCCATTAGCCCTTTTGGTGAAGATAGGTAGCCTGCCCCCCACACCATATGCATTGTTACTAATACTGTTGGAAGAATAATTTTCTCGGCAAGGCTTTTTCCTAAAACTAAAGAACCAATAAGTATTGTTGCCAAATAAGTTGCCACCAGAAGAAAAAAGATTGGCGACAAAACCAGACCTAAAATAACTGAGAGCGCATTAATTACTAACGCGGTAGGTGGTGCTAAGTAACGTAAGTTAACGCTCCCCTTGTGGCTCCGAGAAACCGCGCGGCGCCAAGTGCCATATTGGAAATATTGCTTTGCAAGTGCCTTGATTGTTGAACGTGGTCGATAAGTAACAACTAAAGATGGATCAAACCAAACTGTTCCACCATTTTTACGCAATCGAAAGTTAAGTTCCCAATCTTGAGCACGAGTAAATCGCTCGTCATATCCCCCGGCTTCAAGGAGTGCAGACTTCTTAAAGGTTCCAAGATAAACGGTATCTGCTGGACCAGCCACACCTCCGGTATGAAATCTAGAAGAACCAACACCAAGTGATGAACGCATTGCAGTTGCAACGGCTCTTTCGAATTTTGTTTTTCCTACTGCGGCCATAATGCCACCAACATTTACGGCTCCAGTTTTATTAAGTAACCCAGTTGCATCACTTAAATAAGTTGGCAAGATTTCAGCATGCCCATCGATGCGCGAAATTATTGGATACTTAGCAACTGCGATCGCCGCATTTAAACCATTTGCAGTTCGACCCGTTGGGTTATCCACTAAAACAACTCTGGAATCAGCCACCGCTAACTCTTTCGCAATCTCATTAGTTCGATCTCGAGATGGCCCAAGAGCAAGGATTACTTCAAATGCGCCGCTGTAATTCTGGGCCAAGATTGCAGAAATACTTTCCCGAAGGTCTCGCTCCTCGTTGAGAATGGGCAGAACTACAGATACGCCCATCAAAGTGCCAGAAACCTGATTCATATCTCCAAGGTTAGTGTTACCTCGCACTAGTATCGGGCAAATGAAGCTTAAAGTTTCCGTAATAGGCACTGGTTATCTGGGTGCCACCCACGCGGCCTGCATGTCATCGCTGGGATTTGAAGTAATTGGCGTTGATGTTGATGCCGCCAAAATTGAACTTTTAACCGCAGGAAGAGTTCCATTTTACGAACCTGGGCTAGAAGATTTATTGCAAAAAGAAATTGCTTCTGGTCGACTTACTTTCACGACAGATTTGCGCGCAATTGCAGATGTTGACGTTCATTTTATTTGTGTTGGAACCCCACAGCAACCAAATTCATTAGCTGCTGATCTTACGTATGTTGATGCTGCTCTAGATGCAGTTGCTGCAAATTGTAAGCCAGGATCTTTAGTAGTTGGAAAATCAACCGTCCCAGTAGGAACTGCAGCTAGGTTGCGGGAACGGTTATTAAAGATAAATCCAAAGGCAGATCTAGCCTGGAATCCCGAATTCTTACGTGAAGGTTTTGCCGTCGAAGATACCCTGCACCCAAATCGTTTAGTTGTTGGTGTTACAAATGATGCGGCAGAAAATAAATTGAAGGAAATTTACGCAAGCAATTTAGCTGAAAATACTCCTTGGGTTCGCGCTGATTTGCCAACATCTGAATTAGTGAAAGTTGCCGCAAATTCATTTCTTGCGACAAAGATTTCCTTTATCAACGCAATGGCTGAAGTTTGCGAAGCGGCCGGTGGCGATGTCACTGTTCTAGCTAAGGCAATTGGATATGACCCAAGAATTGGTAGCCGCTTCTTACAAGCTGGAATTGGATTTGGTGGTGGCTGCTTACCAAAAGATATTCGCGCATTTATGGCACGTGCCGGCGAACTTGGCGCAGATCAAGCACTGGAGTTCTTGCGTGAAATTGATTCAATTAACTTACGTGCAAGACAACGGGTTATTGAATTAGTCAGAAAAGATTTATCAGACAACCTAGCGGGTAAGAAGATTGCAGTTCTTGGTGCTGCATTCAAACCAGATAGCGATGATGTCCGTGATTCCCCTGCGCTTGATATCGCTGCACAAATTGCTGCTGCTGGTGCGGTTGTAACGATTCATGATCCAAAAGCTATTGCGCCGGCTAAGAAAAGATTTCCAGCACTTGGGTTCTCTGAAGATATTGAAGGTGCACTTAAAGGCGCCGACTTAGTTCTGCATTTAACCGAATGGAAGGTTTATCGCGAGCTCGATCCCGCAAAGATGGCAAAGTTAGTAGCTAATCCAATAATGATTGACGGTCGCAATGCTCTTGATCGTGAAGCTTGGATTGCTGCTGGTTGGAAATTTAGAGCGTTGGGAAGGGCAAATTAGTTTTAAGTCTTAAGGACCAGATTCCAAGAGCAACGACAACTAATCCGGTTGCATAACAGAGCGCGGCATATGAGAAAAATCCGATAATCACACCACCAATTGCGGCCCCACCTGCACCCATTAAATTCATAACCAAATCGCTTGCACCTTGAGTCGAAGGACGCATTTCTAAACTTACAGTTTCAGATAGAAGTGTTGAACCTGCAATCAAAGTAAAAGACCAACCAAGTCCTAGTAAAAAGAGCCCGATTCCTAAAGTGAACGAATCATGTTGTGGCGCCAATCCAGAAATTAGTGCAGAAGCTATTAAAATCACGACGCCAATTTGAATGGTTTTTATTCGACCAATTTTGTCACTTATCGCACCAACAATCGGCGAGAATGCATACATTCCAAGAACGTGAACACTTATTACTAAACCAATTATTCGTAAGGTAGCTGCGAAGTGAGCCATATGAACTGGCGTCATAACCATTATTGAAACCATGGCTAAGTGCCCAATAGCCACCGATGCGATTGCAAAAATTGCAATTGGAAATTCTTTAATGTGGGAAATTGCGGTTCGAAAGGTTACACGTCTCTTAACAGGACTGCCCTCTACTGCTTTATTGGCGGTTAAGTAGGGATCAGGCTTAAGGAATAACGCAATCACAATTACTGAAAGCGTGAGAGTAAAAGCTGCTATGAAATATGGTCCGACAAGTTTCGGTAACCCTAAAGATGCTGCAAAGACTCCAGATGGCTCCATTAAATTTGGACCAGTTACTGCTCCAATTGTTGAACCCCAAACAACAAAGGATAAGTTCTTAGATCTATTCTCTGGAGTTGCTAGATCAATTGCAGCGAATCTTGCTTGATAGCCAGAAGCAGATGCAGCGCCAACCATAAATACACCTAATAGCATAAAGAAGAGACTTCGATTTGCTCCGCCAAAAATTGCAAGTAGTGCGCCTACTACGCCAATTGAATAACCGAAAGTTAAAGCAAGTCGGCGCCCACCAGTTTGAGTAAGCCGGGCAAGTGGAAGTGCCATAACAGCAGCACCAAGAACCGAGGTAGTTTGTGCCAGACCAGATAATCCTTCAGATTTTGTAATCGATGAGACTAGTAGAGAACCTGCAGCTACCGTCCCAGCTACGCCAACTCCATTTAGAATTTGTGCGAGTCCAAGTGTGCGAACTATTTTTCTTTGATGTGATTCGGGTGAAAGAGTGTTCATTAATTACAACTAGAAACCAGTTTTTTGCGTGCGTTTACTTGTTAAGTTTGCGCCTTTTTCTTTTGCCTCTTTATTTATCTTCACAAGTTCGTCGCTAACTTTATTCGAAACTTCTTCATCGCTTATTCCAAGAATTCTTGCAGCAAGTAGTCCGGCATTCTTTGCATTACCTACACCGACTGTTGCAACCGGAATTCCTGCCGGCATTTGAACTATCGAAAGTAGTGAATCCATACCATCTAAATTCTTAAGTGGAACTGGGACCCCAATGACTGGAAGTGGTGTCAGAGATGCAACCATTCCCGGTAGGTGCGCTGCGCCACCTGCGCCAGCGATTATTACTTTGTAACCCTTTGATTTTGCGCTCTGTGCAAACTCAACCATCTCAAGTGGCATGCGATGTGCGGAAACTACATCTGCAGAATATGAAATACCGAGTGAATCTAAAACTTTCGCTGCATCTTCCATGACTGGCCAATCGGAATCTGATCCCATGATAATTGCTACATCACTCATCAATAACTCCATTCATGTAGTCAACAGCATGGGCAACTTCTTGTTGTAATTGTAGAAGGTTTTCACCGCACATTGTTACGTGCCCAATCTTGCGTCCAGGCTTAACTTCTTTCCCATATTGATGAAATTTAAGTTCAGGGGTTCGGGCCATTAGATGCAGATATGGTCGATACATATCGCTCTTTGCGCCCCCTAAGACATTACCCATTACTGTGTATTTGTTTCGAAGCGCAGTGCTGCCTAAAGGTAGATCAAGGATGGCGCGTAGATGTTGTTCAAACTGACTTGTTATGCAACCTTCGATACTCCAGTGTCCGGAATTATGTGGACGAAGTGCTAATTCATTAATGTAAAAATCTTCACCAACAATAAACATTTCTACCGCCATTACGCCTACAAGTGAGATGCCAGCTGCAATTTCTAACGCGGCAGCTTGAACTTTATTTGCAAGTGTTTCAGAAATCTCTGGCACGGGCGTAACGGTAGATGTGCAGATTCCATCGCTTTGAATTGTTAGCGTTGCTGGCCACGTTGCGGCTTGATTGTGTGGTGATCTAGCCACCATCACAGATATTTCATAATCAAAATTTAATTTCTCTTCAAGTAACAGAGTGCCGGTCTTCTTATGTAGTTCCAATAATTGCGCTTCTGAATCTATTTGGAAAACTCCCCGACCGTCATATCCACCTGAAGGTAATTTAGCTATTAGCGGGAAAGCTATTTCGCACTCCTGGCCCTGATATTTCTGCCACTTTGGATTCGGTAACTTAAGTTCCGCTATCTTCTTACGCATTTCTAACTTGTCTTGGGAATAAGTAAATGACTCTGATCTTGGGTAAACCTTTATTCCAGCCGCTTCAACTGCTCTGATAACGCTCTGCGGCACTAGTTCATGTTCAAATGTCAGAACATCGCAACTCTTTGCAAATTCGAGAACTGAATCAATATTTGTGTAGTCACCCAAGACAAAGTGTGAAACTTGGGCAGCTGAATCGTTTGGAATTGCAGCGAATACTTTGAAATCTATTCCCAGATCATTTGCTGCTACTGCCATCATTCTGGCAAGTTGGCCGGCGCCAATTACTCCGACTCTTGGAAAGCTCACTGCGAAAGTTTACTGTCCAAATGAATAACATCTCCAACCGTGACGAGCTGGCCGTTATCTAAGTGCAGACTTCCGGTTTCATCTATATCTACTGCCACTCCTTCAATGCTTGAACCATCTGGAAGCGCTATCCGAACCTGGCTTCCAATAGTTGCACTCAAGGCTCGATATTTTGAGGTCAAATCCCTGCCACTCTGCCATTCCAATAAATCCTTCTCTAAATTATTCAATATCTTTGCGAGTAAGAGATTTCGATCTAAGTGAAGTTCCGTTGCAAGAAATATTGATGTTGCATGAGCAACTGGAAGCGCAGCTTTTGTAGTAGAAACATTTATTCCAATACCAACGATTACACCAGAGCTAGTTTTCTCAGCTAATAAGCCTGCAACTTTCTCTTGATTAAATAGAACATCGTTAGGCCACTTACATTTAAAATTATCAGTATTTGTAATTTCATTTAATGTTGCAGTAACACTTGCGCCAACAAGTAGCGTGAGGAATCCAAGATACTTAACTTCGTTTTGTGGCTCGAAATAAAATGAAAAAAGAAGTGCACTCGATTT
>Ga0114967_10001716_pt1 | contig 18391 bp, 15 predicted proteins | sample M_130628_MF_Meta_FD_92639 | JGI IMG/M metagenome (GOLD analysis project Ga0114967, IMG submission 92639) | Freshwater microbial communities from Lake Montjoie, Canada to study carbon cycling - M_130628_MF_MetaG | ecosystem: Environmental > Aquatic > Freshwater > Lake | place: Lake Montjoie... | reverse complement strand
CTTCATAGCAAATTGGGCTAATAAAAATACAATTATGATAAAAAAAATATTTTTTAGTGGATTGATATTGGTAGGGATATTAACTGCCAAAGCACAACAAAGAGTTCCTATGGATCAAATTGTGCGAGTAGCTTCTTACTTATCATCTGATGAATTAAACGGCAGAGGAACAGGGACAACTGAAGAAAAAAAAGCAGCTAAATTTATTGCTGAGCAATTTGAAGCCATGCACCTAAAACCCAAAGGTCGTAAAGGATATTTTTATGACTTTTCATACAAATATGACGCAAACATTCATGATACAATAAAAGCAAATTTAAAACCTAAAATTGGTCGAAATGTAATGGCATTTTTAGATAATGGTGCCGAAAAAACAATCGTAATTGGTGCGCACTATGACCATTGTGGACTGGGGCTTGATGGGAATAGCCTTGACGCCAATCCTAAAGGAAAAATTCACAACGGTGCCGACGACAATGCCAGTGGTGTTGCAGGTGTTTTAGCATTAGCCCATTATTTGAGCACCAATGGATTTAAAGAAAAAAACAACTTTTTATTTATCACTTTTTCTGGGGAAGAGCTAGGATTGTTAGGTTCAAAAAAATGGTGTGAACAACCTTCAATTCCTTTAGAAAAAATCAATTACATGATTAATCTAGACATGATTGGCAGATTAAATGAAAGTACGAAAAAATTATTAGTGTATGGCGTTGGTACATCTGACATTTTCAAAGAAACCATTGAGAAAAACAATGCTTATTTTTCTATAAAATATGACAGTGCCGGTGTAGGCCCTAGTGACCACACTTCTTTTTATTTAAAAGATATTCCTGTGTTGCATTTTTTTACTGGGCAGCATGGCGATTATCATAAGCCAACAGATGATGCAGATAAAATTAATTTCAAAGGGGAAGAAAAAATATTGGAATTAATTATTGACATTATAAACGATTTAGACACTAAGCCGAAATTGAATTTTTACAAAACAAAATCGGTAGATATGGGCAACACTTCATTTAAAGTAACGATGGGAATAATGCCAGATTATGCTTTTGATGAAAGCTTGGGTATGCGAATTGACGGAGTAACAGAAGGAAAGCCTGCATCAAAATCGGGGATTAAAAAAGGGGATATTATTATAAAATTAGGAACGTATAAAGTGGACAATGTACAAGATTACACGAAGGCGTTAGGGCATTTCAACAAAGGCGACAAAACAACAGTTACCCTTAAAAGAAAAAACGATATTAAATCTATAAATATTCAATTCTAAAATAAATAATCTTTTAAATTCTAGATAAAAATCAATACGACTTGAGTATTATTTTGTCATTATTTCTAAAAATATAGAACTCGCAACTCTTGATAGTGTCGTTTATGTTTAAAAGAATCAATTATAACTACAACGAATTGATTATTTTTACATTCTAATAATATAAATGAAAACAATTGAACGCCTGTTTGTGATCCAAAAGTCGCAACAAAGTTGTAGCCAGTTTTGCAGTTGGTATTCTAAAAAATATTTTGGAATTATTTTTTTATTTATTTCTAGTACCCTCATTGCTCAACAAAAATTGGATAGTTTAAAAAAAACCAATCCCAAACTATCAGTTTGCGATAATTTATATTTAAAAAATAAAATAAATAAATCTATCCATTGTTATCAAGCAGCAACAAACACACATCCTTACTTTTTAAATTCTTATTTTAAATTGGCTGAAATATATTATGTAAAAAAAGATTTCACAAACAGCTTATTTTATATAAACAAAGCCATTGATATTGATGCCAACGAATCGTTTTTACCATTATGCAATTTGGCATGTCAAATGAATAAAAATAAAGACCATGCATTTGCGTTAGCCATAATGAATCGTTTTTCAGTTTCAAAAATTGATGCAGAAAAAATGAAAATCGTTGCTGAAAATCAATTAAAATTTACGTTAATTAATCAAGTAAAAACTGACCCAATTGCGGGTGTAAACTTTGAAAACTTAGGAGATAGTATTAATTCAAAAGAAAATGAATATTTACCTTCACTGAGTTTAGATAACAAAACACTTGTTTTTACTCGAAATGTAGGTGGCAATGAAGACTTTTTTATAAGTGATTTTGATACAATTCAAAATTGGAGAAGGGCACAAAATATGGGTTATCCGCCAAATACCGGTTTGCCAGATGGCGCTGCTAAGTTAAGTGCTGATGGATATTATTTATTTTATACTCGATGTGATTTGCGAAGCCCTAATGGATATGAAGGTGGCGGCTGCGACATTGTGTTTAGTTATAAAGAAGACAGTGTTTGGAGTGCAGCTCAAAAATTAGGCGCAACAATTAATACACCTGGATATGAAGGACAGCCTTGCTTAAGCAGTGATAATAAAGATTTATATTTTGTAAGTGATAGAGAAGGTGGATTTGGCGGTAAAGATATTTGGATTTCACATTTCACAAATTATTTGTGGTCAAAACCAGAAAATTTAGGACCTAATATCAACACATCAAAAGATGAAACATCTCCATTTATTCATCCTGATAATGTTTCCTTTTATTTCTCAAGTAATGGGCAAATTGGACTGGGTGACAATGATTTATATTTAAGTAGAAGAAATATTGATGGCACATGGAAAATGCCAATTAATTTAGGCTCACCTATTAATACCAAAGGATTTGATGGCAGTATTGTTGTCAATGCAAAAGGCACTAAAGGATATTGCGCTTCCAATAGAAATGACTCTAAAGGAGGTTTAGATTTATATAGTTTTGATTTATATCCTGCTATAAAACCTATTCCAACGATTTGCTTAAAAGGTTTTGTTGAAGATAAATTTTATGGAACTAAAATATGGAAAGCAAAAATAAATTTCACAGATACTTATAACAATACAGATATTGGTTTAATTCAAAGTAATAAAGGAGATGCTAGTTATACCAAAGCTTTGCAAATAGGCAAGAATTATTTAATAACTGTAAATGTAAACGGGTATCGTCCATTTTATAAATTATTGAATTTAAATAATGACTTACTTGCTGACAATATATTTCATACAATTAAATTACGTATCCCTGGCTTAAGTGATACGCTGTTCAGAAATCAATTAGTGGTAGATTACAGTAGAAATAAATTTACGATAGACTCTAAATTAGTCTTAGATACGATTATTTCAAATTGGAATGACTGGAATGAAGACAGTGCAATTGTAAAAATATTTTTAAAAGGATATTATTATGCAGGAGACAGTTTGAGAGATTCTACCTTTAAAGTAAATCTCGATCAATGTGAAAAACAGTTAAAAATGGCTACCAATTATTTTGAACAAAAAGGAATAAAATGTGAATACCTAATGACGGATCTGGATTTGATTGCCTTAAAAGACGATAACGAACGGTTCGACAAAATTGAAGTGTTTGTGGTGGAAGATTATTAAAACACACTCCAAAATAAATTCTTTTAGATACTACATAAAAAAACGACTAGAATTTCCAGTCGTTTTTTTTATTTAAATATCGGATTGTTCTATTTGACCAATAATACGGTTCCTTGTTTCCTAATTCGTTTACCATTTACACAGTAACCATCTAAAATCCAAACGTAGTTATCAGAAGGCAATTCTAAATTATTAAACGTTCCATCCCATCTTTTTTTAGGATCTTTCGTTTCAAATACTAAACCACCCCATCTATTAAATATTTTAAAATGCTCTAATTTAATTACATTGTAATTCAACAAACCGAAATTTCTGTTTACAGGAATGTCGCTCGAAGGATTAAATACATTAGGCAAATTAAAATCACTGCATTCTGTTCTCACCCAAACTGTATCCGTTGCTACGCATCGAGAACTATCGCTGTAAACTTCAAAATAGTATGCTTGAACATCCAAGGGTGTACATGTTGGATTTGCAGATAAGGTGTCATCTAAATACAATGGTGGTCTCCATTTATATTTAAATTCTGAACCATAAGATGTTTTTGGACCTCCTAATACAGTATATGCACCATCTGCAACAGAGATATCCGCTCCAGCATCTGCAACGACTCTATTTACTTTTACAAATACAGAAGTATCATATGGACAACCATCATGAGACAAAAATTCTAAATGAGCATTGTAGCGATAATCTTCATGAGGATGCACATAAATTGTAGTTACATTTGTAGGCAATTGAGCATTGTAAACAGGATTCCAATTAACACTAAATGCATTAATTCCATTGGCTATTAAACGCAATGTATCTCCTTGACAAATAACGGTATCGTTTGAAATTTCTACTAAAGGTTTTGGCAAAACAGTTATTAATTTACAATCTACCTTCATCGTTGGCAAACCTTCATCTCCTACATAATATACATTATACGTTCCTGGAGTTGTGTAGCTATAAGAAGGAGGTGTTTTTAGTGTTGAACTTGGAATAGTAGATGCAATACAACTATTATATTCTAAACGTGAAATTGAATTGTCGTTTTTATTTGCAGTAAATGAAATAATATTGTCTTTATCTCTTAAATAATGAGTCAAGTAACTTGGCCCATTAAGACCTGCAAAATTTCCTAAATTAAGAATCGCTGGCACATTTTTCACACTGGAATTAAATGTTAATTTAGTCATTGAATTATCTCCTTGATTGGTAACAAATGCATAATACATTCCACAATCTTTAATGAAAGAAACATCTTTAGGGTCATTAAATGGAAGTCCTAGCGTTCCACCTGCTATTTGAAATTTAGTAAGAGGCAAAAATCCATTCGCTAATGAATTCCCAAAATCAATTCTATTTAATGAATGATCTGTTTTATTAACATAAAAAATATACCAATTCCCATTTTCAAGTAATGGCCAAATACCAGAAACGCCTGCTCCTATATTGTCTAAGAGAGAAGTTGTGGGAGCTGAATTTTCAATGTTAACTCCAAAATTCACTAAATGAACATGACCTAATGCACCAAAAACCATAGCATACCAATTTCCACCTTCGTTAAACACATATAAATCTTGTGGCTGATTTAAAACACCTCCAAGAGATCCTAAATCTTCGCTCGTTGGAATATTTGACAATGAATTACCAAAATCCATGCGCACTAAATTATATTTCCCAAGCGTACCTCCTAATAAAAACCCATGCCAATTCCCTGCAAAATCTTTCACAATTTGCATTCCTGTTGGGTTTACAGGTACCATTGCGCCTAAATTACCAATATTATTTGCTGTAGGCACACTTGGCAAGTTGACATTGAAATCATATCGAATAATGTCTCTACTTCCACCAGAATTAACTGCAAAAACGTAATATAAGTTGTTTGCTTTTTGAGTAGCTATAGAAGTAGGTGCATTTAAGCCGGTACCAGCAGCAATGCTACTTCCTGCAGGTGTATTGTTAATGTATCCTGAACAAAAACCCCAATAATTTGTATTTGACAACGTATCCGTAGTTGTTAATTGCAGTTCATAATTTATACAAACTGTATCATAACCAACTATCAAAGATTGCGCATGGGTTTGAAATCCAATAAAAATAAAGAAGATCAAACTTATATATATACTAAATCGTTTCATTTTTTCGAAATGTGTCTCTTAAATTAATGTGCTAATATAGTTATTCAAATCCAATCTAAAAACAGGTTTTTTTATTCCACCTTTATTTCAAATAACCTTCCTCTTTTAAAAAGACCAATATTCTGTCAGAAACGTTTGTATTTTCTTGAATATAACTTGCCATTTTAAGTTTAATTTCATTGATGTAGTGAGGACTTAGAACAATTTTTGTTATCAAATCCGGCACTTGATTTTTTGATGAAATACTAAAAACACATCCCAAATCAATCAACCTTTTCGCTTCGTTAAATTTTTGATAATTGGGTCCAATTAGAATTGGATGTTCAAATACTGCTGGTTCTAAAATATTATGAATGCCTTTACCAAAGCCCCCACCAATATATGTTAAATTCGAGAACCGATACAATTTTGATAGTAAACCCATGGTGTCTAATATTAAAATATTACTTTCTGCAGGAAATGATGAATCTGTATAAAATTGAAATGGGCTTTTTATCCAATTCGTTTTAAAGGAATTCATTTCGTGTGGGGCTAAAATTATTTTCCAATCTGCAGGGAGGTTTTCAATGATTGATTGAATGATTTCGATATCCTCATTCCAACAACTACCTGCAATAAAGACTTTATTCTGCTGTATGAATTTTTCTATTTTTTCATCCGTAAATGATGCTTTTTTATTTTCTAAAACTCGATCAAAACGAGTGTCTCCAGAAACTGATTTTGAATCTATTTTAATTGTATTTAATAATTCAAAACTATTTAAATCTTGTAAAAATAAATGTGTGAATTTTTTCAAGATAGAAGAAAAAAAGCTACCAAAAAATGGTTTAAAAAACAACTGATTTTCTCTAAAAATACCTGATATTAAAAACGTTGGAATAACTTTCTTTTTTAATTCATTTAATAAATGAAACCAGAATTCATATTTAACAACAAACACTAAACTAGGATTCACTTTTTCAATGAAATAGCGCATGTTTTTTTGTGTATCTTTCGGCAAATACAAAATCCATTCTGTAGGATATTTTGCACGAACAAATTGATATCCAGAAGGAGAATAAAAAGTGATTAAATATTTATGATAAGGGTATTGAATTCTTAACTTATTTAACAACGGATACCCTTGCTCAAACTCGCCCACAGAAGCACAATGAAACCAAATTACATCCTGATGCTGTTCGTTTTTAAGTTTATGTAAAGTTTGCTTTTGGCCGATTAAAATGGCTTTTGCTTTTGCATCAAATATTGAAACAAAATGCACTAATAAATAGTAAATTGAAATTCCTATGTTATAAATAACTAGCAAAATTAGTAATACGTTTCTTCCGCATTTTTTTTATAAATTGGCAATACCCATCCAAATTTAAAACCCAACATAATATCGCTTCGATTACCCGCATCCGAACGGTTCAAATCATACAAATAATCTCTCCTACCTTGGGTAAATCCATAAACTGCATTTAATCCTGCGTAAAAATTTATTAATTTATTTTTAGCAAGGTATTGATAGCCAATAAAATCTTCTATAAAAAGTCCATTCGTCAATCTGTCATACCCTTTTTTATAATCCCCTCTTAACTGTGGAAACGAATTGTCTTTGTCAAATAAATTAATTTTGTATTGCATGAAACCAAAGGAAGCTAACATCATTGGGCCCGAGTTTTTATTTAATTGCCAAAAAGGGAATATTTTACCTACTTGAAAACTTGCCATATACCCTCTTTGAAAAGTACCTACATTGTATAATTGTCCGCTTTGAGTAATTATTGCTCCTTGTGCAGTTTTTAAATTAATTAATAAACTATCGTCGCGCATTTTACTGCCGGTAATGAATTCAAATTTGCCTCCAAAAAGCCAATTATTTTGAGATTTGTGTTTAATTCCAACTCCTATTCTATAACTTGTCCCAAATCGTTTTGCTAAATCGGCTTGAGGAAAATCAATTGAAGAAATAAAATCAATATTCCAAACTTTGTCTGCTATTATTTTGGTATTTTCAGTTTCTGGCTTTGCAACCTCCTGCGCGACTACAGAAGAGTAAACAAACAAAATGAATGCTTGAAGTATAAAAATTTTAGAAGCTAATTTTATTCTATTCATAAAAAGTAAAATTGCATTTAAATTTCTAAAATAACAATTATTAATAGATAGTTTATTCTATTTTTGCGCTCAAATAAAAATTTCTAAATTGGAAAACATTCAAATGGTTGACCTTAAAAGTCAATATCAAAAAATAAAAAATGAAGTAGACGCAGCAATGCAAGAAGTAATAGATACTACTGCTTTTATTAATGGTCCACAAGTTGGATTATTTGCTAAAGAATTAGAATCCTATTTAGATGTGAAACATGTAATTCCATGTGCGAATGGAACCGATGCTTTGCAAATAGCTATGATGGCGTTGAATTTGCAACCTGGAGATGAAGTTATTACTCCATCGCATACTTATTTTGCAACCGTAGAAGTCGTTGCTTTATTAAAATTAACCCCTGTTTTTTGTGAAGTAAACCAAGATAATTTCACCATGAATGTTGATGAAATTGAGAAATTAATTACACCGAAAACAAAAGCCATTGTCCCTGTTCACTTATATGGACAAAGCGCCGATATGGAGCCTATTTTAGCAATTGCGAAAAAACATAATTTATTTGTAATTGAAGATAACGCACAAGCAATTGGAGGTTATTATACATTTTCTGACGGTACAAAAAAAGCCAATGGAACGATGGGAACAATAGGAACCACTTCTTTTTTTCCATCAAAAAATCTAGGATGTTATGGTGATGGTGGCGCCGTTTATACAAATGATACAGAATTAGCTGAAAAAATAAAAATGGTTGCCAACCATGGACAACGTAAAAAATATGTACATGAAATGGTAGGTTGCAACTCAAGATTAGACACATTGCAAGCGGCTGTTTTAAGAGCCAAACTGCCTCATTTAGATACTTATTGTGATGCACGTAGAAAAACAGCTAAAAAATACGATGAAGGTTTTGCAAATCACCCAAACATCAAAACTCCTAAAATAGAGAAATATTCTCACCACGTTTATCATCAATACACAATAACCTTGGAAGGAGTTAACAGAGATGTTGTTCAACAAAAACTATCTGAAGTAGGAATTCCATCAATGATTTATTATCCTATACCAGCACATAAACAAAAAATGTTTGAGCAATTAGGAATGAGAAACGGTGAGTTAAAAATTACAGATTGGCTAAAAGACCACGTAATTTCTTTACCGATTCATACAGAAATGGATGAACAAACACAAGAATATATTATATCTAATTTTATCAAAATAGTAAATTCATTAGCATGATGAAAATTGCAGTGATTGGAACAGGCTATGTTGGCTTAGTATCAGGTACATGTTTTGCCGAATCGGGAAATCAAGTTATTTGTGTTGATATTGATGCTAAAAAAGTCGAGCGCCTTTCAAATGGAGAAATAGTTATTTTTGAACCTGGTTTAGAAATTTTATTTCAACGAAATTTAAAACAAAAAAGGCTCACTTTTACAACGAATTTACAAGAAGCAGTAGAAGCCTCAGATTTGATATTTTTGGCATTGCCTACACCTCCAGGTGAAGATGGAGCTGCTGACTTGCGTTATGTTTTAAGTGTTGCGAATGACATTGGGAAAATATTGTCTACCCATAAAAGCTACAAAGTAATTATCAATAAAAGCACGGTGCCTGTTGGTACAGCTGAAAAGGTTCGAGCTAAAATAAATGAAAATTATGATGGAGAATTTGATGTAGTGAGCAACCCGGAATTTTTAAGAGAAGGAGTTGCCGTGGATGATTTTATGAAACCAGACAGAGTAGTTATAGGCACACAATCTGAAAGAGCTAAAAAAATGATGCACCAATTATATGCACCATTTGTTCGCCAAGGCAATCCTATTTATTTTATGGATGAAAGAAGTGCAGAATTAACTAAGTATGCGGCCAATTCATATTTAGCAATGCGCATCACATTTATGAATGAACTGGCTAATCTTTGCGAAAAAGTTGGCGCTGATGTAGAAACCATTCGTATTGGAATTGGAAGTGATGACAGAATAGGCAAACGATTTTTATTTCCGGGGATTGGTTATGGAGGAAGTTGTTTCCCAAAAGATGTACAAGCATTGGTGCAAACAGCTGCTCAATATGAATACAATTTCAATATTTTGAATGCAGTTATATCTGTAAATGACATTCAAAAAACAATTTTAGCCGATAAAATGATTCACTATTTTAAGGGTGATTTGAAAGGTAAAAAAATTGGTATTTGGGGCTTAGCATTTAAACCCAACACAGACGATATAAGAGAAGCTCCAGCATTATATATCATTCCAAAACTAATTGAAGCAGGGGCAACTGTTACTTGTTTCGACCCTGAAGGAATGAAAAATACAAAGGAATATTTTGATCAAAACCATGCTGAAATAGCTCACTTAATAACTTATACAGAGGAGCAATACCAAGCCATAGAAGGTGCTGATGCATTAGCAATATGTACAGAATGGAACTTGTTTAGAACACCAGATTTTGACAAAATGAAATCGCTTTTAAAGAACAAAGCTATTTTTGATGGAAGAAATTTATATGACATATCAGAAATGAAAGAAAAGGGATTCTATTATAATTCTATTGGACGAAATATTATAAATTTATAAGAAATGAAAAGGGTATTAATAACAGGGGGCGCAGGATTTTTAGGTTCGCATTTATGTGATAAATTCATTTTAGAAGGCTATCATGTAATTGCTATGGACAACTTGATTACAGGAAATATTAAAAACATTGAACACCTTTTTAAACATCCAAATTTTGAATTCCATCACCACGATGTGAGCAAGTTTGTATTTGTACCTGGAGAGTTGGATTACATCCTGCACTTTGCTTCTCCAGCGAGTCCAATTGATTATTTAAAAATGCCTATTCAAACATTGAAAGTAGGTTCATTAGGCACGCATAATTTATTGGGGTTGGCAAAAGTTAAAAATGCGAGAATGCTCATTGCATCTACCTCTGAAGTTTATGGAGATCCATTGGTACACCCACAAACAGAAGAATATTGGGGAAATGTGAATCCTATTGGACCTCGAGGGGTTTATGACGAAGCAAAGCGTTTTCAAGAAGCTATCACAATGGCTTATCATACTTTCCATGGTTTGCAAACAAGAATTGTTCGAATATTCAATACTTATGGGCCAAGAATGCGTTTAGATGATGGACGTGCTTTGCCTGCATTTATGAGCCAAGCTTTAAAAGGCGATGACATTACTGTTTTTGGTGATGGTTCTCAAACACGTTCATTTTGTTATGTTGGCGATTTAGTAGATGGGATTTACAAATTACTAAAAAGTGACTACGCCTACCCTGTCAATATTGGAAATCCACATGAAATTACGTTAAAAGAATTTGCTGAAGAAATTCAACAATTGATTGGCGGGAATTCAAAAATTGTATACGAAACCCTGCCTCAAGATGATCCAAAACAACGCCAACCAGATATCACAAAGGCGAAGGAAATTTTAGGTTGGGAACCCAAAGTAAATCGAACAGAAGGCTTAAAAATTACCCTAGACTATTTTAAAAATGTTTTAGGAATCAACTAATGGAAAATAAAAAAGGTGTTTTTAGAAATTGGAGTTGGAAGAGATTTATTTTAGATGCAATATTTTTTTTATTGTTTGCAACTATTTTTACATTTTTAATAAGAATGATCGATTTTTTCAAAACAGAACATACTTTTATTGAAGAAATTAAACATCAAATTTTTCAAGCAGTTTTCATGTCATTTATATTTACGATATGGGATGATTCTAAAAGAGACGCTATTATAATTTTACTTTACAAAAAACTATTTCATAAATGAATTTAAATATACCCCAAGATCTTTCATCACAATCTAGAGTTTGGATTTTTCAATGTAATCGTGCTTTTAGAGCACAGGAAGAATTAGAAATTAATGAGCAACTCTATAATTTTTACATTCAATGGAAGTCGCATGGAGAGGAAGTAAAATCATGGGCCAAAGTTGTGTACCAGCAATTTATTATTGTAATAGCTGATGAAACAAATTGTTTTGTTGGCGGTTGCAGCACAGATGGGATGACAAGATTGATAAAAAGTTTTGAGCGTCAATACGGCATTGATTTATTTGACCGCCTGACCATCACATTTTTAGTAAAAGATAAGGCGGAACAATTGCCTATGAATCAAGTAAAATATGCACTCGAAAAAGGCTTCATTGAAACCGACACCCTGTTATTTAATAACTTAGTGGATACAAAAGAAAAATTAGAAACCGAATGGCTAGTCCCTTTAAATAAAAGTTGGTTGTGGAATAGAATAATCAATTAAGAAAATAAAATGAAATATACAATTATACTCATCACATTCGGCTTATGCTGTTTTTTAAATACTTCAGCTCAAGTAAATCAAAAATACTATTTTGATGTTGATGGAAATAAAACGATAGCAAGCAATGCTTCTTTTTCTATTTCTAAGGAAAGTTATGGAAATTATACTGGTAACTATTCCAATACGAAAAAATGTTTTTCAGGAAGTATTTTGTTACTCGATTCAAATTCATTTTTCAAAAGTAAATTCAGCGACACTGTTAAATGGTTTTTTAAAAACGGAAAAGAAAAGTTCGTTAAAGTATATAACAAAGAGGGTAAATTAAATGGCGTTTCAAAATTCTTTTATGAGAGCGGATCTTTATGGAAAGAATTTAATTTTACTGAAAATATTTTAGAAGAAAACCAATACACCGAATTTTCTGAAGATGGCCAACGCTTCGATATTTTTGAAGATCATTTTAGCGACAACTCTTCTGACTGGGAATTACTCACTAATGAAAAACAAGCGGTATCCATTGCCAATGGAACATTGCAATTAGTATCTAAAATAAAAGAGGGCACTTCGAGGTATAAATATTTAAAATTTGACAAGGAAGATTTTATCATCGAAACAAAAATACAGTTGGCAAGAAATAAAGATGGAGATAAAGCTGGATTGATTTTTGGCTTTAAAGATTGGGACAACTATAACTTCTTTTACATATCCAATGAAAATGTATTTATTGGAACCGTTTATGAAGGTGCTATCAATTATACCCTCAAAGATATGTTTTCATCAGCAATCGAAGAGAAAGGATACAATACATTAAAAGTAATTTCTAGTGGCGCAGATATTTTATATACAATTAATAGCGCCGTTATCAGCAAGTCTTCAAAAATTTCATTTTTTGGGAACAATTTTGGAATTGCAGCGATTGGTAAATTTACATTGAATGTAGATGAAATTGCATTTAAACAAATAAGTTACAGCCAAATGGGGAACGGAAGCGTTTCTGGGAATGGGCAACAAAATAACGATGTTAAAGCAACTGGAACTGGTTTTTTCCTAAACACCGAAGGCTATATAGCGACTAATTTTCATGTTGTTGAAAATGGGAAGCATTTTGTAATTGATGTTTTTGACACCCTTTCTTCTTCATACAAATCATACAAAGCAACTGTATTAATTAAAGATGCAGACAATGATTTAGCAATTTTAAAAATAGAGGACAATGCTTACAAACCTCATTTTTCTCAAATAGAATATTCATTCCCAACAGGCAATTCATTTGAATTAGGCAGTGATGCTTTTACATTGGGATTCCCGCTTGCATTGTCTGGGATGGGGAATGATGTAAAATTTACGGATGGAAAAATAAGTGCAAAAACCGGCTATAAAAGCGCCATAAATAGTTTTCAAACTACAATTCCTGTTCAGCCAGGAAACAGTGGTGGCCCAATTTTTAATCATAACTGTGAATTAATAGGAATCATTAATTCTGGAATTGCAAAAGCTGAAAATGTATCTTATGGAATTAAAAATAATTTTTTAATCAATTTAGTACAATCGTTACCAGAAAAAATAAATCTTACTCAAAATAATACCATTTCGAGTTTAAGCTTAGAGGATAAAATTAAAAAAATGAAGAAGTACATTGTACTTATTCGTGTAAAATAGTACTTTCACCGAATGGTAAATAAAATCTCTTTAAAAACACTGATTTTAACTAGTTATCTGTGTTTTTTATCCAACTTTATTTTTGCTCAAAATACGTCAATGCCAAAAGATTTGGATGGTGGAAAGTATACCCCTAAAAGCACTGAACCAAAAAACAACAAAAAAACTGAATCCCATGAAAATCGCAATTTAATAGGCCTTAGTGTTGGTCACATGGTTCGTCAAATGGCTGTTGTTAGCTATGAAAGAGCTATTAACAATAGGTTTGCGGCTCGATTATCATTAGGATATTGTTTAGGCAAAGATGTGACAGATGGCCTTTTTAATGATGCGGATATTAATAGCAATCCTTATGATAGTAAAATTGCATCAACTTACAGTTTGAACAATGATTATGTTCAAAGTAATAATTTTTATACCGACTTTACAGGAAAAATATATACCAATTTGAACCTTGCTGAATATTATGATATTGAATATAAATTTTATGCAGGCATAAATTACAGAGTATATAAACAAACGTTTGCATTTAACAGATCTGAAGATATCTTCCCAGCAAACGTAAAGAACCTTCCAATTCTATCATCCGGCACACAATTAGTTATTGGCCAAATTGCATATAGAGAAGATGGTTTGGCGATGGAATATTATATTGGCATTGGCACAAAATCAAGCTCATTTCATGAGATGAGATATAATCCTACTTCTAATAGATATGAATACAACCAGAATAAATCAAGAGAAAAAACTTTATTACTAACCTTTGGATTGATTTATGGCCTATCCTTTTAAAAAAAATTAAACAATATAAAAAACATGAAAAAAACGTTACTCATTTTATTGGTTACAATAATACCAATGATCACTTTTGCACAAGATTTAAGTGTCGATTGGTCAAAAAACATTTCTTATGATCGAATGACTACCGGCAGTTTAGAGGAATTTGCGGGATCAAATAAAGATTATGTTTATGCAGTTTTTAGTCCGACATATAAAAAACTATATAAAACACAACGCTACCTAATCGTTTTCGACAAAAAAACAATGAAGCAATTAGGAAAAATCAGTATAAAAAGCAAAGAAGAATACAGCAATATTTGTGTAACCAACGATGTGGTTTACGTAATGTTTGTTAGCGACTCTAAAGGTAAAGAAATTTTATATGCTCAATCTTATACCCATACATTGAATGCGATAAGTCAAAAGAAAAAAGTGTATCAAATCAATACATCTACCTTAGGAAGTTCTAAATATGTAAAATCAATTAAAACTCTTTCTAACGGAACTGCAAATAATAATTTATACATTGTATCCGAAAGACCTAGAGTAAAAGGTGAAAATGTAGAAATAGAATACACTGTTATAAACAATACATTGAATGTAGTTAACAGCGGGCAAATTGAATTGCCTGTTCAAAGCACAAAAAATTCGGCTTACAACTTATCTTCTATTCGAGTGGGTGATGATGGTTCATTAATCACGAAAAATTCTGTTAAAGCGGATGCTGATACTAAAAAAGACAGTAAAATATTTTCATATTCAATATTGTCTGTAATCAGCACCGAAAAAAACACGATAAATTCTATTCCTATAAAATCATCAGGCAAACACATTGATGATTTTGAATATTTTACTGAAAACAACAAATTGCATGTTGTAGGAATTTACAGTGAGTCTGTAGGAAAAAGATCGGAAAGAGGGAATGGCGTATTTAGTTCAACTTTAAATTCAGAAACTGGCGAACTTGAAAACACAAAATTTACAGAAATTTCTGCTCCAAAAATTAGATTTAGTTTGCTGTATTTAGAAAAAGCAAAATACGATGAAGCCGGAAACACTACTCTTTATGCCACTGAAGATGAAAACATTATTCGTACTTATACTGATAGCAAAGGGAACACGCGAACAACCTATGAAAATAGAAAAGGGGATATTTTAATAGTGAGTTTAAATAATGAGGGAGAGTTGAATTGGAAAAATGTTTTAGAAAGAAGGATATCTTATCCAGAATTATATGTTCGCGATATCCAAGTAATTTTAAATGCAGAAAATTCTTATTTAACCTATGCGGATAAATATAGAAAAGGTCGCAGAAATATTTTCAATAAAAAGTCGAATAAAGAAATGCGCGATGTTTTATCTTATTCTAAAATAAATGCAAGCAATGGGAACATGCTTTTACAAACATTGAAATTGAATAAAGATAAAACTGAAAAAAGTAAAATGTATTATGTGAATGCTGCTAAAATTACTGAACTTGACAATACTTTATTTTTAGATGGATACCAACCAAAAATAAAAACTGGTGTAAAAGTTGCTACTTGTGTTACAGCTCCATTATGTGGTATTGGTTGTTTATATTTTTTAATTAAAGCAAATAACGGTTCTGCTTTAACCGGTGGTGGTTATTTAGGATCTGTAAAATTAAAATAATTCAATACTTAAAATTAATAGGATTTGCCATCAATAACTGCTCAAGTTGTTGATGGCATTTTTCATTTATCGCTTTTTGTTTTTTTAAATTCTGCTTTGCAATTACTTTTTGAGAATAGACTAAATTACCTTGATAAAATTTCACCAAAGTCAACAATGAATAACCAATAGCATTGGCATACAAATTATTTTTGGCAAGAATATATAATAAATATAATCCCCCAGTATTTAGCAAAAGCGAGGTGAATCCTTTTACATAATACCCTTTAAGCATCAAACCACTTCCTGGAATGATGTATGAAGAGAGGATATAATTTCGTCCTTTTTTTTGCTGTTTTTCATTTTCATACAACAAACAATGATACAACTCTTTCAAACCACTATTTATTTTCAAAGATTGAATACTATCATATGGCGATTTATTTATTGCTAATAATTCTAACAAACCAGGCGCCAAAGTGGTGTCTTGTGTAGCTTTTTTATACTGTTGTATATACTCTAGAGACTTTACATAATTTGCATGTATCATATATACAATTGCTGCATTCCAATAGTAAATTTGAGACTCCTGTTCAGATAAATAAATGGGTTTTATTCGATTACATTCATCTAAACATTCCAACTCATTTTCTAAATGAATGAAGGTGAATAATTGAAATCGTTTAAAACTTATTTTTGTTTTTTCTGCATCCGTTTTTGACGAAAACCAGTTTTTCTCTAATTGCATCAATACATATTTAGATGAATCTAAATTTTGAGCAGCTAGATTTTTATTTGTACAAATAAGGAAAAGACTGAACAGAATAATAGTTAGACGCATCATGGTATAATTGTTGTAATTTTTCTTCTTTAAAATATTGAGTATCTCTGTAGCTTCCGTAAATATTGGACGAATAAAAAATAGTCGCTAAAAGTAAATTCAAAATACTTAGCGGATGTTTTACTCCCAATCGATGAATGCTTTCATAAGTTTGATAAACAAATAAACCATTTACAAATGCTGTACTGAGTCCCATTCTATATTTTCCAATATATATTTTACCTAAACCTGGAATAACAGCAGAAAACAACGCAGCTTTTAATGGACTTTTTTGTTTGGCTAATTTATATTCGATTATACCTTGTTTAAGCAAATTCGAATATTCAAGTGGTCTGATTTCTTTCGCAGGTAAAAATTTAAGATTATATATTGCCGTTACGCGATTTACATCATTTGAAAATGAATAATTATTTAATCGTTGAAACCACTCATTTTTATTAATTTTTGTAGAATCATTAGACAATAAATAGCAAGATGTAAAACCTACTGCCAGAGTGTCTTGTAAAAAAAGTGATTTACTTTTAATAAAATGATGCTCAAAACTGCTGTCTATTTTATATTGAATATAATATTTTGCTTTTAAATATTCTAACGTATCACTGGGCTCAACCTCCATTTTTAAATATTGAAAATGTTCGATCTTTTTATTTTCTAGGCTTAGATGTTTTATAAAATCTAAGTCAATATGTTGTTGTGCATAGCTAAATTGTGAACTCAGTATATATACAATAAAGCTACTTATAATTTTCTTCATTAATTTTATTTATTATTATATTATTTTCATTTAATTTATATGAAGAATAATTTTTATAATTATTTCCTGCACATTTCCCAAATTGATTAATTCCTGCAAACGTTCCAATAACAAAGCCATATTTTTCGATGCACAATTTCAAATATTGCGAACAAGATATTTCATAACTACAACTGGCTTGTATTTGTTCAGAAATTACATTTTGATAAAAATAAATCATCCCCCCGGCAATTGTATTAATAACTGAACTTGTTTTCCCCCTTGCGATAAAATCTCTCTTTGATTGCACACCATTTTGAGGAATTTTGAAGTTATTCTCAAGTATCATTGAATCAATCAAACGAACATTTTGACCAAACATATTATGTAATACCAAACAATTAAATAGGATAAAATATAGAATGTTTTTTAGCAATAGTAACTTATTTTAGTGCTTACAAATGTACTATTTAAAAAGGCTAACAAAATATTTAGAAATGTCCCTATCAATTTTTATAATCTCAAAAATGAGTGTATATTCGCATTCTCAAAAATCGAGTCTCGTAGCTCAGCTGGATAGAGCAATCCCGACTTATCGGGATAGGTCTTATGGTTCGAGTGATGTGGTTCTTTAAAATTTGGTCTCGTAGCTCAGCTGGATAGAGCAATCCCGACTTATCGGGATAGGTCTTATGGTTCGAGTGATGTGGTTCTTTAAAATTTGTTCTCGTAGCTCAGCTGGATAGAGCAATCCCGACTTATCGGGATAGGTCTTATGGTTCGAGTGATGTGGTTCTTTAAAATTTGGTCTCGTAGCTCAGCTGGATAGAG
>Ga0114967_10001715_pt1 | contig 18396 bp, 18 predicted proteins | sample M_130628_MF_Meta_FD_92639 | JGI IMG/M metagenome (GOLD analysis project Ga0114967, IMG submission 92639) | Freshwater microbial communities from Lake Montjoie, Canada to study carbon cycling - M_130628_MF_MetaG | ecosystem: Environmental > Aquatic > Freshwater > Lake | place: Lake Montjoie... | reverse complement strand
TGAGCCTCCAGAAGAAGCAGCATATCGCCACTTGGTTTATTAAGGGCAGAGTGCAACTCTGTAAATGAATTGAGAAGCTGTGCTTGAGGGGCTACCGACGAAGTAAATGCAGCAGCATGCGCACGCACGGCAGCTGACACTACACCGGTTTGAGTTGAAGCAGCAGTCCAAACGCGAACTACCCGGGCCATTCGTTCAGCAAAACTAATATCGAGGCGAGCCCCATCTGCATTTTCCAAACGCACTGTCAGCGGGCAGATAGAAATACCATTTAAAATTTCCACCACGTCTATCCTGACGGTTTGAACAACGAACTCATTCCAACGAAGGAGATTTGACCCGTGAGTCTCGTTCTTTTCGCGCCTCGGTTTCGGCAGCATCATTGCGGCAGCAATTAAAGCAGATGGATGCGCATTTCTGGCCGCCTGTGTCAATCTGATTCGTGGTTTGCCATCTTTAAGAACACAATGGCTAAAGGCGTTAATTGAAATCCCGGGGAGAATTTCTATGAAGATTGCCAATCCGAAAAGATCCTGCACATGCAATTCACCTTGCCGTCCTGCGAACTCGTATTCCCCGCGTCCACCACTAGGCCTGAGCGTGATATTCATATTTGGGTAGCTACTTCCGATTCAAGGTAATTGTAAATGCGATGGGCCAGCCATTCGGCAACAGGTGGAGTCACAGCATTCCCAAGTGCGTGGTAGCGAAGAGAATCAATGTCGTCCTCCTTGAGCTTTCCCGGAGGCGGGAGGGTCCAGCCACTTGGGAAGCCCATTACTCCTTCGCACTCTTTCGGCGTGAGACGCCTGACTTGCCCTTTTTTGGGATATTGGACATAGGTCCGGCTCCAGTCAGTTCCTGTGTGGCGGGCAGAACAGGCGTAGAGGCAGTAGGCAATGGATTGGTAGACGGGTCCATCTCCATCATCTTCTCCAATGCTCGTCTTAAATGGAGAAAGAGCGGCCTGCCCATGTTGTTTGCCCGCCTCAACATCCCCGCCGCCGCGTTCGGCTTCAAAAAGTATTTTTCCGGGACCGTGGACGTCTCGATGACACCCAACAATGTAGACTCTTTGGCGTGATTGGGGGACTCCGAAGTTTTTGCTGTTAAGCACACGCCAGCCGACAGAATACCCGAAACTGGCCAACGTCCCGACAACGGTGGCAAAATCTCGGCCTCGGTGCGAGCTAAGGAGACCTGCAACGTTTTCGAGGAGGACAACTCTGGGGCGTGCTTCTCCAATGAGTCGAGCAAATTCGTGAAAGAGTCCAGATCGCTTCCCTTTAAGCCCTGCTCGGCTGCCCATTCGAGCCAGCGAGACGTCCTGACAGGGGAATCCTCCAGCCCAAACGTCGGAAACAGGTATGGAGTCAGTGGTGAGTTCTTTGATGTTTTCATGGCAAGGGATTTTGGGCCATCGGTGCTGCAAAATTGTGCGGCAAAACTTGTCAATTTCGCATTGGAAGGTGATTTCGAAGCCTGCTCTTTCTAACCCAAGGTCAAAGCCTCCAATTCCGCTGAATAGTGATGCAGCACGAAAACGGGGAATTTGACCAGCCGAGATCCGGGACCCGTTTTTGGTTGAAGAGTTGGTTTTATGTCCGTCGGCGATCTTTTGCATTCTTAACGATGAATCTATAGGCAGGCGTTTTTACTCGGGCAAGTGCGGGGTTTTCACTGGACCCCAACCATGGAAAACACCTCCAGACGGTGATGGCTTACTGACGGGTGGCCAAGGGAGCTAATCCCGATCCTGGAGGATATCACAGCTTATTGGAAGTCATCGGATGGATCGCGGGGGCGCCCAAGACCAGTGGCTGTGCTGCCGGACACAGGCAAAAGGACCCAAGGCCGGAATGGATTCTTTTAGGGATCAATAGGGCGGTGAGCATCCACGGCTGACTGGGGGAAATTCTCCCATTTTGCATCTTGACTCCTCCCAAGTCCCAGGCTCCTATCCGCTAATGCAGCGGGAGCTTCCACAGTGGCCCCGCCGGGTCCGCCGCCCGGCTGCCTGCCGCCTCCCCCTGGGATCGGTTTCCCCGATGGAAGGCCCCAAAAAGCCCCTGAAACGCCACCCGAAGCCTTCGACGGCATCAAACCGGACCCAAAAAGGTCGCCTGAAGCCTTCGACGGCACTAAACCGGACCGGAAATGGTCGCCCGAAGCCTTCGACGGCGCTAAACCGGACCGGAAATGGTCGCCCGAAGCCTTCGACGGCACTAAACCGGACCCGAAAAGGTCGCCCGAAGCCTTCGATGGCACTAAACCGGACCGGAAAAGGTCACCCGAAGGCTCCGACGGCCTTCAACCGGAGTCTTTTCCAGGCGGTGAACTTCGTTTTTGGCGCGCCTTTTCTCCCACCCTGAATCCACCGGGGCCGGGCCGCGCCCGGCCCCACCCCCACCCAACCCATAGAAAAACCAAAATCATGGCCTCCCAGCAAATCCCCGAAGTCTACGACCCCCTGATCCAATTGGCAGAAGACGCTGCCGATGGAGCCCATGAGCTGGGCGCAGCGGTGGGCTTGAAGCAAAATGATGAAGACGCCCTCCGCGCCGTCCTTGAGGATTTGACCGGCACCCCCGCCGGCCCTGACAACGTGCCGCCCGCCGTGCCGGGCTTGAAGGCCAAGTGGAACAACGCCAAAACCGAAAAAGGGGCGAAATCCGGGGCCTTCCGCACCGCGAAAAGCAACGGCCGCACCATCGCCGCCGCCTGCATCGGCATTTTAAAACCCCGGCTCGGGAACCAGTGGACGAATGAGTGGCAAAACGCGGGCTTCACCGGTGGCTCCCTGGCCCTGCCGGATAATTGCCTGACCCTGCTCCAACAACTCCGCGCTTACTTCGCCCAGCACCCCACCCACGAAAAAGTGGACCTGGCCCCCGGTATCAATGCCACCGCCGCCGCCTGCGAGGCCGCCGCCCAGGCCATTTCCAGCGCCTCCACCGCCAGCAATAACAGCAACACCGCCTCCGGCCTGGCCAAGTCTGCCTACGAGGCGGGCGTTAAAGCCTGCCGGAACCGCCTCACCGCCCTGCGCGAGGAACTGAACCTCCTGCTGGGCCCGGAGGATGAGCGCTGGTATAGCTTCGGCTTCGACCGCCCCGGCGACCCGGAAACCCCGGAAGTGCCCGACAACCTGACCACCATTCCCGGGGCCCCCGGCAGCCACACCCTGTTTATCGACTGGGACGACGCCCGCCGCGCCGAGGGCTACCGCGTCACCCTGCTCAACGCCGCTACCAACGACCCCGTGGATAGCCGCCTGACCACCGACAGCGAAGCCACCTTCACCGGTTTGCCCGCCGGCATCAGCGTCAAAATCACCATCACCGCCCGCCTCACCAACGGAGCCGAAAGCCCCGCCAGCCCACCCCTCACCGCCGCCGTGCCTTGACCAAAGGGAGCGGTGATAGGCAATCTAAATGGCAAAGTGTTGGGCAGAACTCAGATTATTTCCGTAGCTATTGCTAAAACCCAAGGTTATCGTATTGAGGTTGCCGCAATCCCAATAAAAGTTAAAAATCAATCCAGTCCTTCAACGCTTTCGGATTGAGTTTAGCCGTTTCTCCCCGGCCGGGACTAAACAGCGAAAGACGAGGCCCCTACTCGTTTACCCCACCGTCGCCGGCCTCACCGAACCCCCTAGCCGCTCACCTTCAGTGAAAGAATGTGCATACTGTAATCAACCCTGCATACCGACCAAAGAACATATTTGGCCTGCGGGTATTTTGAGCGCTAATGGCGCACCGAACTTTGCACTAGCGCCCGGAGGACAACGTTTCTATAAAGGTGAACCTCAGATCAAAGATGTTTGCGCAGAATGCAACAACACCAAGCTTTCATCCCTCGACGCATACCTAGTCGACTCATATAATAAGCAGTTTTCAAAAAAAATAGAATTTAGGCAGCCTATTAATTTTGATTACAAATACGACCTTCTCCTAAGAAGCTTACTTAAGATTTCATATAACGCTCACCGCGCCAACAATAATAAATGTCAAATTTCTTTATTTGAAAAAATTAAGCACTACATTCTTTATGGATATAATCGACCGCTATCAGATATCCGCCTCCAGATCGTTACTGAATCTCGGAGTATTGTCGGAGGAGAAGAAATTGTTTACGCCCCTGATCAGCTTCGTAGTGTAATACTCAATCTTGAACCAAATGCATCTCCAAAAGTTATAACTCGTCTGGTTTCATTGAACAGCTTCTGGTTTTTCGTTACTGTTGATCCAGAAAGTGATGGCAGAAAAAATATTAAAACTGTAATTTCCAGATTAGAGGACTCACATAATCCTAGTGGGATTACGCTTTCTCGATCCCGAAGCAAAATTCAAATTCCTTGGAACAAGACCACATGGATGGATCCAGAATTATGGGGTCAAAAAAACTTGATTGGTCTTGAAGGACCAAGGTCGAACTAGACTGGCAATCCGAGCTATGACTTCTCGCCTTGGCCGGCAAGGTTTGAATGAGGCCTGTTGATTAAGCCTATGCCACAACTCAGCGGCATTGACGAAGGCGGGGATTGGTGGATTGCTATAGAAGAGCATCAGAGTAGCGCCCGCAGAGGCGGTGGAGGCTCCGTCATAGAGGAAAAAGCCGTCATCGGGTCTTTCGTTGGAGAAGACGGTGTGTTGTTGGCGGATGGCGGAAGTGGTGGGCGGCCGACCGCCCTCCCGTATTAGTTCTTCCGCAGCCGGTAGAAGCGGGACTCGGAAACTGGGACGCTGAAGGTTTGCGTGCCCCCAGCGATGGTCACGGGCTGGAAGGACTGCACCCAGGATCCTGGCCTAAGGGTGGCGGAGACTTCCGGGTTCCAATTCTGGTAGGCCGCCGGCCAGGAGATGTTGACCTGGTCTCCGGTTTTGGTGATAGTCAGGGTTGGCGTGTTTTCCTCCGGGAGGTTGGGGTCGAAGGACCAGAGTTCGCGGCCGGCGGTGTAGCCGCTGGCGATGAAGTAGAGTTTCCCATTCAGGGGGGTGAGATCCACGGGGTAGGCGCCCGGGGTGCCGGCGTAGAGGTCGGTGACCATTTGGGTGCCGGGGGCGGTGCCGTCGCTCTGCCACAGTTCCGCGCCGTGGATGCCGTAGTTGGCGGTGAAGTAGAGTTTGCCCCCCATCGCTGCCAGGTAGCCCACATCCGAGGGACAGATGCCAGGGTTGATGTCCTTGACGAGGACGGTCCCGGCAGGAGTGCCGTTGGTTTTCCACAATTCCTTCCCTTCCCTGAGGCTGCTGGCGGTAAAATACACCGTGCCATTCAGTTCGGTGTTTTTGCCAGCTGCTGGCTGCTTCCATTCCCACGTGCAAAAAAAAGACGGCCCAGTAAACTGGACCGTCCGTTAAAACTTTTGCTTTAGTGATGTGCTCAGGCCAGCCCAAGGCTTTTTTCTGTCCATGCATAAAGTTCAGTCAGCCCTTGATCCAGACCCACCTTGGGCTTCCACCCAAAGTCTTTTTCAGCCTTTGAAATATTGCAGTAGAAAACCTTTTGGTCCGCTGGCCGCCAGTCCCCAAACTGGGGGGTAATGTCCCAGCGCCGGCATAATTCAAGGAGCGAGACGGTATTCCCGTGTCCTCCTCCCACATTGTAAACCTCACCACGGTATTGCTCCGCATCCCTGCCGGTGATGGCCCTCATTTGGGCAAGGAACAGATCCATGACATCTTCCACATGGAGAGCATCCCGGACCTGCTTGCCGTCCCCATAGATGATGGTGGGACGCCCACTCAGTTTGTTGGTGGCAATGTGGGACATCCAGCCCTGGTCGACCACACCAAATTGATAAGGTCCATACATGCAGGAGCAACGGTTGGCAATGCCGCCGTATTCCCGGACATACATTTCGCCAATCAGTTTGGAAATGCCATAAGGGGTATGATGGGCAGCATCGATGGAAAAACCTTCCGGCAATCCATTTTTGAAGAACTCGCCGCCAAAGTCGTAGCGCGATTCGGTCTCGGTAATGGGAACCCGGTTCACGTTGTCACCGTAAACCTTGTTGGTGGAGGTATAAATGACTGGCGCTCCGGTTTCCGCAGCGGCAATCACCACGCCAAAAGATCCCTCCGCATTGATTTTAAAATCCCGGGCCGGGCTGACGACACTGCTGGTGACGGCCACTTGAGCCGCAAAGTGAAACACGAGATCCGGCCGCTCGCGGTGAATCACTGCAGGCATGTCCTCGATTTCTTTTTGTTCAAATTGGAGAGCCGGGAAATCCTGACGCAGCGATTCCAGATTCTTTGGGGTGCCATTCCGGGCCAGTGAATCCACCGCGACGACTTCAATGCCTTCTTTTATTAAACGGCGCACCATATTGGTGCCGATGAATCCTGCTGCTCCGGTGACGACGATTTTCATATTGCTGGGTAGGTTATAGGTAAAATTGGATGGGGTCAATGCGGCGCAGCCAGAACCGATTCATAAACCCGGCGCACGCCCCGGGCATGGGCTTCCCAGGTGAATCCTGCCGCATTGGCGATGCCTTTGGCGGCCCAGGACTGGCGTTCTGCAGAATCTGCCAATTGCAGGAGGCGGGCCGTCAGTTGAGCCGGATCAGCGGCTGGGAAATAAAGGGCGGCATCCTGCCCCACCTCGGCGAGGCAACTGCTGTCCGCAAGCACCACCGGAGTGCCACACGCCTGCGCTTCAAGGATGGGACGGCCAAAGCCTTCATAGGTGGAAGGAAACACAAATATATCGCAAAGACTGTAGATCGCAGGCAGTTCCTCCGTGTGGCGGAATCCCAGATGAATCAAATGGTCCTCCAGTCCGGCAGCCTTCAATTGGGCCATCTGCTCCGGAGGGAATGCGTGGCCGACTTTCACAAAGGAAAATGATATTCCCGTCCTCTTCAAAAGGCCTAACGCCTCGATCAGCACGGGCATGTTTTTACGCATGATATTGCTGCCGACATGCAGGATCTTCAATTCAGGACCGGAAAGCTGGGGAAATTGGGTTTTGCCGGAGGCTGGATCACCCGGCCGGAAGAGGGGATCGACCCCATAATGGACCACCGAGATTCTCTCCTCCGGGATGCCCAGAAACTCCATCAGATCTGTTTTCGTGTTTCCCGATATCGCGATCACATGACGGGCCTCACGCAGCCCCTCCACGCGCCAGCGCCAGTTTCTGAACTGCCGTCCGGTGAGTTGGGATAAGCGGTATTCTGCGATATCGTGACAGGTCGCCACCGACCGGGGATGCGAGCGGCACAGGTGGGCATAGCTGTGATCGAGCACATGGAGCAATCCAGGATTTGCAGCGGCGCACCAGCGGATGAGACGGGGGTAGGTGAAACTGCGGATCCAGGCCCGCCTGATCCTGGACACCGGGGATGGGCAATCCGGCATGATTCCCGACCAGGACGGTCCGCCTCCCAATTTCTGAAAAGCGGCATTCAAATCTTCGGCATACAAATCCATGCTCATGAACTGTTCCGACAAGAGCGGAGCAGCCAACAGGACTTCGGTATCGTGCACTGTCATTTCGCGGAATCCAAATCTTCAGGCCTTGGCCTTGGTGGCCATCGCCAGAAGCGTGGGCGCACAGCTGAAATCCCCCTTGCCACCGTAACGCAATTTGGCAATGGCCGCTGCCGCCGCAGAGATTGGGGCCAGCAGCACCCGCCTGATTTTTCCTTTCAACGTCGGAGGCACCGGGTGCACGCAGCGCACTTCCACCTCTGGAAACCCACAGGCATGCATCACCTGACGCATGCTGTCCGGAGCAAAGGAGGTTTCATGGGTAAAATCAGCAAACCAGGTCTGACTGGCCATGGGGGCCAGTGCGTTAAAGGTGCTGATCCAGAGTTGCCCCCCCGGCACCAGCCGTTTCAGACAAGCCGTCAGGAATTCCACAACTTCGTTTTTCGTCATGTGCTCGATCACATCCTTGGCATGAATCAGGGAATACGTGTTTTCCGTGCGGTTCAGAAAACCGAACAGATCCTCCCGGTGCAGCGTCGCTTCCGGAATCCCGGTCTGTTCCAGGTCATAAACGCTCAAGTCCACCCCTGACAGATTGGTGAAGCCCTTGGACTTCATCCACCGGAGCCATGAGCCCTTCCCCGAGGCAAGATCCAGCACGGGCAAAGGACCCGGTGGCATTGAGGGGTAGATGCCGTCAAAAATCGCAAAGGCCAAAGCATCGTCCGGACGCTCCTCCCGGCTGAAATGGGTGGAATAGTCGGAGTAGAGGAGATCGCGGTAATTCACGGCTCAGGGATTAAAAGGTAAGAGATGCAGGGAGGGATCCGGCAGACTTCAGGGGAAGCATAAAGCGCGCATACCGTTCCGCCAGAGCGCCGTGGGACCAAACCGCCGCAGTGTGCGCCTGCTGGGTGGCGGCCAGATGCTTCAAACCAACCAGATCGTTCAGCCACCGTTCCATCAAGGCCGTCAGGGCGTCCACATCCCCTGCAGGAAAAATAACCTCCGGGTTTTCCAAAACTTCCGGAATCGCTCCACAGGAACTGCCGAGCACCGGCACTCCGCAGAGCATCGCCTCCAGGAGAACATGTCCGAACTGCTCCTCCCAAATGTCTCCCTTGGCAGGATCCAACTGCGGTTTGCTGGGCAAGACCATCAAATCAAAACATCCAATCTCCGCAGGCACTTGTTCATGACCCACGGGAGGAAGAATGCGGCACCAGGTTTCGCTTCCAAACCGTTCCCGCAGCACCCCTTCCAGTTCCCCGGAACCAAGCAGCGCCAGTTCGATATCGGGAAATTTCCCACGCAAATGGGACACCGCCGCCCAAAGATCCAGCACTCCCTTCTGTTCCATCAATCTCCCGCAAAAGCCGATAACACAGCCTGATTCACTGAACCCATGCTTTTGCCGCCACCTGACCTTTTCCTCCGGCGACGGAGCGGGATGCTCTGCCGGGTCCACTCCCAACTGCCCGGTGCGCAGAATGCGGCCAGAATCCAGGCCCGCCGACTGCATGAGCCGTTCCGCACCTGAGTTACCCACCACCACCCCGTCCGTGGTCTTCGCCGTCATCCGGTAAATGAAACCCAGCACCGCGCCTTTCAAACCAGGACGTGGCAGATTTTCCCAGGTGAATTCCACAAAGACGGGACGCTTGCCCTGCCTGCGGGCCAGCCACCAGGTTTGCCAGCGGAGCAACGACCAGGGTTCCGCCTCACACAAAACATAATCCGGCTGCCAGGCCTGGAATTCCCTGGCGAACCCCCGTAAAACACTACGGAGAAACCCGGTATTCCGGGGCCAGCGGCGCAACCTCCGGTATTGATAGTGCGGTGAATTTTCCTCCCGGTCCTGCAGACTGCCATCCCGCCCAAACACCCGCACTCCTTCAAAATCCGGGGCGCAAACGAGGACCTCAAACCACTGGCTCAACGCCACCGCCTTGGCCCGGTTCACCCAGACACTGTAGGTGTGACCACAAAGCAGGAGGCGGAGCTTGGCGGGGCTGCCCGGATCCGGTGTCGGGGGTTCTACCATCGCTTTTTGCTGGGATGAACCATCCATGCGCCATGGGCCGCCAAGGCTTCTGCCTGATCCCCGAGATCCCCGTGGAAGGTCAAGGAATCGTTTTGTGCTTCTGGTAATGGCCGCACCCGCCATCCCAAATGATGGGCTAATGTCGGCGAGGCAATTTCCAGATAAATCCTGCCAGGGGGCTCCAACGCAGCCACGGACTCAAAACAGGCTCTGGTCCAAATACTGGTGCAGCCCAGCATCGTCAGCACCCGGCCCTTGTCTTCCCGGCAACTGATTCTTTTCAGAAAGGCCCCAATGTCGATATCATCCGTCTGGTTCAACAGATGCGGATGCACTGTTCCAGTCAAATCATACATGCCGCTGCCGCATAAATCAGCATCCTCTTTTATCAGGCAATCCACCAGTTTTTGCCCCAACCCGGAGACCATGGGCACCACATCATATTCCAGCAGATGAATGTGGGTAATGTCAGGTAAATCCTTCAGGAAAGTGGCGGCGGCCTTGATGACTCCCAGATACTCCTGCTTCTCCCGGGCGTGATCCCTCGTGCGCAGGGCAGTGTCCTCCACGTAAAAGGCATCCACCCCGGAAGGCAGGGCCTCAAAATCCTCACGGCTTCCACCATGGGCCAGGAGAATCCGCGCTTCCGGATCCAGCCGTTTCCACTCCGCCACCATGCGCTGGTTTCTGGCCGCATCAAGATGGGTGATGATCACATGGCAGACCCTGGATGCGGCCGGCAGTCCGGGCTGCCGGCCATTCCGGGGAAAATCCGGTGCTTCAGCCTGTTCCCAACACAAGGCCTGCGCCCAGTAGGTCAACCGCTTTTGGGGCATTCCTACAGGACGGAGGTGGCTCTGCGGGGATAAACCCAACAGCAAAAGCCGCCCCCGCCAGTGGAACACAAAGGCGCGGTCCAGAGTCCGCCCCTGGCCATCCTTCAGGCGGCGGCCTGCCACCGCTGCGGCTTTCCGCAGCCATCGGCTGAACGTTGGAAGCAAGTTTGTTGGTTTGAAAGGTGACCCCCCGCGCAGGGACAGAACACGCGCCGCCACCTTAAAGCTGATACCCGGCCGCAGCAGCGTCGTTGGCGAACATCTTTACGGTATCCAACGAAAGCTCCGTCAGGTCCTGACCCCACATTTTCAAGGCCTTGCGCAGAATCGGATGCGGCACGGTAACAATCTGGGTGCCGCTTTCATCGGCCTGCAGGATATTGAGAATTTCCCGGACACTTGCCCAGAGCAGCTTGGCTTCCGGTTTATCCTTCAACAGGGCCCGTGAGGCACGCATCAACGGCACCGGGTCCACGCCCGTGTCCGCTATCCGGCCGGCAAACACCGAAACCACCGCTGCTGTGCCAGCATCCAGCGCCTCCGCCACCCCTTCCACCTGGGCCAGGGTCAGCAGCGCGGTGATGTTCAATTGGACCCCTTCGGCCGAAAGCTCCCTGATCAGAGGCAGGCAGGATTCCCCCCGGCTGTTGGTGATCGGGATTTTGACAAAGACATTGTCCTGCCAGGCTTTGATCTTGAGGGCCTGGCGGCGCATTTCATCGAATTCATCCGAGAAGACCTCAAAGGAAATGGGCTTGGCAGTCACCTCCGCCAGCACCTCGCGGGCAAAAGCTTCGTAATCACTGATCCCGGCGACTTTCATCAGCGTGGGATTGGTGGTCAGCCCTTTCACCAGGGGGTCACGGTAGATTTCGAGAAGGGAAGCTTTGTCAGCTCCATCGGCATAAATTTCGACGCTCAGTTCGTGAATGGATTTCGGCATAGGATCAGTGGGTGGAAGGTGGTGGGGAGGAAAAAAGGGGGATGAGCACGGCTGCGGCTTCCTCAAGGCTTTTTACCGTGAAGTCCGGCAATTCACGCAAGGCCTCGTCATATGAGTAATCGATAAAAATAGTCCGGCACCCGGCGGCATGTCCGCAGGAAACATCGCGCCAGCGGTCCCCGATCATGAAACTGCTTCTCAGATCGATGCCATGTTTGTCCGCCGCCCGGAGCAGCATGCCCGGAGCCGGCTTCCGGAAATCCGATGGCACACCCTGCCCGGGATCATAGCAAACTTCAACATCGTCGAGGTGAAGCTCAGCAAGCATTGCCGCATGGATTTCCTCCACCGTTTCCTGCCGGGTGGTGCCACGGCCCACATCCGGCTGGTTGGTGGCAATGATAACCAGCCAACCGGCGGCGCGCGCTTTGGCACAGAGAGCGTGGATCCCAGGGACGTATCGCACCTCTGACCAATCAGCCGGGGGATACGGTTTCCCGGAGCGCACCACACTTTCATTGACCACCCCGTCGCGGTCCAGGAACAGGCATCGGCGCAATCCAGGAGCAGGCATGGACGGTTATTTGGAGGATTCCCACTTGGTCTGGGCCGCCTTGACCAACGGGTGGGACACCAGGCAATGCCAGACCACCGCCTGGAAAGCCTCGGAATGCGGGGTGATGTGGGCCTCGTTGACGATGGGAATCACCACCGTCAGACCATTGTTGGCTGTATAGCCTTCACTTTTGCCCACAATCCCCAGAACCTTGGCCCCGCGCTCCCTGGCCAGATCAATGGCCGAGATTAAATTTGCGCTGATGTTGCGCTCCTTGTCGCCGCCGCCCACGGACAGGATGAACAGGGCATCCTCCGCACGGAGTTTGCTGGTGCGCAGCCATTCCACAAAGACGGTGGCCCAGCCTTCATCATTGGTGCGGGCCGTCAGTTCGGAGACGTTGTCCGTCGGAGCATAACATTCGATCTTGGCGATCTTGCGGAAATCGTTTACGGCGTGCGAAGCATTGCCCGCGCTGCCGCCAACGCCGAGGAAAAACACCCGGCCTCCTTCGGCACGCACGTCGGCCAGGGCCTGGGCGATCTCATCCACGCGGGCGGTGTCGATTTTCGCGGCGATCTCGCCGGCTTCCTTCAAAAACTGGGCTGCAAATGACATATCGGATTCAATGGGTAGGGGTGATGGTATGGGAAAAGCGGGACGCGGAGCAAACGGATTTGTGGCCAAGGAGGGAGCAATTCCGTCACTTGGCGCTGAGGCGGGCTTCCAGCGCGGCCAGCCCGGCATGGGAGCCGATTTCGTAAAAGCGCTCGGTGACTTCGTAACCGGCCAGTTGTCCTTCGGCCAGAAGGCGGCCCAGGATCAGGGCCAGGTCCACTTTTTCCTCTTCGTGATAGGGCGCAAAGGCCTCCGCCCTGAAGACACTCAGCCCGTAGTCGATGAAGTCCATTTGCGGGGTCAGGGCCGTCTTGCTGTAATTCAGGATCCGTCCGTCCGCGAACTCCACATTGCTGGTGTCATAGAGGCCGGCATTGCGGAAAACCGTCATCAGGCCCAGCCTTCCGCTATCCGAAAAAGCAGCCCCCACCGCCCGCATGTCCACGGGCAGGTAGGAATCGCCATACAGCGTGTAAAACGTATCGCCCAGCAGAGGAAGCGCCCGGCGCAGCGCCCCGCCGGTGCCCAGCAGCACCGGGCCATCGAAGGAATATTTCAGATCCATCCCCAACTGGCTGCCGTCCCCGAATTCCCGCACAATCTGCTCCCCGTAGTGCCCCACACAAAGCACCACGCGGCGCAGGCCCTGCGCGGCCAGTTGCTCCAACTGCAGGGACAGAAACGGCCGCCCGGCCACCTCAATCAGTGACTTGGGAATGGTCTCCGTGAGGGGCTTCAGCCTCGTGGCGAGACCGCCCGCAAGAATGGCTACCGGAAAGTCGGACATATCAGGAATTCAGCAGTTTGGTCCCCTCGAAATCGAATTTGAAGCGCACTTCCTTCAGTCCCAGATTCCGGATGGCGTGCCGCAGCCGGGCCTTGTCCTCCGCGTAGAACATCAGAAAGCCGCCGCCGCCGGCACCGATCAGCTTTCCGCCAAGCGCCCCGTTCTGCATCGCGATGTCATACCACTCGTTGATCTTGTCGTTGCTCATCCCGCCGGAGCGCTGCTTCTTGCGCTGCCAATGCACATCCATCAGCGCAGCGAAGGTGCGCAGGTCGCCGCTTTCCAGCGCGGCCTGGCTTTGATAGCCAAGATCCTTGATGAAATGCAGGTTCCCGATCATGGCCGGGTCCGCCTCCTTGCTCCTGCTGTCCTGTTCCTTCAAAATGGCGGAAGCAGAGCGGGAATAACCAGTGAAAAAGAGGAGAAGATTGTCCTCCAGATTGTAGAGCGTTTCCTCGGAAATCTTGAGGGGCCACGCTTCCACCCGTCCGCCAGGATGGAACTTGAAGCACGTCAGGCCACCGTAGGCCGCGATGTATTGATCCTGTTTTCCGATCGGTTCGCCCAGCTTGTTCAATTCAATGTCGCAGGCCTGCTCCGCAAGGTCCGCCGGATGCACGAGGTTCTTTTTCAGGGCGTGCAGCGCCTTCAGCAGGGCCGTGGTGAAGCTCCCGGAGGAGCCGAGGCCAGTGCCGGCGGGAATGTCCGCCATGGAGGTGATTTCGAGATTGGATTTTTCCACGCCCAGCAGGCGGAAGGCCTCGCGGATGATCGGATGTTCAATTTCATCCACCGCCTTCACCCGTTCCAGCTTGGAATACTTGATGATAATTTCCTCAAAGAAGGTTTCATGCAGCGTGATGTAGACGTATTTATCAATCGCGGCCGTCACCAGAAAACCGGTGTGGTTTTCGTAGTAGGATGGCAGGTCGGTGCCACCACCGCCGAGGCTGATGCGCAGGGGAGAACGGGTAATAATCATAAAGTCAGGGTCGGAAAAACGGGGCTGCTTCAGCCGGGCCGGCGGCCGGCGGTGAAGCCGCTTTGCTGGTAAATGGCTTCCACCACTTCCAGCGCGATGCGGGCTTCCTTCAGGCCGGGAACCGGAGTGCGTCCAAGGCGGATGTCTTCAGCAAATTCCTCCATTTCGATTTTCCAGGAGGCATCGCCGCGCGGATATTCGTGGATGGTGGTGTCCGGCGGGCCCATCGCCGGAAGCATTTGATAGTGAGTCAGGCGCTCCACGCCGTAGCTGCCTCCCAGCCCTTCCCAATGCAGCTTGCCGGTGCGGCCGTAGATCTCCATGGAGAAGAGGTTTTTCCATTCCGAGCAACTGGCGTGCAGCCAAGCGGTCTGCCCCGCCGCCGTGCGCAGGCTGAGGAAAGCATTGTCATCCACCGGCATGTCCCAGTAAAACGTATCCGCGTGCCCGGACACGGAGTTGAAGTCCCCTAGAAACAGGCCGGCCAGATCAATCAGGTGGACACCCTGATCGATCAGTTCCCCGCCGCCGGAGCGCACCGGATCCGCCCGCCATTCCCGGTCATAACCGACCCGGCCGCCGTGACCATAACGCGCCCGCAGAAACATCAGCGGCCCGATCACGCCGCTGGCGATGATTTCCTGCGCCTTGAGGCAGGCGGGGTGATAACGGTGATTGTAGCCCACCCGGACCTGCACGCCCTGCTCCCGCGCCAGCGTTTCCAGCCGGGCGGGCACCGCACTTTGCAGCGCGGCCGGTTTTTCCACGAGGACATGTTTGCCGGCTTTGATGGCGAGTTCCGCGATCTCCGGCAAGGCATCGTTCAGCGTGGCCACCATTACCACATCCACCAGATCCGAAGCTACCGTCTCCGCCGCCGAGGTGCTGGCCATCGCCCCCGGAAACCGCGCCGCCAGACCAGCCGCGCGCTCCGGGTTCACATCGCAGCAAAGGCGCAGCGCTCCCGACGGCAGATGCGCCGCCCGTTTTTGGCCAATCAAACCACACCCAATAATCGCAACACGCATACTCATAAAATTTGTTCCGGCCTGCGTGCCGGGTTTACCACTGCTTCTGCCGGTCCTCCGGAGTAATGCGGCGCAGGGTAAAGATGTCGGAACCGGCCAATTCCTCCCGGTGTTTGTCCAAATCGCGCCACGGGTCCCAGGGGGCACTGATGAGCCGTCCGCTGATGCCATCCGAGGCCGGCGACAACAAATAAGCCACCAGATCACCCGCCCGGATCAGCGGGTCGGTGCCGGCGTCCGCCAGGCGGGCCGCAGAGGCGATTTCCTTTTCCCCGGCGGTGGCCGCGCCGCTTTGCAGCACCTCCTGGGTCATGGCAGTCGGGATGGCTCCTGGCGCGATCGCATTGATATCCACCGGGCTGCCCTGCCATTCCACACTGAGGTTTTCCACCAGACGCACCACCGCCGCCTTGGCGCAGGCGTAGGCTGAGAAATTCGGACGAGGCGAGGAGGCCCCGCCGCCGGAAAAACATAACACTTTGGCATTCCCGCGGCGCCCGGTGAGCAACAGGTCATGGAACGCGCGGATGGCAAAAAACGTCCCATCCAGATTGGTCCGAAGATTGGCACTCCACAGCGCCGGATCAATCTCCATGGTGCGGCCAATCGGAGCCTGAATGCCTCCACAACAAATCAACCCATCCAGCCCCGCCCACGCCGCGCCAACCTCCGCGCGCAGGGCCTGCACGGCGGACCAGTCCGCGATGTTGCAGGAGGAATAGCGGAAATCGCTGCCCGTCTGCAAGGCCGCATCCGGCCCGGCCTGCGCCGACCTCGCCGCGCCCCACACCTCGTGCCCCTCCCCGGCCAGACGTCCGGCAAGGTAGCGCCCAATGCCTGAACTGGCTCCGGTGATCAGGATTTTCATGCTAAAATGATTGGGGGACCGAATTTACTATTTAGCTTCGCCGCCGCGTTTCCATAATGGGGAATAGACCACGTAATTCGTCCCCTCGACGCCTTTCAACACATATTTGCCGCTCAATTCATCCAGATACTGCACCACATCCGGATAGAGGTGAAAGTAATCGTCCCAAACCATGATTCCTCTGGCGCTCAGCACCTTAAAGGCGTTTTCGGTATCCTTGGTGATGAGCGGCAGACTGTGACCGCCGTCGATGTAGGCGAGGTCCACTTCCTTGAGGACTTTCTCAGCCTGGAAGGTCATGGAGTCTTCGCGGATCTGGGTGATCCGGTCCTTCTGGTCGCTGCGAAGAAACGCCTCGCCCACGCGGTAGCGGCTGGTTTCCACATGGGCCTGATCGATTTTGTTGAGCCCGGCCACCTCCGCCGTGATGGCCTCTTCCGGCAGGTCCTGGGTGAAAATATGGCATTCCGCCGGAGCATTCAGCGCCATGGTCAGGGCGCTGACTCCCAGATAGGTGCCGGTTTCAAAAATCAGCTTCGGCTGGGTGGCCCGGACGATCGATCCCAAAGCATGATAGGCAATCTGGCTGCCGCACTCGCCGAGGTCCGCGCCCGGCCCAGGCAATACTACCGGATCCACCGCGCTGCATCCCATGCTGGTCAGGATGTCGCGCAGCGCCACCTGGGGAATCTTGGAACGGCTGTGGAATTTCAGGGACCGGCACGCGGTGCTGGCCAGTTCCGCATCGCGTTTCCGGGCGGGATTCAGCCGGTCCAGCACGAGAACCTGAAACAGGTCCCCCGCCCACTGCAAACCATTGGAGATTTTTGACATACGCTTGTTGGGTTATTGACGTGCGGCATAGACCCACTGGTTGTCCCGCAGCCAGGTGATGGTGCGCTCCACGCCTTGTCCGATGGTCTTTTCGGTTTGCCAGCCAGTGGCGCGGATTTTGGTGGTGTCGAGATAAATAAATGGATTGTCGCCCACCCAGCCCTTGGCTCCGCCGGTGTATTCCAGCCTTGGATTGAGTCCGAGAGTTTGGCAGATGATGGCAATGGAATCATTGACCTCCACCCAGGCATCGCAGCCAAGGTTGTAGGTCTCCACGCGGTGTTTCGCCTGCAGTGCGGTGCCGTCGCCCACCACTTTGAGGATGGCATTCAGACAATCGCCAATATAAAGATAGCTTTTGCGCTGTTTGCCGTCACCCAGCACTTTTAAATACTCCGGGTGCTCCATCAGTTGTTTGTAGAAATCGAAGACGTGGCCATGGGTGTAGCGTTCCCCCAGGATGGAGACGAAACGGAACACATAACCTTCGAATCCAAAACCCTCGCAGTAGCTGTGAATCAGGGTTTCCCCCGCCACTTTGGACGCGGCATACAGGGAAGTCTGGATCGGAAAGGGCGCATCTTCCGGCGTGGGGATGACCTTGCTTTCCCCATAGACACTTCCGGTGGAACTGAAGGCGATCCGCTTGATGCCGTTGGCGCGCATCGCTTCCAGCACATTGAAAGTGGCGATGGTATTCTGCTCCAGATCCCGTCGGGGATGGTTCAGGCCAAACCGGACATCGGCATTCGCCGCAAAGTGGAACACGGTATCGCAACCCGCCATGGCGGCCGTGAGCGCATCCAAGTCCAAGTTATCACCTTCAATCAGTTGGAAATTTTCATGCTCCTTTGCCCCGGCAAGGAACCGAATCTGCCCCGTGGAAAGGTTGTCCCAGCCAGTGACAGCAACACCGTCCGACAGGAGCCGGTCTGCCATGCTGCTGCCGATGAAACCGGCTGCGCCGGTAATGAACACTTTCTTCATTAGGTTGTGATTTCAGGTAGGGTTGGGAACGCGTTGGCGTAAACGGGGGGATACTTCGCCGCCAGAGCGGTGGCTGGCAAGCCGAGGACGGTGCGCAGGGCTTCCACTCTTTCCACGGTGAGCCGCTCGAAGCTGAATTCCGCCGCGCGGGCGATGCCGCCGGGGATGAGGGTTTGCCTGACAGACGAATCCAGCAGTGCCTGGCGCAGGGCTTCGGTGGCGGCGGGGCGGTCGTGGTAGTCGATCAGCAGCGCATGGCCGGCGGTGACTTCATGCATCACAGGGATGCCCTGGACCACACAGGGCACGCCGCTCGCCATCGCCTCGAGGACGCTGCGGCCAAAAGTTTCCTCCCGGCTGGGATGGACAAAAACTGCGGCATAACGGAAAAGCAGGGGCAGCTCCTCATCGGAAACCCAGCCAAGGGTTTTCACCTGATCCGCCGCCCCGCGCTGACGGGCGATT
>Ga0114967_10001714_pt1 | contig 18397 bp, 18 predicted proteins | sample M_130628_MF_Meta_FD_92639 | JGI IMG/M metagenome (GOLD analysis project Ga0114967, IMG submission 92639) | Freshwater microbial communities from Lake Montjoie, Canada to study carbon cycling - M_130628_MF_MetaG | ecosystem: Environmental > Aquatic > Freshwater > Lake | place: Lake Montjoie... | reverse complement strand
CAAGACCCTGTATCAAATATTTACTTTGCGGAAGTAGGTAAATGGTTGCCGTGGGCTCCTGAACCTTCTCAGATTAAAGAACAAGAGTATGCTGAAGATGAATTGAATACATTAATGAAGAAGTATAGGGAAAATGAAGAGGCGCGTGAAGAATTTTATAGAGATAAAAAGAATAAGAACAGAGAACGTAATACTGAAAATGTAGTAGGACCATCTGAGACAAATTCTATGTTTAATCAGGTAGGCGATTTAGCCATACAGCGTAAGATGGAAAATTAATATTATATATCTTTTTAAATTAAAATTTAATATAATATTTAAGCAGTTATATTTCTACATTTATTCTCTTGGCAAAATTGACCTTCCCTGCATGTAATTCCTAGGCAATCTACTGATCTATATGCCTCTGTATACTTGTAAGTCATAAACGTAGATATCGCAACTAAAATTAATAAACCTAATACTAAACCAAAAGGACTTTTCGGTGTTCTGCTAGCCATCTAATATAATTAGGGAAAAACCGGGAGAGTCGTAGGTTTTAAATAAGGCTGTTTCTCATCAACACAGAAACCATTCATGCACCGTTTCCCAAAGGCACATGATTCCATCCCTACACCGCACATTGATAGATTATTAAAACCCTCTAATCTAAAATTAATACGATAGACTCTATCTAAAATTAGAAGTATAAAACCTATAAAAGCTAAAAAGAATAAATCTGAGTAATTAATTTTCATTCTAAACCTTTCTTATATTTATTTGAGGACCTTTTAGTCTTTTTGCGGCATTTGGATCATATCCATCGTTGCCTTCATTTTCCTTGTGAAACTTAGCAGAATGTTGCCAGAATTCTGGTGCTCCAATACGAAAATCTCCGTGTAAATTAGCTTTATACCAATATATTGAATCTTCTAATTTATTACTCTGTGTAGTAGTATCTATTACAAGACATTCATAGTTCTGAGTGCACTGGTCCATAACTTGACAGAAAAATTCAAAGGATGGGAAAGCGGAACCATAATTCTCATAAATACGTTTTCTATTTGAAGCATAAGGTTCTCGTAGAATAAATACATAATCAACGTTTGTTCTTAATGCAGGTTGAATACCAAGAGGATATTGCATAGTAATTAGAAAAAAAACTTTCAACCAACGACCGTTCATAAAAAGATATTTAATATTCTTATCGTGTGTCCATGAATCATCATACATACAATCATCGAGAATCATAAAAGAACGAGGATCTATACGACTTTGAATTCCTTTATCTTTTTCTTCTTGTATTTTCATCATCATAAGTTTTTGTCTTTTACAGAAATTGGCTAGAATTACAGGATTGTATTCACCATGAATAAAAATTGGGGGGATCATTTTACTGAAGAAACCGTTTGATTCTTCAGTTCCAGATATAACAGTTCCTAGAGGCATATCTTGGTGATGATATAAAAGGTCTTTTACTAAAGTTGATTTACCTGTTCTTCTTCGACCAATAAAAACGCAAACAGAATCTTGTTGAACTTTTCTCATATCAAACTTCTTTAATGATACATTCATTGCTGATTGAGACATTTTATATATAGTTCTAATATAATTTTAATGCGTTAATGAACTTAACAATGATTCTATCTTTGAAAAAAGATGGAATCTGCTAATATAATACTCCGGGGGATAACTATACCTGAACCAAAATATACATTAGGACCTTTACCTAATGAACTAACAAAATTACAGCATTATACAAATATTAAAACCTTTTTTCCGTCATTAAAAACACTTTTTAATATAAATGATATTTCTAATGAAATTTGGTTTGATAATAATTATAAAGTTTCAGGCCTACAAATTATAAATGAAGAAGATATTAAAGGAAATTGTAAAATAAAAATTAAGAATAAATTTATTAATGCTTATTTAAAAGTAACACATTTAATTGATCCTATAACATATATTAAAAAGAAGAATGAAGGGCTTGATTATACAACTGATGAAGGCTTACAGAATAAGATAAATGATCCATGGAATCAAGCATATGTTGAAGCTATTGCTACATATGCTCTTGGTAAGTTAAAACAAGAGAATATATCACCTCATTTTAATATTTTTTATGGTGCTTTTACATCTATAGCAAAAAAATATTCTTATAATATTGCTGATGAAGTTGATACTTATAGATTATATAAGTGGTTTTGGTCAGGAATAGAAAGTAGCATAATGAAAGTATCAATAGATGGTGTTGAAGATGAAGAAGAAGCAAAAAATATTTATGATGAAATAATGAAAAAACCAGATTATTGTCTAGATAATAATGAAGATTCTGAAGATTATAAATATTCTAAAGGTTCTGAAGATTACGAAGAATTAGATAATTGTAGTAGTATAAAAGAAGTAGATGATGAACTAGAATCGTTAAATTCTCTAAGTATTAAAACATATAAATCAGAAGATAAAGATATAAATAGTAACGATAGTGAAAATAATGATGATGATGATGATGATGATGATGATGATGTAAAGGTTCTATTACATCTTTACGATTTTCCAGTGATGATGATTCTTATGGATACTAATGAATCTACAATGGATGATTTACTTGAAGATTATGATGAAGTTGGTTGTGAACCTGGTTCAAAGTTATGGGAAGAAAAATGGTCAGCTTGGCTTTTTCAAGTTATTTCAGCTCTATGTGTTATTCAAACACTATTTGGATTTACTCACAATGATTTACATTCAAATAATATTGTATGGGAGTATACTGATGAATTATACTTATACTATAAAACAAATGAAGGAGTAAAATTCAAAGTTCCAACTTATGGTAAAATCTTTAAAATTATTGATTTTGGAAGAAGTATATTTTCTATTAATAAACATTTATTTGTAAGTGACGATTTTAAAGAAGGAAATGACGCGGCTACACAATATAATTTTCCAGAGTTAAATGGTGAAAATTCTGAGAAAATAATCTACCCAAATCCTTCCTTTGATTTAGCTAGACTTTCTATAAGTATATTTGAGAGTCTTTTTCCTGATTCTCCAAATTTACGAGATAATAATGTTATATTGAGTCAAGAAGAAGGTAGAGTAGTTAAAGAAACTGAATCTGACCTATTTAATATACTATGGTTATGGCTTATAGATTCTAATGGTGAGAATATATTATGGGATACTGAAGGAGAAGAACGTTTCCCTGATTTTGAACTCTATATACATATAGCAGATAAATGCTTTAATTGTATTCCTAAACAACAAATTTATAAAAAACCTTTCTCAAAGTTTATTGTAAATTCTATTCCTAAAAGTGAACATGTGTATTCTTTATTTGTTTAGAACTTGGGAATACCAACTTGAATTTCAATATCATCTACTGGGGCGGCGAATGAAGGGAACGAACTAAACGATACTAAACTAGTTAAATATGTAAGTAAACTACTTGATGATTCTGGTAAAAGCTGCATAATTATAATAAATAAAACCGAACCTATTATAAAATCACGCGATAATGATTTTATAGTTGGTTCTTTTTTTTCAACAGTATATGTGCTTATAGCTCCTAGACCTGTTATTAAACTTCCACCAAATAAGATACCTAAGATATATTCGTTCATATTCTGGGAGTTTAAATGAAAAAAAACGAAGATACAAAACGCTTAACTTATTCTAAACTTTCAAATTCTATAGTTTCTTCTTTCTTATCAAGTTCTTCATACTCATTTAAAGGCTCTCCTTTATTATCAAGAATCTCTACATAAGAATCTCTATCACTTTCTGAATCACTATCACTATCTGAATCGTTGGTATTATCTATATTTTCATAACTAAAAACAGTATCTACATCTGAAAATTTTACAGAAGGTTCTGTATCAACCTCAATAGTAGGAGTTTCTAGAACTTTAATACTAGACTTCTTTTCAGTTTCGACAGTAGGTAATTCTAGAACCGGAGTTGTATTTAAATTTTTTTCTTCTTTAACTTCTTCTAACTTAGCTTCTTCTAACTTAACCTCTTCTAACTTAACCTCTTCAACTTTAATATCATTATCCTCATCATTATCATCGTCATCATCATCTTTCAAATACTCTTTGAGTATATTCTTTACAGGCAACATACTTCGTATTGATTGTAGAATACCATCTTGAATTAACTGTTCAATTTGACGTAAATTTTTCTGTCTTTCAATTGCGGCTTCATTTTGAGAAAATAGATATACATTAGACCATAAAATACGGGCACATTCAATCATTGTATGATGAAGAAAATGTTCAACCTTTGGTATTGTAATTTGAAGCTTTTTCTGTTTTGATGTTAAACGTATAGCAGATAGAACTTTTGTATGCGCAACAAATACTGCACTTAGTAAATCTTCAAAATAATCGCAATTAATTTCTTTTAAAAGATAATTAGTTTCTCTTTTAACTTTATCTTGATTCCAATCTGGAATACCTTTTAATACGTTTTGAAAACTAGATAAGAGTTTTCTTAAATCTTTTTCTGATTCTTTCGTTTCATCAAGAAGTTTTAGAAAATAACCAGTAATAGCCTGTAAAGAAAATTGTGTTAATTGTCTGGTATATTCAATTTTAGCATCCGCGTATACGTTAATTCCTTCCGTTCCGGGTATATCCATTATCTTTTAAATTGCTTTATACTTTAATTTTCAATATACCGCAATAAAATATGCCAGTTGAATCCATGGAGAACTTCCAACACCAATCTGTTGATACATATTTAATACATTCTTATCAATATCAAATAACTTTATTATTTCAAAAGGGTCATACGATTGTTTTCTTAGTTTAGTAATATTTTGTAACGTAATATCTTCTTTTTTTAACGGCTTTATAAATGGAATCAAATTAAACTGATTCGCTACTTGATAGTTTTTAATATAACGAAATGAATATTTTGAAGTCATATTAATTGGGATACAACGAGAAATAATTGGAGGAGAAAGTTTCCATGGTTCACGAACTTCAAGCATAGATACAACATTTATTGACGAAGTTTCAAGAATTCTTCTTAAAAAAGCTTGTGCTTCTTGTGTTAAATCATCTGCTCCTTCAATCCAAACATATAATGGTTCTTTTGACCTCACTTGCTGATGAAGAATTTCTCTTCCTTCACGAAGACTGCGATCTATTCGCACATTCCAACGGAATAGTTTTGCATTATGATTTTTTGCTTCTTGTCTGATAAAGAAAGATTTACCTACACCAGCTTCTCCAGATACTAAAAAAGAGTTTTTCTTTGAAGAACTGTTCATTAGATTATTCTATTTTTTAATGTTTAGGTATTACTCTTTTTACATACCTTTTAACATTTCTTGATAAACTGCTTCATCATGCGCCGCATTTTTACTGATGCTTTGCATTAAAGGATTATTCTCAACCGCTGCTATAATTTCTCTCTGATTTCTTTCAATTGACTGATCCAGTTTTAGAGGAACTCTATATCTTACTTGGCCTATATCTCCTACACCAGAATTCAAATCTAATGAACGATTTACTGCGTTTGCTCTACCATTTATAATATCAGCATCAATCTTCTTTGTTGTTTGATTAATATCACCTGTAAATACTGCTAGACCGCCATTACCAGACATAGGAGTTCTTCCTTCTGATATAAGTTCTTTGGTAGGATTTGTTCTCATATTATAAGCGGATTCATGGCTTGTAAAATCCTGTAAAGCTCCTGTTGGTGTTCCGAAATACTCGGATTTAGATGATATTTGTGATTTCTGTGTTGGGCGCGCTATATCATCTGGATCATAAACTTTAAGTTTATTCGGTTGACTGGCAGAAGAAGGAAGACCCATATAATTCCAATTAATTGTTGTTTCTTTTACAGTTGTGCGAGCTATATCATCCGTCCATACAGTAATGGCAGGAGCTCCTTGAGCATATCCAACAGGTGTCCCAGTCTGTCTGATATTGCCAATAGTTTCACCACGGTAAGTAGGTCTTGCTCTATCAGTAAAATGAATTGGAACTGCTCCTGTATCAGCAGGTGCTACGTTAAGACCCATCGTGCGTGTTGATGTGGCGTTTCTCTCATTTGGTCTTATTTCAATTGAAGATTTGCCATAATCTGCTTCAGCCGCATCAGTATTCTTTGTATAGTAGTTTGTCATATTAGCATTGCGGAATCCAGCACCTCCATATTGCTGCGCCATAGGTGTGCGATAAGAACCTACTACATATGATTCACCAAACTCTTGTGATGAGGCAGGTCCAATTAATTCAGTAGAAGTATCTGTTCGTGTAGTATACTTCATTACTTGAATTGGACGAGTTGCCTCTTTTTGAGCATCTTGGGCAAAAGCACCAATATAACGTTCACCAGACTGGTCAATATAAAATGTATCCGGTTTGTATTTACGAACTTCACCAGGATTTTCAGCAGAATTTGCCACAAAACGTTGTCCTGGGACAACTTGCGCCTTATAGGTCAGTTTTGGGTTATTAGTTGTTCGTAAATCATCTGTCTTAGGCATTTTTTCCATCATAAGTTGATTAACCTCCATTTGCTGAAACCCTCCTTTTCCCGTTGAACCAAACTTTTCTCCTACACCAGTACCAACACGAACAGGTTCAAAAGGTCTTTCGCCAGAACGACTGCGCGGTAGTTCAATTCTATCGTGAAGAAACTCTGAAGAATCTTCTAATCCATAAGGATTGCCAAACGGTGTTTGTGCTGTATTAAACATTGTTTCCACTTCCTTTTTCTTTATCTGTGTTACTCCAGAACCAGTATATGAATCTAAAATACCAGAATTTGTTTGCGCACCTACATTCTGTCTAACACGACCACCAAAAAATGGAACCATGTTATTATGAGTAAAATCAGAAGAAGATATTTTTTGTCCAGATAAAGCACTAATTAGATTATTATCTTCACCATATGATGGATTCTCCTCAAATCCTTCTCTATTCATTGATACTTGTGCTGTAGCAGTATCAATCGGTTGAGGTGTTGGGTATGTTCTAGCAACAGGTTCTTTTATACCACCATAGGCAAACGCAGAACCTTTTGGTCCGGGAGTTGGTTCACTAGGATAAATTTGACCAAATGGTGTCGCATATTGTAAATCTAATTCCTGATTTGCTCCTTTTATAGAATTTCCTTGTTCACTTTTCTGTAAAGGAGAAACTGGTGATGGTAATGATTGAAAATTTTCTTTTGTTTCAGATAATTTTGTAACTAAATATCCTAAACCTACTAATCCAAATGCTGCTATGGCTTCCATCTAATACTATATTGGTATTAGTGGGTTTTATTTTTCTCCCTATCAATATCTCTTGAAGGTATAAAAAAGTCAAAAGGTGTTTCAAAAGCAAGCTGTGGCTGATGAGGTAGAGCTTCCCAACGATTCCATCCAGTTGCTCGTAATGTGCAAGGAGGATTTGTTAAACGATTAAATAATTGAGGAACAGATTCATCTTTAGGAGCTACATATGGTGCGTTTGTAAACTTATTTTTTTCAGGATTATATTGAATATTATTATTTTTCACACGTGTGCTAAGTCTGTTAATATTAAATAAATCTGATTCAACATCTGTCTTCCATGTATCATTAACGAAACTCGCTCCAGACTTCTGTATTCTTGTTGTTACATCAACTGGATAACTTTCGTAACAGTTAATACCGGGAGGATTTACATAGTATTTTAAAGAATAACTTGTGATACGTAAATCATCTTGTGTGTGAAAATCATCCCATTTAGAACGAGTCATATTTCTTAAAAAATCTTGACCTGAAGCCATTCTACTATTACAGAACTGTTAAAACTTATTCTTAGGCATACCCTATGTTTAAAACTTGTTTTTAGGCATACATGATTCAACCTTAAAAGCTAGAGGCGCATGAACGGCAGGATAAGACCACATTTGAAATTCTTCACGTTTTACCGGTGTGGCATTAATAGAAATTTTTTCTTTAGGAGTATCACGATTAATAGAATCTGGTGTTTCAGATGGTAGATGTTTACGTGCGGTTCCCCATGTATTTGCACGTGTAATCCCCATTAAATCTGATTCTAAATCAACTCTACTACCTTTAATTTCATAAGCATCATTACCACTCACTAAACCTAAAATATGTCTCTTAGGTGTATCACTCTGATACTCTTCAACAAATCTGTCGAAAACTTGGGGATTCTCTTTTTTTTCAAACATATGAGAAGAGGGTTTTTCATATGCTTCAAAATAACTGTTAAGGCTGCTCATCTAACTTTACTTAGCAATTAACATCGCGAATATAAGAACGACTGGGTAATCCACCGTGTATCCAACCGGGTGATGCGACTTCAGGAATTAAGTTTTTAGGATTCTGGATATTCTCTTTGACTAAGGGGATTAGAGGAGTATACTGTTGAGTAAACTCTTGCTCAGTTACAGTTCCACACTCCTTACCTTGGCGAACTTGTTCAGAATGCTGTAAATATGTTTCAACTTCTGGATTACCACGACCACCGCCCATAAAAGGAACTGTTAAGAATGGACGAGCCTGTTGACGAATATCGCACTTTCTATTTTTAAACTCTGGTTGATTTCTTAATACAGAGTCATTATCAATAGAGGCATTATTATAACCGTAACCTTCACGAGGGAATAACATAAGACTCTTAGAAGCTAAAGGATTTACTTCTCTAGCATTTGGCACTAAGTTTGTCATAGCGTATTTACCAGGGCCAACTGATTGACCAAAATATTGTTCAATACCGCATGTATCATCTCTTGTATGAGTTAAACGATTGATCTCCATCTTCTCTGCCTACAATATTATATTTAAAATTTCTTAATAATAAGTATAAATGCGCCCAGCTTCTAAAAAACTCACTAAAAAATTTTGTAGTTGTATTAAAAAGGTGCGTAATTATATTAAACCTAGAAGAGGTTCTAAAGAATCTGCTGCTATCGGAATATGTACTAAAAGTGTAATACAAACAAAAGGAAAGACTCTACGAAAATTCAAATGCCGAAATGGTAAACTTTTTACTCAGAAAAAGAAGAATTAATTTTCAGTTAACCAAGGAATTACACCTCCAGCGGAACCACTCTGCGATGAGCATGCCTCTCTTCCACCTTCTTTACATGTCTTACCAGGAATCTTGTATAACCAGTTCTGATAAGAATCTTGGTCATTAGGAACTGTGGTAGAAGGAGTTGTATAGAATTGTCGTTGCGATTGAGACTTTCCAAATACATCCGTAGGATCGTTAATAAACTGTGTCTTAAAAAAGTCTTCTAATCCAACTGCTACTTCTGGATTAAATACAGAAGCAGCCTTGGAACGATACGGGTTATATTTAATTTCATTAACTAAAATATTCATAAAAGGGTTTTTCGCAGTAGGATAAGTTACTTTAGAACCAATTACTTCTTCAGGTAAGACTTTATTATTAACCGGGACATTTGTTTCAAAATTCTCTTTTACAGTTGGTTGTTGTATCTTAGGAGGTTCGACTGCTTTTTCTTTATTATACATGAATAACCAGTATAGAGCATACACTGATCCAATCAAAATAGAATATCCAAATAAATCATGCGATTTTGTTTGCTGAGCCAAAAATCCACCAATTAAAAGTAGTAAAATAAAAGTAAATAATATATGGTTTATAATATTTGTTATACAGAGACGTTGACTACAATATACATAATAGGATTTGGTTATTAATGATAAATCCTCCCAGATATATTTACTACACGATTGGGTATCCATCTAATTTTGCCTACTGTTTGTTCTTTTTCTTCTCTTCAAGTTTCTTCTTCAAACGTTGTTTTACGAGTGAAAGTCTTGCGCTTCCTTCATTGCCGGATTTACGTGCTAAATCCATATCTTCAAAATTAAACATAGAGCGAAACCCTTCTAAAATCTCTACAAATGCCGGATTATTTTGGAACTCTGCTATAAGTTCTTCTGCCTCTCTGGCAAGTTCATGAGGTTTAAACTGACCAGTTTGAACTTTCTGTTGTAGCTTCTTGCCAATCTTTTGAACCGCCTTTTGAATTAAATCAGGATTACCACTCGCCACTTTCATTAAAATTTCAAAAGCACGTGAAGGATCTCTTTCACAAGCGTCTACATCTTCCATGCTAAATCCAAAATCTTCAGGATTAAACTCCTTTACTAAATCCTCTGCTAACTTCGCCATTTGACCTTTCATAAACTTTTCAGGGAGCGGTGGTAGACTGTCACCCGCTTTCCCAAACATATCAAAAAACTTAGAAGACATCTTTTTAAAATCCATACCTTCCATACGAGTTCTCCATTCACGCATCATACTATCAACCCATTCTTGAGGAATCCCATCAACATCACCCGATTCATAGATAACACAGAGATTTAGAATAGAATTATATTCTTTAATAGCTTTCTGAGAGTTTTTAGATAGTGAGTTCCAGATTGTATCAGTGATTGTTACGCCAGGCAGAACAGTATGCGATTCAGAATTGAGTGTTTCTTTTAGAACTTTTGTTTTATACTCTGATGCACGTTGTTCTTTAGGAATAGCACGTGCTAGTTCAATCTCATTCTTCATCTCAGGGCAGGCGGCTAAAAGATCATCGCAGAATTCTTCATACTTTGTGTGGAATGTAGTGTCCATACTCTTTCTTCAAATTATCTTTTATATTTCTTTACGCTGCTTTTTTTACAAAAAAAGTAGCCTAACGAATTTAGAAAGTTTCGCTGCTTTTTTTACAAAAAAAGTAGCCTAACGAATTTAGAAAGTTTCGCTGCTTTTTTTATAAAAAAAGTAGCCTAAGAAATTTAGGAACTTTCGCTGCTTTTTTTATAAAAAAAAGTAGCCTAACGAATTTAGAAAGTTTCGCTGCTTTTTTTACTTTTTACATAGTTCTACTCTTTTCACAAAGAGCACATAGCAGTTTCAAATACTTCCAAATAGATTTTCTATTATTATCACTCATCTTATCCCAATACTTATCAAAGATTGTTAGTGCTGGAGAGATCTCATTAAACTCTCTATTAATTTTATTACGGGCATAATTGACAATAAAATCAGAATCTTCACGTGAAATTGCTTGATTTAAATCAAGATACACATGAATATAGAATAAATCTAGCACTAGCTTCGGATTACTTTGCTTTGCAAACTTAATAAGTTCTAAAGCACTTTTAATATCTCGTTCTTCCGGAAATGTCTCATACAAATCCTCAAAGAATCGGATAAGATATGTATTAAAAACCCCTAAATTACTTGTCATCTCTTGTATTATTAACGTATTAATTCTTTATACCAATATATTATACAGCTCTCTTATACTGAGGCATACCTAATTCACGAGAACGTTGATACTCCTCCATTTGTTTATCAAACATCTCTTCTTTTTTTGACTTATTACGTCCTTGTTCTGATTTTCCGGGATAGTATTCTTGAGAACTCTTCTCACCAACACCATTCGCTCCGTTTAAAAATGAAAAGGAACCAGGAATTGTAAACCCTCCATTACCCTGTGCGCTAGTATCGGAATCATTGAAACTGTATCCAACACCTTTTGAAAAACTATTATGTTCTGAAGAATTCCATCCGTCAATATCAGAATTTTCTTCTTGTTGCTGCCCACTTTTTTGTGTTTTCATCTTATTCTCATATAACCAGTTCATTACTTCAGAATCAGTTCTTGGCTCTGTTTCTCCTTGAATTACAAGTGTAGGAACTTTTTTTAACCATTTAGGAAGTGTTTGCTGTAAAGGAGGATCTACACAGATGAATTGAAACTCTTTTTTATATGGTGTCTGTGATAATTCCATAATAAACGCCTTAGACCAATTACATTTGTTTGAATAAAAACATAAGTGTTTTCTATCCATTACTAGATTCTTAGAACTATTAGATATAGTATAAAACGCAAAAATACAAAAAAATTAAAATGGAATTAAAGGTAAACTATATTAGTTAGAAAGATGAAAACATCCGGAGTTAGAAGTGCCTCATTTAAAAATATCCAGTATGATGGAAAAGATACTCTTAAATTTCAACTCGTAAATACACATGTTACTTATGCAAACACTCTAAGACGTATTATTTTGACAGAAGTTCCAAGTGTTGCCTTCCGTGCTGAAATTCAAAAGAGTGGCTCAACAAGCGATATTAAGATTGAAAAGAATACAACAGCCATGTCAAATGAAATGCTTGCTCATCGTATTGGACTTGTTCCAATTCACGCCAATCCTAAAGAATGGGATTCTGAGAGATATAGTTTTGAGTTGAATGTAGAAAATAATACTAGTGATTTAATGGATGTAAAAGTATCTGATATTAATGTATACGAACAAACAGAATCTGGTTCTATTCTGGTTCCTAATACTAAATTCTTTCACCCTGACCCTATTACACGTGATACATGTCTTCTTACAGTTCTAAAACCTAAAGTTGGTGATTCATCACCTGAAACAGTGGCCTTTAAGGCGAAAGCGAGTGTTGGGATTGGAAAAGAAAATATGCGATTTAGTCCTGTAAGTCAGTGTTCTTATGGGTATACGCGTGATGAAACACCTGAAAAAGTAAAAGACATCTTTGTTCGTTGGCTTGACCGACACAAGAAAATCAATTATATGGAACTAGAAACTGATTCAGAACGTAAGAAAATTCTTGAACGAGAATTTAATACTATGGAAGTGGCACGTTGTTTTGTTACAGATGAAAAAGGTGAACCAAATAGTTTTGATTTTACTGTCGAAACTGTTGGAGTATTTAATCCTCTAGATATTGTTATTGAGGCACTCAAGGTCATCGAACAAAAGTGTTTTCTCTACGCCGCACTTGATAAAGGTGACCTTCCTACTAACATTACTATTCAGCCAACAAAGAAAGAAGCACGTGGGTTTGATATTTACTTTCAAGGAGAAGACCATACTCTAGGAAATATGTTAACAACATGGATGGATGAACATATTCTAGATGAACAAGGTCTTAGAGATGGAACTATTCAGTTCTGTGGTTACTGTGTCCCTCATCCTCTTCGTGATGAGATGCTAATGACTATAATTGCGAAAGATGATTTAGTATGTAGAAAAGCACTTGCTCTAGCTGCTATGAACTGTGGAAAGATGTTTGCATCGTGGGCAGAAGCACTCACGAGGTCTCGGCGCTAAGCCCTGACAGAGTCTCGGCGTTAATAGTTATATAATGTTTTACATTACTAAACTATTTTTTTTAATCAACTTCCTCAGAAGTAGGACCAGTTGAAGGCATACCAGCAGGCATCTTTGAAGCATACAGCTTCATCATGATTGGTTGAATCTCAGACTCAACTGATTTACGCTGGGCTTCATAGACATCAGCCTCTTCATCCTGATGCTCATCTAGCCATGAGATCCCCTTAGTAACCGCATCCTCAACTCTGGTTACATCGTTATCACCGAGTGTCTCCTTTATCTTATCCTCACGCATAGAGTTACGTGCGTTATAGAGATAAGATTCTAGTTCGTTGCGCTTCTCAACTTTTACCATCTTTGCCTTATCCGCTTCCGCATTTGCCTCGGCTTCACTCACCATCTTCTCAATATCATCCTTGCTCAGACGACCCTTCTCATTCTTAATAGTGATATTGTTAGACTTACCAGTAGACTTCTCAACCGCAGATACTGAAAGAATACCGTTCGCATCAATATCATAAGTAATCTCAATCTGTGGCATTCCACGAGGCATGGGAGGAATGCCTTCAAGACGGAAAGTTCCCAACAGATTATTATCACGAGTAAACTGGCGCTCGCCTTCAAACACACGAATATCAACCGCAGGCTGATTATCAGCATATGTGCTAAAAGTCATCATCTTCTTCGTAGGAATTGTAGAATTACGCTTAATTAGTGTAGTCATTACATTTCCTGAAGTCTCAATACCAAGTGATAGAGGAGTTACGTCAAGTAGTAGAATATCAGTCGTTACATCATTCTTATTATTTCCAGAAAGAATATGTGCTTGAACGGCAGCGCCATACGCAACCGCCTCATCAGGGTGAATAGAGTTACAGAGTTCCTTTCCATTAAAATATTCCTTCAGTAGCTGCTGAACCTTTGGAATACGAGAGCTTCCACCTACAAGAACAACATCATCCACCTCAGACTTAGAAACCTTGGAATCACGCAGAACTTGTTCTACAGGAGCCAGAGTCTTACGGAATAAATCATCACACAGCGCTTCAAACTTCGCGCGTGTAAGCATTAGCATCATATCAATTCCATCAGATACGGAATCAACTTCCAACGTAGCCTGAGTGGAAATAGAAAGAGTCTTCTTTACACGTTCAGCCGCTAGACGAATACGCGCGAGAGCCTTGGCAGAAGTTCGCAGATCAACTCGGTGCTTCTTCTTAAACTCTTCTACCGCCCAATCAACAATTCGATTATCAAAATCCTGACCACCGAGATGAGTATCACCCGCAGTCGCCTTCACTTCAAAAATACCATCTTCTACCGATAGTAGTGAAACATCAAACGTTCCACCGCCAAGATCAAAAATTACCACTTTACGCTCCTTGCTACTCTTATTATTAAGACCATACGCAATACAAGCGCTAGTAGGCTCCGCTAGTAGACGCATCACATTTAGTCCAGCAATACGACCCGCATCCTTCGTCGCCTGACGCTGATTATCATTGAAATAGGCAGGAACAGTAATAACCGCATCTTTGATTTCTACACCAAGATAACTCTCCGCCATTCCTTTTAGTTTCTGAAGAACCATGGCAGAAATCTCTTCCGCATAATAATTCTTGGTTTCACCCTTGAAATCTACAACAATCTGAGGACGATTATTACCATCATTCACCACCTTGAAAGGCCAATTTGAAATATCACGCTGAACAATAGGGTCATCAAATGTGCGACCAATGAGACGTTTAGCATCAAATACTGTGTTACGAGGATTTGTAGAACTCATTGATTTAGCCGCATCTCCAATAATACGCTCTTCCTCTGTAAATGAAACATACGAAGGAACAGTGCGATTCCCTGAATCAGATGCGATAATATCTACTTTATTATCTTTCCAAACGGCGACCATTGACATACAAGTAGCAAGATCAATACCGATAACATATTTAGATGAAGACATTTTTCTAAATTACTATAGAACAACATCTTTATATAACTTTTTTCAAATTTTTTTATTTAATAATCATCATAGAGCAACCAGATATCGCACCTTCTTTTTTTAACTGTTTAACTGTTTTAGGAGTAAGTTTTTCATAAAAGCCATCTTTTAAAACACTGGTTTTTTTACCAAATATGTTTTTTCTCATACCTTTACTAAATTTTAGAACTATTTTTCTAACTTTTTCATTTTTACTATCAATTTTAAAATTTTTAGGGAACTGTTTACCATCCTGAAATATTGTTCCTTCGCAAGTTGGATTACAATACCCTTTTAAACACTTCTTTGCTAATTCTTTTTTCTGTTTTTGTGTAAATTTAGTAGGTTTCATCTTAAGTGCTTTAATGAATCTATCAGTGAATGCTTGTGCATTTTTTACAAAGACTTTCTCACAGTAATCTTTCTTACATTTACGCGTAGAATTATTCATCTATATACGGCGGAGATTCTTTATTTACTTTATTAGAAACTTATAGGGAAGAATGGAAGATAATGAAAAAAAAGAAAATATAGAAAATGAAGAAAATACAAATATTGAATTGGGAGATAAAATTCATATATTTGGAGGCAGATTTAATAATACACGAGGCCGTATTTACTATTTAGATGAAACATTAATACGAATTTTACCCGATGGTGTATCTGATAGATTAATAGATTTACAGATTGAAGATGGTTATTTAGCAGAAAAATATGAGATTGAAAACTTATACGTTGTTACAAAGCGAACAAACCCATCATTTGTAGTTCAACAAGATTATAGAGTCGGTCAACTAGCAGAAGCATTCAAAGGGCCTGAAGGAATTCCTACCGGTAAATTTGTAATTATAGATGTAAATCAGAAAGAAGATAATATAATTTTAAAAGATGGGGCTAATGAAGAAACAAAGTTTGAATTTGAATTCAAAGGAATCCCTTTAGATTCTGGAATTGATGTTATTCGTTCAAGACAAATACCCGCAGCTCCTAACTCTACAAATGAAGAAGATGAAGAAGTTGAAAAAGATGAAGAACTTGATTTTGGCGATGAAGAAGTTGTGGAAGTAACTATGATGGGTGAAATTAAAGAAATAGAATCTTCACAACGTAATTATCCTGATAATGTCCAACGTAGTGATATGTTACAAGATTTTATTACAAAACTAGATTTAAAGTCTCAAAAAAATCCCAACAAGATTAAAGAGATAAGAAGATTAGTAGAATTATGTATTCTACTCAGAAATGAACTGATACATTATGAAAAGAATGGTATGCCATCAAGAAAAAAGGAAACATCGTTTGATACATTATTAGATTTAGTAGTATCTCCAAATAACATGTTAAGTCGTGGAGTAATAGATGTGAAAAGAACACTCTATCTAGATATTGATAGTTCAAGACAACATGAAGGTAATGTAGATATTCGTTCATTAGCCCAACAGATTAATTCAGAAATAGAATATGCCAAAACAGATTTTGTAGGTAATCAACAAGTTCTAGTTGGAGATTTTCTACCCAACTGGTATACTGGTTGGGAGAAATTTAATAAAGAATATTTTAGAAGTTGGATTACAAAATCAAAAGAAAATTTAACACAACTAACTGTAGATAAAGATTTATTACGCATTGATTATCCTGATGATAATGAAACTAAAAATGTAGATGGTTTACCGATTGTTAATTATCCTATAGAAGGAAAAAATGCGGTGCCTATTACAGAAGAGTTTGTAAGTTCTGTATATATAAGTGTTCTACGTGTATTAAAATCTAGGGTTGGAAGAATTAGACCAAAAGAAGAATCTAGAATTTTAGAATCCGCTGATGATACTGTTATAAGTAGTTATTTATTATTTCCTAAAGTGTATGAAAGAGAATTAGGTTCAGTTCGTTCTGGTAAACTTGCGTATGATATTGGTAATTCAAAGTTTGCACTACTCTTATTAGAAGATATTATTAAACGTCATAATGGAGTTAGTCTTGTTCCATCTGCTGGTTCAATAGTAGCGATAGGAAATAGAGAGTCTGAAACCGGCAATATAGTTATAGAAGACTGGATTAAGAATTTACCAATAGTAATATACGGATTAGGTGATGCTTTAATTCAATTAAAATCATATGGATTTGGCGCAAAAGAGTTTTCTTATGAACAACAGAAAGCATTGATATTTAAGATAGAAGAAAATATAGCACATGTAATAAGTCATATTCAGTATATTAAAGGAAAAGCAAATAAGGAGATAGAAGCTCTTACATTTGAGAATAATAATCTACTAAATTCTGATTCATATGAGATATTTATGGATCTATTAAATTCTGAAGCAATTTTAAAACAATATGTTCTACTAATTCAACGTAGATTACCAGTCTACAAAAATAGTGATATTGCAATATTTGGCGCACTAAATAGTTATGCCCAAGATTTACTATTAGCAACTCTTGCTTCTTATCCTGAAAGAATCGCAAAATATAGAAATAAATTTGTAAATATACAGTTTGTTCAAGGATTACAGGAAGCTATACAAGTTAAAATTAAAAATAGTTATAAACAGTTCGAGCCTGAAGAAAATAGATGTGTTCATGTAAGAAGTTTAAATAGTATTAAAAAGGTAAAAGATAATGGACAGCGCATGCAACTAATATCTAAATTTATATCTCAATACCAAAGTTATAAGAAAGATAATTTTATCTATTGTATTGTCTGTGATAAAACTTGTTTATGCGAGCACGAATATCTAATTTTACAAGAATATTTACACCCAAGAGAAAAAGATACAATCCATAAAGAACTATTATTAAAATTTAGTGGAGGAGTATTTCAAGGGAAGTTTATATGTCAGAATTGTGGTCAGCCTATTGCGGATTTAGATTTTGATACATCGCTAGAATATGATGATAATGGAATACCATTAGTTGGAAGATCAGAACTTGTGGATAAGGATGCGGTAGAACAAGAGGAAATAGATATGCTTTTAGGAGCTCCAGTTGGTTCAACAGTAGAGATACAGTTTGATTCTCCTGTTAAAACATTATATTATCAGAAGAGTAGAGAACTATTTGATGCTATTGGTATCTTTCCAACTCCTGAATCTTATATTCGAATTGTAAACGGTGTAGATTCTTCTGTTTTACGAAGACCTACAAGAGAACAATATATAGAAATTGAAAAGAAGAAAGCAAAAGAAACAAAAGGAGTGAAAACACTTGATTATGATATTTATATTAATAGAATTGTTGTAATTGCTATTCTCGCATACTCTATTATAGAAGTTCAATGCCATATACCAAACTATGTGCCAAGATTT
>Ga0114967_10001713_pt1 | contig 18399 bp, 15 predicted proteins | sample M_130628_MF_Meta_FD_92639 | JGI IMG/M metagenome (GOLD analysis project Ga0114967, IMG submission 92639) | Freshwater microbial communities from Lake Montjoie, Canada to study carbon cycling - M_130628_MF_MetaG | ecosystem: Environmental > Aquatic > Freshwater > Lake | place: Lake Montjoie... | reverse complement strand
TTGAACTCAGACACCATGCCGCACAGTGCGATTCGACCAAAGGTGTTCATGTGTGTGAGCAAGCGTTCAAAAATTTCGCCACCCACGTTTTCGAACAGGCAGTCGATGCCTTGAGGTAAGGCTGCAGCAAGTTCTGCGGCAAAGTTGCTTGAGCGGTGATCAATGCAGGCGTCAAAGCCTAACTCGTCGACGACGTATTGACACTTTTTTGCACCACCGGCGATGCCGACAACCCGGCAGCCAACGTGTTTGGCAAGTTGTCCCACCACACTACCCACCGCGCCCGAGGCCGCGTCGACTACGACGGTTTCGCCTGCCTTGGGTTGGCAAATATCAATCAGGCCGGTCCAGGCGGTGATGCCCGGCATGCCGAGAATGCCTAAATAGGCGGTAGGGCTGACTTTGCTTGTATCAATTTTGGTGACACCCTTGGCGTTGATCGCGCCATAAAGTCGCCAGCCTGTGGCGGCTAAAACAGTTTCACCAACTTTAAAGTCAGGCGAGTTCGATTCAATCACCTCACCGATCGCGCCGCCTACCATGACCTCGCCCGGGTTGACGCCTTGTGCATAAGACTTTGCATCCGAAATGCGACCGCGCATATACGGGTCAAGCGATAACCATTGGTTACGAATCAAGACTTGGTTACTGGTTGGCACAGGCATGTCTGCGTCAACGAGTTTGAAGTTTTCAGGAGTGACCCAACCGGTTGGGCGGCTCACTAAAATGACGTGTTGATTTTTCATGTTTGCGGTCTCGAGTTCTTGTCGTTAGTGATGGTGGTGTGAGTGCTGCGTTATCGTGTGAATGTTGGTTTTACGTGCCACGCCCTGTCGTTTGACAAAACATGCCACTCAACACATAACGTTCGCCAATCTTACACCGCTCTGACATGACGATGAATCTCGCCAGGAGTGGTAAACCAAATCGCTTCACGATCGTGCGCCGCTGAGATCTGTTGTAACGCGCGGCGCTGTTGCAACAAGCGATAAGGTTGACCCATCAGATACGGATGCAAAGCAATCCCCATGAGCAAGGGTTGATCAATAGATTGTTTGAGCATCTCGTCAAGTGGATCGACCACAGGCCTTTGGTGTTTCGTGTTTGCATCAAAATGGGCTGAGCAGCGTGGCACCAGTTTAGGTTGTAGTGGTAGGCCGCCTTGGTCAGCAAGAGTTTTTGCAAGATATCGGTTGCCTGGCGTTTCAAAGGTATTTGTACAGCCGGCCAATCCCTGCGCATGACTTTGAAAGTTCTGCACGACTGCATATGCACTGAAGTTGCGGCGTGCTAGCTCTCAAATTATCTTAAGCGGCTAGGGTTGGCAGCGTGAGCATGGCGGGGTTATAGCCTTGCGGTCCTCGACCAAATGTCAGTGTCAAGAAAAGACCTTAATTCAATTATGGTCTTTAAACTTAATCTTCTAAGGTCATTAAATTAATTCAGCAAAATTCTGCTGACTAAATTAATTTGCCCGAGTACCATCCTTATTATTTTTTATTTTTTTGAGGCACTTTTCATGGAACTCAAAGTAAACGGTACCGTTCACAATATTGATGTTGAACCAGATATGCCGTTGTTATGGGCGTTGCGAGAAGTGCTTGGTTTGACAGGCACTAAATATGGCTGTGGAGTTGCTCAATGTGGCGCCTGTTCGGTACAGCTCAACGGCGAATTAGTGCGCTCTTGTTCGATCCCTGTGGCCAGCGCTGCAGGTCAGGCGATCACCACCGTCGAGGGGTTGTCTAAAGACTCGAGTCACGCGATTCAACAGGCTTGGATTGCACTTGATATTCCACAGTGTGGCTATTGCCAGTCGGGCCAGGTGATGGCCGCGGTGGCGTTGCTCAAGCGGGTGCCCAAACCCACCGACGCTGATATCGATGCTGCGATGACCAATATTTGTCGCTGCGGCACCTATCAGCGTATCCGAGACGGCATCCATGTGGCCGCGGGTCAAAAACAGTTAGCCGACGTTCTAAAAGATTACGCCACTGCTGGCGTCGCTAAAGCATAAGAAGACTGAACATGACAAACCATATCAGTAAGCCCCTGAGCACGACACGCAACCTCGGTCGTATGAATCGCGCCCCTTTACAACCTGCTCGCCGTCAGTTTTTGATTGCAACAGCCGCCGTTGGTGCAGGCCTGGCGCTTGGCTTGACGAGCGCACGCTCTGCTTTGGCACAAACCACTACGCCAGCGTTGACCGCTGATGAGGTCAATTTGTGGGTCGTGATCAAGCCCGACGATACCGTGGTGATTCGTATCGTTCGCTCTGAGATGGGTCAGGGCACACGTACAGGCTTGGCGCAGTTGGTAGCTGAAGAGCTTGACTGCGACTGGAAAAAAGTCACCTATGAAGCGCCCTCTGCAGGGCAAAATTTAGCGCGTAAACGTGCCTGGGGTGCAATGGCCACAGGCGGTAGTCGTGGCATTCGTGATTCGCACGACTATGTGCGCCGCGGTGGTGCTGCTGCCCGGATGATGCTCTTGCAAGCGGCTGCGGATCAGTTCAAGGTACCTGTTGCCGAGCTGACGGTTAGCAAAGGGCTGATCACGCACGCCAAGACAAGCCGCACAGTCAGTTACGGCAAAGTCGCGGATGCAGCAGCCAAATTGACACCGCCCGAATCCAAATCGATTGTTTTGAAACGGCCACAAGACTGGAAAATCGCCGGCACTGCAGTGCCACGCTTAGATACCGCAGACAAAGTTAACGGCGCCAAGGTCTTTAGTATCGACCTACGCCTTCCCGGGATGTTGTGCGCGGCGGTCAAGAGCTGTCCGGTGTTTGGTGGCAAGTTGGTGAGTTTTGACGAATCAAAAATCAAAGCTATGCGTGGGGTCAAAGGCGCTGTAAAAGTCAATGACTCGACTGTGGCTGTGGTGGCAGATACTTGGTGGCGTGCCAAAACAGCCTTAGATAATCTTCCGATTGATTGGGATTTAGGTGCCAACGCAAAAGTGTCGAGTACAACAATCGCGGCGGCCTTAAAAGAAGGTCTGGGCGCTGAGGGCGATTTCTGGCAGCGTAAAGAAGGCGATGCACTGGCTGCCATCAAAGGCTCAGCCAAAAAAGTCGCAGCGGTGTACAGCAGCCAGTTTCTGGCCCACGTCACAATGGAACCGATGAACTGCGTGGTGCAGATGAGTGGCGACCGTGCCTACGCCTGGGTGCCCACGCAAAACGCCGAAGCCTCGATCGCAGCGCTCTCTGAAGCGTCGGGTCTGCCGTTGGCCAATTGCGATATCAAGACGATGGACTTGGGTGGTGGCCTTGGCCGTCGAGGCGGCATACAAGATTTTATGCATCAAGCCGTTGCGATCGCCAAGCTGTACCCAAATGTTCCGATCAAGATGGTCTGGAGTCGCGAAGAAGACATGACGCACGACTTCTTTCGTCCGATTTCGATGGCCAAAATGTCGGCGGGCCTTGACGACAAGGGCAATTTGACGGGATTTCATGTCAGGGTGTCGGGTCAGTCAATCAATGCGCACTTAAGCCCGTCGGCCATTAAAAACAATAAAGACGTGCGACAGCTGCAAGGGTTTTACGAAGAGCCGGGTGAGGCCCAGTTGGGCTATACCTTCCCGTCGCTCTTGACCGAGTATGTGATGCGCAACAGTCATGTGCCGGTAGGCGCTTGGCGTGGTGTCAATACCAATCAAAACGGAATTTACATGGAATGCTTCATCGAAGAGTGCGCGCGTGCAGCGGGCCGTGATTCACTGGCGTTTCGTCGTGACTTGATGAAAAACCATCCTAAGCACCTGGCCGTCTTAGATGCGGTTGCACAAAAAGGTGATTGGGGTAAGGCGCTACCTGCTGGCCAGCATCGCGGTATCGCGCAGTTCATGGGTTACGGCAGCTACTCTGCGGCCACAGCAGAGGTGTCGGTGTCTGCCAGCGGTCAAGTCAAAGTTCACCGCATGGTGTTTGCCCTGAATTCAGGGCACATTGTGAACCCCTCGCAGGTGAAAGCTCAGATTGAGGGTTCGGTTGTGATGGCATTGTCTGCAATCTTTAACGAAGACATCACGATTGAAAATGGGCAAGTGAAAGAAAACAACTACCACTCGTATCCCTTGGCCAAGCTTAAAGATACGCCAAAGGTTGAGTGCGTGTTGGTGCCCACCCATGATTTCTGGGGGGGTGTCGGCGAACCCACCATCTGTGTCGTTGGCCCCGCGGTGTTGAATGCAATCTTTGCTGCTACGGGTAAACCCGCGCGAGATTTGCCTTTGCGCAAGCATGGGTTGACGCTTGTTTAGCTCGAGAGAGTAGGTATCTTAGGGTCGAGTCTATTCTCGTCATTTTTTAGAGATAAACTCGAATACTAGTTGGTTTAGAGCAGTCGTTCGCTTGGATCTTGGCTCGTAGGTCTGGCGCACACGAGCTAGTTTCTTAGTCTTTTTGCTCTGACATTTAATCAATTTTTTTAGTCAATATTCAGGAGTTTCTCAATGGCGATTCAGTTAACCGTAAATGGTAAGGCGCATAGCGTCGATGTCGATCCAACTACCCCATTGCTGTGGGTGATTCGTGAACAAGTGGGCTTAACCGGCACAAAATACGGTTGCGGTATCGCTCAGTGTGGCGCCTGTACGATCATGATGGATGGTGCCGCGATTCGCTCGTGTGTGTTGCCCGTCAGTGCCGCTGTCGGTAAGCAAATTCAAACCATTGAAGGCTTGGCCAAAGACGGCAAGATGACACAACTGCAACAGGCTTGGATCGAACATCAAGTGCCGCAGTGTGGGTTTTGTCAGTCAGGTATGTTGATGGCCGCCACTGATTTGTTGGCAAAAAAGCCGAAACCTACTGATGCCGATATTGATGCGGCGATTACCAATATTTGTCGTTGCGGCAGCTTTCAAGAAGTTCGCGCCGCAATCCACTCAGTCGCTAAAGCTTAAGGGGTCAACTATGAATGCACGCGTCCCGAATCCTTCACGTCGTCAGTTTATTGTTGGCACCACAGCCGTCAGTAGTGGTCTGGCACTTGGCTTACAAATTCCTTTTATGGGCTCAGCGCTTGCCGCAGAGTCAACCCCAGAAATCGGCGCTTGGGTAGTCATCAAGCCTGATGACACTGTCATTGTGCGTGTCGTGCGCTCAGAGATGGGTCAGGGCACCATTACCGGCTTGGCACAGATGGTTGCCGAAGAGCTTGAGTGCGCCTGGAGCAAAGTCACTGTTGAATATCCAACGCCCGGTGAGAGCCTTAAGCGCAAGCGTGTGTGGGGTGATTTTTCAACCGGCGGCAGTCGCGGTATCCGGACCTCAGAACAATATGTTCGCAAAGGCGGCGCTGCTGCCCGCATGATGTTGGTGCAAGCCGCTGCTGATGAATGGAAGGTGCCGGTTGCAGAGTGCGTTGCCGCAGAAAGCGTGATCACGCACAAGCCAAGCGGTCGTAAAGTAGCATTTGGCAAAGTGGCTGCAGCCGCGTCAAAGATTGCTGTCCCAACAGAGATCACGCTCAAAGACCCTAAAGAGTGGAAGATCATCGGCAAGTCGATGAACCGTATCGATACCTTTGCCGATAAGGTCACGGGCAAGCAAGTTTATGGCATGGATTTAACGATGCCTGGCATGTTGGTAGCCACCATCAAAGAGTGCCCCGTGTTTGGCGGCAAGCTCAAAAGCTTTGATGACAGCAAAGTAACGAGTATGAAGGGCGTTAAAAAAGTTATCAAGGTGGGTGAAACCGCCGTTGCTGTTGTGGCCGAGACCTTCTGGATTGCTAAGACAGCGCTCGATCAAGTTGCCATTGTGTGGGACGAGGGTCCAAATGCAACCGTGTCAAGCGCTTCGATTGCCAAGACGCTCGTAGAGGGCTTGACGGCAGAGCAGGCTTTTGTTGGCAACACGCGTGGTGATACCAAAGCTGCCATCGCGGCCGCTGTGAAAAAGACCGAGGGAACCTACTTTTATCCGTTCTTGAATCATGCTCCGATGGAGCCTATGAATGCCACGGCGAAATGGACGCCAGAGCGCTGCGAAGCTTGGGTGCCAACGCAAGACGGTGAGGCCTCTTTGGCAGCAGTCATTGCGGCTTCAGGCTTAGCGGCTGATAAGTGTGAGGTGTATAAAATTAATCTGGGCGGTGGTTTTGGTCGTCGTGGCGCGTTTCAAGACTACACCACGCAAGCTGTCAATATCGCCAAGCAAATGCCTGGCACTCCGATCAAACTAATCTGGACACGCGAAGAAGACATGACCCAGGGTCGTTACCATCCCGTGATGATGTGTAAGCTGACAGGGTCGTTTGATAAGGATAAAAACTTGACCGGCGTGCACATGCGTTTGTCTGGTCAGTCGATCTTGGCTGCGGTACGTCCTGCAGTGGTTGAACAACAAAAAGGCCGCGATCCTTTGGTCTTTCAAGGTGTGTTCGATGGTGGCGAGCATGGCTTCGGTTACGAGTTTCCGAATCAGTTGATGGATCACGCGATGCGCAACACGCACGTACCGCCAGGGTTTTGGCGTGGTGTGAACGTGAATCAAAATGCGGTGTTCATTGAATGTTTTATGGATGAACTTGCTGAGGCTGCAGGTGTTGATGCTGTCGAGTTCCGCCGTAAATTTATGGGTAAGTTTCCACGTAACCTTGCCGTACTCAATGCGGTTGCCGACGGGATTGGTTGGACAAAACCCGCTGCGCCTGGCGTGTTTCGAGGCGTTGCGCAGATGACCGCATTTGGTAGTTATGTGGCAGCAGCGTGTGAACTGTCTGTGACCGACGGTACCAAGGTCAAGATTCATCGCATCGTTGCAGCAACCGATTGCGGCTACGCGGTGAACCCTGCGCAAATTAAGCGTCAAGTGTCGGGCTCGTTCGTCTATGGTTTGTCGGCGTTATTCGAAGAAGAGTGCACCGTCAAAGACGGCCGCATCGAACAGAAAAACTTCGATACCTTTGGCTCGATCCGACTCGGGCAAATGCCTAAAGTTGAAACGATCATTATCGAAGGTGGCGGCAAAGAGTGGGGCGGTATCGGCGAGCCCACAATTTGCGTCGCTGCACCCGCTGTGCTCAATGCGATTTACCGCGCAACGGGTAAGCGTATGCGGACAGTGCCTTTGAAAAATAGTGGTATGACTTTGGTATGACGAAATGGGGTGCTGGGTGGGCGTTAGTGGCCAGTCTCTGGCTTGCTTGCCTCAGCCCCCTTCAAGCCCAAGTCTTTGTCGGTGATGCGATCAACGCCTCATTGTCGGGGCAACTGGGTGACGCGGGACGTGGGCGTGCTCTGGTCTTGAGTCGTCAGGGCGGCCTGTGCATACTGTGTCATAGCGGGCCGTTTCCTGAAGAGCGTTTTCAGGGCACGCTTGCCCCTGACTTGGCGGCGAGTTCGGCGGGTTTATCTGCTGAGCAATTGCGCGCCCGAATCGTCGATGCGAGTCGGTTTAATCCCGATACCATCATGCCCTCATATTTTCGTGCAGAGGGTTTCACTCGGATTGCACCGCAGTTCGCGGGCAAGACAATCTTGACTGCACAGGATATTGAAGACGTTGTAGCTTTTTTAGTGAGCTTAAAACAGTGACAATCAATCGAAGAACCTTTGTGATGAGTGCGGCAGCCGCCAGTGTGTTGCCTTCCTTAAACGCCTTGGCGACGGTCGATGACGCCACACAAGCCGTTGATAAAATTTTGAGTGGTCGACCAGCGAAGGTCGGACGCGTCACGCTCGAGATACCGCCACTGGTAGAGAACGGTAATCTAGTCACCATGAAGGTCTCGGTGCAAAGTCCGATGACCGAAGCCGATTATGTGCGCGCGATTCATATTGTGGCTGAGGGCAATCCCTTGCCAAACGTGGTCAGTTTTTTCTTGTCGCCTCGTGCTGGGCGCGCAGCAATTACAACCCGTATTCGTTTAGGCGATTCACAGCGCGTGCGGGCAATTGCGCAAATGAATGATGGTTCTTTTTGGCAAGGTGACGCAGCGACCTTAGTGACGCTTGCGGCCTGCACCGAGGTGTAACGTGAGCAAAACCTCTCGAACGATTGTCACGATGCCTGCAACGGCAAAAAAAGGCGAGATCCTTGAGATCCGCATCATTGTGCAGCACGATATGGAGTCTGGTTTTCGTCATACCGAAACCGGTCAGCGAGTGCCGCGCGACATTATTCGTGATTTTCGTTGTACCTATAATGGTCTCGAAGTCTTTCGTGTCGAATTGCATCCCGCGATGGGCGCGAATCCATTGATTGTTTTTACGACCACCGCGACCGAAAGCGGCACGCTAGAGTTCAAGTGGTCTGGAGACAATGGCTACGCCTCAAGTACAACCAGTGCGCTCACTGTGACTTGATGCCTCACCGTAACGAGATGCTTCAGCGTAACGAGATGCTTCAGCGTAACGAGATGCCTCAGCGTAACGCGATGCTTCAGCGTAACGAGATGCCTCAGCGTAACGCGATGCTTCAGCGCGATGAGATTTCCCAGAGAAACGAGATGCCTCGTGCGCAGCGAGTTTTTTCGTCTTGTTTGCTAAGTGTGTTGTTGTCGCTCGGCGCGTTGCTGCCCTTTCACGCTTCTTCGCAAGTCGACCCAGTTGGGCACGAGCGCCAATCGAGTTACGTCTTGATGTCGCCTGACACCAAGGCGATGCAAGATGATCCGCTGTTAAATCCGGCCACGTTTACTGTCCTAGATGGTGAAGTCTTGTGGCGAGAGCTCGCTGGTAAAAAAAACCAGTCTTGTGCCTCGTGCCATGGCGATGCCACGGTATCCATGAAAGGCGTTGCAGCCAGTTACCCAAAGGTGAATGCTGCAGGTCAGCTATTAAATCTTGAAGGGCGTATCAACCAGTGTCGCACTGAGCACCAAGTCGCCTCGCCTTTTGCTTTTGAAAGCAAACCGCTGTTGGCGCTTTCAGCTTTTGTTGCGACGCAGTCAAAGGGCATGCCGATTACGGTTGAGCGCACACCTGCCAATGAAAAGGCGCTGGCTTCGGGCCAACGCTTATTTGATCAGCGCATGGGTCAGTTAAATCTGTCTTGTGCCCAATGTCACGCCGAGCGTTCAGGGCAAAAGCTCGCAGGTAACCCTATCCCACAGGCCCATCCAACGGCGTATCCTATCTATCGGCTTGAATGGCAAGCAGTGGGGTCGCTTGAGAGGCGCTTGCGTAATTGCATGGTGGGCGTGCGTGCAGAGCCTTATGCCTTTGGCTCGAACGAGTTCCTTGAGCTTGAATTGTTTTTAGCCTGGCGCGCACGCGCGATGCTGTTTGAAAGCCCCGGCGTTCGTCCCTAATAGACTATCTCGAGGTCACACCATGAAACGTCGTCAGTTTTTAAATCGTACTGGCGCACTGATGGCCGCGGGTCTAGCGTTTCCCACGGTTGTGCGTGCTAACTTGAAAGCGGCTCAAGTGCTGGTTGTCGGGGCCGGCTATGGCGGAGCCACGGCGGCCAAATATCTTCGCCTGTTGTCTGATCACACTGCGAACGTTACGCTGATCGAACCCGAGCTGTCTTTTGTGTCGTGCCCCCTTTCTAACTTGGTACTTGGGGGGTCAAGCACGCTAACTGAGCTGAGCGTGTCTTACGATGCTTTGCAAAAGCGGCACGGCGTCTCGCTGGTGCGCGACTGGGTGATGGCAATCGATCCCACTAAAAAAATTGTTCAGTTGAAGTCTGGAAAGACCCTGGGCTACGATAAGTTGGTGTTGTCGCCGGGCATTGGCTTGATGATGGACAGTATCGAAGGCTTGGTGCAGGCGAATCAGGCGGGGGCGACGCTGCAGGCCTGGAAGGCGGGGCCCGAAACGCTTGCATTACAAAAGCAACTACAAGACATGCCGGATGGTGGTGTGTTTGCGCTGAGCATCCCAGAGGCGCCCTTTAGATGCCCGCCTGGCCCTTACGAGCGAGCTTGCCAAGTTGCCGCATATTTTAAAAAACATAAACCTAAATCTAAGGTTTTGATTCTGGATGCAAACGAAGATATTGTGTCAAAGCCCGGGTTATTTAAGAAGGCTTGGGCCGACTTGTACCCGGGCATGATTGAATATCGCGTATCGCATAATCTGGTTAGCGTTGACGCAGCAACCAAGACGTTGAGGTTTGATATCCAAGAGTCGGTACGGGCAGACGTGTTAAACGTCTTGCCTCGCATGCGCGCCGCAGAACTTGTGGTGCAAACAGGTTTAGCCAACTCAAATAAACGCTGGGCGCAGGTCAATTTTTTGAACTTCGAATCAACCGCAGCAAAAGACATTCATATCTTGGGCGATTCGACACAAAATGCTGCGTTTATGCCCAAGTCGGCACACATGGCAAATCAGCATGCCAAGGTTGCTGCGGCCGCCATTGTGGCTGAGTTGCAAGGGTTTGCCCTTAATCCTCAGCCGGTGTTAACCAACACTTGCTATAGCTTTGTCGATGCAACAAAAGTCGTTCATGTGGCCAGCGTTCATCAGTACAGCGCGTCAGACAAGACCTATAAAACTGTTGCGGGTTCGGGGGGCGTGTCAACGGCCCCCAGTGAGCTAGAAGGCGTTTATGCGTGGGGCTGGGCGCGCAATATTTGGGCCGATAGTTTGCTGTAACGGAATGCGCGTAAACCCTGCCTGATTTTTTTACTTGACAACATAGCTGAGTAGGTTTGACAATCAACTGTCAGTATACGAACAATCAGTATACGAACCGTTGAACGAGGCTAGCCGTGCGTAAAAATGTGCCTGCTGTGCCAACCAAGTTAGGCCCCAAACCTGCCGTGCGCAGGCAGCCCGCTTTGGTGGTCGTGCCATCAGTGTCCAAAGCCACCGCCACCGCCAACGCCTTGGCAGCCAATCACACGATTTGGGATCGACCAGGCTACTTAATTCGCAGGTTGCATCAAATTCACGTGGCCATGTTTTCTGCGCGTGTGGCCGATGGGCAAGTGACGCCTGTGCAGTTTGGCTTACTGAGTATTTTGATCCGCCGGCCAGGTATCGATCAGGCCACCCTTGGCGCTGAGCTTGGGCTCGATCCAGCCAACGTTGCAGAGATTCTCAGGCGCCTTGAAGACCGCAACCTGCTCACCCGGGTTGTGGATCCGCAGAATCGGCGACGTAAATTATGTTTGGCCACGCCCGATGGTAAAAAATTCGTACAGCGCTATCAAAAAGATATGCAGTTGTCGCAACAGCAATTACTGAGCCCGCTCAATCCAGCTGATCGTCAGGTGTTTATGGAGCTTCTCGGACGCTTGGTCGAGGGCAACAATGAAAGTGGCCGCACCTCGTTGCGGCCGGGCGGCGAAGCGTTAAAGGCGCGTGGGCGTCGGGTGGGTGGGCCCTAAGGGCGCTGACCTCTTTTATTTAATCAATTTAATTTCGCTTAATTTAGGGGCAACGCGTGGCTGATCTCTCTTTAGATTTTTGTGGCGTCAAATTTAAGAATCCGGTGGTGATTGCATCGCTTGAAACCACCAATAGTCCAGAAGTGATTCGCGAGTGTGTCGATGCGGGTGCGGGTGGCATGATCATCAAGACCCTCACTGACATCGAGGACATGGCGCGTTTGACGCAAAATTCAAAGTACGCAATTTTGAATGAAAAAAATGAACTGATTAAAGGTAAGGTCAACAAAAATTTTGTGTTCTATAGCCGTTCGGGGTACTCAAGTACGCCTCTGCGCGAATGGATTCCACACTTAAAAGACTTAAACAAGTATGCGCAAGATCAGGGTTCTCATTTGATCGGTAGCGCAGGTGGCAAAACCATGCAAAGCTGGATCGATATTTGCCGCACGATCGAAGATTGCGGCTTGCCGATGGTTGAACTTAACTTCGGTTGCCCGCATCCGGCCATGATGCCCGGCGTGCATGGTGGCTCAATGATTGGACAAGAGCCCGAGATTGCGCGTGAGGTCACTGCGCGCGTGTGTGAGGCCGTTAAGATACCGGTCGTCATTAAGCTTACGCCTGATCAATCGCGTGTACTCGATGTCGCGCGGGCTGTGAAAGAGGCGGGCGCGGCCGGTGTGACGGCCACCAACCGTTACACCGGGTTTTCGGTCGATATCGAAACTGGTTTGCCACGCTTAGGCGGGCCCGCAGGTATCGGTGGGGTGTGGGCAAAAGCGTTATCACTCCGTTGGGTGAATCGCATCTACACCGAGCTCGGAATGCCAATTACGGGTTCAAACGGCATCTATGATCACAAAGATATCGTTGAGTTCATTATGACGGGTGCGCCCCTGGTGCAAGTTGGCTCGGTGCTGATGCTCAAAGGGATCAAGTACTTGCCCAGCATGATCACAGGGCTTGATAATTTTATGGATACCCATGGTTATCCAGATATCGCCTCGATGACGGGCATTGCCTCGCGCGCAGCCGTGAAAGATTATGGTGAACAATTTCGTAAGCCTCGCATGCACAGTGAAATTGCCTCTGAAGCTTGTAAAAATCCAACCTGTACGATTTGTATTCAAACCTGTTTTTACGATGCCTTGGCGCAGGGTGACGGCTCGGTCGAATCGATTCATGCCAACTGTATCGGTTGTGAAATGTGTACGCAGACCTGTCCGTTTGATGCCACGACCATGCACACAACCACTGAAGAGCAGCGCGCGTTACAAGAGTTTTTCTCGATTAAAGATAATGTGTTTGAGTCTAAGAAATTCGAAAATGGCTTTGAGCGTGGCATCAAGCTTTCAAAAGTTAAAGGTTAAGTATGACTGCTCAGGCGTTAGCTTCTAGCCAGAAATATCGTTTTGCGTTTGATATCGGGGGCACCTTTACCGACTTGGTATTGCTCGGTACGGATGGCACTATCTTCACCTCAAAGGTTCTGACGGGTGCGCCTGATGTTGTGATGCCCATTCGTTTGGGCTTACTGGCCTTGCTTCAAGAACACGGACTGACTCTTGCTCAAGTGACGGACGTGGTGGTGGGGGCGACCACTGCGGTGACCAATCTTGTGATTGAACGCAAAGGCGCTGTCACAGGCTTGATCACAACTGAAGGGTTTCGCGACGTGATCGAGATCGCGCGCGAGTTGCGCTACGATCTGTATGACTTGACTGCGCCAGGCCCCGACGCGATTGTGCCGCGCGCGTTGCGTGCCGAAGTTCGCGAGCGCGTAGATGCTGCAGGGCAAGTCGTGATCGCGATGCAAGACCAACAGGTCGAGCAAGTTGTGAATCAATTACGTACGGCCGGTGTACGTGCCATCGCAGTCTGCTTTTTGCATAGCTTTACCAATCCTGCTCACGAACAGCGCGTCAAAGCGATCGCACAGCGAATCGCGCCCGAGCTATCAATTTCGTTGTCGTCTGAAGTGTTAGGTGAAATCCGTGAATACGAGCGTACCGTCGCGACAGTGCTCAACGCTTGTGTCATGCCTATGGTTGGTAGTTACTTAGGGGCGATTCAAGACGGTTTACGGGCAATTGGGCTGAACGCAACTTTGCACATCATGCAGTCAAACGGTGGGGTCATCTCTCGCGAACTTGGCGAACGCATGCCGATTCGTATGCTTGAGTCGGGGCCCGCAGCGGGTGCTTTGGGTGCGGCACATTCTGCTCGCGTATCAAAGACACCGAATGTGATGGCCTTTGATATGGGGGGCACCACGGCCAAAGCCTGTTTAATTTCTAACGGACGTCCGTCGATTACGACAGAGTTTGAAGCGGCACGTCAGCAGCGGTTTAAAAAAGGCAGTGGGCTGCCGGTGCGTTTGCCGACGATCGACCTGATTGAGATTGGCGCGGGCGGTGGCAGCATCGCTCACGTTGACACCACAGGTTTGCTGAAAGTTGGCCCCCAAAGCGCAGGGTCAAGCCCTGGGCCTGCGTGTTATGGCTTGGGTGGCACACGCCCCACGGTGACCGATGCGGCCTTGGTGCTGGGTTATCTTGATCCGCAGGGTACGTTAAGTGGCGCGGTGAGTTTGCGTCTGGATTTGGCCGAGCAAGCGATTGAAGAACATGTTGCGCGCCCCTTGGGGTTGAGTATTGTCGAAGCCGCCAACGGGATTCATCGGATTGTTTGCGAGCACATGGCAGTGGCCGCCAAAATTCATGCGGTCGAAAACGGCCGTGATATTCGACGTTATACCTTGCTCGCCTTCGGCGGCGCGGGCCCGATTCACGCGCGTGAAGTCGCGCGCCGCTGTGGTGGCTCTGATTTATTGGTACCCGCCAACGCTGGTGTATTTTCAGCGTTTGGGTTGCTTGTTGCGCCAATGAAAATGGACATGGTTCGCACGCGTTATGCGCGCTTGAGCGAGATGGACTGGTCTGCGATTGAAGCCCTACTGCAAGGGATGGAAGACGCCTTGAGCAAAGAATTGGCGTCAGCGGGTGTCGCTCGCGAGAGGATCACATTTCGTCGTAGCGCGGATATGCGCTATGTCGGTCAGGGTTTTGAAGTCGAGACTGAATTGTCTGCGCAGTTGGTGCAGTCTGAACAGAGCACCATCGAGGCCTCATTTGCTCAAGCCTATGCGGCTCGCTTTGGCGGAAAACTGGTCGGGCAGCGGGTCGAAGCAGTGAATTGGCGAGTCGAGGCCTCAGCGAGCGCCGCACTCAGTGCCGAAGTCAGTTCGTCACAAGCGCCCGCTGGCCAGCCCGCACGGGCCGAGCGTTCGCGCCAGGTATTTTTTCCGGATATCGAAGGGTTTATTCAAACACCGGTGCTATCGCTCGAACAGTTGCGCGCCGAGCACCGTTATGACGGACCCGCATTGATTGAACAGCCGGGCTCGACTGTGGTGATTGGCCCAGGTGATGTCTTTACGCTAGACGCGCACGGTAATCTAAGAATCAAACTCGGTGCTCGCCAAGGTCGTGCAGCATGAAACAGCAAAGGAGTCTGGCATGAGCCCGATTGATCTAGAGATTTACTGGAACAGACTAATCGCGATTACCGACGAGGCTGGCGCAACGCTGAAACGTACCTCGTTCTCAACCGTGGTGCGAGAGTCAAACGATTTTGCCTGTGTGCTGCTTGATCCCGAAGCGCGGCTAGTCGCGCAGTCGGCTCTTAGTATCCCGGGCTTTATCGGGACAGCGCCTTTGTCGCTCAAAGGGATCTTGAAGGTGTTTCCCCAAGAGTCTTTGAAACCCGGCGATATTCTGTTTACCAATGACCCTTGGATCGGCACGGGCCATCTACCTGATGCCACGATGGTCGCTCCTATCTTTTTTGGTGACCGCCTAGTGGCGTTTGCGATGGCGGTGGCACACTTGTCCGATGTGGGTGGACGTCAGTGGTCTGCTGATGCTGGCGAAGTGTTTGAAGAAGGGATTCGATTTCCGGTGATTAAGCTTGCCGAGGCTGGGGTATTTAACCCGTGGGTCATGCAGATGCTTGAGGCCAACGTGCGCTTGCCGCAGCAAGTGCGTGGCGATATCGAAGCGCAGGTGGGAGCCCTACGAGTCGCCGAGCGTCGCTTGACAGAGTTGCTAGAAGAGTACGGTTTAAGCGATATCAACGAGATTGCGGGGGCTATCTTCAAGGCCTCTGAAGACGCTGCGCTACGCGAGCTGCGAAAAATTCCGCCCGGCGTGTATCACGGTTCAGTCGAGTCCGATGGTTGGGATGAGCGCATCAAAATCCAAGCCAAGATTACCGTCAGTCACGAAGGCGTGACGGTGGATTACAGCGGCAGTACGGCGCAGGTCAGATTTGGCATTAATGAGACCTTTAATCATACCTACGCGTATACGATTTATCCTTTCAAATGCCTCCTGTCACCAGGCATCCCGAATAACGATGGCTTCACCCGGTTGTTTAAAGTGATTGCCCCAGAAGGGACGATCGTGAACGCAAAACCGCCCGCGGCGGTTGGGGCGAGACATTTGATTGGGCATCAACTGCAAGCAGCAGTATTTGAGGCGCTTGCCAAGGTGATGCCTGAGCGCGTGCAGGCCGATAGCGGCACACCGCTTTGGTCTGTACTGATGCGCGGTGTCAATCCCGCGCTAGGCACATCGTTTTCGAGCATTCTCTTTTTTAATGGCGGCATGGGGGCGATGCGTGATCGCGATGGACCACCGACCTCTGGGTTTCCGGCCAATATTTCAAACACTCCGATCGAAGTCGCCGAGATGCTCTCGCCAGTGCTGTTCGGCTGCAAGAGTTTGATTGAAGGTTCGGGTGGCGAAGGGATCCATCGCGGAGGTATGGGACAAAAAGTATCGTTTCAGTCGCGCTGGCCCGGTCGCCTGAGGGTGTCCTTATTAACCGAACGAACGCGCGTGCCCGCTAAAGGGATTGAAGGCGGGCAGGCGGGGCGTACTGGCCATGTCTTGCTTAATGGCCAAGCAGTCGAACATCCAAAAGGCGTAGTCGACATGGTCGAGGGCGATATCCTCGAGTTAGGCTTGCCCGGCGGTGGTGGTTACGGCGTCAAATCTTGAGGCCGCAATATGTACAGTTGTTGATATTTTTTTGACCTATCAGTATGCTCACTTAACTTCTCTCTAGGGGATTCGCATGCAACGACGTCGTTTTCTTACCAAAACTGCTACAGCCGCTGGCGCTGGCTTAGCTGCGATCGGCGCGCCAGCCTTCGCGCAAACCAGTCCGACTGTCAAATGGCGTATGTCAACGAGTTGGCCTAAAGGCCTTGACACGATTTATGGCTCGGCTGAAGAGCTCGGCAAACGTGTTGCTCAACTCACTGACGGCAAATTTGAAATTCGCGTCTTTGCTGGCGGTGAAATCATGCCGGCACCTCAAAGTATGGATGGTGTCAGTAACGGCACGGTTGAGTGCAACCACACCTTAAGCACTTACTTCATCGGAAAAAATACCGCGCTGACATTTGATACGGGTCTGAGCTATGGCTTAAATGCGCGACAGCATAACGCCTGGTTATTGTACGGTGGTGGTTTGGCGCTTGTGCGCGCAGTCTACAAAAAGTACAACATCATTAATTTCACCTGCGGCAACGTAGGTGTGCAGATGGGCGGCTGGTATCGCAAAGAGATCAAGTCCGTTGCTGACCTTCAAGGTTTAAAAATTCGTATTGGTGGCATTGGCGGTATGGTGCTCTCAAAACTTGGGGCCGTTCCGCAGCAAATCCCTCCGTCTGATATTTATTCTTCTCTAGAAAAAGGGACGATTGATGCAGCGGAATGGATTGGTCCATATGATGACGAAAAACTTGGTTTGAATAAAGTTGCGCCGTTTTACTATGCGCCTGGTTGGTTCGAGGGTAGTGCATCGATTACGACGATGGTCAATGACAAAGCGTTTGCAGCCTTGCCACCCGCGTATCAGGCTGCTTTCGAAGTTGCCTGCAACGAACAAACGCTCAAGATGCTTGCGAATTACGACGCTAAAAACCCAGAGGCGTTGCGCAAGTTAATTGGCGGTGGCGCTAAAGTCGGACTGTTCTCTAAAGATGTGATGGACGCGACCTATCAGGCCTCGCAAGAACTCTGGAAAGAACTGTCAGCCAAGAATCCAGATTTCGCTGCGATTTTTCCTGAGTGGCAGAAGTTTCAACAAAGCGAAGCCAGTTGGTTCCGCTTGGCAGAGGCAACGCTCGACAATTACACCTTCGCCGCTGTTAACCGTCGTTGATTATGCTTTGAACGTTTAGCCATCGGTGATTATTTTTTTTTGAATATTTAATCATCGATGGTTACGCTTTAAACCTTGTTTGAATAGAGTGTGAAGCATGGGACATCCAGGTAACACCGCGAGCATCAAGCCCCAAGGCATCGGGGCACGGGTATTGCGTAAAGAAGATGATCGTCATCTGCATGGCAAAGCAAATTTTGTTGCAGATATGGTGATGCCTGGGTTGTCTGAAGTCGCTTTTATGCGTAGCCCGCTTGCGCACGCCCGGTTGACGGCGATTGAGATTGCACCCGCGGGTCAGCATGCGGTGTTCACTCGTGCGCACTTGAGCGATGTGCTGGATATTGCTGCTGACTCGTCCTTACCGACGTATCAGTTGTCAGCACATCCGCCTTTGGCGCGAGATAAAGTGCGCTTTGTGGGTGAGCCTGTTGTCATGGGGTTCGCACCAACGCGTGCTGAGGCTGAAGACTTACTCGAAACCGTGCAGGTGCAGTATCAAGAGTTGCCAGCGTACGCAGAGGTCTTAAGTGCCATGCAAGCCACTGACAATCTGGTGCATGAGCAATGGAAAGACAACGCCTTCGTGACGTTGTCAGTTGATAAGAATTTTGATGCACTTGCTGCACAGGCTGAGGTTGTGGTTCATCGAAAGATGAGTCTTTCGCGTCAGTGTATGGTGCCGCTCGAGGGTAAAGCTGTACTCGCCTATTGGGATCATCAAGCCAATCAGTTGGTGGTGGTCAGCGCCACCCAAGTGCCGCATTTGATTCGTACAGCGCTCGCTCAATATTTGCAGATGGATCAGGGGCAGGTACGTGTGATTTCGCCTGATGTGGGCGGGGCGTTCGGC
>Ga0114967_10001712_pt1 | contig 18405 bp, 22 predicted proteins | sample M_130628_MF_Meta_FD_92639 | JGI IMG/M metagenome (GOLD analysis project Ga0114967, IMG submission 92639) | Freshwater microbial communities from Lake Montjoie, Canada to study carbon cycling - M_130628_MF_MetaG | ecosystem: Environmental > Aquatic > Freshwater > Lake | place: Lake Montjoie... | reverse complement strand
ATGCAGCGGCACTCAACATATCAAATGCGCCAGAGGACGTAGAGTTTTTTACTTCATACGGTGCGAATCCATCACCAGTGGCACATTCCACAAATCCTTCGAATTTTTTCTTCTCTGGAGAGCTGATGACTTCGAATGGATCCCAGCCTTGTTTGAAAGCGGCAGCGATTGTGAACGCCTTAAATGTCGAACCAGCTTGAAACCCTACTGTGCCATTTGAGTCAACTGGAGTGTTGTAATTTACCGTCGTATAGCCTGCGCCACTTCGGCCCCATTTTCGATTTTGCGCCATGGCGGTGATTTCACCTGTGCCTGGCCGAACCATTGTTATTGCTGCTGCTTTTCCACTTGCATCATCAAAAGGAATTTTTTCATCAACAGCAGCCTGAGATGATTTTTGTGCTTTCGGATCCAAAGTGGTTTTAATAACCAGTCCACCGAGATTTAAAAGACTTTCGCGGGCCTCAGGAGTGTCACCAAAGATCGGATCGTTTCTTAAAACCGTCAAAACGTAGTCACAAAAATATGGAGCTGCAGAGGTGGTGCAGCCATTAGGAAGCTCGGTTGGATTTAAGTCCAAGGTAACTGGCACAGCGATAGCAATTTCGGCTTGTTCTGCTGTTATGAATCCAGACTTAACCATGGCTTTCAAAACTAAATCGCGGCGCGCCTGGGCGCGCTCCGGATATCGTGTTGGGTCATAACGTGATGGGTTTTGCACCAGTCCAGCTAACGTAGCAGCCTGAGTAAGCGTTAGATCTATTGCACTTTTAGAAAAATACCTTTGGGAAGCGATCTCCACTCCATATGAACCTGCGCCAAAGTAGGCAATGTTCAAATATCCAGCGAGAATCTCTTTTTTTGTAAGTTTGTTCTCAAGCCCAATTGCATACCTTGCTTCGCGCAATTTACGATTTATGGATACGGCCGTCGCAGCTTGTTGCTCTTCTTTTGTGGTGGCAGCGGTCAACAAAATTTGTTTCACGTATTGTTGCGTGAGTGTTGAACCACCTTGAACTTGACCGCCTGAACCAGTAGATATCGTAGCTCTAATTGTCGCCTGAATGTCGACCCCAGCGTGGCTGAAAAATCGCTCATCTTCGATCGCGATTACTGCTTGTTGTATGAGCGGAGATATTTCCTCGAGTGGAACTTCTATTCGATTCTGAGCATAAAGAACTGCCAGAATATCTCCCTTAGCATCCAAGATTGTGTTTTGCTGTGGCAACGGAACTTGGGTCAAATCGCTGGGCAATCCGCTAAATGCTTGGACACCATTTCGAGATGCCAAACCAATTCCGCCAGCGACGGGCAGCACAATAAGTGCGCCAACTACGCCAGCAAGCGCGGTAAAAGAAATCATTTTAGTCAAAAGTCCAAAACGATTGAGTTCAGTGGCTGAGCGTTTATTTCCCATAACTACTCAATGGTAACTTGCCCAATTAGCAATCTGAAACGCGGATATATCTAATTTGTAACATTTAGATTTCGGGAAAAAAACTCCCAGCAAGGTATTGACATGGGTAGCGAATACCCCAATAGTTAAGCAATCGGTATTTACCTTATTATTTTGCGTAAGTTAATCGATCGGTGTAGATCCAAGTATGAGGGGATTCGAATCGTAAATGTGGAACGCTGAATGGAGCCGAAGCGCGGCGTGTCGAGATACAGATCCAGACTTATTGTTTGCGCAAGGCGCAGCGCAAAATCGCGTGAAGGTTATTTGTGCTGGTTGTTCCGTTAAAACTGAGTGCCTAGCGGACGCGCTAGATAACGAAATCGAATTCGGTGTTTGGGGCGGAATGACAGAGCGGGAACGTCGCGCTCTGTTACGCCGTAGATCAAATGTCAGTTCCTGGCGGGAGCTCCTTATGTCTGCTCGCCAAGACTACGACCGGTTAGATCCCGTGGCTTTTGTGCACGGTGCTTAAGCCCAACATTTTTTGTTAGTCAGTAACTGTCGTATGCTCTAAATATGACTAAATGGGAATATTTGACTGCACCCGTGTTGGTGCACAACACAAAAGCAATTCTTGACAACTTTGGGCTTGATGGCTGGGAACTTGTCGCAATTGTGCCTGGCATGAACACTGAAAATCTCGTGGCTTACTTCAAGCGACCAAAGGGTTAAGGAAAATAATGAGCATTGTTGAGGATCGTTTAACTGCACTTGGAATTTCAATTCCAGAAGTTGTTCCGCCAGTAGCTTCATATGTTCCTGCCGTTCGCACCGGGAATCTTGTTTTTACCTCTGGCCAACTCCCATTCGTTTCTGGCGAACTAATTGCAGCCGGACTGTTGGGCAAAGATGTTGACGAAGAGACTGCTAGCAAATGCGCGGCGCAATGCGCGGTTAATGCAATTGCTGCCATTAAGTCCTTAATTGGCGACTTGGACAAAGTTGTTCGTGTGGTAAAAGTTGTTGGGTTTGTGGCAAGTACTCCGGAATTTACCAAGCAACCTGTTGTAATAAATGGTGCAAGCGATTTATTTATTCAAGCTTTTGGTGATGCTGGCAAGCACGCTCGATCTGCAGTCGGCGTAGCTTCACTGCCACTCAATACCCCAGTTGAAGTAGAAGTAATCGTCGAGGTCCGCGACTAAGTAGAGTTAATAGCGCAATCAAGTAAGGGCTTCAACAAAAGGTAAGGAGGGCGTGATGATTGATAAAAATCTACAAAAAACTCCACTCTTTTCCGCGCTCGATGAAGAAGCCGCATTAGCTTTACAAAAATCTATGGTCCCGCAAACTATTAAGCGGGGAAGCACACTTTTTCAAGAGGGTGACGCGGGAGATCGACTTTACGTAGTTACAGCAGGAAAGATTAAGTTAAGCCACGCCTCAGGTGATGGTCGCGAATCTGTGCTAGCAGTGCTTGGACCCGGAGATATGTTCGGCGAACTTTCCTTGTTTGATCCAGGTCCGCGAACAGCCACCGCTTCTGCAGTAACTGACTCTGCGGTTCTAGGGCTTGGAAATACAGATTTAAATCCTTGGTTGGTGGGCCGACCAGAAGTTGCTCAGAAACTATTACAAGCATTGGCGCATCGTTTACGTCGAACAAATGAAGCAATGTCAGATTTAGTATTTGCCGATGTCCCCGGCCGAGTAGCAAAGGCACTGCTTGATCTGGGCGAAAAATTTGGCTCGAAAACTGAAGCCGGAATTTATGTTAATCATGATTTAACGCAAGAAGAGCTCGCTCAATTAGTTGGCGCGTCTAGAGAAACTGTAAATAAAGCCCTTGCTGACTTTGTAAGTCGTGGCTGGCTTAAGTTGGAAACGCGCTCAGTGGAGCTACTTGACCTCGATCGTCTCTCAAAACGCGCTCGATAACACCACAACTAGTTTTAAGTAATGGCCAACCGGGAATCTAAGAAAGCACTCGCAGCCCGCGCCCAGGAAATAAATCAAAAGTTAATGCACATGTTTCCCGATGCTAAGTGTGAATTGGATTATGAAAACCCACTTCAACTTTTAGTGGCAACCGTATTGTCAGCGCAATGTACGGATAAGCGCGTGAACATGGTCACACCAGTTTTGTTTAAAAAATATCCAAGAGTTACAGATATCGCAGCCGCCCCACTTGAGACGATTGAAGAAATAATTAAATCGACTGGGTTTTATCACAACAAAGCCATCTCAATTAAGGGATTGGCCGCAATAGTTATTGAACGCTTCAATAGCGAAGTACCAAACTCACTTGCTGAACTCGTGACGTTGCCAGGAGTCGGACGCAAAACTGCAAATGTTGTTTTAGGAAATGCATTTGGTATTCCGGGTGTGACCGTTGATACACATGTTGGGCGGACATCACGGCGACTTGGCTGGACTAAAAATACTGATCCAGTAAAAGTGGAATTCGATATCATGGAAATTTTCCCACCTCAAGAATGGACGATGTTAAATCATCGGCTAATTTTTCTGGGTCGTAGAGTTTGTCACTCTCGAAAACCTGCCTGCGGCGCATGTGAACTTGCAAGTATGTGTCCATCATTTGGCGAAGGTCCAATGGATCCAAGTGAAGCAGCAAAACTAGTTAAGGCGGGTGCTTAACATAGCAACTCCGGAATGGCTAAAGCCTCTTATCGCAAGGGTTCCTGACTTAATCGCAAGTGATCTATCTCGACACGAAGTTCCAGATGAAAGCACTCGCGAAGCTGCAGTGCTGGTGTTATTTGGGCCACGGGATAATTTTGGCGAATTGGTCATCATTGAACGCGCCTCACACTTGAAAGCTCATCCTGGTCAACCAGCTTTTCCAGGTGGTCGAGTTGAGGAAGGTGACTCCTCACTTGCGCAAACTGCGCTCCGCGAAGCTCGGGAAGAAATTGGGTTGGATCCAAAGAGTGTAGAAGTGTTGGGCGAGCTTCCTCAGCTCTGGATTCCGCCTTCGAATTTCAAAGTCACTCCAGTTTTGGCCTGGTGGCACACACCCCATGAACTAAAAGACATTGATACCAATGAAGTTCAGTGCGTCCACCGCATTTCGCTAAATGATTTGATCAATCCAGCGAATCGAATACGGGTTCGACACATAAATGGTTCATTCGGACCTGGCTTTACTGTTGAGTCAATGCTCATCTGGGGATTCACTGGTGGTTTAATTTCGCGGCTCATGGATATAGCAGGCTGGGCAACCCCATGGGATGAATCAAAGATTGTGGAACTACCAGCGCCCGCACCGAACACGGAAGTAACAAGTTGAATCCACTTTATTTAGACATCACTTTGCTTGCATTTGGAATCTTTATTGCTTTTTCCGGTTGGCGACGAGGATTAATTGTCAGCACACTTTCACTTGTCGGATTATTTGCAGGTGCTTGGTTCGCACGATCGTTAATTGAAATCGTTACCGGCGCCTCAACAGCATCATCACTTACTCGCAACGCACTAAGCGCAACAGCACTTTTCCTTGGAATGGGACTTGGTAGCGCATTGGGTAGTTTTATTGGAAATCGAATCCGTAACATTTTCAGTTGGTCGCCAATACGTTTCCTTGATAATTCCACCGGCGCGGCAGTTTCACTTGGCGCGTGGTCGATTGTGGCTTGGTTTATGGCAACAACGTTATTGGCCGCACCGATGTCTTCACTTACGAACATGCTCAATGAGTCAAAAGTGATTGCGGCACTTGATCAATACATGCCAGTTCAAGTTCGAGATGGCGTTGAACTTGTAAGAATTTATGTTTCTAACTCTGACCTGCCAAGCAGCATAAGTGAAGTGCTATTAGCACCACCTGTTGAACCTCCGAATGCCAATACAACAGCGCAGCCAGCGATTGCTACCGCGTTGGAATCAGTAGTGAAAGTCGAAGGAACAGCTATTGAGTGCAACACTCGGTTAACTGGCTCAGGGTTCGTCGTGGGGCCAGATTTAATAATTACCAACGCACACGTTGTTGCTGGCATCACGAGCCCAACAGTTCGAATTAAGGGTAAAGGCAAATCATTTGAGGGCTCGGTGATCTACTTTGACCCGGCTGATGATGTGGCATTGATTCGCACCTCGGGTATCCCATCAGGAGCGTTGCGTATCAGCCAAACACTTTCTAGAAGTGATGACGCCGTGGTTGCCGGCTTCCCAGATGGTGGGCCACTGGCTTTGATACCTGCTCGCGTAAGAAGTGTTTCGGAAACTTCAGGTATAGATATCTATGGCAAAAATCCAGTCACTCGAGAGATTTATACACTTTCCGCAGACATCAAGAAAGGTGATTCTGGCGCCCCAATGCTTGCATTAGACGGCAGCGTAGCCGGCCTAATTTTTGCGGCTTCAGCTATAGATGATCAAGTAGGTTACGCGCTATCTGCTAATGAGTTCATGGTGGCAGTAAATAGTGTTTATTCAGACATGCCAGCCGTAAGTACAGGAGATTGCGCAGGAGTTCGCTGATGAATTTCTCGTAAGACTTGAGCAATATCACTTGACCGAACTTAAAAGTGGGACAACTATCGTTACTAATACAAATTGTCCACGAATATCAACGGAAAGTACGGATCCCAATGAGCGGTGAAGCATTAGAGAACCTGTCGCACGAAGATCGAATTTTTGAGCCCTCACCTGAATTTGCCGCCAATGCAAATGCGAAAGTTGACCTCTACTATCAAGCCGATACTGACAGAGACAAGTTTTGGGATGAGCAAGCAAAAAATTTGCATTGGGAAACGCCATGGAGCCAAGTTTTAGATTGGTCAGCGGCGCCAGTGTCGAAATGGTTTGTTGGCGCAAAACTAAACGTCTCAGTTAACTGCATCGATCGTCACGTTGCAGCAGGCAATGGCAATCGAGTTGCGATCAACTTTGAAGGTGAACGTGGCGATACCCAGACCATCACATACAAGAATTTGTTGGATCGAGTTAGCCAAACGGCGCATGCGTTAACCGAACTCGGAATTAAAACTGGTGATCGCGTCGCAATATATATGCCAATGATTCCAGAAGCTGTTATCTCGATGTTGGCTTGCGCTCGAATTGGAGCGCCACACTCGGTCGTCTTCGGAGGTTTTTCCGCTGAGTCATTGCGAAGTCGAATTGAAGACGCATCAGCAAGCGTGGTGATTACTGCAGATGGTGGTTTTCGAAAAGGTAGTCCGTTTGGGCTAAAGGCAGCAGTGGATGAAGCTGTTGAGTCGATCCCAAGTGTTAAAAAAGTTTTAGTCGTGAAGCGTACGGAGCAAGAAGTCGATTGGAATAGTGAACGAGATGTCTGGTGGGATGACATTGTTTCTAAGCAGTCAACCTCGCACACGCCAGATTTTTTCGATTCGGAGCATCCACTTTTTATTCTTTATACTTCTGGCACCACTGGAAAACCAAAAGGAATTTTGCACACCACAGGTGGCTACTTAACTCAAGTTGCATATACCTATCGGATGATTTTCGACATCAAGCCAGAAACAGATGTTTATTGGTGTACTGCGGACGTTGGTTGGATCACGGGGCATTCCTATGTTGCTTATGGGCCGCTAGCTAATGGCGCCACGCAAGTAATTTACGAAGGTACTCCAGATACTCCGCATAAAGGACGCTGGTGGGAAATTATTGCCAAGTACGGCGTAACCATTCTTTACACTGCTCCAACTGCAATTCGAACATTCATGAAGTGGGGCGATGAGTTTCCCCAAGCGCATGACCTATCAAGTTTGCGTCTACTAGGTAGCGTTGGTGAACCAATTAATCCGGAAGCCTGGATGTGGTACCGCGAAGTGATCGGCTCCAACAACTGCCCGATAGTTGACACTTGGTGGCAGACCGAAACTGGCGCAATCATGATCAGTCCATTGCCTGGTGTAACCGCGACAAAGCCTGGCTCAGCTATGGGGCCAATACCCGGAATTAATGCAGAGATTCTTGATGACGCGGGTACTGCAGTTGGTCACGGCAGTGGTGGCTATTTAGTGTTAACAAAACCTTGGCCCGCAATGCTGCGTGGCATCTGGGGCGACATGGAACGCTACAAGGAAACTTACTGGTCACGTTTTGATTCCCAATATTTCGCTGGTGATGGCGCCAAGTGGGATGACGATGGCGCAATCTGGCTGCTGGGTCGCGTTGATGATGTCATGAACATTTCAGGTCATCGCATTTCAACAACCGAAGTTGAATCAGCATTAGTTTCGCATCCAACAGTTGCAGAGGCAGCAGTCGTTGGCGCAGCTGACGAAACAACCGGTCAAGGCATCGTTGCGTTTGTAATTTTGCGAGCTGGTTCGGTTGATGGCCCAGGTGTTGCCAAAGAGTTACGAGATCACGTTGCGAAAGAGATTGGTGCGATTGCGCGCCCACGGCAAATACTGATCGTTGCAGAACTTCCAAAAACTCGATCCGGAAAAATCATGCGACGGTTACTTCGCGACGTTGCTGAAAATCGAACTTTGGGCGATGTCACAACGCTTGCGGATCCAACAATCATGAATTTAATTGGCGATGGATTAAAGAGTTCAACTTCAGAAGATGACTAATCCTGTTTAGGATAAAGTCGAAGACATGAGCCATGAAGTAGACGTGTTTAGCAAAGTTCCGGAAACGGAACAACGTTGGTTAGCTCGCGCCCTTAAAAGTGAAACCGTTGGTGGCCTGTTATTGATGGCAGCGGCAATAGTCGCGCTAGTTTGGGCAAACTCTGTTTGGTCTGATTCGTATGAATCCATAGTTAACTTTAAAGTTGGCCCAGAATCTCTACATTTAAATTTAACTTTGAATGTTTGGGCTGCAGATTTTTTACTCGCCATCTTTTTCTTTGTAATTGGCTGTGAACTAAAGCATGAATTCGTCCTTGGAACTCTTTCTAATCCGCGGATAGCAGCCGTTCCGATCGGCGCTGCCTTCGGCGGCATGGTAACTGCAGCAGCAATTTTCTTAGCTTTCAATTATGGTAATCCAGCGCAAGCTGCTTGGGGCTTACCTATTTCAACAGATGTCGCCTTTGCACTAGCAGTTTTAGCAATTGTTGGCCAGCGATTGCCAATCGAGTTACGTTCTTTCTTGCTCACACTTGCTGTGGTAAATGATCTAGGTGCGATTTTGGTAATTGCAATTTTTTATGGTCACGGTTTTTATGAAATGTGGTTCGGCGCGGCCGTAGCCTTGTTGTTTTTATTCGGTTTACTACAGAACCGAAAAGTCACGTCAAAATTTATTTTTCTTCCACTTGCAATAGTGATTTGGTACGCAATGTTTCGAAGCGGAATCCACGCGACCATTGCGGGCGTCGCGATGGGTCTACTAATGCGGGTGCGCAAAACTGAAGCCGAGCAAACATCACCGTGCGATAACGCAGAAGTCACGCTGCGGCCATTTTCCGCGGGATTTGCGGTACCTGTTTTCGCGTTTTTGGCTGCCGGCGTAAATATATTGGGAACAACATTGGTGGAGGCACTTTCTGATCCGCTCACATTGGGTGTGTTGTGTGGCCTCATTATTGGTCAACCAATTGGTGTCACTTTAGGCGCCTTTCTGGTTTCGCGATTTACCAAGGGAACACTTAACCCTGATTTATCTTGGTGGGATGTCGTTGTCGTTGGATCATTGGCAAGTGTCGGCTTCACTGTCGCACTGTTGATTTCGGAGGTTTCTTTTATGGCTCAGCCTGCGATGTTGGCGAGCAGCAAATTTGCAATCATTTTTACAAATCTGGTCGCCATAATTGTTTCAGTGCTGGCAATTTCAATTCGCTCTATGGCAATTGGGCGCTATAAAACGCAATAGTGACACAGATTTTCTAAAGTGCCTGTCTGCATTACGCTAGTTCCATGAGCACAGATCGCGAACCAAGTTTAATCTCAATGGTTACCTCAATTGGAGATGATCTTGCAGCCATGGTGCGCGGCCACATTGAATTAGCGCAGGCTGAAATTAAGGAAGCGATTTCAGGTATGGCAAAATTTTCTGGGCTAATAATTGTTGTGATCACATTATTAAACCTTGCTGGCATTTTTACTTTTATTGCTGTTGCATACTACTTAAATACTTTAGGCTTCGAACTTTGGGTTAGCTTCCTTCTTGTCGTAGCAGGATTAGTTATTTTTTCTTTGATTCTTGGTCTGCTTGCGTGGCTACAAATCAAAAAAATCACTCTCGGTAGTCGCACCGCAAAATCATTAGCAGATACCGTTGCAACAATTACAACTTTGCGTCCTGGTTCCAAATAGCACTAGTGTCGGCGCTTAATCCAATCGATCCGCTAAATAAATTATTAGCAATTAGTGGCGTTGCTAAAGAATGTGAAGTAACACTAAAAGCAATTGATGAATTGCTTTGGAATCGCACCGTCCGCCGTCATCAAATAGCACTTTCTCCTTACACTCGAAGAATTGCTGGATTTGCAACTGCTGCACTTGATGGCGCGCAAATGCCGAAAGATCCAACTATGGAGCCGGAAGTTTCGCCCATGGGTTCACTTTCTGAGCAAGGGCTGTTAGTTACGGCCGAAGCAGATTTACAAACTCTGGCTTTTAAATCGGAACCACTTAAAGTCCTAGCTCGGCTCCATACCTTTGCATCCAGCGCCGATGATCGCGGACAGCCTCGCACAAGTAATGAAATTGATGATCCACTTCGTGTCGGTAATCTGCCGCCTCACGAGCTATTGCAGGAAAGACTTGCGCAGTTAGTTGATCTGATTATCAATTCAAAGGCGCCTGCGATTTTGATTGCTGCAATTGCGCACGCGGAATTAGCAACTCTTAGGCCGTTCACTCACGGCTCTTACTTAGTTGCGCGGGCAAGTACGCGATTAATTTTGGCGGCCCGAGACGTAGATGTGGACGGACTTGTTATGAGTGAGTACGGCGCGTTTCTTATAGGACGACCAGCGTATGTAAAGGCTATTTCCGCCTATCAATCTGGAACTGCAGAAGGTGTAGCTGCCTGGATTCAATGGCAAGGCGAAGCTATCCGAAAAGGTATCGAGATGGCCCTGCAATTAGCGGAATTAGCGGATACAAAAAAGTAACTTTTCCACAACCATTTAAGGCACACAGGGTGAAAACTCTTCCTTCTTAAGGCTCGCATCAACTACATCATTTGTAAGTCAGATGTAGTAAGCACCCCGACAAGATGGAGATTTTATGCATGCCTTACTTGTGACCCGTGACGAACGGGTAATAACGGAATTTCAAAAGATTGCTGCTGTCACCCAAACCCCACTGGTGATTGAGTGTGAACCAAAGGCTTCCGATCTTGCAAATGCTTATCGCGTTTTTATCTCACCAGATTGTGTTGATGTTGGGATAAATCACAACGAGATCGTTCTAGTTGTGATTGGAGCCACTGGTCCCGAGACTTGGCGCTTTGCCGCACAACTTTCGGCAAATCACATAGCGGTAATTCCAGATTCTAGAGAGTGGCTGGTGGAACACCTTTCAGCACCGGCATCCAAGAAAGGAATGTGTGTAGGAATTATTCCAGGAGCAGGTGGCGCGGGGGCATCGATTCTTTCCTGTGGCCTGGCATTTCATGCTCGGCAATTCTTTAATGATGTTGTTCTAGTTGATCTTGATCAAACTTCAGCAGGATTAGATATCCTTCTTGGAATTGAAGCACAGCCAGGTATGCGTTGGCACGATTTTAGTTCATTGACTGGTTCCATTAGCGGCGGTGATATCTTGCGCGGCCTACCAGCAAGAGATGGCGCAGCGCTACTTACTCACCAAGCTAGTGAATCAGTATCTGAAAATTTCATGCCTAGCTCAATAATTGAACAATTACGCAACGCCTCTGAGTTGGTAATAATTGACTTACCGAGATTTACAAATCAAGAAGCCATGATAGAAATCTTGCAACTTTGTGACATCGTTTATGTTGCGACACCATCAACGGTGCGAGGCAGTGCCAGCACAAAAAAAGCGATTGCAAATATCCTGAAACATATAACAAATGTGGAACTGGTAATTAGAAACATGCCAGGAACAAATCTTGATTCCCTTAAAATCGCCCAGTCCTTAAACGTTCCATTGGCTGGTGTTATAACTTCAGACCCTCGAATAATCGAGCAAATTGAGCAAGGATTTGGATTCGCAGGCATTCACCTGGGAGGTTTCACTCGAAATCTAAACGCACTGGCGCAGCGATTGGCGCAAACAAATGAAATCCAACACGTCGCCTGAATTTGTCGAACAAGTTCGCACTCGGTGCATTGAACTAGGTATCAAACCTGAAGTCAGCGCTGTAACGCAAATTGTTCGACAACTATTGCCAGGAAGTACCCAGGGAGAGCTTGTTGCTCTCATAGATGTTGTCATGTCAGAGATTTCCGGACTTGGGCCACTAGAAAATTTGCTATTGCTACCCGGACTTACTGACATTTTAGTAAATCGCTTCGATGAAGTTTGGGTTGATCAAGGAGCAGGCTTACAACGAACGCAAGTATCTTGGTCATCAGAGCAGGCAGCCCGTGATTTCGCGTGTCATTTAGCAGCAACAGGACATCGCCGTTTAGATGACGCACACCCTTTCGCGGACTTACAGCTTGAAAATGGAATTAGATTTCATGCAGTCCTGCCACCACTTGCCGTATCTGGAATCGCAATGTCGTTTCGAGTTCCATCGCACGAGCAATTCACACTCGAGCAACTACTCGACCTGGGAAATCTCGCAAAGCCAATCTATAAAAAGATCATTGAAATTATTTTGGAACGAAAAAGTTTCGTAATAAGTGGCGGTACTGGTAGTGGGAAAACTACCTTGCTGGCGGCCATGCTTTCTCATGTTGATCAGAGTCATCGAATCGTAGTCATCGAAGACTCAAAAGAATTGAATATCGATCACCCACATGTTGTTAAGGTGCAATCACGCATTGCAAACAGCGAAGGTTTTGGCCAAGTAACCATGACTGATTTGGTACGACAAACATTGCGCATGCGCCCCGATCGAATAGTTGTGGGTGAAGTAAGAGGCAGCGAAATAAGCGACTTGCTATTGGCTCTCAATACTGGCCACAAGGGCAGCGCCACAACGATTCATGCTGATGATGCAACGAGTGTCCCAACTCGAATTGAGGCACTGGGACTTCTAGCAGGGTTGCCTAGGCAGGCCATTCATGCCCAAATGTTTTTCGCATTTGATTTCGTAATTCAAATGCATGACGCGCAGCGTGGAAGTCGTGGAGTTTCCAGCATTGCAAAATTTGGCAAGCATGAAGATGGCACAGTTTTCACTGAAGTACTTCTGCTCGATTCTATGTTTGATGACGAAGACTTTGTTTCCCTAGGAAATGAAAAGATGCAAGTGGTGGCATGAGGGCGACTTTGGTTTCCATTTTGACCTGGCTTACTTGTTACTTAGTTATCGCACCTTTACCAAAAGTGATGGCGTTACCAAAATTTAATGCCACCACCGTGGGCTTTCATAGAAACAAGAAGATACAACTTAACTTTGATGAACAACTTCAATTTCTATATTGTATTAAAACTCAATTACTTTCTGGTGCGACGCAAATCATGGCGTTGCAGTTTGCATTAAGTCGAATCGATGAAGTTCTATTGCCTGAAACCAGACTTAGCATTTTACTTCGATCTGATATCTACTCCGCGATGAATCGGGACGCTGTTGAATTTAGATTTCGTGCTCTGGGAGATTACGGCATACTTATGCAGGCAAGTGCGATCTCGGGTGCAAGTATTTCGCAGCCACTTTCAAATTTAGCTTCGGCAATGATCCGAAATCGAACGCAGGGGCAGCTTCTCGCATCTGAATTAGCCAGTACCAAGGCAACAGTGTTGGTACTGGCCGGCCTACCAATCATTGGATTCGCTCTAGCAATGATGCTGGGTTCCCAATCAATCACTTGGCTATTCACAACCAGTGGCGGCCGCACCTGTTTAATGACAGGTCTTGCATTGGAACTATGCGGCTTGTTATGGATTAAACGGCTATTAAAGACGGCGCTGTCGGATCAAACATGATTACCTTGGCTGCGCTGAGTCTTGCTTTAGCAACTTATTTGATGTTTCCTATGCCTGGATTGGCTGTGAGCAAACAGAATCCAAAAATACAAAAAAGTAAAGTGACCAATTCCCCAGCTGAAAAAGTAACAAATGTAGGTGTGATGAATACCTTGCGATTTCTAAGAATGTGTCTTGGATCTGGCATGACGATTTTGGACGCCCTCAGATTCATCTGTCCACAGTTGCCTGCTGCCACACAAGCAGACATCAACTCTGTTTTAATTCAATTTGAACTTGGTAAGCCATTAACTCTTGCGCTAGATTCGCTGGCGTGGCAAAACACACTCTGGCTCCCACTAACTGATTCATTAATTGCGTCATTGATCACTGGAAGTCCAATCCATGAACAATTGGCTGAACTCGAACAAGCCATCCAAACTTCATTAGACATGGCCACATTAAATCGAATCAAATCCGTTGCTGTTAAAAGTGTGCTGCCACTCGGACTGTGTTTCTTGCCGGCGTTCATTTTGCTCGCAGTTGTGCCACTGGTGGCTGGCCTGATGAACAATTTTTTCAACCTTCCACAGTAGCCAGATCTCAACAGAGCGAATCAATCTATTTTCCATCTGCCCTCATTGAAACAGAATCTAGTAACGCATTCGCGTACCTATATAAATGGAGAAAATTGTGAAACATAAATTACGAAATGCACTGATGTCTGATTCCGGAATGACAACAGCTGAATATGCTGTTGGCACTATCGCAGCAGCAGGACTTGGTGGGGTTCTACTCAAGTTATTAACAAGTCCAGAATTCCAGGCACTAATTTGGAAAATCATCCAAAGTGCGTTCACTTTCCTTTTCATAAACTAGTCGTGCCAAGAGTGCTAGGCGTTGGATTAGATGGTGGCAAGCCTCTAATCCAACGCACGCATGGGTATGCAGTCGCGGAGTTTGCGGTTGTGTTGCCAGCAATTTTGTTTGTTGTTGCAATTGTCATTTCCTTATTGGGAATCACAACAACCCAACTACAGTTAGAAAGCGGTGCGGTAATGGGCGCCAGGATTATCGGCCGTGGCGACCCACTGCCAGATTCGTATCGAAATTCGTTGCCCTTTGGAACCCAAATACTTGCCATACCCGAGGGTGAAGTTGTCGAGTTGGTACTCACAACAACCCGAAATATCGGGCTGCCCTATATTTCCTACTCCTTCATATTGACTGCAAAAGCTCGTGCTCGACTGGAACCAGTTTTCGATGAGTTTGGCTAATGCGAAAAATCCAATTTGAAAAAGTTAACGATTCCGGACAAGTCACTATTTTGATGCTTGCCTTGGTTCTAGCGCTGTTGTCTGCACTGCCAATTGTGGGATCAATAAGCCAGACATTAGTAAACCAACAACGGTTGAATGCCGCAGCTGATTCAAGTGCATTAGCGGGCGCACTTGAGTTGGAATTTAACCAACCCCAAGCGTGTGAGGTGGCGCGAGATTTCAAGGTAGATTTCCCAAGTTCTACTATGAGTTGCGAGGCAACCAGCTCGAAAATCAAATTAGTCTTAAGGTTGCCAAACACAAGTTCTCCAATGAAATATTTGTTTCCCATCCTGGAAGCAACGGCGACTGCAGGCATCGCCCAACCGATGACCGACAATGGCGTAGATTAGTAATACAAATCCAGAAGGAAAAGTATGCAGATCGAATTAGCTCCAGATGTGGCTCGATACGTAATTTCAGTATCCGGCGAAGTTGATCTGGCCACCTCACCTGAACTCGACAGCTCCATAATTGCCGCGGTTGACTCAGGTGCTTCAGCACTTGCAATTGACCTCTCTGATGTGACATTTATGGATTCATCGGGTTTGGGTGTAATTGTGCGCGGACTAAAACGGTGCCGCGAAGCAGATATCGAATTGGATTTAGTAATCACCAATGAACGCGTACTTAAGGTGTTTGGAATTACAGGTCTAGACCAAGTGATTCCAATCCACTACGCACTTGAGGACATTTAGTCTTTATCTAAATCTGCCATTTTTGGCAGACCTGCGTTCTGGGCTAGACTGAGCAAGCACATTTAGGTGTGCCCGCGCTCGTAGCTCAACGGATAGAGCATCTGACTACGGATCAGAAGGTTAGGGGTTCGAATCCCTTCGAGCGCGCCAGACAAATACCTTTAGATTCGCAGGATTAACTGCGCTTCAGTTCAAATGAGAACTGGAGATTACATGGCTAGCCTTTATATCGCTTGGAAACAAGCTCTCCGAGAATCGGAAGGGCCTGGTCCCAACTAATTCCATAGATGCCTGAGAAAGCCTCGTCCCAAGCAATGTCGTATTTACCCATTCGGGTAAGTAAATCCATGACTGATTCCACTCCACCAATAGCTACCAGGCCTTCTGTTGCCAGGTAGCCAAGAGAGTAGCCGAGCGCATACTGGTTTCCTTTCCAACACCTAGGCTCAAAGGAAGTCTGCAGGTAGTCGGTTGCATATTCCACAGTCACTTTATCCTCAAGCTGCATAGTGACGGTGAAGTTTCCGAGCTCATCGGCCGACTTTGGGTCGTAAAGATATGCACCTCGAATTCGGCCGTCCATAGTCTCTTCGGAGTCCTTAAAGTTGTTGTAAGTCAGGGTGCGCTCCGGAATTGAAGCCATACCTTCCCAAAGAAAACATGGAGCATCCACGTTCATACCGAAGTTGGGACCGTCTAAATTTTCGTCCTTCCATTGGCGATGCTGCGCCTGATGAGCGTATTCGTGGTTCACTGTGGCCTCCTCATGCTCCGCAAAGCTCCTATAATTTCCTGGCTCTGGCCCCAGAGTCGCTGGAAGAACCCAAATGCCTTGCCAGGTTCCCGGGGTCATTCCGGGAACGGCGTTTTGTCTTGCCCCTTGGTTGGCATCTTGGTTTGCGTTTCTAATTATGACTTCGTAGTCCTGATGATTAACCCGAGGATCACTTAGTAGATCAACTGCCCATTCCAAATCCTTATAGGGAAACATGATGTAGATCTCGTTATCGGGCTGAACTGAATTGGCATAGAGTGCGAAAAGGTCATCCAGCCAAGAATCCATTTCTTTGTAATGGAAATCTTCAAGGTTTGGTCCGCGATAGATCTGGTAAGCGATGTCGTTATAGCCAGGGGTTTCCTTGTTTCGCTTCACCGTTGCATAAACATCGTCGTAGACGATTTTGGAAAGCTCATCTGAGCGTTCCAACAAATTATCCCAGGTCACTGGAATTTCAATATCGGGTGGGATTGGTTGAAACAGTTCCATAACTGGCTCTTTTTCAGCAGAACCTAGGGCGTGAGTGTCGGCATCTTTTGCGGGGGAGCATCCTGCCAGGATTAGAACGAACGCAGTTGCAAGGGCCAGCTTTTTCATTTCCAATACCTATTTCTCTTATCGTTTTCTTTTTGTAGAGTATATGGCTAATCCCATATTATTTGGCAGGCGTGGCTCGGGGGAAACATCGTTCTGGTGAGTTAACACGAGAAAGATTTGATGACTGGAAGCCGGGATTTAGTTTGATTTATCGGTGGGTGCCTAGTCAGCGATTTAGTCAGCGATGCGGGTGAAATACCGTGGAACAACTAGAAACAAAGCCTCAGAAATGTGCTGTAAAATAAAGGTAGATAAGTAGCAAACTGAAGTATCGGCGAAACTACGGATCAGAAGGTTAGGGGTTCGAATCCCTTCGAGCGCGCAGACAAAAATTCAGGAACTCTTGCTATTAAGTGGCTTTTTAAACTGGCGCAGAGAACGCCAAAGCGACTTCAATCCCAACAATCTTTTTGATGGCATCAGTCAAAGCAGAGTAACTTTTTTCTGGCAATGTCTTCTTCAAATCATGACCCTCTTGAAATTTAGTCGCATCTGAAAAATCAAGGGTCAAAACATTGTCTTCTAGACTCGCTAAGCGAGCATCAAAAAATGCTAGCCAAGCGATTCGATTAGTTGCCTCAAGTTCATCGAGAACTTGGTTCCAAAAATTTTTAAGTTCGCTGAGCTGCATTACTCAACTGGAGCGTGTGTGCCCGGGTCTTCAAAGCCAGCTTCACGATGCGAACCATCACAAAATGGCTTATCTTTCGAATGACCACAGCGGCAAAGTGAAAAACTATCTTGTTCCGAAATGACTTCGCCATCGGCGCCGATCAACTTGGCACCAGTTACTCGCATCGAACCGTTAGCGCGAACTGAAATAGTTGCTTTTTCTTCAGACATATTGTCCTGCTTCCCGTTGATTTTTAAGTGCATCCATTGATATGACCCTAAAGCCAAACTGGCGGTTTACCCAGCGCTGACCCATCAGAAGTTACTAATTTTCCAATTGGTTCCCGGCCCATCAACCAAGCGGCTAGATCTTGAGGCACGCCAAAAATGTCCGTCATACCATTTTGGTCACAAGTCCAAGTGTGATCGCCAGCAATTAATAAGCGGAACTTGACTGCTTCTTTTCGCTTGCCCGCAGTGATACTTTTCAGAGTCTTGATGCAAAAATCAAACGTCCAATCAGTTGACTTGTATTCCAGTCCAAGGTCAACTAGATGCACTAGTAACTCACGTTCACGCAGTGTCATGATTTCGTGGGGATGAACGCGAGAACCATTTCCGAGAACTACCTCAGTTGCCAGTATTGGGCCAATTAGCAATCGATCTAAATTGCTTGCAAAAATCTCAGATTGCTCGAGAAAGTCAGAAATAATTTCTGAGACATTTCGCTTCGCTCCAGTTTCGATGTCTAGTCCGCGTTGCTCTGTTGAGACATACATATCTTTTTGCACACCCGTTAACGCCCACTCGATGAGATTGGAAAGCCCACGGGCATTATTTGCCAGGTGTGTTAGTACATGGCCACGCGACCAATCAGGTAGTAATGACTGCGCCGCAACGTCGTTATCGCTGAGCCCACTTACATACTTAGCGACCAGAGTTTCGGCATTTGCAACATCAACAACAGAAGTGACCATGGATGTAACCGTACGGCAAGGTGCTACTACTAATT
>Ga0114967_10001711_pt1 | contig 18408 bp, 30 predicted proteins | sample M_130628_MF_Meta_FD_92639 | JGI IMG/M metagenome (GOLD analysis project Ga0114967, IMG submission 92639) | Freshwater microbial communities from Lake Montjoie, Canada to study carbon cycling - M_130628_MF_MetaG | ecosystem: Environmental > Aquatic > Freshwater > Lake | place: Lake Montjoie... | reverse complement strand
GTAATAGTAATGTGTTATATGGCAATGGTGTATTTGCTCCAGTGAGTGGCGGTGGTGCCAACACAGGTAATGTAACATTTGACGACCAAGTGGTCATAGGCACTGGCGACGGTTCTACTGGTAGTGGCGGATTGTATTTGGCCCCCGGCCCCGACAGCATAGCAAATCTACAATTCTTGAAAGTGCGTGGCGGGGATCAACCCTCACACATACACTTTGACTCTGGCAATAGTGAATATTTTGATCTATACATCGGTAATGATGTTAGGTCTGTAAAAATAGCCAACACCGGCAACATAGATATCAATACCAGCGACTACTCAGGAAACGCAGCCACGTGGACATTTGGCGCAGATGGTAACTTAACACTACCAGGTAGTTCTACTATAAACTCTCAAGGTTACGGCTCACAAGTAATAACTCAACAAGATCCAATAGTTCAATCTGGTACCACATTGTGGGTGACTTCTACAGCTGGTATTGTGCCAGGTATGGTTGTAACTGGGGTAGGATATACTAGTGGGCAATATGTAGTAGCAGTGGGTGATGCGACTACTTTATATATGTCAGCACAGTGGGATACATCTCCTACTCCATTAGAAGACCTAACATTTACTACTCCGGGATATGTTCCTGAATCAGTTGAATTATCTGTTAATGGAAATAACTGGACATTTGACACAGATGGTAATCTAACATTGCCGGGCAATCTAGTAATCAATGGTCTTACAAATGTATTTGGATCAAATGTTGCATTATTACAATCAAATCCTGATCTACCATTACTATCAGTATCAAGTGGTAGTAACGGTGGTGTATCAAGTCTTTGGGTAGAAGATATTGGCAACGTCGGCACTAGTAATATAGCGGCAGTATATGCTAATCCTACTTCAGGATCAGGTATTGTTAGAATAGCAGTAGGACAAAATAGTAACGCAGGTCCTAGTCTATGGGACTTTAATGCTAACGGTGCTACAATATTCCCAGGTGACTTGATTGGTAGTGGTGCAAGCCCTGCCCCAAGTATCAATGGCTTTGGTAGTATCAGTGGTATAACAGTTAGTGCTAGTGGCAATATCACTGGTGCTAACATCAGCACTGGTGTAATCACGCTCACAAACGGTGCAGTGATAAAAGATAACGCAGGCAATAGTGTGGCATTTGGTAAAAATGCTGGTTCAAACGCACAAGGTGTTTATTCAGTAGCAATTGGCTGGAATGCCGGCGAAGTCACACAAGGTGGCGGTGCCGTGGCAGTTGGTATTAATGCTGGGGGTGGTGCACAAGGTAACGTTGCCACAGCAATTGGTTACGGTGCCGGACAAACCACACAAGGAGTCTCGGCAGTGGCTATTGGTGAGAGTGCTGGTTCCAACACACAAGGTGGTTCAGCAGTGGCTCTTGGTACTAGTGCTGGAGAAAACTCACAAGGTGTTTACTCAGTGGCCATTGGCTACGCGGCTGCTCAAATCAATCAAGGTACTTCAGCAGTGGCCGTTGGTCTGTATGCTGGTCAAACCAATCAAGCCAACAACTCAATTGTATTGAATGCTACTGGGGCTGCCTTGAATCAAACAACAGCCAATACATTCACAGTAGCACCAGTTCGTAATGATGTGTCTAATATTGCTGAAGTTATGTTCTACAATGCTACTAGCAAAGAAGTTACATATGGTAACACAATAAGTGTTGCTGGTAACATCACCGGTGGAAATATTATTGGTAATGGTAATACATTATCTAACGTTGCTATAAAAACATCTGGTAGCTGGACACTTGCATCCGGTAATAATACAGTAAGCATTAGTGTTCCATTGAATGGAACTTATGCACTCTGGGTTAACGGTAATATTCCAAACGGTATCGTGACATATACTGCGACTGCTGTTGTTACAAATACAAATGTGCCGGTATTAGGTGAACAATATGCTTGGTACTACGCAGTTGGGAATGCGTTGGTGCTTACATCAATACCTAATCAGTTTACTGGCACAGTAGGTTCAATCAGCAATGTTAATACTTATTTAGGCAACACGGCTAATGTGTTTACATTTGGTATCACTAACAATAGCGGCGCTAACGCAGTTGTTAATTATGGTTATACTAAACTGTAAATAAAGGATAATAAATGGCATTGAAACAAGATCCACGCACAATAGTAAACACTAACGAGGATCATACCTTCAACCCACCTATCAATAAAAAAGTAGTAGATAGGACACTTGACGATAAATTCAGTTTAGTCTGGAAAGCAGATAGACTAGACACTAGAGATTACAGATATCAAGTAACATCTAAAGTAAGTCCTAACTTTGTTGATTTAAGAAGTCATTGTAGTCCAATTGAAAATCAAGGTACTCTAGGAAGTTGTACCGGGCAATCTATCGCAGGTGCAATTGAATTACTGAACAAACGCAATGGTAAACCAACTGATGTTAGTAGATTGTTCATATACTACTATGAACGATTAATGATGGGCACAGTTAACTATGATAGTGGTGCTTATATACGTGATGGTATCAAAGCAACAAATCATTATGGTGTAAGTTTAGAAAGTTATTGGCCGTACAACATTAGAAAATTTAGACAAGAACCAATCAATGAAGCAAAGATTGACGCATTACATCGTAAAGTAACACGATACGAAAGAGTAAATGATTTTAATGGATGTATTGACGCATTAACAAACGGCTATCCAGTTGTAATGGGTTTCTATGTGTACGATAGCTTTATGTCAAAGAATGTGGCTAGAACAGGCATTATGCCTTATCCAAATACAAAACGTGAAAAACTATTAGGTGGTCACGCTGTATTATTAGTTGGATATGATAACCGTAAGAAAGTTTTTATTGCACGTAATAGTTGGGGAACAAATTGGGGTGATAAAGGTTACTTCTATATGCCTTTTGATATAGTCAAACCTAATATGAGTAGCGACTACTGGATTATCAAATCGGTTAACAATCCGTAATAAAGCCCCTTTCGGGGCTTTATTTATTTCATCTTTTCTAGCATAAAGTTTGTGAATTTACTTTCACACATTGCTGGAATTTCAACAAACGGATCTTCTAAAAAGAATGGACACCCTGTTTTCCATTTGCCATTCTTCTTAAAGAATTTAAATTCTAGCAAATCTTTTTTATCTGCAGGATTAAATTCTCTACGTGGATTGAATGAGCGACGGAATGTAGATAGATTTAAGTTCATATTAGAAGGGCCCAAACCCTGTTAATTAAAAGGGAGCGTCTTCAACTGCCGCAAGAATGTCTTCCGCGGACACTTGTGATTTTTTAGCACGTGCTTTAATAGCATCAATACTAGGCTTTGTTTTAGAAGCTTTCACTTTAACTTCACCTTTGCTTGCTTCTTTACTCTTATCAGCAAGTGTATCAGCAATAGTTGCCTGATCAGATGGGCTAGCGAACTCAGCTAGAGTAGCAAGATATTTCAATGCCTCTACCTTAGTCATTTCTGAAGGTAGCTCAATAAAGTCTACACGACTAGCACCACCTTTAGTGAACTGCTTGATACGACGGACCATGTCATCAGTGAAACGAACCTTAGCGTTACCATTGTGAATAGTAATACCAGCGACTTTGAAAGTTTGATTAGAATTAGCCATATATTTCCTTTAAAAAAGCTAAGTTAAAAATGTACTGATATCACTCAGCACTGTTATAATGATAACACAAACGGACATTATTGTCAACCATTGTGTTACCCATTATTAGTTATTCTTCCACAATAGTGAAAGACCAATTAAGACAAGCAATACCCAACCAATTGATTCAGCGTGGGTACCAATATATGTAAAGATTTTTTCTAGCATTTATTTTTCCAAACTATAGGGCTTGTCCCATTTGCCAATGTTAACATCAACATAGTAGGCAGTGTTGAAGTAGTCAATCATTGCATTAGATTCGTCATACCAATCGGCCGACTTCAATGCCTTGAATGCTTCAGTTAGGAAAGCCTTAGCATCACCATCATAGTGATCCTGAAACCAGTAAGGGTTCACCTGATCGTAACCATTTGTAGTAGGTTTGAAGCCACGTTGTACCTGATAGAAGTCATTACCGCAAACCCGATTACTGTTGCCAATAAAGTCAATAGCACCCGATTTGAGCGTTAATACAATAGTACTATGATTGCGAACACTTAGCGAACCTTTAACTTTGTACTTAGCCAAGATTGGCTTAAGCATTTTAGTAATTTTTGCTTTGCGTTCCTGATTCATATAAGCCATTTTGTTTCCTTTTCTTTACTGTTTAAGATTCTATTATAGTCCCAAATCCAATTATTGTCAACCTTGGCACAATTCTTCAGCCAATTGTTCTGCGTATTCCTGTGCTTCCTCATAGTCATCAGTACCGGTCAATACCACGTCACCGTTGATAGTGACAGTATAAACATTGAACAAAAAGTCAAAATCTAATTCGTAGTCCATTTTGAAATCCTTTAATTAACTGAATAAGACTCTATTATATATCCAAACCGATTTATTGTCAACCTTTTTAAGAATTTATTGTCTTAAAAGGACTAAATTCCTCAGCCTGTCCTTCAATAGATTCCACTACATCATAGATAAAAATCACCGGTACGTCAAGTACTGCGGAGATTGTCGCAGGATGTGTGCCTTTCTCAAGCATTTCCTCAATTTCCATATACAAGTTAGCCATCTTACTCATTACAATACCTCCAACATATTAGCTGGCACTTTCCAACTACGGAACTGTCCCGGCTGATCTACAATAATAAACTTACGATTGATTTTCTTTACAACACCGGAGATTGTGCCACGTGTTGAACTTGTAAATTTAACATTAGAACCAATTGTCAATGCCGATTTGTTTCGTACCACTAGTTGGGCACGGGCAAAACGCATTGCATCACCGATAGTATTCAATTCTTCGTTAGTAAAGTCACCCTGCATAATAGCAGTATTAATTTGCTTAATGTTCATAAAAACTCCTTTTGACTGAATAAGACTCTATTATAGACCCAAAACCATTTATTGTCAAATTTTAGACAATGTTAACCTGTACATCGTGATTGACACCTTGGAAGTTACTGCGAGTTCCGTAGCCTACTGGCATCTCTTTTTTGCCGCAACTCTTGGCTAAATCACGGGAGCATTGCAAATGTTGCAAGGCCGAAATAACTGCAACACGGTGAGAACTAGTAGCAAAGTTCTCAATATCAGAAACCTTACAATACATACCAAATCCGTCAATGATAAAACGAATCTTTTGGCTGTTATTCATTCCGGTAACTACTTGTTGTGTACGCATTTTTGTCCTTTAGTTGACTGTCTAAGATTCTATTATATACCCAAAACCATTTATTGTCAACCTTTTAGTAGGTTTCTTTGATAATTTGGAATTTATCTTCCGGGTATTTTTCCAAAAATTCCGGTGTTTTGATGTAGTCATTCAATTCTTTTGCATTGAAAAACATCTTGGAAAACACACTGGTATGCGACCCTTTGGGACAAACGGTGAGATACATTGATTTTGCTTTACCTGCCATTTTTAGTCCTTTAATTAATTGTCTAATATTGTATTATACACCCAAAACTATTTATTGTCAAATTTCGGTACGATTTGGATGTTTGGATTTGCGTTGATAACCAGTCTTTGGCTTAACGATTTTGGGTTTGAATGGAGTGTTGCATTGAAACAACACTCTATGTGCCCGATGTTTGGGCTCTTTAACAGTGAATGATATTATTTCTCTTTTCATAACCCATATTATAGCACGGATCTTATTTATTGTCAACTTAAATTTTTAAGTTCGGTGCTGATAGATTCTAACACATTGCCCCATGTTCCGTTTGTTTGACGAAATAACCTCATACAGTTATAGAATGGACTATCATTGCGATTCATAAACCAACGCCAATCACATCCGTAATCAGTTAGCATAGCCCAAGTTGGTATTCCCATTGCACCACTCAAGTGTGGAATAACTGTATCGATTGATATCACTAAATCCAGTTGACTAATTAGTCCTGCTGTATTATAAAATCCAGTCAAGTTTTCATGAAACGTTTTGACATTGTATTTTGATAATGTACCCAGTATTTGTTCATCTACTTCATATGATAAACTAACGAATTCGTACTCATCACTTGTTATTGATAATAATTGTTCTAATTCAATTCTACGGAAGCGTGATATGAATGCAATCTTATTTGGACTAGATAATAAGCCAATACGCTTCTTTGTTTTAGGTCCTAATAATTGTTTCCAGTATTGTTTCATACCTTCATCTACATCTATATAAGGAATAGGATAAGGGATCGTATCAATAGTTGTACCAAAGCATTTTGGCAGATCCATCAATGCAACGTGATAATGATATGGCGGTATTTGTGCATCTGCATTTAGTACAATCAACTCGGGGAGGTTATATTTAAACAAATCATACAATTGTGGTTTAGTAATGATTGTAACTTCTGCACCCTTATCTTTTAATACTTTTGCAAAACGAATGAATTGAATACTGTCACCGAATCCCTGTTCATAGTATACAAGAACTTTTCTACCTACAATATCCTGTGATCCATCATATTCTGGCCCGGGCAATTTAGGCTTGAGGCTTATGTCGCTTTGATAATACCATCGTGCCTCATACTTTTTCCAACCTTCAATCAAGTCACCCTTCATTAAATGACTAACTGATTCATTTAATTCATAGTTAACGTTGCCGGGTGTTAGTTCCTGTGCTATCTTTAAAAAAGGAATAGCAAGTTCTGGTAAACCAAACTCACGTAATGTGTTGCCATAGTTACTATATGCAGTTGAATGTTTTGGATCTAGTGCAAAGGTATGTGCAAAGGTAATTAATGCTTCCCGATACTGTCCTAAACTACGTAATGCTGTTCCTCTACTTAACCAACTCTCAACATAATTCTGCTGGCAGGGCAGTTCAAAACATTGTAATGCTTCAGTATCTTGACCTAATTGTGATAATGTAATACCAAGATTATGCCATACTATATAATTCTGTGGCTCTTGTTGTAAAAATCTTTTGTAACATATACTGGCTTCGTGATATTCCTTAGCCAAGTAGTGAACGTTACCTTGCTCAAAGTCATTCATGGTATAGAGATATTAACTTGCTTTACTTTTTTAAGAGTGAAGCTACGCCACTCATTTTTTTCTAAATCGAACACCCGCATACTAGTAGTTGATTCCTTGCGAGGTTTTGCACCCTCTTTGATTTCAACCTTAGGAAGTTTATCTTCTTCTAGTGTACATTTCATTACACGGTCAGTGCCATCTGCTTTTGTAAAAGTAACAATAGCAGGGCCAATGTGTAGCATGCCTTTAAGCCACTCACTGAACTTGTCCCAATCTTTATCTGTCCAAGTGTCTTGTATATTCATTTAATTTCTTCTGAGGGTAAACAACCAAACACAATGAATGGTATGAGGTTAAGTGGCGTGGGTAATAATATTGTTACTGCAAACCAAGGATTAATTCCAGCGTCATTGCATCTTCTAACAGCAGTAGCAATCCACATCCAAAATGATAAAACAGCGCCGGTGCAGATTATCATAAGTGCAGATATCCACCCAACAAAGCCTATCAACACTAATGTAAACGGTGCACTTATTAATGCAACCAGTGCTCCAAGTAAACCAACCAACATTAGTAATAGTACACCAATTAAGTACACACCCCAATATTCACTGCGTGAAGCTCTACCTTCAAACGCAAAGTATTTTTTATATTTTTCTATTTTGTTTATCATATTAACATCCTTATTAGTCCTATACTGTCAATGGTGGTTAACAATATATAGTTAGCCAACATGCCAAAAGATTTCCTTGTATAACTAGCCCAAGCATACAAAGCACAACCAGTGATCCAGACAGGGTAAAGAGCAAGTAGCGGTGGAGTGGGGACTGTGACCGCCATAGTAATACTACAGCCAATACTAATAGCCCAAGCAAGCAACTCAACAGCAAAGCGAATTCTGTTAGACTTAAAGTCATCTTTTATCCATTCTAATGTGGGTCTGAAAAACGTATCTATCATTATAGACTTTCATCATATAGTTGCCCTAACTTGGGAAAAACTTCTCTCCAATTAGAATCTCTACGAGAATCCAATTTGTCAACTACGTGTATCCATCTGTTCTCACCTGACTTACTATTTTGAATATAGTTCTTAACTATATCGACTTCGATGGTGTCATTTAACAAAGGTATAATACTTTCTTTAATTTTTAAACTAGTTTCGTCAAAAGAAAATATACCATTAGTGGGTGTAACATTTAATACAAACGATTTAGCCTTAGATGTACTTTGTTGTTCATTAAACCATTGTACTAAATTTTCAAATTCTAACACATTGTGTATTCCAATATTGGGTGAAATCATAACATTTAAATTATTAATCATTTCTTCATATTTACGAACATTAGTTGATACGTCTTTCCATATTAATGGATTACGAATATATTCAAATTGTTTGCCAATGGCATCTATGCTAAACAACATAGTCACACTTTCACATTCATTCCATAATAGTAGGTCTTCTGGTTTAAGTAGTATACTACCGTTTGTATTCATTGATAAGTTAACATTGGATAGACTTCCCTGTTGTTTTTTGATATTAGATAGCATCATATTAATATCCGGGCTTAACAAAGGTTCACCACCATTAAAATATATTCTACGTACTTTGGATAAATCTAAATCAAGTTCAACTTTATTAGTATGTATTTCATTAAAGGTTCGTTCTGGGGCTACACCAAATTTGATATCTTCTTGGGCCCAAGCACTACTAAAATAACTAGTGCATATAATGCATTTAGCATTACATAAAGGTGGAACATTATAATCAATAGAAAGTAATTCTACTTGTGTATCAGTGGCTCCCATTCTCAATAATTGATTTCTTGTTCGGCGACTTCTTATACCACGTTCCTCTTGTTGCCAACAATTATTACAACTTGAGGGTTTCTCTCCCAAATCAAATTGATTACGTTGTTTAGTCAAATATTGATTTGTGTGAAAATTAATTTTAGATTCTGGGGTGCTTACTGTATTAACACAACACGCAGATAGTTTATATTGGTCCAGTGTTTTTTCAATGTATATACCTTTGTATATATAAGGACAATAGTTATTTTGAGTCATACTAGCATTATACTGATGTTCTCATAAAATTACAACTACTATGGTCACTGATTGCAGGTTCGTGTACGAGTAATTGTGCCATCTGAGTTTTGTGTCTCTGTCCAAGGTGTGCAAATCTGTCCTGGTAATGGTGGAGGATTTTGTACGACTACTGGTTGTTGTATAATTATTTGTTGACGACCAAGTTCATAACCAATGGCTCCAACTACGACAGGTGCTACCCACCAACCAACTCCGGGTCCACGATGATGGCCATGATGGCGAAAGCCGTGACCATGATAATGTTGCGCCATTGCTGTACTAGTTAAGGCTAAGAGTGATAATGCTACTAGAATTTTTTTCATAACGATCTCCGGTTACACTTATATAACGTGTCAGGCTAATGTTCCGTTGACACGGTGATTATCGATTACCTCTTGTAAGATAATCTCTATCATCTTATTTAGTGTGATATCACGTTTATGTGCTTCCATAGAAAGCTTTAATATCAGTTCATCATCGATATCAATCGGGAACTGAACACGGGTGTCACATTCTTCTCCGTTGAATATAGCCGTAGCCTTTTCTAGGAAATCTTCTTTCATTTCTAAATCAATCCACGTAACATTGTCCCAAGCAATATCAGTATCTACTTTACGTTTTTTTGATTCTTTATAGAACGCATCTACATAATCAGGATTCAACCAACGATATGGTTTTTTATCTTCATCCCAAGCTTCACGTTTAACAGAAATTTCAGCTTGGTATACAGTTTGATCCACGGCACTATATAATACAGATACGTGGGCAAAGTCACTTTCATAATCTAGATATCTACCATCAGGATAGCAATTCCATTGATACTCACTGCCACCGGTAATCTTATGATCCAATGACTCATTTACTTCATTCAATTTCATCTTCTTCTTTCAAAAAGGTTTCACAACTGTCACTAACATTTTTTGGAAAATCGTGTAAATTTTTTACAATTAATTCACACCTATACTTAAGAGTAATGATTGGCTGAGCTGGCTCATCTTCTGGAACACGCAGCCAATACAATCCAACTAATACTGCTATTATAGCAAATATTTTTTGTTTGTGCAAGCCTATATTTTCCCAGAAGTCCATATTTCATATTTATATGAATTACATCTCTACAATATAATAACAACTATGAGGATAGGTTTCGTGTAGCCATTCTAACATACCTTCCTCGTATGGAAGAATGACTGACTTGTACTTGTTAGTAATATACCTCACGCTACTAACCAACCTATTTCATCTTTTGTTTCAACAGATTCGGCTCCGTCATACTCATTGATTTTAAATTCAGTTCCTTCGGGTACCCAAGCAACTTCTAAGTCCATCATACCACCATCGTATATTTGAGGATACTTCAATGCCACATAAGTTTGTAGTTCGTCAAACTTTTCGTCCAATACAAATTGTGCAATGGCAGGTTCAAAAATAAGTTCTGGCATTGTAGGATTCCAAGTGAACCACCCGGCACCAAATCCCGGGCTATACAATATAGCCACGTTTCCATCTTTAATTAATTTGTTCATTTTATCTCCAAGCGTTTACTAATCCAATTAAACAAGTAACCATTGAAACTACATTAACAACTATTTGTGGACTATTTTTTACACGGCTAGCCCAAGCTAAAAACGCAACAGTGCCTAATGTAAATGCTACAATATTGTAGGGGTAAACACTAGGACCTATTGAGTTAAAAACGTGCCCAATTATTACAAACAGTGCACCAATCCATTGCAATATATCGTTTACTTTCATTCTACTCCAAAATGTATCTTTGTATTCCAAATAGCATCACTAAGACGCAATTTGGAATCACTAGCATCAGTCATAATTGTTACGCATTCCTTAACAATCAATTCGGCAAACTTCTCAATAGCCTGTTTATCATAATCATCCATTTCATCCCAACATCCTTGTGCGGTTAGTCCTGAATGATACATTAAATCTTGAATTTTTTGATTCATTATTTTACTCCAAAATGTTCTGACAACCATTGTCTTGTGTGGAACCGTGCTATCAATTGATGCCCACCCGGATCTAAAACTTGAATACATTCCTTCACAATCAATTCGGCAAACTTTTCCATATTGTTTGGCAATCCAATTGCTAAAAATTCTTTTGAGTAGCCGGCCTGTTCAGCAAGTTCTTTAATTCTTTCGTTCATTACTTTACTCCAAATGTGTTAAGTGTTGGTTGCAATGTGTTAATCAATTCTGTCTCACGTGCGTGAGCAGGACGCTTACCACGAATCACTTCCAACTTTCCAAATATAAAACGTTCAGCACCACGCTCACGCAAGGCACGACTCAAACCCCAATTTTTATTCTCAGTCGTAGCCCGTTGCATATGTTTCTGCATACGACGGCGTAGTGTCAAAAACACATTACCTTTGTATGAAAGGGCAGTCAAACCAATGTAGTACTCAAGTGTTACTGTATCTTGGATATAGTAAATCACTTGATTTCTATCAGTTCTACGTTTGCGGGCGATTTTTGAGTTCATAGATGAATTATACATCAAAGCCCATTTATTGTCAAATATTGGCAAAAATCGCTAGAAGTGTATCAGTATGCGTTCCTGAATATTCTAGCGATTTTGAAGCCCCTGAGGGGGCAAAATGAGTACTTTTGTTTCTTAAAAATGTAATACTTAAGTATTAGTGTACTACTTCCCCTACAGAGGTGTTCATATAAGTTTTGATTTCTTTGTTTAAGTCTCTTTGAGTATATCCTAAATCGGCCAACTCTTGTATTAATGCTATAAATAACCCGTGAGTGGCAACACCGGGAATATATTCTGGATCATCATTATTATTTTCAAATTCTTCTAATAATGGTAATAATGTATCATATATAAAATCACAAGATAATAATGCACTTTTTTCTATTTGTTCTACTTCTTCACTAGTACTAACCATTTTAACTTCTTTTGCCATATTATTATTCACTTATTGTTTTAGTATATTCATAGTTAATGGTTTCTATATTCTCACGGAATATAATAGCACCATTTTTTAAATGAAATCTTCTAGCCATTTCTGTTTTAGGACTTAATGTCACAAATCTATTTACACTAGGATATTGCTCCTGAATACCTTTTACCGCTTGTATTAATAAATCACGACCTTTACCGGCTTTATAACTCCATATAGTATAGAATACTGCTGTAGTTGGAACCTCGGATACATTAGATAAATCATCTACTCCGGCTGGGACAAAATCGTGGAAACTAACACATACCATTGCATCCGGGTCATCATCATTACTAGATAATGCGGCAACCATTCTACCATTACTTACTCTAAAATCAGTAGAAATTTCCGGTCTTACTGGATCATCTTTAATAAAGTTTAATAGTTTATGTGTTAGGTCTGTGATGAAGTGTAGCATGGTGTTCTCTTTTGTGTATTTATACTATACAGTAAATATACGAGTATTTAGTTTATCTAATAAGTGGTATTATGTCAGAATTATTGCAATGGGTATAAAAAGTAAACCCCAGATAGTAAAAATTTTACTACAAACTTAACAGAATGTCAATTTGAATTGGGTATAAGAGTGGATAATATTTTACTTAACCATTTTTACTTAATAAATACACTATGGAAGATATTTTTGACACATCGTTTGATTCGATTAAGAATCCATATGAATCGTTTTCACACGGTTTAGTATCTAGTAAACTGTGGCTATGTGAAAAACTAGAAACTGTTCTTGATAATAAAAATATAGTTAATCCTTCATTAAATATTTTAGCCAGTTGGGATAACTTATTAGCTTTTATGTTGTTGACCAGAAGACCTAAATTTTACGGAGTCATCAATGCATATGATAATGATCCGATATCAACAGAAAATGCAAATAAAATTTGCGATTATTGGAAGTTTGAGTATCCCAAAGTTTACAATCATACCAAAGACATAAACACACTAGACTTTAATAACACTGGAAATGAATCTGTTTTTATAAACACAAGTGTTGACCAAATGGATAATACTACTTGGTATGATAGTATACCCAAAGATAAATTGGTTTGTTTACAGACTACAAATTTACCAACAAGTACTACTGATTGGCATATTAAACAGAGCTATAATACTCTTACTGATTTTACCGAAACATACAAAGTCAGTAGACTTTTATATTGTGATTCAATTGATATCAACTATGGGCATTTAAAATTTAAACGCCTCATGATGATTGGTATTAAGTAGCATCCTTCATATAGTATTTTTTACTATATACACCCAACGTTCCTTGATACGGATCTTCTTTATTAAAGATTTTTGGAAATGATGTTTTTAAATAGTTCATTGCCTCAGTAAAATTTTGTGCAGATTGCCAATTATTTTTTAATCCGGAATTAATAAGATTCTGAAACATTACTTCTCTACCATTATTTTTGTACTTACTAGTACCATTTTGTATTCCTAAATTAATATTCCACGCGGCGCCCCTGCCAGATGATATGCAAAAATCATCATAGTACTTACTATGTGAGTCACCGCAATACTCTTTTAAAAATTCATTACTTATCATACTAGGGCGTTTTAATATTGATGTTGGAGTTATTGAGAAACGTGTATCACTGGGTGATTTAAATTTACTATTAAGTATAGGATCAATCTGATCAATTTGATATTCGGATCCACCGTATACTTTATCGATATGATTTAAGGTCATCCAACTTTGTTTTAAATGAATTTTGGGCATGTCCGGTGCATAATAAAATAATTCAATATTAGGAATATCTGTAATAAATGTTTCCATTGTTTTATCAATTATAGTTGAATAGTATTTACCATCTTCTAATATAATTCTAGGTTTATCTACTCCTAAAATAATACCATGATCAGGTTCATCGGCGTGCATTATTTGTTTCACATAGAAGCTAAAGTTAGTTGGTTGAAAATAACCATGAACTAATGCTGTTGCAGGGTTTTCTAACCAATCATCTTTAAAGTAATCATCAAATTCTTCAGGTCCAACATCCACAGTAGTTACTTTTGTATTTGGATATGTACGTAAAAAATTATGTACATGAGGATAAATTAATCTAATTAATTCATCCTGACGCATATGGTTGGTTTTTAAATTCAGTAAAACAATTTCATCTAATGGTATATTAAAATAATAGAAGCATTTCAATATATGATGGCTATCACGTCCTGCGCTATAAAATAGACTGATTTTTTTGTATCGTTGTCTTAGAGTGATACATCGTTCATAACAAATTTCATCCCATGATTCTTCTGGTTCTTTTGTCCAGTCAAGTGCGTCATATTCGGTGTCATAAAAATAAAATTGGGGCATTATGCCTAATTTATTTGCCGCACGCCAAGCGTCAAATTGGCTCGATGTACGTTGACCTTCAACAATCCAGTGTGGTAAGTAATGCATATTATTTTACTGATTTTACAATTTTTATAATTTCTTCTGTAGAAAGAAATATCGGTTGAGAATTTACTTTATCTAGTTTTTGAATAATGTCACTGTCTTGACCACAAGTATGTATTGCTTTAATTAGCATACTTCTTGTGCTTTTGTCAGCTATCGGTTGTACACTTAGTATCAATCCTAATGGCATTTTACCCAATTTAACACTATACTTTTCAACTGCTTCGTGATTATACTTCTTTGCAGTATGTTTGTCAAATGTACTGGTTACAATACTAATTTTTTCTGCTTCAATTAGTGGTCTAGCCCCTATGAATGTGTCAACAAACAAATCCAAACTACCATTAACTACATCTGTTAATCCAGTTACACTATTTTTGTATGGAACAATTTGATATGGTATCTTTAATTCAGTAAACAAATTTTCAGCAAGAAAAGATCCGGAACTTGACGGTGATCCAATATTAATAGGTTTTTTCTTTGATTCTAATAATACATCTTCAATTGATTTAAATCTACCATTCTTACCAACAATTGTTAATGGTGTAGAATTGATATAGGTGATAGGATTAATATCATTCAGTAAATCTACATTAGGAAATTTTCCTAATACATTTAACCCAAAGTTACCCAATAAAATATGAGTCAAGGTCTCATTATCGTGTGACTGTTGTAAAGCTTTAATGGCTATTAAACCCTCTGCCCCGGGTTTGAACTCTTTTAATACTGTGATATTTTGTTGTCTTAAACAAACAGAATATGTTTCAAGTGTTACATCTGACCCAGAACCCGGACCCGATGAGAGGATGAACTTGAATGTGTGTGTTTGAGCATTTGCTATCCCAAATACTAAAAATAATAATGCTAATAGTTTTTTCATTTAACTATTTATGTAGAGATAATGCTCACTTTAGATTTCCTAGTAGCGAATTAGTACGTCAAGCCAGCAGCCGGCTACACCACGCAACTATGTTGCGGTCCTAAGGTGTGTTCTTTACCAGAATGAAGTACTTTCATTCAATTCGTGTTTATCAAATCTCTTTAGCCTATTTAAAAAATCGTTTGTTTTTTCTGTGATGATACCGGTTAATTGATATGTTACTCTGGGATTATGCCCTGCATTTGCAGTACAGTGTGGTATATTTTGCCAATCAAAAGTTGTTACATCTCCGGCGTGCCATTGTTGATGATTGTAATTACCATAACTCCAAAAGTGACCTTGTTCCCAATCAGTCAATGCAACCTGAACACGCATAACCATCCACGGAGTCTCTGGTGCCCACTTCTCTAGTTTATCTAAATGTAGATTCCATACTTCTCCGGGCATCTGCACGTGAATACGTTCCATACAATCACCCAATGCAAACAACTCAGTAATCTTTTTCAAGTTAGGAGTTATCTCCCAATTCAAATGTGTGATTTGATAGTCTTTACCATAACCAAAACGTTCCAAATCATAATCTTCGCTTGCTAGTTCAGATTCAGGTCTAGTCTTAGTCACATCACCTCTAGTACGCCAAGTTGCCGGTTTAGATGACTCTATTGCACGTTTAACATCCTCACTATAATCGGCTGTTATTTTTCCAAGTCTAATTACTTTATCGACCTGTGAATCATTTTTGAAGTTATCAAAGTGATACTTGCTTTTTTGTTTACTTTGTTCCCAACTACTTATCATATTACTGTTACCCTTACGTCTGTTGCACCGTAGTCCTGATAATAATCACTCGGTGGTAGTTCTATATTTAGCATCTTGCAAAGCATATGATTAGTTAATGGAATTCTTCCGAGATACTTGTGTGTTGCTTTGATGATGCCCTTATTCTGTTCTTTAATCTTAGTAGCCATTATTTTTAAGTTCTGATAGTACCCACTATAGTCAGGGTATGTGATATCAAAATGACCGCACTTGACCCACCAGCCTAAACAAGCATCATCGGGTCTATGTACTAAAATGATTGGACAGTCGGGCCAAGTTTCTTTGATGTAGTCGATATGATTACTGAATACGTGACTTTTAACGATACGAACACCCTCACCGGTGAACGCTTCATCAAAGTCACGTTCTAATGTTTCTTTGTCGTACATTGGAAGTCTGTGAAACAATTTACCAAACTCCATACCTGGATCATAGTACGCACCTAGATGCATTAGTTCATTTTTACCAGACGCATCATGGTAATATGTTCTACTGTCACTATAATCAGATTGGTCTATGTTTGGGCTATAGTAGATATTCTTTACTACGCTACTCCACTTACTGCCAGGAGCTCCTGCTACAAATATATACTTCATTCGGGTTTAATCTTCTTTGTAATATGAATCCAATCTCTGCGTAACAGTGCCATACTAGCATGGACACCTTCTGGAGAATGTTCTTTAGTAGTTATGAACATTAAGTTCTCATCAAATTTTTCTTTTGCTTCTTTGCTACGTATAGCAGGCACAAAGTTTTCCTGATACCATTTTTGTATCTCGGGACTTGTTCCTTTAGGTAATACTAAGTTCCAGCATCCATATAAGTTTAATCCAGGAGCATACTTACTCATTAACGGGACAGACTCTAAACCCTTCAATGGTACTTCACTTGCTAATCCAATAAGTTTTAATTTGCCTGCTTTAACGTGAGGATAACCAACACCAACCGGGGTAACTGCAAACTCAGCGTGTCCACCCATAACGTCTAATAATGCTTGTGCGGGTCCTTTGTACATAGCTGTTTCTACTCTATCACCACCGGGCACATTTAGTTTTGTAGTTAAATATTCAATGGCTAACTTGTGACCACCACCTCCGATAGCAAAATTAATAGGGCGTTTCTTTTCACGTATCTCTCTAATCAAATCTTCCGGAGTATTGACTTTACTATTAGGATTGGCCCAAAATGCTAACGGACTACGTGCGATATTAGCGACTGGTTCAAAGTCATATATGTTGTATTTTAACATTTGTGGATACCAAACTTCAGCAGTAATCCATTGACTATTACAAGCAGGTACTGCTACAGTATGACCATCAGATGGTAATGTAGCAAAATGATTCATTGCAATATTACCATCTGCTCCTGCACGATGTTCTCTTTTAAAGGTTACTCCTGTCTTATTACTCACTATATCGGCTACAAAGAAAAATGATATCTCATTTCCTGCCCCCGGGCCGTTTGGGAATATAACTGTTATGGGTTTTGTTGGTTGCCATGCAAATGCAACTAATGGTATAAATGCTAGTAATGCTAAAAGTTTTTTCATCTGTCCTCCAAGAATAAATATGATGAACATATATTTATGCTATTTAACAAAAAAATACAATGAACACTAAAATTTTTAACCTTTTACAAGAAAATTTGCAACTTGCGTTTAATTTACCCAAGTATTCAAAAATTTCTATCAGTGCAGATACTATTGTACAAGACCTACCTTGGACACCCGCACGATATAGCAAATTTAAAGATGCGGTAGAAGCTGAACTACACCTACCCTGCGACTATGTGGGTACATTGACACAGATTACCAATGACCTATCAGAGCGATATATCTTACGATTCTTTAGTGAGATATGGAAACCTAGAACAGGTGACTATGAACATACTGGTTGGGAACTTGCAGATGAGATTAATAAACTCAATCCAGAGAAAGTGCTTGATGTTGGTTGTGGATACCACCCTTTCAAGGGTCGTATACAGAATATCATTGGTATTGATCCATACAATAATTGTGCAGACTATGAGGTTGATATATTAGAATACAAAGTCAAGCCAGAAAGTCACGATGTAATCGTAGCTTTGGGTAGTATTAACTTCAACTCACGTGATGAAATTGAAGCACGATTTAGTCATTGTGT
>Ga0114967_10001710_pt1 | contig 18408 bp, 18 predicted proteins | sample M_130628_MF_Meta_FD_92639 | JGI IMG/M metagenome (GOLD analysis project Ga0114967, IMG submission 92639) | Freshwater microbial communities from Lake Montjoie, Canada to study carbon cycling - M_130628_MF_MetaG | ecosystem: Environmental > Aquatic > Freshwater > Lake | place: Lake Montjoie... | reverse complement strand
TGTGTTCAAATAATTTATTCGAACAATACGTAGGTGCCACGTGGTTAATCATTCTACCTCCCAGTATAGTTCTACGTAATCATCATAGGCAGCCCAGCATACTAAATATTCCCACATTAATCTTTCATTCTTTACCACATCACAATAATATTGCGCCAGTCGTAAACATGTTTCTTGCGTAGGAGGTTTGAATTTAGCTATTATCATACGCTTTTCTCCTCAGCCTCAAGTACACGTAGATCATTCGCAGCATCAGATACCCCGTGCCAGTCACCCCTAGCAATCATTACCTGCATATACTCAAGCAGAATTGCGCGTTGTATTTCGTAGTCTGTGTAATCTTTATTCATTCTTAGCCCCTTTTGCGTATAGCATCAGCAGCGGAGTCGTATGCAGCAGTAACTAAGTCACCGTGCCAGCTTGCCATTTCTATACATAACTTCGCACACGCTTCGCGCTCTGCTGCTGCGACTAACTTGGCAAACACAAAAACTTGTTCATTCCAAAAGCCATCACTGAACCACATGTCACCTTGTGAATCTATTTCACCCAATTCAGCCTCCCGCGCCATGCGGATAATGTCATCCTTAGTCATCCTTCTTCTCCCGCGCTTTCATCATTGCGTCTGCCATTTTGTATGCACACCTAGCAATCTCAGCGCAATATTCATCATATGTTTCTAGTTCAATGTCGTGGTCATCGTTAGTATTGGCATTCATCCCTTGCAAAGCCTTCGCAGCAAAGTAATCACGCAACTCCATGCCTTCAAATCTGTTACCCGGAAATGCCTTCATTTCTTATCTCCTATCTCAGGTAATTCCAATTGCTGAGAATTAAGACTCATCGTATCTCGCCGCCCAGCATGTGCCTCAGCAATCATACGCTCTAAGTCGCCAATGCGATACCATCCATCAAATAAGTAAATGGATTGCGCGTCCTCAATTTGTTTATCAATTTGCTTTTCCACTATCCGTTTCCTCCATAGCTTACTTATCATAACGGTCATTTACCTCGAATGTAGAGTCCCACCACATGCAGAACTTAAGAAGCAAAATAATGCCTATGCACGTTAAGCAGGAACCAATAAAGAGAGTGAAGATGATGCTGAGAATTTGTGTCATGCTTTTCCTTTCAATAATCAATACCACAAAAGCATACTACAAAAATTTTTCATCCATGTACAATGGATGTTGAAATATAATAGGCATAGGGCTAGTTGCAGGGCCTGTTATACACTATGAGATTGCGGACTCTTGATTATTGACCAGCAAGTAAGTCACGCAATTATTTGGACAAAAGATAAAGGCTCCCTATCTGCATAATAGAGAGCCTTTGTATACCGCAAGGATTACGTATGTCATCCGGTTTCGCCGCACACATAACAACACCTCAACAATTATACACCAATTTCATCTCAGACAGACAGTTCAACGACCAAGATAGTGCCATGCTTGGCCTTGAATTATTGTCACCAGAAGATACTCATGAGCTTCTAGGCCACACAAAAGAGTGGTCCGTAAAGCTACCTTACTATGATATTCAAGGCCAACTGACCGGCTTTAATCGTGTTAGGCTCTTGGCTCCTAAGACCAAGATGAAGTACTCACAGGCTCGAGCTACAGGGTCTCATATCTACTTTCCCCCGGGCGCCAATTGGAAAAGTATAGCACAGGATGTAGATATCCCCATCATTATCACCGAAGGGGAATTCAAAGCCTACCAACTTCTTAAGAAAGTTACCACTGACACATTACTCTACGCTCCCATCGGCTTAGCTGGTGTGACAAGCTGGACTGACAAGTCCGGTCTTCCTCTTCACAAAGATCTTATGAAGATTGCTTGGCACCGCAAAACCAGCTTCGCCGAGAAGCATCGCAAGGTTTACATTGTCTTCGATTATGATGGCGCAGGAGAAGAAGGGGAACCTAATGAGCAAGTTGGTATGGCCGAGACTAAATTGGCTGTCACACTACGTGGTCTTGGAGCTGTAGTCCATCTCTGTCGTGTTGGCCGCTTTGGAGCCGGTAAAGGAAGCAAATACGCTATTGATGACCATATACTTGGAGGCGGAGAGCTTGGCTCAGTTCTCACAGCTACCTCGGTGGTGATGAATGGTGTTGACACCATGGAAACAAAGCTATATGAATTCAAAACTCAATACGCTCTATTCAATGGAGATGTTATAAGATTAAAAGATGGCTTGATTCTTAATTGGAATAAGGCCAAAATTGACAGCGCGCAGCATTACTTTACACAAATCAATACAAATAGCCGCGGAAATGTTACTACCAAGGACATTCCATTACTTGATGAGTATAAAAAATGGCCACGCTGTTGCAAACTTGAACACATTGGTATGTACCCAGAGTTTCAAGGCTTGCAAATAACACCAGATAAGAAGTATAACCTATTTAAAAACTGGGCTTATGAGCCGATACCTAGCGATCCTAGTCCTTATTTGGATTTTTGTGCATATTTCTTTCAGTCTGAGCCTTCGTTTGTCGACTACTGGCACGACTGGGTCGCCAACGTTATCCAATACCCGTGGCGAAGAAACAACACAACCCCACAATTCATCCACGACATGGAGGGGATGGGAAAGTCGGCAATCCCTGAATTTGTTGCAGAGATGATGGGACTTGGTGAGAACTCTCCTACTGCTACACTTGGCCCCGACGACCTGTTCTCCAGCTTTAATGGTGGCATGAGAGGAAAGATCTTTGTCGTTGTGAATGAACCATCATCCGATAGAGAAGATCATTCAGCCAAACTAAAGAATTTGATTACAGGCAAAGAAATTACCATCAACAACAAGTATGGGGCTCAGTATACTGTTAAGAATTACGTGAACTACGTCTTCACTTCCAACAAGCCCTACATCACTCACATGGGTGCAAGCAGCCGTCGTGAAGCTATTTATAAGTGCCCCACCTTCAGCCAACAAGATATCTTGGAACGCGTTAGCACTATGATGAGGTGGGCAAGAGCTAATAATGGAGCTGGATTCTCAGCTGTTCTTGATTGGTATATGAGTCGTGATGTATCTGACTTTGATCCCTACGCACCAGCCCCAATGACCAAGTACAAACAAAAAGCTATTGAGCTCAGCAAGAGTCCACTTGAAGCTTTTGCCAAAGAACTTACTGACTGGACCCGTGAACACTGCAAAGGATCAGCTGCCTTCACAGCTACTCAGCTCTCAATTCTATGTGAACGGTGGGGCTACGATTCAAAAGCTAAGACTCAATATATTCGTAGAGCTCTTGAATCTCAAGGTGAGGTTGAACCAAGCAAGGTCATCAAAGTACATGGCAAAACTTCTAGGTATACAGTTTTTGTGGTTACACCACAGCAGGGAGACGTTGTTGTAACCTCAACTTTGAATGACATTGCGATAATTACTGAAGAAGCAATAAAGAAAGAAATTGAGCTATAAAGTACCAGTTTTGGTGTAACTTGTAACTTTGATGTAACTCCAGATGCCTTGGTACGATTACTTAGTTACATGGTTACAGTAGTTACAGTAAAAATAAAAATTAGGAATATATATTATATATACACATAGCTATATAGTTTTTGAGGTAGATGTAACCCGAACTGTAACCTGAGCCTCTTCAGCATTTAAGTTTACAGCCATTCAATTTTATGTTTACAATCATTTATGACTACGAAAACACCATCAAAGAACGGGAAGTTCTTAGGCCGTCCTAGCAAGTACGACTCAGCGTATTGTGAGCAAGTTGTTGAGCTTGGCAAGCAGGGATTGTCAAAGCATCAAATCGCCAGTGAAATCGGTGTGACGTTCAACAACCTGCGTGAGTGGGCTGCTGTGCACGACGATTTTCGGGCATCCATGGACTTAGCGCTTGAATATTCGCTGTCATATTGGGAGAACTTGGCGCACATACACATGATCGAGACGCCGGGCGGGCCAAAGATCAACACAGGGCTTTGGTCAAGAAGCATGGCGGCGCGGTTCCCAGAGCAGTATCGTGAGAACTCCAAGATGGAAGTCACAGGCAAAAATGAAGGGCCTATTGAAGTCGATCACATGCATGACTTTACTGGGCATTTACTAACTGAGCTCTTGTCTGTGCGCCAAGCGGATGCTGAGTCCGGAACTGAGTGAGGAGTTTGCGGAGAAGATTCGCAAAGGGCCTGACCTTAATAAGCTTCCTCCTGATCACAAGGCAGCCACATTAGCTCGCCTTAAGTGGTTGGTTGCAGCCAATCGGCACCAAGTACCTCCTTCAGGCGATTGGTGGGATATCTGGCTTCTGCTTGCTGGGCGTGGCGCAGGCAAGACTCGGTGCGCAGCTGAATGGGTGTGGTGGGAAGCGTGGACCAACCCTAATACACGATCATTAGTATCAGCTCCAACGTCCGGTGATGTGCGTGATGTTTGCTTTGAAGGTGAGTCAGGGCTGCTGAACGTGATCCCACGCATTCTCATTAAGTCCTATACAAGGTCTTTGCACGAGATAACTCTTACAAATGGGTCAACCCTCAAAGGCATTCCGGCCTCTGAGCCTGATCGCTTTCGCGGACCTCAGTTCCATCGTGGTTGGCTCGATGAATTGGCTGCATGGGATTACCTTGATGACGCATGGGACATGCTGCAGTTTGGTATGCGATTAGGTAAGCACCCACGGTTGATATGTACCACAACACCTAAGCCAAAGCCTCTAGTTATTGATCTGGTGGCAAGAGATGGCAAGGATGTGGTGTACACCACAGCTAGTACCTACGACAACATCCAGAACCTTGCTCCAACGTTTCAAAAACAAATTCTCCAATACGAAGGTACCAAGCTAGGGCGCCAAGAGATCTACGCCGAGATCATCGACCCTGAAGAAGCCGGCATCGTTAAGCGTGATTGGTTCAAACTCTGGCCTGCTGAGAAAGCGTTACCTAAGTTTGAATACGTGATTCAGTCTTACGACTGCGCTACATCAGACAAAACAAAGAACGACCCGACTGCGTGTGTGGTGCTTGGCATCTTTAAGCCGAGTGAAGATAAGCCACTTGGCGCTATGGTTGTTGATTGTTGGCAGGAATATTTGCAGTACCCTGACCTGAGACCTAAGGTGATTGAGGAGTCTAAGTCGATTTATGGGGACGATAATGAGTTTGGAAGCGGGAAGAAGGTCGACCTCGTACTCATCGAAGATAAGTCAGCCGGTATCAGCCTGATCCAAGATTTGCAGCGTGCTGGCGTACCTGTGAGAAGCTATAACCCGGGCATGGCAGACAAGATGCAGCGTCTTAATATCGTGGCGCCAATCATCAAGCGGGGTCGCATTTACGTACCTGAGTCTTCCAAGAAGGAAGGCTATCCTCGTGATTGGGTTGAGCCTTTGATCAGCCAGCTCTGCTCTTTCCCCGAAGTACGACACGATGACTTGGTTGATGCAACGACTCAAGCCCTAAGAATTTTGCGGGATATGGGATTCTTAGATATCGATCCGGTATACAATGACGAGAGTCAATATATTGATGAAACACGACCTAAGAGGGTGAACCCTTATGCCGCCTGAGATAGACCAAGACTTAGCCAAGCTATATGCTGCTATGATGGCCGAGCAAACGCCGCCTACGTATGACGATGGCGCAAGTCTCTTACAACGCAACCCCGCACTGATGGACGTCGGACTATTTGGCAAACCAAAGCCTAAGCCAGTTGCGCCGCCTGTTGACATTCAAAAGCGTAAGCTGCTTGGGCTAAGTGATGCGCCTACAGCGCCTGTACCTGCGCCAATGCCTATGCAGTCTCCTGCAATGTCACCTGTATATAAAGCACTTACTACTCCAATGACAAGGCGTGATTTCCTAGAGCATACAGCCCGGGCTGCAGGTAACATGGCGTTACGTGGCGCGCTACCTGAGCTTGGCGCTTTGGCTGAGACTCCAGCGCCTTTAACCGAGGTTGCCAAAACTGTAGGCAAAACAGTTGCAGATCCGCATGCTGCAATATGGGGCACGTTAAGAGAGGCATTGCAAGAACAATTAGCTGAGACTGCTGCTGAAGAAGTGCTTGGTGAGACGTACAGCAGATTGCGTAACGAGCTTGGTGATGATAAGCTACCAAAAGATATGTTGCAAGCGCATGACGCCACACTTAATAAGATAGATGAGCTTGATGCGGATGATATGGACACTGAGCATTACATGGACGCGTATGATGATATAGCAGATCACTTAAACGATCTTGTAGAGCACATGCCTAAGGGTCATGTACTAACCACGATGGAAGAAGCAGGCTTTGAGGTTGATGCTAGTGCTATTGCTGAAATGCTGCATGCACATGGGTATAAGCCTGAGCAAATTCATGACTTCTTAGATGAAAATCATCCTGGGTATGATGAAGATGACGTCACCAATGTACTCAAAAATTTAGATATTTTTTTCCGGCGATAGAAAAATCATGGCAGCCATGTATGATCAGCTAGGTAACTATATAGGCGACGATGGCGTAGGCACGCCGCCAATGGATGATATGCGCGCAGCACTTGCTCTTAAGAGAAATAAGAGATCGCCATTGCCTGCTGCAGTTGCAAACATTGAGCAAATGTCACCGCAGTTAAAAGAGCTTATGGCCCTTAACGCCAAGCCTGTGACATTGGATGATATATACGCAAGGCTTACAACGCCTAAGGCTACGCCTCTCTCACGTACTGAGCAATTTACACGAGACATGACAGAGCTGCCTAAGCAATTTGCAGATGTGGAGAACGTTCTTTTTGGTGGGCCTACAAGAGCTGCTGTGTTGCAGCCTTGGGAAGCATTACTAAAGTCTGCGTACAAGATGCCCGGCATTATGTATCGTGAGAAAGTTGCCAAGGACCCACAATCATTGCGCGAAGCTGCGCAAATGCGTAAAGACTTGGAAAGGTCTGTAGGCGAGAATGGGATGTTCCCAACTCAGCCTTTGCAAACTCAAGGTGGGCAAGACTTTGCATCTAACTTTGGCAAAGTGCTTGACACATTAAAGGTTCCAGCTGCTTGGCCTATGGCGCCATCGCCTACACGGCCAATGCTGACAGGCTCGGATATTAGAGCCATGAAGGGCAACGTACAGAATGTTGCGCGTCAAGTTGGTGATATACCTATTGACTATCGCAACGCGCAATCTGGCTTTACTCGTATGGACCCAGTCACAGGTAAGCCAACTGTAGGTGCCAAGGCACAAGCACTCATGGATGATTGGGCTAACATATCACAGCGCCGCCAAGAGGTAACAGGCACTTCAACCTTTGGTGGCATTGCACCTGAGACTAATATGTACGCTGTGCGACCTGATAAGGGCACAAGGGTAATACAACCTACTCGTACTGAAGACACGTCGACCCATCCATTTTATGTTGACCCACTTACGAATATTATTTCAGAGGTTGCGTCAGTTGCAGAGTTAGACAATAAAAGATTGTTGAATAGGTATACTGACTTGGATTCACATCGGTTGCCTTCTCAGCGAGGCGCAGCGCTTCCTGTCGTAGTAAAAAGGCAACTTAATAACTACATCACCGGCCGTCTTCAAGAAATATACCCAGATGTTCCAATACGTAGTGGCGAAGGTGGAGATGATGCGTTGCATGCAGCGTTCCAAATTGGAAATAAGCCAACCATACGCGACCAAAAGCTATTAGGCATGTATGAGGATTTCTTTAAAACTCCTGACGGCAAGGAGGCTTTACTTCGCTATGATACGTTGGTGCCACCATCTGTACATGCAGAGCGACATGCAGCTGCGTCCAAGTGGTTAAATGAGACGTTTAAGAACTATTTAAACGTTCGAATAGGCACCACTGCTGATCCGTTATTGCAAAAGGCAAAGCAAGGCGTTACGTATAAGCCTGCGTCAGAGCTAGAAGGGTACGCTGAGTCTGTATCTGACGCAGCACGTAAAAATAGAATAGCAGGTAAGTTCCCTGAAACTGGTGCGTTTCTTCCAGAGTTTCACGCGCTTGGTGATAGACTAGAGATTGTTAACGCTGAGCTTAATGAGCTTGATGCTCGCAAAGCTGAGTTGAATGCAACGTTGCCTCCTGAATCTGAAATGCGAGGACGGACATTCAATAATGTCATCCCTGGGTATAACGATTTCATGCGTAAATATGATGCCAAAATTGCTGAGCGCAATAAGCTTCGCAAAGATATGGCTAACTTGCGTATTGCGCAAGATTACGAAACCCTTGCTGATGCTGCTGTGCAGCCAAGAATAGTAAGCAAAGTATTGAATGAATTGCCTCCACAGGAAGTACCTTTCTATCCATCACTTACTAAAGCGCCGCCTCAGTCTATAGCCTACAATTTGAAAAAAGGGACACTAGGCGCTCTAGGTATTGAAGACATGGTGAGTAGCTTTTATAATGACGTTCTTACAGGCAAGGTACCTGTTGAGAAGTTAAAAGGCTTAACAGTTGATAAGTATGTGCAACAGCATTTTGATAAGCGCCGACTTAGAGAAATAGAAGAAGAAAAAGCTGCGCAAACATTTCTTACCAATGTTAATACTGTTCTACAAGAACGAGTACAGCAGGTGCCATTGGATATGCATTTCTATAATACAGCTGTTATTGAGTTTGATGCCAATACACCAAGAGAGCAAGCATACAGAGACTTGTCAGCCGATTCTGCAATTCTTGACCATTGTGTTGCTGAAGGTGGAACCGCGGGAGATACTAAAAAGCATTTCCTTACTGGTAAGCAGCAAAGACATGAGCCACTAATTGACATCACAACAGGTAAGCGCAACCCTAATGCAATTGAAGGTAAACAAACTTCAACATACACTGAAGAACTTTATAATAATGGCGTAAAATTAGCCAGTGTGCGAGATAGTACAACAGGGTACCCTGTTGCAACCATACGTTTGGAACGTGCGACTAAGCCTGGGAAATACAACGCAACTTGGGTTAATGGCTATCGAAATGGCGCTATTGACCGCGCATATAGCGAAGGCATTGCTGCGTATTTAAATTCTAAAGCAGATATAATCATAGGTTCAGGCTCTGATATGCAAAGACATGCGGGTGTGTTTGATACGCAGATGCCTGCCGATATGCGTTCACTAAGTCAAAGAGTACAAGGCATGAGTTCTGCTGACGTTAGAAGCTTGGATTTTGACTTTGTAGAGCTGCCTCGTTTTGTAACGCAAAAACAATTCAATGAGATTGTTGCAGGGGCGATGGACGATACACCATCTGCAACTGCACAACAGAGTAGGTTTGCGGTTGAGTCCACAGCCGATATGCGTAATCGTTTAACTGCGCGGCAATTGGATGACGCAAATGAGTTGCATACTGAAATTATGGGGCAGTTAGAGCAGGTTGTATATGATGCTATACAGCGAAATGAGAGCCCACTTTCTGCGCAACGCGACTTTTTACAAGCATTTCGCGACGACCCGGAGTATTACGCAGGTGATGAAGACCCAGCTATCATTGAGTATGCACTACGCTTTATAGAAGAACAGAACCCAGATATTGCACCGCAGGATACGCAAACAGCGCTTAGTAATCTTGAGTATACGCCTTCACGCGCATTGGCGCAACGTCAATCGCTTGAAACTATGCGCAATAGTTTTAATGCTGAGCAATTGAATACGGCAAATCGATTGCTTGAAGAGATAGCTGAAGCTATGGAATCCGAACGTATTGATGCTGAAGCGCAAGATCGCGACTCCCTTTTTGCGCAACGCGAGTTTTTAGATTCATTACGCAACGAGGACAGAGCTGCGTATTTTGGAAATGAAAACCCTGCAATAATAGAGTATGTACTTGGTACTATAGATCAGTTGCGACCAGAGCTTACTGTGCCTGACGCCATGCCTGCTGCAGTGCGAACTCGTCTTACAGAACTTGATGCTGAGTATAGTCGCGTAATTGATGACATAGATGAGTATGTTGCTTTAGAAGAGCAAGGCGAGCCTATAGATGCACAAGCGCTAGATGATTTGCGTGAACGAGCAGCGCAAATTAGACAATCGCGTAGTGAATTGCGTAATCAACTTGCGCCACAAGATACACAAGCAGCGCTTAGTAATCTTGAGTATACGCCTTCACAGCAACTGGCGCAACGACAACAAGAAGTAGCACCGCCTCGTTCTATAGACGAGCTATATCAAATGTTTCTTAATATAGGCGAAGCTGCACTTGCCCAAAATGACAATTTCTTAGGAAACGATAGATTTTCGTTTAATAGTGGTATGTATTCAACAAATGATCTTGCAAATGGTATTAGAAATGTAGACCCTCAACTTGTTGGGCTTGACAATTTAACACAGCAAGAGCGTGAATTATTGGCTCACGTAGTGGAAGCGGAAGGGTATAACACAAACTATTTTCCCGGTGATTATCGGCAATACGATGCCCTTATGCAACCTAATGCTGCGCCAGAGCAATTGGCACCACCACCTGCTGAAGTGCAACTACCGCCTGAGGATCTTGGTTTATTTGAACCTGATCCTACGCACCCTGCCAATAGACCCGGTGCTACAACACCTGAGCTTGCTCGTTTAAATACGCTGTATGATGAGCTTAACGCTGCTCATGCAAGCATCACACGCAGAATGGCGCCGCTAATTAGACAAGAGATGTTAGGCGCTATCTCAGAAGGAAATCTAAGATCATTAGAAGCTATGCGTGACGAAGCTGATGACATTATTCGTAGTCAAATAGATACAGAAGCACAAATGGTTGCTGCAGGAAGACAGTTTTCTGCCAACGTCCGTGCCGCACAGCGCAATGCAGTTACGCCTAACGTAAGCAATTTATCAGATACTGAATTATCGCAGCGTCTTTCTATTGAGCAATCAACGCAAGCACAAAATGTATTTGCGCAAATTGTGCGCAGTTCACGTGATTCCAATATTGCGCTCACGCCAGAACTGATTGATAGCGTTAGCAATTGGTCATTTAACGCACGAGCTTTAGCGCCTGAGCAAAAAGAGTTTTTAAAGCGCTTACTCATACAACACATTCAACGTGAGCGTGGTGTTGGATTCGCCAAAGGTGGCACAGTGCGCATTGCAAAAACAATTCCCGCCATGCGGGCTGAACTTCGGAGAACCTAATGGCTACTGAAATGCCCATACCACAAGACTATAGTCGTTTTGTTGGGCCTGTTGAAGATGAAGAGACTGATGATGACCATAAGTTTAATGACATCTTTGATGCTGATATGGAAGAAGGTAATATTGAAGAGTTACCTGATGGCTCAGTCATCGTACGTATGGATGATCTTAAAGGCCCAGATGATGAGCCTGATTTCTATGAGAATCTTGCTGAGATATTACCTGCCTATGACATGGGTAATGTCGCTATTAAGTATTTGGATCTTATCGATAAAGATAAAGATGCCCGATCTGAGCGTGATAAGCAATATGAGGATGGAATTCGGCGCACAGGCTTAGGGCATGACGCGCCGGGTGGAGCATCTTTCCAAGGTGCATCAAAGGTAGTACACCCAGTAATGGCTGAAGCTTGCGTAGACTTTGCAGCAAGAGCTATTAAGGAACTCTTTCCACCGGATGGTCCAGTAAGAACTAAGCTTTATGGCGAGATTACTGAAGAAAAAACTAAGCGTGCTGATCGTAAAAAAGAATTTCTCAATTGGCAGTTAACTGAGCAAATTGAAGAGTTTCGCGATGAGCAAGAGCAGATGTTTACGCAGATTCCACTGGGCGGCTCACAGTATTTCAAAATCTGGTACGATGATCAAAAGAAACGACCTTGCGTAGAGTTCGTGCCAATTGACAATATCTATTTGCCATTTTCTGCTGGTAACTTTTACACCGCAGCTCGTATTACTGAGGTGCAAGATATTACGCAGGAAGAATTTGAGCTTCGTGTAGCGCAAGGCTTGTATTTGGATATTCAAATTCATCGCGCAAGTATGGAGCCTGAAGAGTCTAAAGCTGAGAAGGCCAATAAAAAGATTGAAGGTAAGAGTTCTCAAAGCGAGAATATTGATGGCGTACGTCGAGTCTTTAATATCTATACATGGCTTGAGCTTGAGGATGATACCTACTCCAAAGGTGAACGCGCGCCGTATATCTTAACTATCGATGAGATTTCTCGTGAAGTTGTAGGCTTATATCGTAACTGGGAATTAGGCGATAAGACTCTATCCAAGATGGATTGGATTATTGAGTTTAAGTTTATCCCTTGGCGTGGTGCGTATGCTATTGGTTTTCCACATCTCATTGGTGGCTTATCGGCAGCACTGACTGGCGCATTACGTGCATTATTGGATAGCGCCCACATCAATACTGCACCAACCATGTTGAAGCTCAAAGGTGCCAAGATTTCTGGCCAAAGTACTACCATTGAGCCTACACAGATTGCTGAGATTGAGGGTGCACCGGGTGTAGATGATGTTCGTAAGATCGCCATGCCTATACCATTTAATCCGCCAAGCCCAGTTCTATTCTCACTTTTAGGCTGGTTAACCGATGCTGCTAAAGGCGTGGTCACCACTAGTGAAGAGAAGATAGCTGATGTTAATTCTCAAGCTCCGGTAGGTACTACACAAGCCCTTATTGAGCAAGGCGCTGCTGTTTTCTCTTCAATTCATGCACGTTTGCATGAGTCGCAAAAGAGAGTGCTTAAAGTTATTGCACGTCTTAACCGCTGGTATCTTGATGAGCAACGCTTAAATGACATTGCTGAAGATATTGGTGTTACAAAAGAGGATTTTGAAAAGAATTCTGACATTGTGCCTGTTTCTGATCCACATATCTTTTCAGAAACTCAGCGCTACGCACAAATTCAAGCACTTGCAGCACGTTCACAAGCAAATCCTGACCTATATAACCGTCTAGCTGTTGAAAAACGTATTCTACGGCAGATTAAGATCCCAGATATTAACGAAGTACTGCCAGATCCACAAAATGTTAAGGATATGAACCCAGCTTTGGAGAATGTGGCCATGACTGTAGGCAAAGCTGTTGGAGCTTTCCCACATCAGGACCATTTATCACACATTCAGGTGTTGCTGGATTACCTACAAAACCCAATGTATGGTAGTAATCCCATAATTGCCCCTACTTATGTCCCAGCAGCACTTGAGCACCTAAAGCAGCATGTCACTTTATGGTATCTCAACCAAATTGATACCTACGCAAGCGAAGCTTTAGGTAGACCGTTTGATGTTATGCGCGAACAGCAGTTACCGCATGATGCTGATAAGCTTTTAGCCGTTTCATCGCAGCATGTGATGATGGATACCCAAGGCGCATTTGAACAAATACCGCCAATCATCCAAAAATCAATACAAATGCTGCAGCAAATGAGAGGCGCGCCACCTCCAGACCCTGCAACACAAGCCTTTATGCAAACTTCTATGGCTGAGACACAGCGTCGTGCAACAAAAGACCAAGGTGATCTGCAATTGAAGGCGCAAAAAATGGCATTAGATCAGCAAGCAAATGAGAAGAAATTGCAAACAGATCTAATCTTAAATACTGAGGATAACCTTACTCAGGAACGTATCAAATCGGCTGAGTTGTCTCATGACGCAGCTTTATTACAGCATGAGCAAGTAAGAACTGCTCTTTCCGCACAGCAAGAACTACAATCTCAATTAGGAGGTCAAAATGTCTGACGACATCAACATGCATAAACGCCTAGCTATGGGCGAAGCCGGTGGTTTTACACAAGCCAAAGGCAAAGGAATTAAAGGCTATAAATCAGGTGGCGCAGTTATGCCAGAAAGCAAAACTCGCACACTGATAGAGGATTCTTCACAGAAGCAGCCTCTGCCTAAACCAACCGGTAAGATTGCTACTCTAAAAAAGGGTGGCTCTCCTAAAGGTCCCGGTCTGACAATCGCAATAGCACTACCTATGCGAAAAGCAGGTCGCGGTCGCTGATGAGGACTATTTCAGACTTTATTGGCCGCATCAAGGCTGAGCAAGAACAGATTTCACAGGTACTTAAAGCTGGTACGCCTGTGAATTTTGAATCTTATCAGCGCTTGGTGGGCCATTACCAAGGCTTGGAAGAAGCTTTGTCAATTCTTGATGCTCTTTTAGAAGAGGAAAAACGAGATGTCGAATGATATCGCTGAGCAAACGCTTGCAGAAGCGTTTCCGTTAGTAGATCCACTTATGCGCCCTTATGGTGCTCGTGTCTTGGTGCAGCTTCGCGCCGTTAAAGACAAAGTTACCGCATCGGGTATTATGTTAGTGGAAGAAACAAAAGAAACTGAGAAGTGGAACACCATGATCGGCAAAGTTATTGCCGTAGGCCCGCTTGCATTTATGAAGCGTGACACCATGGAACCATGGCCAGAAGGAGCATGGGCACGAGTTGGGGATTACGTGCGTGTGCCAAAATGGGGTGGCGATCGTTGGGAAATCGACTTTGAGCAAGGTGAGCAAAAAGGTAAAGCGCTATTTACTTTTTTCAATGACCATGAGCTCATTGGCGCCTGTACTGGGGACCCCCTCGCAATTAAAGCGTTTGTTTAAGCGCAGAAAGGTAAAACTATATGACTCCTACTGAAAAATTGGAGCTACAGGTGGATGAGGAGCTTGATGGATCTGCTGTCGTGCAGCTTCCTGATAGTGAGCCATCACCTCAAACTTCTGAAAATAACTCCGATGACGATGACGATGGGCCTTCTGGCGATTATGAAGCCAAGGACGGCGTATCTGATAATGATCCTGAACGTGAAGCTATTCGAGCAGCTCGTCGAGAAGAGAGAAAGCTCAAGAAGCAACTTCATCGTGAAAAGGCACGTGAGTCTAACCATCTTATTTCTGCACTAAAGAAGCAGAATAATGCCTTGGCGGATAGACTGGCTGTGTTGGAAAAGAAAACATCAGGCGCAGAATTAGCACGTGTAGATAAAGCCATCGACGATGCTGGTGTACAAGTTGAGTACGCCAAAATGAAGATGAAAGATGCTGTGTCTGCACAAGATGGTGAATCTTTGGTTCAAGCTCAAGAGATGCTATACGAGGCTCAGCGCAAGATGGAGTCTTTAAGCAATATTAAGGAGACTGCCACTCGCCAAATGTCGCAACAACCTAAGCAGAATATTCAACTTCCTGACCCTATGGTTCAGAGAATGGCTGCTGATTGGATGAGTCGCAACAATTGGTATGACCCTCAAGCCAAAGATCTTGATTCAGAGATTGCTCAAAAAATTGACCGTACATTGACTGAAGAAGGGTTTGACCCAACTCAAGAAGATTATTGGGAAGAGCTTGACGAGCGTTTACAAAAATATTTACCACATCGTTCTAACACAGGATATAATGAGCGTAACAGAAATCAGAGGCCTAGATCTGTGGTTACTAGTTCGGGGCGAGAATCATCAGGCGGAGTACGACCTAATGAGTTTCGCTTAACACCTGATCGTGTCGCAGCCATTAAGGAAGCAGGCATGTGGGATAATACAGAACGACGTAATAAGATGATTCGTAAATTTGCGGATTGGGATCGTCAAAACAAACCGAATAGGGGCTAATGATGGATGACAGAATAAAGAAAAACGCTGGTGTAGGACGTGAAAGTCGTGCTGCCGATGATCGTAAGCGCGATGCACCCGAAACCAACTTTGTATTTTCCGAGGAGCGTCGTAAGATGTTCCGCTCGGAGTGGCTTCAAGAAGCACTTCCGACCCCACCCGAAATTCCGGGTTACCATTTGTGCTGGTTGTCTTCTACAAATCAGTACGACCCAATCCACAAACGGATGCGAATGGGTTATGAGCCTGTAAAAGCCGAAGAATTGCCGGGCTTTGAGCATCTAAGAGTGAAAGCTGGTGAGCATGCAGGTTTTGTTTCTTGTAACGAAATGATCTTGTACAAGATGCCTATGGATCTTTATCAAGAAATCATGTTCGAAATACACCATCGTGCCCCGCTCGAAGAGCAGGACAAGATTAAGGTGCAACAAGAACAATTGCTTGGAGCTCGCGATAGCGGTGGTCGTTCGCTTGTATCAGTAGAAGGCGAAGGCATGGAATCTAACGCCACAGCTAAAACACCAATTTTTGAGTGATTTAGCATATCGAATGTGAAAGGACTCATTATATGAGCGCAACTTCTGCACCATTCGGTCTTCGTCCGGCGTTCTTTCCTACGGGATTGGAACGTGCTCAGGCGTTGACTAATGGCATTACATCAGCTTACTCTTCAGATATTCTGAAAGGTCAGCCGGTCAAGTACAATAATGGTGTTATTAACCCTGTAACTTCTACAGAAGCTTTCGTTGGAGCATTTTCCGGCGTAGAGTGGACAGATACTACAGGTCGTCGTCGTGTTTCTAACTACTGGCCTGCAAATACAGCTTACCAAACTGGTAGCTGCATAGCTTATTTTTATAACGATCCTTTGATTGTATATGAAATCCAAGCGGATGGCTCTGTAGCCCAAACCTCGATTGGCGATAACGCTAATTTTTCTAACCTAACTGCTGGTTCTACTACAACTGGTCTGTCACAGTGCACTATGTCGGCTACATTGACAGGTACTGCGACTTTCGGTCAGTTACGTATTGTAGACTTAGCACCGTACGCTGACAACGCTTGGGGTGATGCATACACGATTGTTCGTGTACAAGTTGCTAACCATCAGTTGGTCGCTACTCTTAACGCTATCTAAGGGAGGGCATAGACTATGGCAGCCCCAATGAGAAGTACCGACTTCCGATCGATCGTTGAGCCAATTCTCAACGAAGCATTCGACGGAGTTTATGACCAGCGCACCGATGAATGGTCCGAGGTTTTCCGTGAGCAACAAGGTATTCCACGTAACTACCACGAAGAGCCAGTCCTGTACGGTTTTGGTGCAGCACCTGAGTTGCCTGACGGTACTCCAGTGTCGTATCAACAAGGTGGTGTCCTCTTCCTCAAACGCTATGTGTACAAAGTGTATGGCTTGGCCTTCGCTCTGACCAAAGTGCTGGTTGAAGATGGTGACCACATCCGTATGGGTGCCGTATATGCCAAGCACTTGGCGCAATCCTTGGTTGAAACTAAAGAAACACTTGCAGCCAACGTGCTGAATCGTGCTTTCAATAGTGCCTACCCAGGCGGTGACGGCGTTCAGTTGAATGCCACTACTCACCCAATCGTTAATGGTAACTTTAGCAATTTGCTATCGACTGCCGCTAACTTGTCGCAAACTTCACTAGAGCAGATGCTTATCCAAGTTCGTCAAGCAGTTGACAACAACGGTAAGAAAATCCGTTTGCAACCAACCAAATTGGTTATTGCACCGGGCAATGTGTTCCAAGCTGAAGTATTGCTGAAGTCTGTTTTACGTGCAGGCACTGCAAATAACGACATCAACCCAGTTAAATCAATTGGTTTGTTGCCAGAAGGCGCAGCTGTTCTTTCTCGTTTAACTTCAGCAACTGCATGGTGGGTAGAGACCGATGCACCAGAAGGTATGAAACTTATGATGCGTCGTGGTTTGGAAAAAACTATGGAAGGCGATTTCGAAACTGACTCAATGCGCTACAAGAGCACTGAGCGTTACGATATTGGCTGGACAGATCCTCGCGCGCTGTACGGCACGCCCGGCGTGTAAAGTATTAGGGGCTGGGGTAAAACTCAGCCCCTTTATTCACTATTCGTCAAACTTTTCAAGGAGCAGACGAGATGCCCCAATTTTCAGATGACCTATTTCTAGGTTCAGCCATTACCGTTCAAGGTGTGGATCAGTACCCTGCTGTTTCAACTTTTACTGGCTCAATTGCTACAACCACATTAACTGTCACCGCTATGCTTTCTGGTGACCCAATTACTGTTGGTATGTTCATTGACAGTTCAACGTCACTCACCAATGGTACTTATATTACAGCTTTTGGTACTGGTTCTGGCGGTATAGGTACTTACACTGTAAGCGCCTCACAAACTGTAGCAAGCGCCACAATTATTGGTTCAGGCAACGCTTTGTTGCAAAACCCATCCCCAATGAGCGTAGGTGTAGGCCCACTAGGTCGTCTTTATGTTTGGGACGTTGTTCCACAAGCAAAGCTGACAACCAACATTGTTGCCGCTGTCATTACAACTGCTACCACGCTCACGCTTGCCGCAGGTGCTGGTGTTACATCCGTTACGACTACAAGTGGTGCAACAGTCTTGCAACTTGACTGCCCTCGTGCTGTTTCTACGACCACAGGCGCAGGCACTCCAACTTCGGTAAACATCACCGTCTCGGGCTACGACTACTACGGTCAGGCCATGAGCGAGGTAATTGCAACAGGAACAGTGGCATCAACGACTGTGAGCGGTAAAAAAGCCTTCTACCAAATCTCCAGTGTTGTCTCTTCTGGCGCAAGCGTGGTAACTGTTGCGGTAGGTACAACCGACATCTTGGGTGCGCCATTGCGTATCACTGATAGGGGCTACGTCACCCGTGCGGGCTGGGACAATACTTTGGCTGAAGAT
>Ga0114967_10001708_pt1 | contig 18415 bp, 16 predicted proteins | sample M_130628_MF_Meta_FD_92639 | JGI IMG/M metagenome (GOLD analysis project Ga0114967, IMG submission 92639) | Freshwater microbial communities from Lake Montjoie, Canada to study carbon cycling - M_130628_MF_MetaG | ecosystem: Environmental > Aquatic > Freshwater > Lake | place: Lake Montjoie... | reverse complement strand
CGTCGTCGTCGTGTTCAACATCGTTGACGAACACCATGATTTTTTCCAACACAGACTGTGTCGAGACCTGTCCTTCGCCGAGCGCCGCGTAGAGACTGTCAACGTTTTCGTATTTGAGCCCGGTGGCAACCGAGGCAAGATTCTGTGCGGACAACACCCTCGAAAGCGAAAGATTCTTCTTTCGCACGACTTTCGCTAGAGCCTCACGACCACTTTCGATCGCATCGTCACGGCGCTCTTTAGTGAACCAGTTGCGAATCTTTGAACGCGCGCGTTGACTGGTGGCAAAGTTCAGCCAGTCCTGACTAGGCCCGGCCTCGGGATTCTTCGATGTCAGTACCTCGACGGTGTCTCCCGAACCGAGTTTTGTATCAAGCGGAACGAGGCGTCCGTTTACCTTGGCCCCCATGACACGGTGCCCAATCTCGGTGTGGACTGCGTAACCGAAGTCGACGGGAGTCGCGCCAACCGAAAGTCCGATGACTTTGCCCTTTGGCGTGAAAACGTAGACCTCTTTCGCGCCGATCTCATAGCGAAGCGTGTCCAAGAATTCGGAGGGATCTTCGGTCTCCCCCTCCCAGTCGGTGATGTGCGCAAGCCACGCCATGTTTTCGTCCGGCAAGATCTCGTCGCTCGATTTACTGCCTAAGACCTGGCGCTCTTTGTACTTCCAGTGTGCGGCCACGCCGTATTCCGCGCGCTTGTGCATATCCATTGTTCGAATCTGAATCTCGACAGCTTTGCCATCGGGCCCGAATACTGTCGTGTGTAACGACTGGTAGAGGTTGAATTTGGGGGTCGCGATGTAATCCTTGAAGCGCCCTGGGATCGGATTCCACCGCGCGTGAACCGCCCCCAGCGCCGCATAGCAATCGCGAATTGACGAGACCAATACCCGAATTCCGGTCAAATCATAGATTTCTTGGAAGTCACGAGATTGCCGAATCATCTTTTGGTAGATCGAATAGTGCTGCTTCTGTCGCCCGGCCACCTGAGCCTTTACACGGGCTGCCTTGAGGTCCCCCGAGATCTGGTCGATGATTTCCTTGACGAATCGGTCGCTCTCTGGCGTTCTCTCGGTCACGAGCGAGTCAATTTCGACATACAGTTTGGGGTGGAGCACCGCAAAAGACAGGTCTTCCAACTCCCACTTGATTGTCTGAATCCCCAGCCGGTGTGCAAGCGGCGCATAAATTTCGAGTGTTTCACGGGCTTTACGTTCGGCCGACTCTGACTCAACGAAACCCCATGTTCGCGCGTTGTGGAGCCGATCGGCGAGTTTGATCAGAATCACCCGAATATCCTTGGACATCGCGACAACCATCTTGCGGACGGTTTCTGCTTGGGCATCCTCACCAAGTTTTAGACGGTCGAGCTTGGTGACCCCATCGACAAGAAGTCCGATTTCTGCGCCGAAATCTCGCGTGACCGCCTCGAGCGTGTACGAGGTGTCTTCGACGGTGTCATGCAAAAGAGCGGCCGCAATTGTCTTTGCGCCGATACCCAATTCGACAAGAATCTCTGCCACCGCGAGCGGGTGAGTGATATACGGTTCACCGGATTTTCGGAGTTGACCTTCGTGGGCTGTTTGTGCCACCTGGTAAGCGCGCTCGACTATTGCGACGTCTGCTCGCGGGTTTGTTTGACGAAGAGCCCGAAGAATTCGTTCGAGTGCTCCTCCCGTTTCAGAGCGAGAGAATAGCCTCGGAAGAAGCGCGCGACGCTGAGCCGAACCGCTTGAACTGGTATCCGACATGGCGCCTCCTGCCTTTAGTTTAGGCGTCAGACGTTAGCGAACTGCTCCCGAAGCGTTGCGGACTATCTCCGGACGCTCTGTGCGACCTTGTTTTGTCGATTCGGACTCGCCTTCGCGAAGTTGTGCGTAGAGCGGTGCGGCAATGAACATTGTGGAATACGCACCACAGAGAATTCCGACGAACAGACTGAGGGCGATATCCCGCAGGGTTCCCGCACCCAAGAGAATCGATCCGATGAAAAGAATCGACGACACGGGAAGCGCGGCAACAACACTTGTGTTGATCGAGCGCACGAGCGTCTGATTCACCGCAAGATTGACGGATTCAGCAAACGAACGCTTTGATTCGTCATATGCAACCGACGTGTTCTCACGAATCTTGTCGAACACGACAACAGTGTCATAGAGCGAATAGCCGAGAATTGTGAGCAGTCCGATCACGGCGGCGGGCGTGACTTCTAGCCCGAACGCGCCATAAACCGCCGCAGTAATAATGAGGTCGTGGACGACGGCGACCATAGCCGCGACGGACATTTTCCACGTCCGAAAATACAACGCCATGACGATACTCACCAGCACGAGGAAGATGGCCAGGGCACGGAGGGCTTGGCTTGTGATATCAGACCCCCAGGACGCACCGATGAACGAGGATGTGACCTTGTCAACGGGGACGGAATAGGCGTCTGCCAGCGAAACGCGGAGTGCGTCGGTTTCTTCTGCCGTCAATTGATCGGTCTGAACTCGAACAGATTTTCCGCCCACAATCGAGATCTTGGGGGCAGCCGCAGCCCCTACCTCTGAGGTGATTGTCCGCTCGGCAATTGACGTATCGGTCGAGGCGGGGTTCGACACCTGAAACTCGGATCCACCGCGGAACTCGATTCCAAAGGCAAAACCTCCGCGCAGAACGGTAATTGCGACTGCGACCAGGATGATTGTCAATGACATGAGGTACCAGAGAGCTCGGCGCCCGATGAAATTGATGCTCGTTTCTCCCGTATACAAACGGTTTCCGAACTGAGTGATTGAACTCACTTGTCACCTCCGTTTTCCGCAGCGTTACGCTCAGCAATAGACCGACGTTTGAGCGCCTCCTTGGACACGCGCGAACGCTTTCCCGATGACACTGATTGGTCGACACGGAATTCCCCACGCCCGCGGTAGACAGCTCCAAGCGCACTTCCGTCCAATCCGCTCCAGGGGTGTCCCGATGAGAAGAAGCGCGTCCTGGCAAGCAATTGAAGAAGTGGGTGCGTAAACAACATCACGATGATGAGGTCCACTACCGTCGTAACACCCAGCGTGAACGCGAAACCGCGAACGTTTCCGACCGCAAGAGCGAACAGGACAATAGCGGCCAACAGGTTGACCGCGCCCGAGACAATAATTGTCCGAGCCGCTCGTTTCCAACCGGTTTCCACGGCGGAAATCAATGAACGTCCTTCACGAAGTTCGTCTCGAACTCGCTCGAAATAGACGATGAACGAGTCAGCGGTGATTCCGATGGCAACAATCAACCCGGCGACACCGGCAAGAGACAAGCGATACCCGTTTGCTTGCGACAAGTACGTGATGACCACGTACGTTAACAGACCCGCGGTTGCAAGCGAACTTATGGTGACGATTGCAAGCGCCCGATATTGGAAAAGTGCATAAATAACGACAAGAAGCAACCCGATTGCGCCAGCAATCAGACCACTCTCAAGTTGCGCGACACCCAGCGTTGGGGTGACAGTATCGCTCGACTGGACCTCGAACCCGATGGGCAGCGCTCCGAACTTCAACTGATCAGCTAGGGCTTTCGATGAGATTTCGTCGAACGAACCTGAGATGACAGGCTTACCGTCGGGAATCGCGGCGAGAGTTCGTGGGGCTGAGATGACCTTGCCGTCCAGAACGATGGCGAACTGGTTCTGGGCTCCCACAAGAGTCGTCAACCGTGCCGTAACATCGGCGAATGCAGCCGTACCAGCGGCGTTGAATGTCAGGTACACACCCCATTCGTTGGTCTGCACGCCGTTTGCGCCGGGGATGTAGTTTGCCGACGCGTCCGCCACCATCGCGCCGTCGACTTCAACCGGACCGAGAATGTACTTATACGACTGATCGTCCGCACAAACAGTCAATGTCTTGGTCGGGTCGGCGGTATTTGCACCTGAAGAATCCAGCACATCGCAGGGTGTAGTCAGATATTCCTGATAAATCTCGGGATTCACCCAATTCAGATCGCTGAAATTTGTTGGTTCACCAGCCGGCGCCGCCCAGGTGGCAGGGGTTTGCGGGGTGCCCAGAGCACTCACGTCGGCCTTGGGGTCTTTGGCTAACGCGTCAGAGACACTTGTCGCCACCTGACTGACTATTTCTGAAACATCGGTGATGAGCACGGGGCGGAACTCGAGTTTTGCCGACGAACGAATTCGATCGAGGGTCGCTTGATCCGGCGTTCCGGGAATTGACACGACGATATTGGTACCGCCCTGCGTAGTTACCTCGGCTTCGCTCACTCCCGTAGCGTCCACGCGCTGGCGGATGATTCCTACAGCCTGAGCGAGTTCTTCTTCTGTGACCGTCGCACCAACCGCGATTTGTGGGTTCAGAATAATCTGAGTTCCACCCTCGAGATCCAGCGCCAATTTTGGCGTCCAACCGGCCTTGTCGAACACAACGCCCGACGCAATCATCGCGCCAAATGCGGCGAAAATGACGGCGAGCCAGACTAGCGCCCGACGCGCTCGGGAAGAGGTACTCGTTGTCGCCACGGTCTACCGGAGATTTACTTGGTCGCGGGCTTCTTGGTGGCAGGCTTTGTACCTGCTGCCTTGGCTGCAACAACTGGTGCAGGCTTTTCTACGACACTTGTCACAGCCTGTCGATGAATGCGCAGCGTGGTACCCGGAGTTGTCTCGAGAAGAATTTCATTTTCCTCAACGTCAATCGACACAACTTTTCCAAAAATGCCCGAGGTCGTCATCACGTTCGCGCCCTTGACGACCTTGGACACGAGTGCTTCGCGATCAGCCTTTTGTTTGCGCGAATTGCGAATCATAAAAATAACCATGAGCGCCAATACGGCGACCATCATCAGGGTAGTCAAGTCCATGGGCAGTGACCGTCCTTTCAGGACTCTGGGAACACAACATTCCCATCATAGACCGCTCGGTTGCTTCTTCCCGAGCAATGCCCAGGCGGCGGGTGTCGCGACCCGACCGCGCGGGGTTCGAGCAATCAAGCCGACTCGAACCAGGTACGGTTCTACCACCGATTCGAGAGTGTCGCGTTCTTCGCCGACCGCCGACGCGAGAGTTGTGATTCCCGCAGGTCCACCACGAAAAGAATCAATCAGTGTGGTCAATACGGCACGGTCGAGTCGATCGAGTCCGTGCTCGTCGATGTCAAACACGGTCAGCGCGGCATTTACTGCATCTCGTGACCCGGCGGAATCGTGAACGACGAGATAGTCGCGGACTCGGCGCAGTAAACGGTTCGCTATCCTCGGTGTCCCCCGTGAACGACGGGCCAGTTCATTGACCGCGTGCGGATCGAGTTCTATGCCCAATAACCCTGCGCTTCGACGGATGACGAACTCGATCTCGCCGACCTCGTAATACTCAAGGTGGGCCGTGTACCCGAAACGATCCCTCAGAGGCGCGGGAAGAAGTCCTGACCGGGTCGTAGCACCAACCAGTGTGAAGGGCGCGATTTGCAACGGAACGGTCGTCGCTCCTGGCCCTTTTCCCACCATTATGTCGATCCGAAAATCCTCCATCGCGATGTACAACATTTCTTCCACGCCGCGGGGCAAACGGTGTATTTCATCGATGAACAGTGTCTCCCCCTCGGTTAGAGAAGACAACACCGCAGCGAGGTCGCCAGTGTGGGTAATCGTTGGTCCGCTGGACATCCGAAGCGGCGAGCCCGATTCATGCGCCACGATCATGGCGAGTGTTGTTTTTCCCAATCCAGGTGGACCCGCCAACAAGACGTGGTCGGGCGTTCGATTCTCGATTGTTGCCGCCGACAGCATGACGGACAACTGTTCTCGAACCTTTTCCTGCCCAATGAATTCCTCGAGCGAGTTAGGTCTCAGTGTGCCCTCGAAAACGGTATCAGCATCGACCTCGGTCATGAGTTTCCGCCCAGTGAGGCGAGCGCAATTTTGAGTCTTTCAGAGAGGTTGGCGGACGGGAAATCTCTAATCACGTCGCGTGCAACCTCACGAACCACAGCGTGCCCCCAGCCCATCCCGGTAAGCGCATCGGCCAGTTCCGCAGTCTCGGAGTTTGAGGCCTGAGGCATTTTTCCCGTGAGCGACACGATGATCAAGGACGCCGTTTTCTGCCCGATTCCCGGAACCAATTTGAACCGCGAGTCGTCGCCGGCAGCTACCGCCTCTGCGATCTCGACTGCGGACATTGTCGACAATATGGCTAGGGCTGTTCGCGGTCCGACACCGGTAACTCCTCGCAAGATGGTAAACAGATGCTTGTCCTCGGCCGTCAAAAAGCCAAAAAGTAGCCACTCATCTTCACGAGGAATCAGGACGGTGTAAAGGAACGCGTCCTCTCCGACACGGAGGCTGTGCGCGACGTCGCGAGGGACCGAGACGTGCAGGCCAATACCATTGGTCTCGATGATGGCATCGCCTACGCCGGTCGACGCCACGGTTCCACGCACGGTCGCAAGCATGGTGTCAGCCTACGAGCGTGAGGCCTTTACAGCTGCTCGCCACGCGCGCTGGGCATCCGTTTCACCTTCGAGGGCAACGTCGCCGCCGCGCCACGCGTGACATATCGCTAACGCCAACGCGTCGGCCGCGTCGGCTGGCTTCGGTGGCGCATCGAGTTTGAGGATTGCCGTAACCATAGTTGTGACTTGCTTTTTGTCTGCCCGGCCGTATCCCGTGACAGCCGCCTTGACCTCGCTGGGTGTGTGCAGAGCCACTGCTAGTCCCCGCTCGGCAGCGAGGAGGAGGGCAATTCCGGCAACCTGCGCCGTTCCCATCACGGAGCGAACGTTGTGTTGCGCGAAAACCCTCTCGATTGCAACGACATCCGGACGAAAAGTGTCGAAGACCACATTGAGCCCGTCACGGATTGTCAAAAGTCGTTGCTCCAACGGGGCGTCGGCGGCGCTCCGAATCACGGAGACATCGATAAACGACACCGAGCGTGCCGACGCCGAATCGATCACCCCGACGCCACACCGGGTGAGCCCGGGGTCAACGCCGAGGATTCGGGTCACTTAATCGTCCGAGTCAAGTTCTGTTTGTACTTCGGCCGGAATAGAAAAGTTTGCGAACACGTTTTGCACATCGTCAAGATCTTCGAGCGCGTCAATCAACTGAAAGACTTTGCGCGCAGTCGCAGCGTCGATATCGACCGTGAGCGACGGCACGAACTCAGCTTCGGATGAGTCGTAATCGAGACCGGCTTCTTGCAATGCCACTCGAGTTGCAACGAGGTTCACTGTGTCCGTGATTACCTCGAATCCGCCACCCTGGTCGACGACTTCCTCTGCTCCTGCGTCGAGCACCGCGAGCAAAATGTCGTCCTCAGAGATTCCGTCGACTTTGGTAATCGAAATGACACCCTTCCGTGCGAAGTTGTAGGCGACAGAACCCGGGTCGGCCATGGTTCCGTTGTTGCGTGCCATTGCCGTTCGAACCTCGGCTGCTGCACGATTCTTGTTGTCCGTGAGGCATTCAATTAGCAGGGCAACGCCGGAAGGTCCGTAACCTTCGTACATGATCGTCATATAGTCGATGGATTCTCCGGACAGACCGGCGCCGCGCTTGACGGCGCGATCAATGTTGTCGTTGGGCACACTCGCCTTTTTGGCTTTGTACACTGCGTCCGCAAGCGTGGGATTTCCGGCGAAATCGGCACCACCCATTTTGGCGGCGACCTCGATGTTCTTGATCAACTTGGCAAAGGCTTTTGCGCGTCGGCCGTCGATGACAGCCTTTTTGTGCTTGGTTGTTGCCCATTTGGAGTGTCCGGACATTGATTATTCCCTCACTATCGTTCGTGACGATGTTACCGCTGTGCGCCCGTGACGACAGTGTCCAACCACCACGCGTGGACACGCGATTCACCAACTAGTTCGGGGTGGAACGCGATTCCGACACAGTTTTCCGATCGAACTCCGACGATGTCGCCGTTCTTCAGCGTCGCGATGACGTCGCAGTTGCGAACGTCACGGATAAGAGGTGCCCGGATGAAGGCCGCATTGACGGGAGGCCCGCCGATGTCCGGCATTTCAATTGACGTCTCGAATGACTCCAGTTGGCCACCAAAGGCGTTTCTCTCGACCGCAACATCAAGGCCACCGAACGTTTCTTGACCCTCAATGGCACCGATTAACGATGTTGACAGCAAGATGAGGCCCGCACACGTGCCGAGCACAGGGAGCCCTCCCGAGATTGCCGAGACCAGGGGATCACGAATCTCGAAAATTCGAGACAATTTGTCGATGACGCTCGACTCACCACCAGGAATAATTAGCCCGTCGATGCCAACGAGATCCTCCGGAGTGCGAATCTGACGATGAGCAACCCCAAGCTCATCGAGAATCAGCTCATGTTCGCGTACGTCGCCCTGGAGCGCGAGTACGCCTATTGTCAGCTGACTACCAGCCACGCTCAGAGAGGCGATGAGGCGCTGGGAGATCCGAAACGTTGATTCCGACCATTGCTTCACCGAGTCCACGTGAGACATCTGCGATCACCTTGGCATCGGTAAATGCCGTCGTGGCTTTGACGATTGCTTTGGCGCGTTCGATGGGATTCCCCGACTTGAATACACCGGAACCGACGAAAACGCCGTCCGCTCCGAGCTGCATCATCATCGCGGCGTCGGCCGGAGTTGCGACACCACCGGCAACGAACAACACCACAGGCAACTTCTTGTCGCGTGCGACCTGACGAACGAGTTCGAGGGGGGCTTGGAGTTCCTTTGCTGCGACGTAGAGCTCGTCGTCCGACTTGGCAGACAGGGCTGCGATTTCACCACGGATTGTGCGAATGTGCTTCGTCGCTTCCGACACGTCACCGGTTCCCGCTTCACCCTTGGAACGAATCATCGACGCGCCTTCGGTGATACGGCGGAGTGCTTCGCCGAGGTTTGTCGCTCCGCACACGAATGGCACCGTAAAGGGCCACTTGTCGATGTGGTTGACGTAATCGGCAGGTGACAAAACTTCGGACTCGTCGATGTAATCGACGCCGAGAGACTGCAAAACTTGAGCCTCGACGAAATGTCCGATTCGGGCCTTCGCCATCACGGGAATCGACACCGTTGCGATAATCTGATCAATCAGGTCTGGGTCGCTCATGCGCGCAACTCCACCTTGGGATCGAATGTCAGCCGGGACACGCTCTAATGCCATGACAGCAACAGCACCAGCATCTTCCGCAATCTTTGCCTGCTCGGCGTTGACGACGTCCATGATGACGCCACCCTTGAGCATTTCAGCGAGCCCACTCTTGACGAGGGGCGTTCCGACGGTCTTGTCCGCCATACCTATCACTCCTTGAATTACGCCCGTTTGGGAATTTCTCTAGTCTAAGACTTGGTCGGCCAGTGCTGTGCCAATAGATCTCTCATCTCACCCAGAAGCCTCGGCATTGCTTTGGTTTTTGCGATGATCGGGAAAAAATTCGCGTCGTTCGGCCAACGTGGGACGATGTGTTGATGCAAGTGATCCTGTATTCCTGCGCCGGCGACCTCGCCCTGATTCATACCTAAGTTGAAACCCACACAATCGGTTGCGGATGTCAGAACTCGCATTGCGATTTGTGTCAACAACCCAATCTCGGCAACTTCTTCAGGAGTCGCCAAATCGTAGGTGGCAACATGCCGATTAGGGCAGACCATGAGGTGACCGGAATTATAAGGAAAGAGGTTCATGATTACGTAGGCGTGTTCGCCTCGATGCACAATCAGTCCCTCCTCGTCACTTCGTTCGGGCGCCGCACAGAACGGACAGCGCGAACGATCATCCTCTTTGTTGAGATAAACCATGCGGTGTGGAGTCCACAATCGTTGCATGCCATCCGCATCGCCTGCAAACAAATTGCTCGATTCGCTGGTCACGATTACAGTTCCGTCGAGCGGGACGAAATCATCCCCGTGATGCGCTCGATCGCGACGTCAACCGGGATGCCGTTTTCCTGTTCGCCATTGCGGTATCGGAAACTGACCGCGTTGTTGGCGCGATCATCTTCCCCCGCGATGACGATGTATGGGACTTTCTGCAACGTGTGGTTGCGAATCTTTTTTTGCATGCGGTCGTCCGATGCATCAAGTTCGGCTCGGATTCCCGCATTCTTCATGCGCGAGACGACATCGCCAAGGTAATCGGCGAATTCCTCCGCAACGGGGACCGCAACCGCTTGAACCGGCGCGAGCCACACTGGGAACGCTCCCGCGTAGTGTTCCAAGAGGACTCCGAAGAATCGCTCGACAGAGCCAAAGAGTGCGCGGTGAATCATGACGGGCTGCTGGCGTGTCCCATCGGTGGCGGTGTATTCCAGACCAAAACGTTCTGGGAGATTAAAATCGAGTTGGATGGTCGACATTTGCCAGGTTCGCCCGATGGCGTCTCGAGCTTGAACCGAAATCTTCGGACCGTAGAAGGCGGCTCCGCCTGGATCCGGGACAAGTGTCAGACCCGAATCAGTTGCGACCTTTTCGAGGGTTGCGGTCGCGGTGTTCCACATCTCGTCCGAGCCGACAAACTTGTCACTACCTGGGTCCCGAGTCGACAATTCAAGATAGAAGTCGTTGAGTCCATAGTCACGAAGAAGTGTTAAGACGAAGTCGAGAACCTTGACGAGTTCATCCGCCATTTTCTCGGGGGTCGTGAAAATGTGCGCGTCGTCCTGAGTCATGCCGCGAACGCGCGTCAGACCGTGAACCACCCCGGACTTCTCATAGCGATACACGCCACCGAATTCAAACAGTCTCATGGGGAGGTCGCGATAGGAGCGTCCTTGCGAACGGTAAATCAAAATATGGAAAGGACAGTTCATCGGCTTGAGGTAGTAATCGACTCCCGCCCGTGTGATCTCCCCCGCCTCGTTCCGAACCTCGTCAAGGTGCATTGGCGGGAACATGCCGTCTTTGTACCACGCAAGGTGACCTGACGTTTCGAACAAGTTCTGCTTAGTGATGTGGGGCGAATAGACGAATTCGTAACCGCCCTCTTCGTGTCGAGTGCGCGAATAGTCCTCCATCGCTCGACGAATGATGCCACCCTTCGGGTGAAACACCGGGAGCCCCGATCCGATTTCCTCTGGGAACGAGAACAGGTCAAGTTCTGCGCCAAGACGACGATGGTCACGCTTGTGCGCCTCCTCGAGTCGCTCGATGTAATCACGCAATTCTTGTTTCGAAGGCCAACCAGTGCCGTAAATTCGCTGCAGTGAGGGGTTTTTCTCCGAACCGCGCCAATACGCCGCGGCGACCCGCATCAGTTTGTAACCCTGCCCAATCATGCGGGTATTGGGAAGGTGAGGACCCCGGCACAGGTCCTTCCATTTCGTCTCGCCGGTTTTGGGATCGACGTTGTCGTAGATTGTCAGTTCCGCGCCACCGACCTCAACGCTTTCGTTGTCGTCGCCGGTTGCCCGGCCTTTCAACCCGATCAACTCGAGTTTGTAGGGTTCGTTCGCCAACTCTGATCGAGCCTCGTCATCAGTCACGATGCGTCGCATGAACCGCTGTCCCTCTTGGACAATGCGGTTCATCTCTTTTTCAAGCGTAACCAGGTCTTCCGGGGTGAACGCGGTGGTGACATCAAAGTCGTAATAGAACCCATCGTTGACGGGTGGACCAATGCCGAGTTTTGCCTCGGGATTGATGCGTTGGACGGCTTGCGCCAGCACGTGCGCGGTCGAATGTCGAAGGATGTCGAGTCCATCGGGTGACGATATGTCGACACCCTCGACCACGTCACCGACCTGAGCCTGATGGGCTAGGTCTCGAAGCTCACCGTTGACCCGCATCGCAACGATCGACTTCTCGGTGAAGAGTTCAAAACCCGTATGGGTTTCTGTGAGCGTCATCGAGTCTGACATCGACAACCCTCCGTAATCGGTTTTGTGTGAGTGGGCGATACCGGGATCGAACCGATGACCTCTTCCGTGTCAGGGAAGCGCGCTACCGCTGCGCCAATCGCCCATTGCGTTTTCAATTGTGTGAGGTGGCGACGGGATTTGAACCCGTGTGGACGGCTTTGCAGGCCGCTGCCTCGCCTCTCGGCCACGCCACCGTGTGGGTACTTTGGACCCGGAGGTTTACCTCGAGCGGATGACGAGATTCGAACTCGCGACCCTAACCTTGGCAAGGTTATGCGCTACCACTGCGCCACATCCGCACGCCATCTTTCGATAACTCCCTGACTCTATCGAAACTTACGAGTGATTCCAAACCATCCAGAGCGCGTGTGTCACTCCGCGAGAACCGGGGTAGTTGGTTGCCGGTCACAAAAAATATCTGTGGGCGATACCGGACTTGAACCGATGACCTCTTCCGTGTGAAGGAAGCGCGCTACCAACTGCGCCAATCGCCCTTCGTTCATTCTGACACAACGGAACAAAGGAGTTCTTTTTTTTGGGAGTGGGTCAATCCTCCGCGAGGGCGTAACCCAGTTCACCGTGTACCGCTGTATCGATTCCCGAAATCTCATCGGTTGTCGATGCTCTGAAACCGATCGTGTTTTCCAGAACGAGACCGAGAACCAGTGCGACCACGAATGAGTACACGAGCACGCCAGCAGCAGCGATGGCCTGAACAATCAGTTGCCCGAAACCCTCTCCCCCCGTGAAAAGCCCAGTATCAGTTGCGAACAGCCCGAGGAACAGTGTTCCGACAACTCCACCGACGAGGTGAATTCCCACGACATCAAGCGAATCGTCGAACCCGAGAGTGAACTTCAGTTCGATCGCAGCTGCGCACAGTGCACCCACCATGACACCGAGCACGAGTGACCAACCGGGTGAGAGGTTTGCACAGGCCGGAGTGATGGCGACGAGCCCTGCGATTGCGCCGGAAGCAGCTCCCACCGACGTTGCTTTTCCGTCCTTGAGTTTTTCGATGAGCATCCATCCGAGAATTGCGGCGGCGGTTGCCCCGAACGTATTGATAACAATCAATCCGACGCGACTCATGTCACTAAAGGCTTGCGCACCCGCGTTGAATCCGAACCATCCGAACCACAGAATTGCGACGCCGATTAGCGTGAGTGGAACGTTGTGAGGCTGGTGGATACCTTTTCCAAACGCAACTCGCTTACCAAGAATCAGTGCGAGTGCGAGTGCAGCGGCTCCGGCGTTGATGTGAACCGCAGTACCGCCCGCGTAATCAATCACGTCGGGGAGCCCGAGGTTCTCGCCTAACGTCATGATCCACCCCCCGCCCCAGACCCACGCCGAAACCGGAAAGTAGACAAGGACCGCGAACAATCCCGCAAAGATCATCCACGGGCCGAACTTGGCACGATCGGCAATCGCGCCCGAGATCAGAGCCACGGTGATGATTGCGAACGTCGCGCCATATGTCGCATACAACAATGTGCCGTCGTCGGCGGCAGCAAGCGCAAAATCTGAAAACGGGTCACCAGCGAATTGAAAAGGTTCTGAGACGGTCGACATGTTGTAGCCGACCAAAATCCACAGGACACCCACGAGCCCCATCGACCCAAATGACATCATCATCATCGAAATCACACTCTTGGCTTTGACGAGCCCGCCATAAAAGAATGCAACTCCGGGGGTCATTAACAGGACGAGCGCGGTGGCAGCAATCGCCCACGACAGATTTCCAGTTTCCATTGTGAAGAACCTTTCCATTGGCAACGTGGACTGATGCCCAGTACATCCATGAAAAGGCCTGGGTGTTTCGGGAACGCTTAAATTGCGTTTCCAACGGGTTACGAACCAGCCTGTCGAGTTACAAGGCGATTTCGCGATGCGTCAGAGCGACGAGCCGAGACTGCGCGCGAAGGTACTTTTTTCGAAACCCACCAGACAGCATGTCGTCGGGGAAAACCTCGTCCACCGCAACACCGGTCGCTCGAATTGGAACGTCTGCGTCGTACAGGCGATCGACCAGCGCAACGAACCTTAGGGCGTCATTCTGGTCGGTGAACGCAACCACATCTCGCCAGATCGCGAGCGATACTCCAGCGAGCAACGGGACGTATTTGCTGGGGTGCAGGGTGGCGAGGTGCTGGACGACATTAGGGAAGGAATCGTCCGAGACCGACTCGGTCGTCGGGAGTGCATCGAGTTCACGATCGGTTGCGACGTCTGCACGTCCTTCGTTTTCGCGGTGCCGATAATCGACGCCGTCAATTCTGAGTGTGACAAAGCGATCGGACAACGCGTGAATCTCTCGAAGAAAATCGGCGGCGGCGAAACGTCCCTCCCCGAGAGCGTTCGGCGGGGTGTTCGACGTCGCCATCACCTTTGTCCCCTTTTCCATAAGGTCACCGAGCAACCGTGTCATCATCATCGTGTCGCCCGGGTCATCCAGTTCAAATTCGTCAATCGCGATGAACGATGCCCCAGCTAACGCTTTGGCCGCCTCGGCGTATCCCAAAGCGCCGACCAACGCTGTGTACTCAATGAACGTCCCAAAATATTTTCTCCCAGAGGCACTGTGCCAGGTCGCAGCCAACAGGTGAGTCTTGCCAACACCGAAGCCGCCGTCAAGATATAACCCAGGGCGCAGAGTGGACTTGCGGAAAAGCCCACCTCCACTAGCGCCAGTGAACGCGTATGCGGTATCCCGGGCGGCGGCCTGAGATGGGTAGTCAGCGTCAGGCTCATACGATTCGAACGATGCCGACTCAAACTGTCGCGGAGGAATGAGGTGCCTCAGCATCTGAGCAGTTGTCAGAGAAGGGCGTCTATCGACCAAATGTATTCGCGACACGATTTCCTGAGCCTACCCGACCGAATCTCGCGCGTGCGCAATAGTGAAAGCCATGAAGGTTTCTAACGACTACCCAGCAGTCTTTGAATTCGATTCCCGCGATTCTGAATCTGCTTCAACCTGGTGGAACAACCTCGGTGATCGATGGGTCCGGGTGAATCTCATCACGGATTGCCTTGGGAATACTGTCGGCGACTCTCGCTCAAGCCGTGATCTCACCGGCGGTGCCGACCGCGACCTGTTATCTGCTCTTCGCGCCGAGGCAGATGTGATTCTCATCGGCGGGGAAACTGTTCGTACTGAAACAGATTCCATCCCGCGCAACAAAGATGTCGTTATTGTCTCGAAAGCTGGGAACGTTCCCCTCAGCGCCATTTCACGAGCACGAGGTCAAATCACTGTACTTCACGACCGATCTGCGAGCGCGCCGAGTCCTGCCAACGGAGTCGTCCTTCGTCAATTCACGGGCGCTGCCATCATCAAAGCGGTCAGTGCTCTCGGTTACAAAAAAATTGTCTGCGAAGGTGGTCCGACGCTCGCTCGAAATCTACTCAAGGCCCAGGTGGTAGATGAGTGGTGCCAGACGCTTTCACCAAAGCTCGGTCAGCGGGTGCCCGATCTCGTAGCTCCGGATTTCGGAGGCACACTGTTCAATGTCGCACATGATGATGACGGTTACCGATACCTCCGCTGGCGCCGCAACGGCGCGCCTCTGCTGACCACTTGAGGCACTCCCATACATTTGTGGAATGGGCATCGACTCGTCAACACCCCACTACTTTAAGGAACTTGTCGACTCGGTTTCATCGATTGAATGGCCCGATGGTCTTGAGGTCCAGGCAATCGACGCACCCACTGGGCTGGCACCTAACGCTCTGGCTTTTGCCGCCGATGTGACTGCTGGTCCAGGCAAACACGACCGCGGGACCGGACGGCTGATTTTTCTCGATGACCCCAGCGAACCGACTGGTTGGGGTGGTCGAACCCGTGCCATAATATTCGCCCAATCACCGATCGAGCCACTCATGGGCGGACACGATGAACTCGCACACGTCGCGTGGTCGTGGCTCACTGAATCTCTGGCGGATGCTGGCGCATCGTACGAACATCCAGCCGCAACAGTGACTCGTGTCGTATCGGTGGGATTCGGAGAACTCTCACCCCAGGGGCGAGGTTCTCAAATCGAAGTTCGCGCGTCGTGGTCGCCGACATCGAGTAACGGGAAGCCCCATGCGGAGGCTTGGGCGCGCTTTGTTTTGCACCTCGCGGGATTCGAAATCTTGCCCGAGGGTGTTGCCTCGATGGGTTTGTAATGTCGGACACCCCAACGACGCCCGAAGACGCGGCGGAAGAACTTCCGCCGGCGACGCTTGCTCGCGCTCCACGTGTTATCGACAACGATGACGGTCTCGCTGCCGCGATTGACGAGCTGTCCAACGGCTCTGGCTCATTCGGGGTGGATGCGGAACGATCGAGCGGATTTCGCTACTCGGCACGGGCATATCTAATTCAGGTGAGTCGCCGAGGCGGAGGGACTCACCTCATCGACCCCATCGCCTTTAACGGGCTCGCGAAACTGGGCGAACTCCTAGCAACAGACGAATGGATTTTGCACGCCGCGACACAAGACCTCGCCTGTCTCGCCGAAGTCGGGTTGGTGCCGACCAAACTGTTCGACACCGAGTTGGGATCTCGATTAGCGGGGCTTCCGCGAGTTGGTCTTGGCGCAGTTGTAGCCGAGTTACTCGGACTGCATCTCGCGAAAGAACATTCCGCCGCGGACTGGTCGACACGTCCGATTCCCCAAGATTGGCTCGTCTATGCAGCTCTTGACGTGGAACTGTTGCCCGATTTGCGAGACGCTCTTGCTGCGGTGCTCGAAGCGGCTGGGAAAACCCAGATCGCCGAACAAGAGTTCGCGCACCTCTTGACCTGGAAACCGGCTGAGCCGAAATCCGACCCCTGGCGCAGACTCTCGGGACTACAAGCCCTGACGTCACCGCGACAACTTGCGGTTGCACGGGAACTGTGGATTGCACGCGACCAATTCGCAGAATCAATTGACATCGGCCCAGGGAGAACAATTCCCGACCGAGCGATTGTTGCCGCAGCATCACAGTTACCGAACTCCCGCGGTGCGCTCGCGGCGATCAAAGAGTTCAATGGACGCTATTCGAGAAGTGAACTTGGACGCTGGTGGGATGCAATCGAGCGGGGACTGACTACGGATGACCTGCCTCCGTTGAGGGTCAGAGGAAACGGGCTGTCCACCCCCCGAAATTGGAAGGAACGACACCCCGACGCTTATGCGCGATTCGTGTGCGTGCGAGATGCCCTGTCGAAAATCGCCGAAAAATCATCGATTCCCATCGAGAATCTCGCGCTTCCCGAGATGATTCGTCGCATCTGCTACGAACCACCCGCCGTGTTTGAGCCACCTGCGGTTGCCGAATGGCTGCGCAGTGCCGGGGCTCGCGAGTGGCAAATAGAGTTAATCCATGCTGAATTGAGCGATTGCTTCGTCCGCGTGGCCAAGGATCCCACTGAGTTCCTTACTTCTGCGGACGATAGCACCGATTAGAGTCGGCCAGACTGGACCACAAACAAGCGGAGGAATTGGCGTGACCCAAGACGTTTTCTACATTGATGGGATGCGAAGCCCCTTCGGTCGCGCCGGAGAAAAGGGCATCTACCGTGACATGCGTGCCGATGACATCGCGACGCATACACTTCGCGGACTTCTGTCTAGGAACCCCTCCCTTCCGCTTTCAGAAGTTGATGATGTCGCCATTGCCGCAACCACACAAGAAGGCGATCAGGGATTGACGTTAGGGCGAACGGTTGCACTCGCATCCGGACTCCCCCAAACCGTTCCTGGGTTCGCGATCGATCGCATGTGTGCTGGTGGAATGACGTCAATGACCACTCTCGGGTCGGGAATCGGTTGGGGTCAGATTGACATTGCGATCGCCGGTGGGGTCGAACACATGGGTCGCCACCCGATGCAATTCACGTCGAAGGCGAATCCCGCGATGATCGCAGCCGGATTGCTGACCGACGAATCGCTAGCGATGGGATATACCGCTGAAATCCTGCACGACAACCTTCCCGCTATCACGAAAGACCGTACTGACGCATACGCAGAACAGAGTCAACGGCGGGCCGCGAGGGCTTACGAGGCTGGACTGATTCAACCCGAACTCGTTGTCATCAATACAACAAACGGTGTTGCGGAGAAAGACGAACAACTGCGGCCAACCACGACCCTCGAGACTCTGGCTTCTCTGTCCACGCCATTCCGAGAAAACGGGCGTGTGACCGCCGGGAATGCGTCGCCGCTGACAGACGGCGCAACGATGTCACTTCTGGCCGGGACGAACGCCGTGGCTCGATACGGGCTCGCGCCCAAGATGAGGCTCGTCTCTTACGCCTTTGCCGGCGTTTCGCCGAATGAGATGGGTCTGGGACCGATTCCCGCTACCGAGAAGGCCTTGTCCAAGGCGGGTCTCTCGATTTCTGACATCGGAGCGATCGAGATAAACGAAGCCTTCGCCGTTCAAGTATTAGCATTCACTGATCACTTCGCGATCGACCAAACATCCGAAAGGTTGAACCCATGGGGCGGCGCGATTGCCTTTGGTCACCCTCTCGCCAGTTCGGGGGTTCGACTCGCGATGCAACTCGCTGGACAGTTCGAAGCGGACCACTCGATTCGATACGG
>Ga0114967_10001706_pt1 | contig 18431 bp, 14 predicted proteins | sample M_130628_MF_Meta_FD_92639 | JGI IMG/M metagenome (GOLD analysis project Ga0114967, IMG submission 92639) | Freshwater microbial communities from Lake Montjoie, Canada to study carbon cycling - M_130628_MF_MetaG | ecosystem: Environmental > Aquatic > Freshwater > Lake | place: Lake Montjoie... | reverse complement strand
GCATTACTTCCAAAACTGTTCGTTTGAACTCCGGCAATTCATCCAAAAACAAAACTCCATTATGTGCCAACGATATTTCTCCAGGTTGTGGAAAACTTCCACCTCCAACTAAAGCAGCATCTGATATTGTGTGATGCGGAGATCGAAACGGTCGGCGAGCAACCAGTGAGGCTTTTATGCCTAATTTTCCTGCAACTGAATGGATTTTTGTTGTTTCGAGGGCTTCTTGAAGCGTGAGTGGCGGCAGAATAGAAGGCAAACGTTTTGCAAGCATCGTTTTTCCTGCTCCTGGGGGACCAATCATAATTACGTTATGGCCACCAGCCGCTGCTATTTCCATGGCTCTCTTGATATTTTCTTGCCCCTGAACGTGAGAGAAATCGGCATCGTATTCACCAACTGAGTTAAAAAAAATATCTCTTGTGTCAGTAATTAAAGGTTCTATTTCTTTCGCACCCGTCAGAAACTCAATGGCTTCGGTAAGTGTATTTACTGGAATAATATCTAAGGAATTGACAATAGAGGCTTCCATTGCATTTTCAGTTGGAAGAATAAAGCCTTTGAGTTTATTCCGGCGAGCTTCGATAGCAATCGGCAAAACACCTTTGATTGGTCGGAGTGTGCCATCTAAAGCCAGTTCGCCTAAAATAACGTATTCTTCTAAACTTTTGGTCGTTCTGATTTGTCCAGAAACTGCCAAAAGACCTAATGCCATTGGCAAATCGTAAGCTGAGCCTTCTTTACGAATATCTGCAGGAGCGAGATTTATAACAGTTTTTTGACGAGAAATCTGATAATTACAATTTTTCAAGGCGGCATCTATTCTTTGTTGGCTTTCTTTAACCGCCCCATCGGGCAAACCTACAATTGCCATTCCTGTACCTTGCACAACGCTTACTTCAACTGTAATTAAAGCTGCATCGACCCCATAAACAGCAGCACCGAAGGTTTTTGACAGCATAAGTTTTGTATTTTTTAAAAATATAAATTTGGGAAAAGGACTTTGGGATTAGGTTTTAGAAAAATTTACTGCACCCTAAAAGCTCATACCTAAATCCTAAGCCCTAAAACATTACTGTTCCCAACGCCAGTCTTTCCCAATAATCAATTCGTTTTTGAGGTTTTGTTTAATCAAAAACTCTTTGGTTTCTTGGTCATTCATTTTTTTCACAGGCAAAGCCTCGGCCTCTGCCAAAGCATAAAGCATCATCGCCGTAAAACGAACGTTGTTGCCGATTTGTTTTTTATCAATCAAATCGAAGCGGTCGCAGTTTGCGTGGTAGCAATTATAGGCTTTTACGGGAAAATTTCCCGATGGCGAACAAACTGGCACGCCTTCGATCATAAATGGCTGATGGTCAGAATGTAAACCCGCAGAGTTTTGATTTACGTTTGTAAAAGTTGAGTCAACTTCTTTAATTTTTTTGCCGATTTCATCAAAAAACTTACGTAATTCGGGACGACCCATCGCATTGAATCCTTTGGCGTTATTGACCATATCGAGGTTAACCATTAGCTGAACTTGGTCGATTTTACCTTCTTCTTTATACTTTTTTACCATTGCTTTCGAGCCGAGCAAACCCTGTTCTTCTCCCATAAACATCACAAACTCAATTGTACGTTTTGGTCGAAGATTGAGCGATTGAAAAACTCTCGCAATATCTAAAATTGTGAACGAACCAATGCCATTATCCATTGCACCAGTGGCTAAATCCCAAGAATCTAAGTGACCGCCGATGATGATTTTTTCCTTTTTGTATTTTTTTGAACTTCCTGGAAGAGTCGCAATTACATTTCTTGCTCTGATTGGCCGGCTGAAATTTCGCATATCAATTACTGACATAAGATTTGGTTCGTCTTTTATCCACTTACGTATAGCCTTGCCGCTTTCAACCGAAATACATACGGCTGGAATCGGAATCAACTCGCCCGTTACCGAAGCCGTTCCTGTCAAAAGCACACCCCCATCAACTGCATTGGCTATTATTACGCCCGAAGCACCATATTTGATGGCTAAAGCTGTTTTTTCGGAGCGGTGCAAATTCTTTTTTCCTTTATTTTCGATTGCTTGAATATTGATGTTGAACAAGGCAATTTTTCCTTTTATTTCAGCTTTCACTTTTTCAAAATCAGACTCTATTCCATCGCCACAATCAACAATTGACCCTTGCAAATGCGAAGAAACCGGCGAATGTGCCAAAGCTACAACCTCTACATCACGAAAATTATCGCTTCCCTTTGGAACGATAGCCAAACTTACAGTATCTCTCGCCCAAGATTCAACCTCAAAAGGCAGATATTTTACATCGACAAAACCATACTCTTTAAATAGTTTAAAGGCATATTCCTCGGCTTTTTTGCCATTTGTGCTTCCTGTGAGCCGATGACCGATTGTTGAAGTTGCTTCACCAAGTGTTTCGTACGATCGACCACGATATAGCACATCTTGATTAATTTTAACAAAAACGTCTTCAAGACTATCTCGCTTTAAATTGAAAGAAGAAAGAGCAGCGATGATTACTAAAATTATAATTACAAAATTCTGTTTTTTCATTAGATTTATTCTGGTTATAATTTGTATAGTTGATGATTTTGTATTCGATATGTAATATTAATTGTAAAAATCGTTATTTTTTTCATTTTTCTAAAAAATGTCTTTATTTTTCCTCCAATCAGTATTTCACTGAGAATATTTTTCGAGATTATAAACATTTTATCCAACACAAAACAATGGAATTCAGATGAAACTACTAAAAAAATAAACATAGATTTTCGTAGATAAGCTATGAAATTCTGCGTTGGAACATGCCTGATCTTCCGTTTCGGTTCTAAATATTTGTGGTAATATCTTCGTAGTTCCGATATTTTTAACCAAAGGGTAGAAGATATCCCTTACTTTTGTTGTGTTTCTTTAAAATAGTGTTTCACAAATATCAATATTCGATAATATTTCTCAAAAATATGATTATCCATTCAAGCATGACAAACATTGGGCTAACAGCTCCAACTGCACAAATAAAACCAAAAGAGATAGTCACACATAACCATACTCGTATTGATAATTATTATTGGCTCAACGAACCAGAAAACCCCGACGTGATTGCTTATCTGAATGAAGAAAACGAATATTTAGATAAAATCATGTCGACTTTGAAGCCTTTAAAGGAAACACTTTTTGAGGAAATGAAAGGCCGAATCAAAGAGCAAGACGAATCGGTTCCTGTAAAAGATGGCGAATACTTTTATTATGTAAAGTATGTTGAAGGTGGCGAATATCCGATTTACTGCCGAAAAAAAGAGAATCTTGAAGCTGACGTAGAAATTCTTCTCGATGGCAATGAAATGGGTAAAGGCAAAAAGTATTTCAGCATCGGTGGCTATGAAATTACAGATAACGAGGAAATCATTGCATACGGAGTAGATACAATTAGCCGAAGAAACTATACAGTTCGATTTAAAAATCTAATAACTGGCGAAATTTATCAAGACCAAATCAAAAATACCGAAGGTGGAAGCTACGCTTGGGCGGCTGATAATAAAACCTTTTTCTACATTTTGCGTGACCAAAAAACGCTTTTGGGCTATCAAGTTTGGCGACATATTTTGGGAACTGACGTAAAAACAGATGTTTTGATTTATGAAGAAAAAGATAACCAATATTACATGGGTCTCTATCGAATGAAATCGAAGAAATATATTGCTATCGCTAGTGACCACAACGGAATTGCATCAGAATATCAACTTTTGGATGCTGAAAATCTAACTGGTAAATTCAACACATTTCTACCTCGTGAGCGTGGACACGAATACGAAATTGAGCATTTTGAGAATAAATTTTACGTAAAAACAAATAGCGACAATGCTTTTAACTTCAAATTAATGGAGGTAAATGAGCAAGAAACCAGCAATAAATCTAAGTGGCAAACCGTCATTGAGCATCGTCCAGAGGTTTATTTAGAAGAAATTGAAGTTTTCAAAAATCATTTGGTTGTTCAAGAGAAAAACCAAGGTCTTAGCCAACTCCGTATCATTAATCATGCTACAAAATTGGAGCATTACCTTAATTTTGGCGAACCTGCTTACGATGCAAACATTGGCTCAAACCCAAGTTTTAATACCAATATTCTTCGTTACAGCTATACTTCATTAACTACACCAAACTCGACATTTGATTATGATATGCACGCACAAACCACAGAATTAAAGAAACAACAAACAGTTTTGGGCGGATTTGATAAAGAAAGCTATGTTTCAAAAAGGGTTTTCGTGACTGTGCGTGACGGAGCAAAAGTGCCAGTTTCGATAGTTTATCAAAAAGATACCAAACTTGATGGCACAGCACCACTTTTACAATATTCTTATGGTTCTTACGGCTACTCAACCGATGCAACCTTTGGTTCAAGCCGCCTGAGTTTGCTCGACCGTGGTTTTGTATATGCAATTGCTCATATTAGAGGAGGACAAGAAATGGGTCGAGAATGGTACGAAAACGGAAAAATGTTTAAGAAAATGAATACTTTCAATGATTTTATTGATTGTTCAGATTTTCTTGTCAAAAACAAATATTGCAGCCCCGAAAAACTTTTTGCACTCGGAGGAAGTGCGGGCGGACTTCTGATGGGAGTCATTATCAATCATCGACCAGATTTGTATTGTGGGGTGGTGGCGGCTGTCCCTTTTGTTGACGTCGTGACAACGATGCTTGATGAAACTATTCCTCTCACAACTGGCGAATTTGAAGAATGGGGCAATCCCAAAAACAAAGATTCTTATGAATATATGCTCTCTTATTCGCCTTATGACAATGTTGAGGCAAAGAATTATCCCAACTTACTCGTAACTACCGGGTTACACGATTCACAAGTTCAATATTTTGAACCTGCCAAATGGGTAGCCAAACTTCGCACCTTGAAAACCGATGATAATCTATTACTGATGCACACAAATATGGTAGCTGGACACGGCGGAGCATCGGGCAGATTTGAGTCACTAAAAGAAGTAGCAATGGAATATGCATTCATTATTGACTTGGCTGGAATTTTTAAAAGAATTTAAAGGTTAATTAATCAATTTTGGCAAAATAATATAGTTTTATTTAGAAATTTCTAACAATTTTTTTTTTCTTTGCTAAATATTTAATTAAAATTGTGACATTTACGATTTTTACCAGTCTAATTTTAACATTATTTATATAATAAAACAAAAAAATTTCCCCAACATGAACAAAATAACATTCCTTATTGTAGCATTATTATCATTATCGCTAACAACTCAGGCACAAGATTCTTGTAAGGTGTGTAAACCTTACAAGTGGGAAGTGGGTATTCCGCTTGGCGTCAATCAGTATCTTGGTGATATGCACTCTGGTAAACCATACGCTTCGGCAAACAGCATTATGATTGGTGCTTTTGTTCGTCGTCATATTAATGACTATTTTGCATTACGTGCCCAATTACTGTTTGGACGATTGGCAGGAAATGACCTTGACCAACCAGATGGCAGATGGAATTATCGTCGTTTAAAATTTAAATCTCCATTAACTGAATTATCCTTATTAGGTGAATTCTACCCTTTAAAAGAAAGAAGATATACTTGTGACGGAACATTCCGTAGAACTCTTGCCCCTTACCTCTTCGGTGGTGTAGGAGCGGCGTTTACAAATCCAACAGTTGTTGCTCAAAACGCATCTTTAAAAGATGATGACCCTCGCAAATACGTTGTAGCCCGTTTGTTCGACCAAGACCAAGCAAACTTGAAAAAAGCTGCTTTGATTCTCCCTTTTGGTCTTGGTTTGAAATACAATGCTGCTGAAAGATTTACTATCGGTGCAGAAGTTGGTTATCGTTATGCATTCTCTGATTATTTGGATGGAACAAAAATTTCTACAACTGCTCTCGGAACTGGAACAGCATTAGAACCAAACGGAAAATCTCATACAGATGGTTATTTAGTAGCCAATCTACTCGGTTCATATCGCTTTGGTGATAAAGATGGTGATAAAGATGGTGTTGTTGACCGTTGTGATGCTTGTGTTACTGAAAAAGGCTTACGTAAATTCCAAGGTTGCCCAGATACCGACGGTGATGGTATTCCTGACAAAGATGATGCTTGCCCTACACAAGCTGGCTCAATGGCTTTGAAAGGTTGCCCAGATACTGACGGCGACGGTATCGCTGATAAAGATGACGAGTGTCCAACACAAGTAGGTACAGTAGCAATGAAAGGCTGTCCTGACCGTGATAAAGACGGAGTTGCTGACAAAGACGATGCTTGTCCAGATGTTGCTGGTGTGAAAGCATTGAAAGGTTGCCCAGATTCGGATGGTGATGGTATCGCAGATAAAGATGATGCATGCCCTAATGAATTTGGTCCTGCTTCATTAAACGGTTGCCCTGATACTGACGGTGATGGTATTGCTGATAAAGACGATGCTTGTCCAACAATAAAGGGTGTTGCTTCGACAAAAGGTTGTCCAGACCGTGATAAAGATGGTGTAGCTGATGCTAAAGACAAATGTCCAGACTTAGCCGGTTTAGCATCAAACGATGGTTGCCCCGAAGGATATGTAAATGGTCAATTAGTGCCAAAAGGTTTTAAAACTGCCAGTGGTTGTGAGATTTCTCAATTAGAACTAGATGAATTGACTTTCGCAGCACAAGGAATTGAATTTTATAGCGGTACAAATAAATTGAAACCGGCTTCATACAATAAACTTGACAGAGTTTGTTCATTGTTGCAAAGATGTCCAGATAGTATCTTACACATCTCAGCATTTAACGATGGTGCAAGTTCAGCAACAAACCTTCGTTCGGCTAAGCTTCGTGCTTGTGCGATTTACGCTTATTTCTTGAAGAAAAAGTGTATCTCCAAAGCTCGAATGACTTATGAAGGTCAAAGAGATGAAGACCCAAGTACAGATTATACTACACCAGATGGTAAAAAATCTAATACTCGTGTTCAATTCCAATTAAGATAAAAAACAGTTTTTCAAATAGTTTAGATATAATTTAAGAGCAGAAGCCAATGGTTTCTGCTCTTTTTTTGTGAAATATAGAATATTTCAATACTTTTGAATTTATTAACTTAATCTCTAACTATGAAAAACTCGTTTTACCTTATTCTCTTTTATCTTGTTGGCTCATTGAGCATATGTAAGGCACAAACAACCAACCTTACACCACAAGAATTTATTGCTAAGGCAAAAACCACAAAAAATGCTCAACTACTTGATGTACGCACACCTCAAGAGTGGGAAGCTGGTAAAATTGCCTCTTCTAATTGTATCAATGTAAATGATACAGCATTTAGGCAACAAATTGAAAAATTAGATAAAAATAAGCCTGTGTTCGTTTACTGTGCCGCAGGCGGACGCAGCAGTAAAGCGGCTCCAATCTTGCAACAAGCTGGTTTTAAATATATTTATAACCTAACAGGCGGCGGATATAAAGATTTGGCTAATGCTGCTGTGAAGTAGTTTTTCTACCACGGAGGCATAGAGAACACGAAGAAACACTGAGAATATTCTGCGTGAAACTCTGTGTTACCCGTGCTTCCGTGGTTATTTCTACTGCTTTTCTGAAAGCAATTTCAATAAAACACCATTCGTCCAACCAAAACCATCTTGACGGGAATATTCTCCACCTGATAAATTAGAAACGTTATATTTTTCAACCATTTTTCCAGTAGCTTTAAAAACCCTAAGGTTATTATCAACCCAGTTTTGTTTGATTTTATTGGCTAAATCATTGAAACCATAATTTCGTAAACCTTGAATGGCCAAATATTGCAAAGGAGCAAAACCATTTGCCCCATCCCATTGCTGACTTGTTTGGTTGAGAGTTGTCATCAAACCTCCTGTTTTCAAAAACTTGGTTTCTAAAACTTTAGCAACTTTTTCGGCTTGAGCTAGTGTGGCGAGTTTGAAAAACAATGGATAAACTGCTGCTAAAGAATAAACTTCGGTTTGTTTTCCTGCAACAAAATCAAAATCAAAGTAAAAACCTGCGGCTTCATTCCAAAAATATTTATTAAAAATCGCTTTACGTTTATTAGCCAATGACTCTAAGTTTTTAGCATATTTTGGTTCATTTTTGGCCTTGTAAATGGCGGCAAGCGTCATTTCCATATCATAAAGTATGGCATTCAAATCAACAGGAAGAATGTCAGTTGTATGAATAGTTGAAAGATTTTGTGAATCACGCAGCCAACGGCTCGAAAAACTCCAACCCGATTCGGCTCCTGAACGCAAATCTCTATAAACTTGATTTACTTTTCTGCCTGATTTGCTGCCAATTAGTATATCTTCTTTATAGGCTTCGGGGCGAGGAGTATCTTTTTCATCATAATAGCGGTTAAGCATATCATTTTTGCCAATAAAAACTGTTTTTCGGTAGGCTTTATCGCCTTTTTTACGTGCTTCATTTTGCTTTTGAGCATCTTCTCCACCTTTTTCAACTGCCATCCAAAACTGGTATTCTCGCTGAATTTGCGGTAATGTTTGTGCCAATTTATCTTCGTGCCCTTTCATTTCAGACAAAAGTTTTACCATAGAAGTAAAAAATGGTGGTTGCGAACGGCTAAAATAATAACTGCGATTACCGCTCGGAATATGTCCAAAATCTTGAATCAATTGAGCAAAATTCAAAACTGTATTTGACATTAAAGAGTCTTTCCCAGAAACTTGCAAACCCAGCATCGTAAAATAACTATCCCAATAATTAACTTCAATAAATCTGCCATCTGGCACCACATGAGGCTTTAATAATGGCACAAGCGTTCCGCCAAAATCTTTGGGTTTTCGAGTCAAAGCAGACCATAATTCTTTAATATGCTGCTCCGCTGTATTATTAGGATTACTCACATAATTACTGTTTCCGTTTGAAGGCATCCTAAAATATTCAAGCACAAATTTTCTCAAATCGAAATTTTTAGATTTTTTCTGCTCTTCGTATTTTTTCAAAATCTCTTCTGCATTTATCTTAGGCACACAATCTGGGAAAGTTTTTGAATCGGCAAAAACTGCTTTTAATTGTACTTCCCAAAAAAGTTCACCATACTCTTCATCAGGTGACTTATACTCTTTTTTTGTTACGGTTTCACCACAGCCTAAAACAATTATGCTAACGATAATCATCAAAAAAGCGTGTTTCATAAAATTTGTTGTCATCCTAATCCTCAAAATTTATATTAAGTATTTCTTAAAACTTGTCTAAATAATAAAATATTTGCCGCTGATTAATATTCAATTATAATGTTTTAACTAAAAGTAGTAATTTCGTATTTATAAAGGCTAAAATATCTTTTTGGTCTGATTTAGAAATGCGATTCGGTGAATCGCTCCACAATATTAAAATAGACATGAAATTCATCAAAATAGTTTTAGGATTTATTCCTTTTCTTTCAACCGCACAAGTTGATTTACAAGCCGTAGGTACTTGTACTGAAACTAGTTCTTCGTTTTTTCGACAAGGCGTAAAAGAGCAGGAGTTTACAAAAACTTATGATACCCAAGGGCGAATTCTGAAACAAACCAGTAATTTTTCAAGCAAAAATACAGGAAATTATACCGAAGAATACACTTATGAATATGATTTGGCGGGAAACAATACGGTTATTACTTACAAACTGAATAACGAAGTAAAAAGAGTCATTAAAAAAGCATTTGATGTTAAGGGGCAACTTTTGCAAGAGTCGGCAAGTGCTGGAGTAAATCTTCTATCGGTCAAGACACCTACAATCAACGGCACTCAAAAAACTCAAATTTTTTATGCTGAAGATGGAAAAACCGAAACATTCAAAGAAATTACTAGCACCAACGCCAAGGGACAGCTACAAAAAAAAGAGGTTAAAGATCCTTCAGGAAAAATTTTGATGTCGGATACCAAAACTTATAATATTCAAGGAAAACTCACCCAAGATGTGCATTTCGATGCAACAGATAAAATTACGACCCAAACTGATTTTGTGTATGATGCTGCAGGAAATTTGACAAGAGATAAAACCTTCAGAAATAATGTAGTTTTCGCTGAAACAAAGCACGAATACGACACAACGGGCAAACTTATTCAAAAAACTCGCTTAAACGGCAAAGGGCAAATTGATTATTATTATACCTACGAATACAATGCTCAGGGAAATATGACAAAAGAAAATTATTTCTATAATAATCAAGGCATAAGTGTTCGTACATTTGAATATGATTTGAAGGGAAACAAAATCAAAGAATCATATTTGGACAAACTCGGGACCGTAAACATGTACAAGATATGGGAGTTTGCCTGTAAATAAGAAAAGTTAATGGTCAACAGTGTACAAAAATGTAAATTTTTTACTTTTTTATTAGTTTTTACAAGAAAACAAATAGTTCTCATTTCAAAAAACCAAAAACAATCATAAAAATCAGATAAAACATAGTTTAAGATGGTCGCTGAAAAAATTGATTATATTGCAGAAATCGCTCGGTTGAAAAAAGAAAAAAATGCGGTTTTATTAGTACATTATTACCAAATTGCTGAGATTCAAGACATTGCCGATTATATTGGCGATAGTTTGGGACTTTCGCAGCAAGCAGCCAAAACCGATGCTGATATGATTGTTTTTGCGGGAGTTCGTTTCATGGCCGAAACAGCTAAGATTCTTTCACCAAACAAAAAAGTAATTTTACCAGATTTCAATGCAGGTTGTTCTCTTGAAGAATCAGCTCCTTATGCGGAGTTTAAGGCATTCAAAGACAAACACCCTGACCATATTGTTATTTCTTACGTAAACTGTTCAGCAGAACTTAAAACGCTTACGGATGTGGTTTGTACAAGTAGTAATGCTGTAAAAATCGTTGAGAGTTTTCCGAAAGACCAAAAAATAATTTTTGCACCCGATAAAAACTTGGGTGGCTACATCAATCGCGTAACTGGCCGCAATGCTGAAGGACGACCTATGCTGCTTTGGGACGGTGCGTGTATGGTTCACGAGACTTTTTCGGGAAAAATGATTAGCGACTTGAAAGCCAAACATCCAAATGCTGAGGTGGTGGCTCACCCAGAAAGTGAAGAATCAGTTTTGAAATTAGCAGATTATATTGGCTCAACCACTGGACTTTTGAAGCATGTTATCAATAGTCCGAACCGAGAATTTATTGTAGCTACTGAGTCAGGGATTTTGCACCAAATGCGTAAATCTGCTCCTGAGAAGAAATTTTATGTAGCCCCAACTTCAAAAAATGGTCATGCATGCAAGGCCTGCTCTGACTGCCCACACATGAAGCTCAATACGCTCGAAAAACTATATTTGTGTTTAAGAGATGAAACTCCAGAAATAATTCTTCCAGCTAAAATGTTGACTGATGCACGTAAACCAATAGAAAGAATGTTGGAGCTTTCTGCGAAATTTGGACTTTGATTTGTGGAGTGAAGTTCCACTTCTTTTATAATATAAAATAGAAAAATACCGTAAACAAAAAAGGGTGAGATTTCGGTCTCCCACTTTTGCTTAAAAAAACTTCTTCTACGATATTGACAAATCAAAAACCTGTCCTACACTATTTTATATTCTTTTTTCTCAAAGCTTTCACATTGATAGATTTGATAACTTCAGATTTTTTCAAAATAATGCTCCAAATTGCAAAGCCTGAATCATCAGCAAAGCATAATTTTCCAACACCATTTTTGTATGGAATTGGCGAAGTATAAACAAATAGAGAATCACCGATTTTCTGAATATTATCACTCATTTCAAGCTTTTTTGAGGCATTATCGGCATACGCTTCCAAAACTTCTTTTTCTTTTACATAAAGTTGCTTATTACTACCAATATCCTGCTGTCCCAAAAGTCTGACTTTCAAATCATATCTTTCTGATAATGAGTCGATAAGCTTCATATTTTTCAACTGACAAAGTTCTTGTCCTCGTGCAGAATTAATATTTTTCATCTGAATCGCAAAATCCGCTGTTAAAGCTTTTGAAATCTCAGCTCCCATTTCCTCTACTTGATAAGCAATTTGCGTGACCGATACTCGCTTTACCTTGTAATCATCCATTTGTTCAACTATTTGAGCAGTATTTTCTAAACGCTCAAAACTACATGACAAATTTATTAAAAGTATTAAAAGTACTAAAAGATATTTTTTCATTTTTATTATTTTTTTTTACAAAGCTACAAACAGAGCGGGTTTTTTTAATAAAAATATTCTCTATTCAGAAAAAAACCTTCAAGGTCTTTTCAGACTTTGAAGGTTTTAAAATTAAGATATACCGAAATTGATAACCGAGCATTAGAAATACGAATGTATTTTTTCGAAGCTCAACCGTAACCACCTCTAAACTTATAAGTACTTGCTACTTTATCAATAGCCACAATATAGGCTGCCAAACGTAGAGAAACACCGTATTTTTGTGAAGTTTCAAATACATTATCGAAAGCATCTTTCATCATACGATCTGAACGACGGTTGATTCGGTCTAAGGCCCATTTATAACCAATGCGGTTTTGTACCCATTCAAAATACGAAACCGTTACACCGCCCGCATTTGCCAAAATATCAGGCACAACCATAATTCCTTTTTGGTTGATAATATCATCAGCACTTGCCGACGTCGGGCCATTCGCACCTTCTACGATAAGTTTTGCTTGAATATTACCCGCATTTTCATGCGTAATTACGTCTTCTTTTGCCGCAGGCACTAATACATCAACATTGAGAGCCAATAGCTCTTCGTTTGAAATCAATTCAGCATCTTTAAAACCTTCAAGTGTGCCGTTATTTGCATTACGGTATGCAATTGCTTTTTCTACATCAATTCCTCTTGGATTGTAGTAAGCCCCTGAAATGTCACTCAAACCACAAATCGTTACTCCTTTTTCTTGCAAAAGTTTTGCTCCCCACGAACCAACATTACCAAAACCTTGCACAGCCGCTGTTGCACGATATGGATTCAATCGCAATTTTTCCATTCCTGCCAAAGCCGAAACCATTACACCACGACCAGTTGCTTCCGTACGACCCAACGAACCGCCCAAAACCAATGGTTTGCCTGTAACTACTGCGTTTACAGTCATTCCTTTAGCTTTTGAATATTCATCCATCAACCAGGCCATTTCTCGTGGGCCAGTACCCATATCTGGAGCGGGGATATCTTTATCTGGCCCGAAAATATCGAGCATCGAAATCGTATAGGCACGCATCAAACGCTCTATTTCTCCTACCGACATTTCCCGTGGATTACAGGCAATACCACCTTTGGCACCACCGTAAGGAATATCAACGACGGCACACTTCCAGGTCATCCAAGCCGCTAAGGCTCTTACTTCATCAATATTTACGGCTGGGTCAAAGCGAATACCACCTTTACTTGGCCCCAATATCGTTGAGTGAATCACTCGGAAACCTTCAAAAACCTTGATTTGACCATTATCCATCGTCACAGGTAAGCCTACAGTCACTTGACGAGCAGGTACTTTCAGGATATAATACATTTCATCGCTAATACCGAGAATCTTCACGGCAGCGTCAAATCGTTGCATCATTGACTCTAACGGATTTTCTTTATCCTTGATTGGAGCTGGTTCTATATATGACATAAACAATATAATATTTTGTGTGTGAATGTGGTTTCACAGTACAAACTTAGAAAAAATAAAGTATTTCTTAAAATTGTTAAATTTTTGATAAATTTATTATCAGCTTATTTGGCAAATATACCATCTGAGCAACTTGCATTTTCTGACAAAACCAAATAATTTATTGTTTTTCTAAAATTACCTTTAAATAAATTTTTTTTTGCTTATATTAAGAAATCGTTCGAGTCTATTGTTTCAGCTTACCAAAACACTATATTTGTGTGATTTTTCAAAAACCCCGAATATAACAATTTACTGCTTTAAAATAATGGCCGAAGTTGAAGAAAAAACCCGATATTCAGAGGATGAACTAAAGGAGTTTGAGACAATTATAACTCAAAAACTGGAAGCAACTCGCAACGAACTGAATTTTATCAGAGAAACATTGAGTAGAAAAAATGATAATGGCACAGAAAACACCGCCAATAGCACAAAACTAATGGAAGACGGTGCTGATATAAGCGAAAAAGAGCAATTGAGCCAGTCGGCAGGAAGATTGCAAAAATTTGCACAGCAGTTAGAAGCAGCCTTAATCAGAATCAAAAATGGTACATACGGTGTTTGTCGTGATTCTGGAAAATTGATTCCAAAAGAGCGTTTGAGAGCAGTACCGCACACGCAACAAACTATTGAAGCAAAACTAAAGGCTTCTAACTAAAATTTTAAGAAAAAAACATTTATGATTTCTACCTTGTAAGACCTTCAAACCGTTTTTCATGAGGTTATAGGTATTGTTGTCTATAAAAAAAGCCTCTACGTCAGAGGTATTTTTGTTTTACAGGTTTTTCTATATTTATTTGTTTAAAAAAATACAAACTTCCTAACATGAAAAAATATACCCTACTCTACCTATTGCTGTTTCAACTACATATTAGTCAGGCAATTGGCCAAGTTGCAGATAGCTATTATTTGCCCCAAAACATTACGTTTGATGCCAAAATTCCGACACCTCTAAAATTTTTGGGCTATCAAGTTGGAGAACAGCACGTAACTCCTTATGAGACAATAACTTACATGAAAGAATTAGCTCGTTTGTCGAATCGTTTCAAGATTGAAACTTATGCCAAAACTTTTGAAAACCGTGAGTTGGTTCTTGTTACAGTTACTTCTCCCGAAAATCATGCTCGCCTCGACCAAATCAAGGCTGAACACCAAAAATTGGTTAATCCTTCCCAATCAGGCGGTTTAGACCTACAAAAAATGCCTATCGTAGTTTGGATGGGCTACTCCGTACACGGCAACGAAGCAAGTGGAACAAACTCAAATCTGATGTCGGCTTATTATTTAGCTGCCGCACAAGGTGCAAGTGTCGATTCGCTATTGAATGAAACAGTTATTTTAATCGACCCTGTAATTAATGCAGATGGAGGAAATCGTTTTGCGACCTGGGTAAACATCAATCGTAGCACCAATTTAGTAAGCGATATAAACAGCCGTGAATTTAGCGAAACTTGGCCTGGTGGACGTTCGAACCACTATTGGTTCGACCTCAATCGTGACTGGCTTTATCAACAAATGCCCGAAAGTAAGGGACGTTTGGTAAAATTTTATGACTGGCGACCAAATATCTTAACCGACCACCACGAAATGGGTTCGGCTTCAACATTTTTCTTTCAACCTGGTATTCCTGCACGTACGCACCCACTTACGCCCAAGAGAAATATTGATTTAACTATCAAATTCGGAAAATTCCAAGCCACTGGACTCGACAAAATTGGCTCGGCTTATTACACACAAGAAAACTACGATGATTTTTACTATGGAAAAGGCTCTACGCTTCCTGATGTAAATGGTTCGGTTGGTATTTTGTTTGAACAAGCCTCGTCTCGTGGACATTTGCAAGAAACTGCCAATGGGATTTTGAGTTTCCCGTTTACCGTTCGTAACCAAGTTACCGCTACTTTTTCTACGCTACGTGCAGCTCGTGAAATGCGTATTGAATTGCTCGACCACATGAGAGGTTTTTACAAAGAAGCTTCGACCGATGCCGTAAAAGCCTATGTTTTTGGTGGTGGAAATGATGCAATAAAAACTTGGGAAATGGTAAATATGCTCAAACGTAACCAGATTGATGTATATCGTTTGGGGAAAGATGAAAGCCAAGATGGCATCACTTTCAGCAAAGGAAATGCCTACGTTGTGCCAATGAATCAACCACAACACCGCCTTATCAAGTCAATGTTTGAAAAGCGTACGAAATTTGAAGACAGTTTATTCTATGACATTTCGGCTTGGTCGTTGCAATATTGTATGAATGTACCTACCTCAGAAGTAAAAACGGCGGTTTCATTCGGCGAAAAAGTTGACAAGAATGATTTCCCGAAAGGTAAAGTTGTGGGTAAAAGTCAATATGCTTATTTGTTTGAGTGGAATAGCTATTACGCTCCGCGTGCTGCTTACGAATTGTTGAAAAAAGGTTATAACTTAAAAGTGGCAACCGAACCACTTTCGGCAGTTGTGGAAGGAAAAGAACGCACTTTTGATTACGGTACAATTCAGATTTTTAGTAATGGCTCTGACCCATCCGCTTTGCTTCAAACCCTTGCCGAGCGTGATGGTGTAGATTTCTACGCAGTTCCAACAGGTTTAACTCCTCAAGGAATTGACTTTGGAAGCGAGAGGTTCAAAAAAGTACGTTTGCCAAAAATATTAATGTTGGGCGGTCAGGGTGTTCAATCGACTGATGCAGGTGAAATTTGGCACTTACTTGACCAACGTATCAATATTCCATTGACGGTTGCTGATATTGAAACTGCCAACCGAACAGGTTTAGAAAAATACACACATATTGTTTTAGCCGGTGGCAACTACAATGCCCTTTCTGACGAAAAAATAAAGCGTTTTGTGCAAAGTGGTGGTGTTTTGGTAGCAATGACCGATGCTGTGGAATGGGTGTCTGCTAAAAAAATCGCTAACATAAGCGTTAAAGAAAAACCAGATAATAACGGCAATGGCGAGAAACGCCCATATAACTTACAAGAAAAATATACTGGTGCTTTAGAAACCGCAGGAACAATCTTCGAAGCAAAAATCGACCCTACGCACCCTTTATGTTTTGGTTATCAACAAAGCAAATTAGCTTTGTTTAAAGATAACAATATTTTTATGGAAGACACAAAAAATCCGTATAATACGCCAATGGTTTTCACAGCAAATCCTTTATTGGCAGGATATGTCCATCCAAAAAATGAAAAACTAATCAAAAATTCGCCAGCCGCTATTACACTAAATGTAGGTGCTGGTCGAGTAATTGCCTTATCAGAAAACCCGAATTTCAGAGCGTTTTGGTATGGTACAAACAAACTTTTCCTAAATACTCTTTTCTTTGGAAACCTAATCGGCGGTGGTCGTTTTGGTGGTGAAGAAGAGTAAGTTGATATTCAGGCATTAGTTTCGACTTCTTTAATTAAAGGGTTAAACTCGGTGGTTTCGACTTTGCTCAACCACTTTCCGAGTTTAACCCTTTTTAATTAATCAATTATTGAATTAATTTTTAATATTCACAAAAATTATACTAATTTACCGATATCAAATTACCCATAAACAAAACAAGATGTCCGATTTTTTGAAAGTAGGTGAGCTAAAAGAAAATCTCGTAAAACTCATTGAGGCAAAATTTGAATTAACGAAACTAAATATACAAGATAAAATAGAAGTCATTGCTGTAAAAGCAGCTTATGCCCTCATTACTTTTATACTCGGCATCGTAGTTGTTATTTTTCTTAGTATTCTGATCGCCCTCGGCATCAACCATTTACTCGAAAGTACTTGGCTTGGCTTTTTGATAATATTTGGTATTTATGCCATGATTCTTGCCATTTTTATTTTTGCAAAAAAGTCGATTTTACGCACAATCAAAAAAAGAGTGGAAGAAGTAGTTGACGAAAACTTGTAGGACAGGTTTTCAACCTGTCAAAAGCGTAAAATAAGTTTTAGACAGACTTACAACCTGTCGAAAAAGTAAAATAAGTTTTATAACTTTAATAGACAGGTTGAAAACCTGTCCTACAAAATATGGATGAATTTCATGAGAGACATCTCCCGCATTTTCAGCCACTTGGAGGATTATTTTTTGTAACTTTCAATCTTCATGGATGCGTTCCCAAAGAAATTTATGAGCAATGGGAACAAGAGTTTAATTTAGAAAAGGAAAAAATTATGCTTTTCTCTAAAAACAAAAACGAAGATTTAGACCAACTCGGAAAAATAACCTTTGTAAAAAAAGACAAATTTCTTGATAATTATTTAGGGGGGAAACAGTATCTCAGAAGCGACTCATTGGCAAAAATTGTAGCAGACACTCTGCATTTTTGGGATGGCAAACGTCTTGAACTTTTTGCTTATTGCATCATGTCAAATCACGTTCATGTTATTTTGAGACTATTTAATGACACCGAAATTGATACTCCTTCGTATCTTCAAGAAATTATGCATTCAATAAAACGATTTTCTGCCAGAGAAGGTAATAAATTATTAGGCGAAACAGGCAAATTTTGGCAAGATGAAAGTTATGATAGATTAATTCGTGATGACAAAGAACTACATAAAATCTTAATTTATATTCTCAATAACCCAGTAAAAGCAAACCTTTGCATACAAATGAAAGACTGGAAATGGTCTTACATCAAAGAAATCTATAACGACATAATGTAGGACAGGTTTGCAACCTGTCGAAAGTGTAGAATAAGTTTATTTCCAAAAATATTAACAGGTTACAAACCTGTCGAAAGTGTAGAATAAGTTTATTTCCAAAAATATTAACAGGTTACAAACCTGTCGAAAGTGTAGAATAAGTTTATTTCCAAAAATATTAACAGGTT
>Ga0114967_10001705_pt1 | contig 18445 bp, 20 predicted proteins | sample M_130628_MF_Meta_FD_92639 | JGI IMG/M metagenome (GOLD analysis project Ga0114967, IMG submission 92639) | Freshwater microbial communities from Lake Montjoie, Canada to study carbon cycling - M_130628_MF_MetaG | ecosystem: Environmental > Aquatic > Freshwater > Lake | place: Lake Montjoie... | reverse complement strand
CTTTTACTGATTGTGTTTGTATTTGTCCCATCGATCTCGTTTAGCAATAACCCACCTAATACGCCCTATCGCATACGAACCATTGTCGTTGATGCTGGACATGGTGGTCAAGATGGCTCCACCCATGGACTTTATTCCAAAGAAAAAGATGTGGCCCTAAAAGTTGCACTGCGATTAGGCAAAGCCATTGAAAATAATTTAAAAGATGTTAAAGTGATTTATACCCGCACCACTGATGATTTTGTCAAGCTGTATGAACGTATAGGTATTGCTAATCGTGCTAAAGCAGATTTATTTATTTCAATTCATTGCAATGATATGCCCGTCATTACACACACCGTAATTAGTTCGTATCGCAAAACAAAACACAAAAAACGTGTACCCGTATACACCACTACACGGAGCAAAAGCACTTCCACTAAAGGGGTAGAAACTTTTGTGTCTGGTTTTGGACGATTGGATGAGCAAGATATAGCCATGCGTGAAAATGCTTCTATTTTACTAGAAAAAGACTACAAAGAAAATTATGCGGGATACGACCCCAATGACCCTGAAAGTATCATCGTACTATCTTTAATAAAAAATGCCTTCAGGGACCAGAGCATTAAATTGGCAACATTGATGCAGGAAGAGTATATCAAAGTAGGCCGCATTGATCGTGGTGTACAAGAGAAAAGCTTAGCCGTTCTTGCTCGTGCCAGTATGCCAGCCGTTTTAACGGAAATTGGCTTTATCTCTAACCCTGAAGAAGAAAATTATATGAACTCGGAAGATGGGCAAAATGAAATCGTATCCTGCTTGTTAAATGCCATCCGAGCCTATAAAAAGCTAGTCGAGCTGGAGTAAAAGAATAAACTCACTACTCATAAAATAGAAATTTTTATATACATGAAACCGTCATGAGATTCCGCTCACAAACCCTAATGATTAAAAGCGAAGCGATTTCTTGAACACTGCTAAAAAATAAACACTAGTGAAAAATTCAGCTCATGACAGCTTCATGGCCGATAAAAAAAAATTAAACACATGAAATTCACGAACGAAACCAAGGTAGGTATACTCGCCATATTGACCGTCTTTATATTTATTGTTGGATATAATTTTTTAAAAGGGAATGACGTCTTTTCTGACGAAGATGCATTTTATGCCAAATATGATCGGGTCTATGGCTTATCTGTGTCAAAACCCGTTTTAATTAACGGCTATCCAATTGGACGAGTTTCTAAACTGACTCTTCTGCCCAATGGACAAATTTTAGCTCAGCTGAAAATACATAGTGGGCATGCAATACCCCAAAATACGGTTGCACGTCTTGAAAACACAGATTTATTTAGTGGCAAGGCAATTGTTCTTCTGCTGGGAAATAGTAGTCAATTTGCTAAAGATGGAGATACCCTAAGCACCAATACACAAAAAACCGTTATTGAACAAGTTGAACCCATACAACAAAAAACAACACAAATTATTTCTCGTTTAGATTCTATCCTCACCTCGGTGAATGGTACGATTAACCCTGAGTTCCAACGCAATTTTGAACGAAGCTTTGCAAGCATAGCCAGAACACTTGAAACATTAGAAGGAACAGCAAAAAAGGTGGATGGACTTGTTGGTACCCAAAGTGTTAAGATTGGGACTATTTTAAGAAATTTGGAATCAATATCCTCCAACTTCAAAAACAACAACGACAAAATTTCTTCGATCATCACCAATATTGATAAAGTGAGTGAGGATGTGGCTAAAGCTGATATTGCGCAAACAATCACCCAAACAAATAAAACCTTGGTCAATTTGCAATCACTTTTGGACAAAGTAAATACAGGCCAAGGATCCTTAGGCCTATTGGTTAATGACAAGCAGTTATATACAAATCTCACTCATGCTACAGACAATTTGGATAAACTAATGGTTGATCTTAAAGCAAATCCAAAACGTTACGTCAACTTCTCTGTTTTCGGTAGTGGAAAGAAGGCTAAAAAGTAGAATGGTGTTTAAACCTCAAATGTTTGCCCTTCAAAAGCTAAAAAAGTATTTTCAAAAATAGCTTTAGACTCCTCTAGCAGGGGGCCTAGCTCTCGGTAACGCGCTGAAAAATGCCCTATGAGCAACTTTTTTACAGCAGCTTTCAAGGCCAACTCTCCTGCCTGGCTTGCAGTTGTGTGGTATGTTTCTGTTGCTCTATTTAACATGTAACTCATAAAAGTAGCCTCGTGATATAAAAGATCTACATTTTTGATCGTTTCTAAATAGGTCGAGCTGCATGCAGTATCTGAACAGTAAGCATAACTTTTGGGTTCACCAGATTCGATAGTTAGGTCTACAGACGTATGTATTCTTCCTCGCTTATCAATAAATGGATGCCCTTTTTTGATCAATGGAATTTGTTCCACGGGAATCTCCAGTTCTTCTACTTTCTGTTTGATAATCTTAGGCGAACGCTTCTTTTGTGAAAACTTGAACCCTGTACACGGAATCCGATGATCGAGGATGATGGTCTCTACAACGACATCAAAATTTTCAAAAATCTTAACAGATTTGTCTACCCGCGTAAAATTAAAGTGTATGGGATATCGTAACTGCGTTTGTGAATATTTGAACTGAATATCCAATATCTCTTTCAGCTCAGGCGGGCTATAAATATATACAGGCTTTGTACGACCATTTAAATTTAAAGACGAAAGCAGCCCAATCAAGCCCAAATAATGATCACCATGCAAATGGCTAATAAAGATATGACCAATACGCTGCATATTAACTCCGTAACGAAGCATCTGCTGCTGAGTACCTTCACCACAATCAATCAGGAAAAGTTTCTCATTCACATTGAGAACTTGCGCTGTCGGATTTCTATTAAAAATAGGTGTTGCAGAGCTGCTACCTAATATTATAACCTCAAATTTCATTTACAATATTAGAATTAGACCTATTGGGGTGTATCATCACCATACTGAATATTAAATTCCTCTCATCCCAGACAGTAAGCTTGTCGAAAATGGAGAGGGTTGGGTGAAGCTATTACTTTGATTCTCTGCTTAACTCTTTCTCTATTTCTTCCATAAAAATTAAATCAACAGCTTCTTCCACCTTCGAAACGATGGTAAGGACATTTTCAAGCTGGGAAACGGATACTAAATCTGATATCTGATCATTCAGCCCCGTAATAATAAATACCCCATCTGAATTTTCACATATCCGATGCCCAATCAACAAACTACTGAGATCTGATGAGTCACTCACATTTTCTACAGCGGAAAGATCAAGAATAATGTTTCGCTGCCCTTCAGCATTGATCAGTATCAACTCTGTTTTCAATTTAGGTGATATTTCACTATCTAACTTGATTTCGTCTAGTTTTAATAAAACGTACTTCTCGTGTTTGTCTATCGTAAATTTCATATTTTGAGTATTTTGAGTATTTTAAGGTCTATTCCAGTCGCCTCAATGCTTCGCAAATAATATTTTCAATTTTTGCTACATGATCAACTCGATCAATCTTTATAAATTGATCACCTGTTATTTGCTCGTATAATTCGATATAGCGATTGGAAATCGATTGAACTACATCAGGTGTCATGATCGGAACTACTTGTCCATTTTTACCTTGAAATCCATTTTCGATCAGCAATTGTCGCACAAATTCTTTGGATAGTTGACGCTGTGGTTTATTTTTAGTTTGCAGTTCTTCATAATCGTCTTTGTAAAAATAACGAGACGAATCTGGCGTATGAATTTCATCAATTAAGTAAATCCGACCATCTAGTTTACCAAACTCATATTTGGTATCTGCCAAGATTAGTCCATGCTTTTCAGCAATTTCTGTGCCACGTTGATAGAGTGCGTACGTATATTTTTCCAGCTGCAGATATTCTGCTTCACTTACAATCTCCCTATCTATGATTTCTTCACGAGCAATATCCTGATCGTGTCCTACTGCTGCTTTTGTGGTAGGAGTAATAATCGGTTCTGACAATTGATCATTTTCCTTTAATCCATCTGGCAATTGAATGCCACAAATAGATCGCTTTCCTGATTGATATTCACGCCATGCATGTCCAGCCAAATACCCGCGGATCACCATCTCCAATTTAAAAGGCTCACAAACCCGACCGATCGTGACACAGAGATCAGGAACATCCAAAACCCAATTGGGAACAATATCCTGAGTTGCTTGTAAAAACTTGGCAGCTATTTCATTTAGAACCTGGCCTTTGTAAGGAATAGGCTCAGGCAATACCACATCGAAAGCTGAAATACGGTCCGTAACAAGCATCACCAAATATTTATTTGCAATGGTGTACACGTCACGTACTTTACCTTTATAAAAATTGGTTTGATTAGGTAAACTAAAATGAGTTTCCTTGATGGCATTCAACATCGATTTTGCACCTCTTCGAGCTTTAATCTCTGACACTCCTGAATTATTGAATATCCCCATACGCTCTCAAAATATTCCTCACCAATTTATGCCTGACCACATCCTCACCACTTAGGTAAATCATATCAATACCTTTAATATCGGTCAAAATTTTCAGGGCTGTTTTTAGGCCTGATTGTTGCACTTTGGGTAAATCGATCTGAGTAACATCACCAGTGACAATAAATTTAGCAGAAGGCCCCATTCGGGTAAGAAACATTTTCAACTGCATATCGGTTGCATTTTGAGCTTCATCCAAAATCACAAAACAATTGTCTAGCGTACGACCACGCATAAAGGCCAAAGGAGCAATTTCGATGGTTCTATTTTCCAAATATAATTTTAATTTTTCTGCGGGTATCATGTCATCCAATGCGTCATACAAAGGACGTAGATAAGGGTCAATTTTTTCTTTCAAATCACCCGGCAAAAAGCCCAGATTCTCCCCTGCTTCAACCGCAGGTCTAGTGAGAATAATACGTCTTATTTCTTTGTTTTTTAGCGCTCGAACAGCTAGTGCTACAGCAGTATATGTTTTCCCTGTACCCGCTGGACCTATCGCAAACAAGACATCATTGGTATTGATACTTTCAACCATCCTACGCTGGTTTGCCGTACGGGCTTTTACAACAATCCCATTCGGGCCAAAAACAATGGGATCAGAGCTACTACCAATCAATCCCTTCTCTAAGAGATAGGATGAAGCCTCCACATTATAATGTATTTTGGTATCTAGCAGTTGTTCTAAGTCCGTTGTGTTTAGGCTTTGAAACTTGTCAACATGATCAATAATGCCTTGAAACTTTTCCCTAAAAAGCATCAATTCAGCCTCATCACCGAGTACCTTGACCTCATTGCCCCGAGCTACAATTTTTATCTTCGGAAAATGCTTTTTGGTAATTTCGAAGTATTCATTATTTGAACCCCATACAGTAACAGGGTTGATGTTGTCCATGATAAATTTTAGTTCGTTCAAGGTAGCTGTTTTTAGATTTTTCAGGATTAAAACTCAATCTTTGTACTCAGATTCGTAAAACAAGATTAACAATAAATATTGATATTAAAAATGGCTATAATAACTTTAACTACCGATCTTGGACACAAGGATTTTTATCAAGCGGTACTTAAGGGTAGTATTTTAAGTCAGTTTCCAGATGCAAATTTGATCGACATTACGCACGACATTCCTGCCTTTAATATTCTTCAGGCTGCCTTTGTTTTAAAAAATGCGTTTCATTATTTCCCCAAATCGACGGTTCACCTCATTGGTATTGATTCTGTTTTTGATGAAAATGCCAGATACCTGGCACTAAAATATAGTGATCACTATTTTGTAGGCTCCGATAATGGCCTATTTTCTTTGCTATTTGACGAGAATCCTTCGGAGATCGTTGAACTAACCATTTTACAAGATCTTAAATTACTCCATTTTCCTCTTTCGGATATTCTCGCCAAAGCTGCTGCTCATCTTGCCAAAGGGGGAACATTGGCCGAAATTGGACTACCAGTACAAACTGTAAAAGAGAAAATTAGTTTGAATCCTGTGATCGAACAGAATATGATACGGGGAAGCGTCATCTATATAGACTCTTTCCAAAACGTAATTACGAATATTAACAAAAATATTTTCACCGAAATTCAGCGCAAGCGCAATTTCACGCTGTTCTTCAGAAGAAACGAGTCAATTTCAGAATTAAGCTGGCATTACAATGAAGTACCCGAAGGAGAAAAACTATGCTTATTTGGAATTAGTAACCACCTTGAAATAGCAATCAACAAGGGTAATGCAAGTGGCTTACTAGGTCTTAAACTGGGAGATATTGTTCGTATTGAATTTCATGCATCGTCTCTCACGCAAAACTAAGGCATATTTGCCCTGCATCCTCCTATCAATAGGATGCTCATACGAAAAATATTTAGTATATTGTATTAAATATGGTAATTTTTTAAGTCAATGATAGCAGAAATACTTTTCAAGGCAAAGGATATCCAAGGTGATATTCCTCGACTAATCGCAACTAGTCCGTTAAAGAATGATTACATCATCAAGGAGCTTGGATTAACTCCATCAACCTATTACCGAAAAGTGAAGAAAAAGGATTTTTCTCTCGATGAGATGATCAAATTAATGCACCTCATTTGCCCTCATGAAGTAGATGGATTTCTCTTAAAAAGAGAATTAGAATTGGGATTGGAAGAATATGAGAATGGTGAATTAATAGACCATGACACGTTTATACGTAATGTTAAACAGACACTCAATGAAAATAAGGTGGACTAAAAAAGCAGACCGCTCATACCAGAAGATATTAGCTTATACAGTGCGTAATTTTGGAGATACAGTAGCTAACTCATTTATTCAACGAACATTTAAGCTGTTAGATATAATAAAAGAAAATCCACTCGCATACAAAGTAAATGAAGGTAGTAAACACTGTAACCAAGCACTTATTGTAAAATCTATTTCCATGTACTATTCAATAAAGAAAGACGAAATAATCATCATCGCCATCTGGCAAAACAATCGTGATCCTAAGAGCTTAGTACTCTAAGCCACACGCCCTAGTCGAGAAAAACCTTAGCCTTACTAAGCCCTCTCTTATTACTGGGATTTCCATAAAAAAGCCGTTCCTAAATAAGAAACGGCTTCATTTAAATAAGGAAAATAGTTAAGCTTTATTCAAAGCTTTTGAAGCTTCCAAGGAAATCGCTGATTTATCGAAACGAATTCTTGCTCCGCTTTCAACCTCCACTAAGAACGAAGTATCATTCAAATCCACTATTCTACCGTGTATACCAGAAGTTGTAATCACTCGATCGTTCTTCTTCAATTCTTCCACATATTTCTTATGATCTTTCGCTTTTTTCATTTGCGGACGAATCATAAAAAAATAAAACACAACGATAATAAGCACGATAGGCAAAAATTGTCCTAATTGTCCTAAACCTGATCCTGATGAAATTTGTAATAATGTAGCTGGTGACATATAAATTGATTTTTATAAAAATGATTTCATTTTATTTGGGAACATGACAAATCCACTCGCAATTGCTTATTTGCCTGAATGCGCATCTTTTACTCCCTTAATCCCCGATCTTGCTTGCGCACTTTCCCTTCATTTTGAAGGTCAAACAAAATTTTGTCTAAAATACCGTTTATAAACGAATTACTCTTGGGGGTACTGAATTCCTTTGATATTTCGATGTATTCGTTGATAGTCACCTTGACAGGGATGGTCGAAAAATGCAAGATCTCGGCAATAGCCATGCGCATTAAAAGAATATCGATCATGGCAATTCGATCCGTTTCCCAATTTTTTGTTTTTTCCGCAATCATTTTTTGATATTCTTCCTCGAAAAGAATCGTCTTCAAAAACAGATTGATGATAAATGGCCTATCCTCATCCCAATTGGGACAGATGGATGCCAATTGATTATCGGCTGGATTTTCGCTTGAAAAGTTCTTGAATGTTTTTGCAATTAAAGCCTGCAAAACCTCTTTATCGACTTGCCAGTTGATAAACTTTTCTTCAAAAACTTGGACGATACCAGGTGATTTCAGGATTATTTTTTTGAAAATGTGTTTGATAATGTCTTTATCTGACTGGATGGAATGACTATCTAGATGAAGATAATTTGCATAGTCCTCCGTATTTTTCAACGCATCAAAAGCAGATTTACTCACCTCAGGATCGAAGTCCCATGCTATTTTATACTTTTTTATAGCGGCAAGATACTCTGGATTTTGTTTTAGAGAGACTATGAAACGGTTCTCTTGTAATTTGATGTTTACAGCTAGATCTTCTGGCGTCGGCAAATGCTTATTTGCTCGTTCTTCGGCATCTAAAAGACTTTGATCAGCGATCTCTACCAACAAAGACAAAAGCCAAATGTATAGCTCCTGAACACTTTCTACACTACCTAATAGTGCTTTCTCAAAAGGTTTAAAGTCTTTTACTTCCGATTGATAATACGAATATAAAGCTTGTAAAACCTTTACCCTTAGATGCCTTCTGTTTAACATGTATAAGAACAATTTTTAGTACTCGACACGTAGATGTGTCATTTTTGTTATGCGAAGGCGCAAAGGTAATTTATATTATTGATATCTAGGTGTACCAATACCCAATATTTCAATCGTTTGTTTTTATTTTCCGAATATCGGCTATCCGTTTTTCAACAATTTGATTCGCGGCCACGTGGGTAGGAATATTTTCGGCTTTCGACTTTTTCAGTATATCACGAGTGACTTCGTAAATATTTTCGGCCAATTGTACGGTACGCTCCTTACTGTATCCAGCAATTTCAGAATAACAATTAATCAATCCCCCTGCATTAATTAAATAGTCTGGAGCATATAAAATATCTTTTTCTAACAAGAGTTTCCCGTGCTCTTCCTCATTCGCCAGTTGATTATTAGCAGATCCTGCAATGATCGCACACTTTAGTTTATTTATTGTTGCTGTGTTAATGGTTGATCCTAAGGCACAGGGCGCATATACATCTACATCCAAATCATAGATATCCGCATTAGATACCATTTCTGCTTTATACTTTTTAGCGATTTGCATTAAGCGATCTTCATTTAGATCGCTTACATATACTTTGACATTCTCTTTCCGAAGCAAACGGACCAAGCACTCTCCTACCTGGCCTACCCCTTGCACCGCAACCGATTTTCCAGCCAACGTATCATTCCCAAAAAGTTCTTTAGCACATGCCCTGATTCCAAAGTAAACCCCTATCGCGGTGATAGGCGCAGGGTTTCCGCTACCACCTATTTCTGCTGGAACACCCGTGACATACTCGGTCTCCATGCGGATATATTCCATGTCTTTTTGATTGGTACCCACATCAGTAGCCGTGATAAATAAACCATTCAGATTTTTTATGAAACGACCATAACGCCGCATCAAGGCCTCTGTTTTATGTGCTCGACTATCTCCAATAATAACAGCCTTCCCTCCGCCCAAATTCAAACCCGTGATAGCTGCCTTGTAGGTCATCCCTCTCGAAAGGCGTAAAACATCCCTCAATGCATCTCCCTCCGTTTTATAGGCCATCATCCTCGTTCCCCCCAAGGCTGGCCCCAAAGTGGTATCGTGGACAGCAATAATAGCCTTCAACCCTGTATCCTCATCATAGCAAAAGGACACACTTTGATGCCCTAAATCACCTAATTGATCAAAAACAGCATTATCTACTTTGTTTAAGGACATCATAAAAAGCAAATTTTGAAGAGGTTAAGGCGACAACGAACTAAAATTACATCTTAGCATACACGTCGACTACCAAAGCTAATAAATAATTTACCTAACGGGTTATTTATTTTACTGTTTTTTTTATACTTTCGACTTCTCGTTATATGTCTATATTAGCACCCATTATGAAGAATATTGCAGTCATCGGCTCAGGCACCATGGGTAATGGTATCGCCCATACCTTTGCTCAGTTTGGCTATTCAGTCCATATCATTGATACTTCTGAAGCAAACCTTCAAAAAGGAATAACGACTATTTCAAAAAATTTAGACAGACAAGTCGGTAAGGGGATTATTTCGGCACCAGATAAAACCAACATATTAAATAACATCACCACACATACCGACCTCAAATCGGGTGTCGAACAGGTGGACTTAGTCGTGGAAGCTGCAACAGAGAATATCGATTTAAAGCTCAAAATATTTAAAGAGCTAGACCAATTCTGTAAGCCGCAGGCCATTTTGGCATCCAATACCTCATCTATATCCATCACCAAAATTGCTTCTGTAACGAAACGTGCCAGTCAAGTAATTGGGATGCATTTTATGAACCCCGTACCCGTGATGAAACTGGTAGAGGTGATACGTGGATATGCTACCTCCGACGAGGTGACATCCAGCATCATGAGTCTTGCAAAAAAGCTCAACAAAACCCCAGTGGAGGTACACGATTACCCTGGTTTTGTAGCCAATCGCATCTTGATGCCCATGATCAACGAGGCCATTTATTGTTTGCACGAAGGTGTAGCAGGCATCGAGGAAATTGATACGGTCATGAAATTAGGCATGGCTCACCCCATGGGACCACTCGAACTCGCCGATTTTATTGGCTTGGATATTTGTTTGGCTATTTTAAACGTACTTTACAAGGGTTTTGGTAATCCTAAATATGCACCCTGCCCTCTTTTAGTGAATATGGTGGTATCTGGGAATAAAGGAATTAAATCGGGGGGAGGGTTTTATGAGTATAGTTCAGGGGTGAAGGAAGTGAAGGGGAGGTTGGTGAAGAGTGTTTAACAAAAAAAAGAGTCTATGTTAGATCTAACAAAGAAAAGTATTCTAATCACAGGTGGTACTGGGTCGCTTGGTAAGACACTTGTCAGACGTATACTTGCCCAATGGCCAAACGTTAATAAGCTAGTTGTTTTTTCGCGAGATGAGCAAAAGCAGTTTGAAATGGCACAAGAATATCCAGAGCATCGGTTTCCTCAAATGCGATTCTTTATTGGCGATATTAGAGACCCTGAACGTCTAAAAAGAGCTTTCAAAGACATCGATTATGTAATTCATGCTGCAGCCATGAAACATGTTCCAATAGCGGAATATAACCCCATGGAATGTGTAAAAACAAACATCAATGGGGCCGAGAATGTAATCAATGCAGCAATAGATACAGATGTAAAACATGTAGTCGCGCTATCAACAGATAAAGCAGCAGCACCTATCAATTTATACGGAGCAACTAAACTAGCATCCGATAAATTATTTGTGGCTGCCAACAATATTAAAGGAAATAACCCCATCAAATTTTCTGTCGTTCGTTACGGAAATGTGATGGGTTCTAATGGATCCGTAATCCCTTTTTTTCTTAAAAAACGTAAAGAAGGAGTGCTACCAATTACTGTTGAATCTATGACTCGATTCAATATTTCACTAGATGGCGGAGTTGACATGATTTTACACGCACTATCAACTGCTTGGGGTGGAGAGATTTTTGTACCTAAAATTCCTTCGTATAAAATAACTGACATAGCCCATGCAATAGGTCCTGATTGTGAACATCGGATTGTTGGTATCCGACCTGGAGAAAAAATACACGAAGAAATGATCACCTCGTCCGATTCTTTTTTCACATACGATTTAGGCAAGTATTATGTTATTCTTCCCCAATCCCCTTCTTGGAAGACACAAGACTTTATTGACCACTTCAAGGCAAAAAAAGTAAAAGAAGGGTTTCGCTATAACTCGGGCGAAAATACAGAGTGGATCTCTGTTGAAGAAATTCGGGATTTAATTAGAGAACATGTGGACCAAAATTTTCAAACTTTATTCGTATGAACATCCCTTATGGCAAGCAAAACATAACAGATGAGGATATTCATGCTGTAGTTGATGCTCTTAAGTCAGATTATCTCACGCAAGGTCCTAAAATTCTTGAATTCGAGACGGCATTTTCAAAATACATTGGAGCAGAATATGCTGTTTCCTTATCGAATGGCACTGCAGCATTACATTTATGTGCTTTAGCATTAAATATTCAGCCTGGAGATAAAGTAATTACAACCCCTATCACTTTTGCTGCGTCGGCTAATTGTGTTCGTTACTGCGGTGGCGAAGTTGTATTTAGCGACATCGACCCTGAAACCTACCTTTTGGACATTGATAAAGTTCGAGCTTTACTTGAAAAATCACCCAAAGGAACTTATAAAGGAATCATTCCTATAGATTTTGCTGGCAGAGCAACCAATTTGGAAGCGTATAGAAAGCTTGCAGATGAGTTTGGTTTATGGATCATAGAAGATGCCTGCCATGCACCCGGTGGATATTTTATCGATTCAAAAAATCAAAAACAAAACTGTGGTAATGGAAATTTTGCGGATTTGGCCATATTCTCATTTCATCCCGTAAAACACATTGCAACGGGAGAAGGTGGAATGATTACTACCAATAACAAAGAACTTTACAAAAAATTACTCGTGTTACGTACCCATGGCATTACCAGGGCAACTGACTCTTTCCAGAATTCAATGGAATTTGCTTCAGGAGAACTGTTAGCAACTAATGACCAATGGCCCGGCTGGTACATGGAAATGCAAACCTTAGGATACAATTACAGATTAACCGATTTCCAAGCTGCTTTGGGTCTATCTCAACTTAAAAGGGCTGATGAAGGACTAGCCAGAAGAAAAGAGATCGCAGAAAAGTACAATCAAGCATTTAAAGGAAAATCATTCACCAAAAGACAAACGGGTGTGGTGGATGGACATGCATATCACTTGTATATCCTTGAAGTTGAAAATAGGTTGGGTCTATACAATCACTTAAAGGAGAATGGCATTTTTGCTCAGATTCATTACATTCCATGCCATTTGATGCCTTATTATCGCGCTCTTGGCTGGAAAGAGGGTAACATGCCTCATGCAGAAGCGTATTATAAAAGATGCATTAGTTTACCGATGTATCCAACACTTACTGATGAAGAGCAAGGCTTTGTGATCGAAAAAAAAATAAGTTTTTATGAAACAATCATAAGCAACTATTCGAAAATACCTGACAAACAAATTGGTTCATATGAAAACTAAAAAACAGAAAGATATTTTTTTAGACACAGAAGGTGATAATTGGTTTCTCAGAAATAGACAGGCACTAGAAGCAAATGATGCTAAAACAGATCCCTTGCTGAATGAAATACTAAAAATCTCCCCCCCCCATAAAAATAACAAGGTAAAGATTATTGAGGTGGGCTGTGGTAATGGCAAACGATTGAAAGAATTGCAAACACTTGGCTATGAAGTTTCAGGGATCGATCCATCAAAAATAGCCGTTGAAGATGCCTTAAAAAAAGGAGTTCTTGCCCGTATTGGAACAGCGGATGAGTTGCCATTTATTGACAACTCATTTGATATTTTAGTTTTCGGATTCTGCCTTTATTTGTGCGACAGAGAGGATTTATTTAAAATAGCGGCAGAAGCAAACAGAGTATTAAAAAGCCCAGGTAACTTATTTATCTTGGATTTCTACTCCAAAAATGAAATTGCAAATGACTATCATGATCTAGATGAAATTAAAAGTTATAAAATGGACTATCGTAAACTATTTGATTGGCATCCAAACTATTCACTCGTAAAGCAAGTCGTTGGTTCACACCATGGCTTCCAATCTACAGATGATAAAAATGAATGGATATCTATTTCTGTACTACGTAAATTCTAAAGTTTATTTTGAAACTAGCAATAGGAACAGTTCAGTTTGGAATCCCATACGGAATAAATAATCCCACTGGAATTCCAAGTGATGGAGAAATTACTAAAATTTTCACCCTTGCAAATCATGCAGGTATTAAGATTTTAGACACAGCCCCAGCCTATGGAAATGCTGAGGAAAAAATTGCCCAACTTTCCAACGATCAATTTCGTATTGTAACAAAATTTTCTTCTGTCGCCAGTAGTAATGAATTAAAAAAACAAATTCTCAATTCTCTCGGAAAATTAAAGATAAAATGTATTTACGGCTATCTGGCTCACAGTGCGAGTAATCTCATTGAGTTCCCAGAATTATGGACTCTTCTTCTCCAAGCAAAACAGGATAAAATAATAGAGAAAATAGGTTATTCTCTATATTCAACAGAACAACTTGAAAAGTCATTAGACCTAAACTTAATACCCGATTTAGTCCAATTACCTTACAGCATATTGGATAGAAAATTTGAAAAGCACCTACCACAACTTAAACAATTGGGTACAGAAATACACATTCGCTCAGTCTTTCTTCAGGGATTATATTTTATGAACTCTTCAAATTTACCACAGAAACTAGAGCCCCTCAAATCAAATTTAGAAGAACTTCATACTTGTTGTGAAAAATATAACATTTCAGTTGGTGCACTTGCATTAAACTTTGTACTGGAGAATCCATATATCGATCATGTAGTTGTTGGAATAGATAAATCAAGTCAGCTTGAAGAAAATATAAAAATGATTCAAAACTGGCAACAAAACAAAGAACTAATCGAATATACTAGCCAGATCAATGTGACTCAAAAAGAACTATTAAACCCCGCGAACTGGTGAAAATAATAGGCATAACTCAAGCAAGAATCGGCTCCTCTCGATTACCTCGTAAGGTTCTTTTAGAAATAAAAGGGAAAACACTTTTGCAATATCATTTGGAAAGAGCTATTCAATCCAAAATGGTTGACAAGTGGTTTGTTGCCACCACACAAGAACCTGAATCTGATTTAATCTGTAATATTGCCTCCAACTTATCTATTCAAAGTTATAAAGGCAGTTTAAATGATGTTTTAGATCGTTTTTACCAAATAGCAAAAGATGAAAAACCGGATTATATTGTTCGAATTACATCCGATTGTCCGCTTATTGATTCTGTTTTAATTGACAAAGTGGTTCAGTTCACAATCAACGAAAATGTTGATTATGCTTCTAACACCTTCATTGAAGATTTTCCAGATGGACAAGATATAGAAGTGTTCCGATTTTCGGCTCTGGAACAAGCTTGGAAAAATGCAAACAAACCATATCAAAAAGAACATGTCACTCCATATATCCGTGAGCACTCTTCGTTAATGGGAGGAGATATTTTCATATCTGCTAACTTTCCTTCTCCAGGAAAATATGAAAAAGTCAGACTAACAGTGGATGAAGAAAAAGACTTTGAGGTGATCTCCATACTGATACATGACTTAGGGGCCGAAAAAGGATGGCTTGAGTATGCAGATTACTATGAAAACAATGAAGAGATACATGAACTCAATTCTAGCATAAAAAGAAATGAAGGTTATCGAAAAGTATAACGAATCAGCAATGAAATTCACAAACTCGGATGAGTTTCGAAAAAAAATACACCAATTAATCCCTGGAGGAGCGCATACTTACTCCAAGGGTGATGATCAGTTTCCAGCATTATCCCCCGCAGCTATTTCTCATGGAAAAGGTGCTTGGGTATGGGATATTGATGGTAATAAATTTCTGGACTGCTCGATGGGGTTAACGTCCGTTACTTTAGGGCACGCTTTTGAACCTGTTTTAGAACGTGTGCGAACAGAATTAGAAAAAGGTGTAAACTTTCAACGGCCTTCGTGCATTGAGTTAGAAATGGCTGAGGAATTTTTATCCCTCGTGCCTCAACATGATATGATCAAATTTGCAAAAAATGGATCTATTGTTACTACAGCTGCAACCAAACTAGCAAGGGCTTTTACAGGACGTAAAATTATTGCTTTTCCTGATGATCATCCTTTTTACTCCTATGATGATTGGTTTATTGGCAAAACAGCTTGTAATGCTGGTGTACCTGACGAAATATCTGCTCTTTCTGTCACATTTAAATCGGGTGATTTAGACTCTCTGGAGAAATTATTCGCTCAATATCCCAATCAAATTGCTTGTGTAATTACTGAACCGGAAAAAAATTTCGACCGAGAGAATGGAATAAACCCTGAAGAGTACCTTAAAAAAGCAATTGAAATTACCCATCAACATGGAGCTCTTTTTATTCTGGACGAGATGATCACTGGTTTTAAAATAGATATGCCGGGTGCCATCAGCAAATACAATTTAAGACCCGATATGGCCACTTGGGGTAAGAGTACCGCAAATGGATTCTCTTTTTGTGCTTTAACAGGAACAAAAGAAGTTATGCAACTAGGCGGTATAGATAGACTAGGTGAAGAGAAAGTGTTTTTAATATCTACCACCCATGGAGGCGAAACGCACGGTATTGCTGCTGGTTTGGCTACTATCAAGTTTTATAGAGAAAATAATACGATCCTAAAAAACAACGAAACAGGGGGAAAAGTTCGTAACAGATGCAATGAAATCATCGCTAGTTTAGGATTAACCACCAATATTAATATTTCAGATACTCCATGGATGCCTGCCTTTAACTTTAAAAACAAGGAAGGTAATCCAGATGCTGGAATGCGCACGTTATTTATGCAAGAAATGATCAGGAATGGAGTACTTTTTCAAGGAGTGTTTGTACCTAGTTATTCGCACAATAATGAAGAAGTTGAATTTTTTACTACTGCTTTCGAGCAATCATGTCTGGTTTATAAAGATGCGCTGGAAGATGGTTTTGAAAAATACTTAATAGGTGAACCTGCTAAACCTGTTTTCAGAAAATATTTATAAAAAATGCAACGCAAATACAAATGTTTATCTCAACAGGAATTTACACATGAAAGTTGCAAGTTAGTTCCTATACGAGATGAAGATAAATATACCATCATGCAATGGCGTAACGAACAAATCGACATCCTCCGACAAAAAGAGCCACTTACTAAAGAGAAACAAGAAAAATATTTTGAAGATGTAGTAGCTAAATTATTTGAACAAGAACAACCTAATCAGCTTTTATTTAGTTTCTTAGAAAATGATATATTGATAGGATATGGGGGCTTGGTACATATTGACTGGGAAAGCAGAAATGCAGAAATATCATTTATAACAGAAACACTTCGAAACCAAGCTGATGAATTATTGTCCAAAGACTTCGGGAATTATTTAACTATCCTTTTACCAATGTCATTTGATATATTGAGATTCAATAAAGTATATACAACGTTTTACGATATTAATGAACGACATCTGTACAAATCAATCATTGATAAATTTGATTTTGTTCAAGAGGCGGTATTAAAAAATCATATTCAAATTGGTACAAAATTGATCGATGTATTAATCTATTCTTCATTCAACAAAAACTAATGGGTATCGGACTATTGATAAGTGGGCAATTAGGATTTGAGGTAATGCAAAAATTAATCAACCATGTCAGAATTAACTTTGTATTCACGGATGGTAATTCTACGGATATCATTACTTTCTGCAATAAAAAAAATATGCCTTATTATGCAGGCAATCCTCGTCATGAAGGAGTTTTAAATCAGCTTCCTAATTTGAAATGTGAAGTAATTATATCAGTAAACTATTTATTTATTATCAAGAAAAATATTATTGAACTTCCTGAAAAAATTGCAATCAACTTTCACGGTTCTTTATTGCCTAAATACAGAGGTAGGACACCGCATGTGTGGGCTATAATTAACAATGAGATAAAAACAGGTATTACAGCACATATGATCGATGAAGGTTGTGATACTGGTGATATTATCGCACAAAGAATAATCCCTATTAGCACAACAGATACTGGCGGATCAATACTTGAAAAGTTTAAAAAGGAGTATCCTCATTTTGTCTTAGAAGTATTAAAAAGTATTGAGAGTAATACTTTTGTTACTACTCCTCAAAATAATGCCTTAGCAACCTTTTTTGGTAAGCGAAGTTTTGAAGATGGACAAATAAATTGGAATTGGCAGAGAGAACGAATATATAATTGGGTTAGGGCTCAAGCCATCCCATATCCAGGTGCTTTCACTTATCACAATGGAAATAAAATAATAATTAATAAAATACAGTTTTCTGAATTTGGATTTCACTGTCATATACCTAACGGAAGCATCTTAGATTTTAATAACAAAACACCAATTGTAAAAACCCCTAATGGGTGCATTGAATTAGTTGAATTTAAATGCGATCATGCGCTAAAAGTCAATAATATTTTGAGATGAAAATATCAAACTTTGAAATAGGAAATAACTACAAGCCATTCATCATTGCCGAAATGAGTGGCAATCATAATCAATCTTTAGATAGAGCAAAAGAAATTATCAAAGCTGCGGCCGATAGCGGAGCCCACGCCATTAAACTGCAAACCTATACAGCAGACACCATGACTATCAATCATACAGGTGGTCTGTTCGACATTACTGATAATAACTCCTTGTGGTATGGACGAAACCTATATGAATTATACGAAGAAGCGCACACTCCTTGGGATTGGCATAAACCATTATTTGATTATGCTAAAGAATTAGATCTAATTTGCTTCAGTACACCGTTTGATGAAACGGCTGTCGATTTTTTGGAAACTTTAGATGTGCCTTGCTATAAAATTGCCTCCTTTGAAAATACCGATCATCCCCTCCTAAAAAAAGTAGCACAAACAGGGAAACCAGTTATCATGAGTACGGGCAT